>Ga0172380_10000433_pt1 | contig 83290 bp, 149 predicted proteins | sample Leawe162metaG_FD_119747 | JGI IMG/M metagenome (GOLD analysis project Ga0172380, IMG submission 119747) | Leachate microbial communities from a municipal landfill in Southern Ontario, Canada - Leachate well 162 metaG | ecosystem: Engineered > Solid waste > Landfill > Unclassified | place... | reverse complement strand
CAACTACGCAAAATACCTATGACAGATTATAAACATTTTACCGGAACTACTACAAGCTACCACCAAAACGGCCATATTCATAAGATAATAGATTACAAAGATGGACTAATACACGGAACCCTTAAAGAATTTAACCAAGATGGCACGATATACCAAATAACACATTACCAAAACGGACTAATACACGGAATACAAAAAGAATGGCACTATAATGGTGTCTTAAAAAGAATCTATACATATAGCAATGACATACTACACGGTTTACAACAAACATGGTACGATAACGAAAAACAATGTGAAATATCAAACTTCCAAGATGACCATTACCACGGACAACACCAAGAATGGAACTACCAAGGAACTAAAATAATTGACGGATTATGGATTAAAGGCTTCTGGATTAATGGCCATAGATATGACGGCAACTTTTCCAATAAAGTATATCATAAACCTAATAAAACACTTTCCCTCAACTACTCAAAATACCTATGAAACATATCTTTAAAACATTAATGGCAGCAGAAACATTCCTCGCTATTAACCAAAATTTCACCGGCGAAATTGAATACCAAAACGAAGCAAACCTATCAATAAATAATTACTTAAACGGAAAAAGACACGGCAAAAGTAAATGCTGGTACCTTTATAATAATCAAATATATTACGAAATTGATTACCAAAACGGCAGACAAAACGGATTAAGCAAATATTGGCACGACAACGGAAATATATGGGAAATCGCTCATTGCAAAGACGGAAGACTACACGGCGAAATCGAAGCCTGGAAAAAAACAGGAGACAAAATCAGACATGGCTTATATGCCAATGGAACCTGGCTAAATGGCTACTACTATATTAAACAAATCTCACCCAAATCTTATTTCAAACCCAACAAAACAATCTCCCTCAACTACGCAAAATACCTATGAGACACACTTTTAAAACACAATTAGAATTAAGCGAATTCTTTGACAATAACCCAAAATTCACCGGAACCATTACCATGCTCTTCCCTAATGGTAGTAAATCCAAAGTCGTTAATTATAAAAACGGCAGACAAAACGGCAAAGAACAAGAATGGTACAAAAACGGCGTTAAAGCCACAGTCGCATATTATAAAAATGAAAGAAAACACGGCCCATATAAAGACTGGCGCAATGACGGCACAATATGGGAAATCTCTAATTATCAAAAAGACCGCTTCCATGGACTAAGAAAATTGTACCACACAAATGGCAAAATACACAGCAAAACCAATTACTATCTCGGTAACTTCCACGGACAAAGCCAAGTCTGGAACGAAGATGGTACCAAAAGAATGGATGTTATTTACGCCAATGGCTCTTTCCTCAATGGCCACTATTATTGCGACTCCGAAAGATCCTTAAAATCCTACCGCAAACCCAACAAAACCCTCGCCCTTAATTTCGCCATTTATACATAACTTAGACAAATGTTAGACAAAATATGAATGTTAATCCATGAATGTTAATAATAGATACATGAAAGCAGACATCAGTTTTAAAACCAGAACACTATTGGATACCTGGATAGATGGCGACTTCTTTGAAGGAACCTGGAACTATGGAACTTGGAAGTCAGGCACATTTCATAAAGGCATATGGAAAGATGGTACTTGGAACAACGGACACTGGATGTTAGGCAACTGGATAAACGGTAATTGGTTAACCGGACACTGGCACGAAGGTAACTGGTTTAATGGAACTTGGAAAAAAGGTCTCTGGTGGTGCGGTAATTGGCTAAACGGCACCTGGAATGAAGGAATAATATTTAATGGAAAAACCCAAGACTTACCATGCACAACCATTTCACCTAAAGCATACCATAAACCAAATAAAACTCTATCGCTCAACTATGCAAAATATAATTAATACAAAATATTTAATAGACGCAATAGTCTCTAAAGATAGCCTAATACAAGATTTTAATTTCAACTCACCAATATTCAAAGACGGCACCTGGTACAACGGCACCTGGCTCAATGGCTCCTTTCATGGACTATGGCTCAATGGTATATGGAAACATGGCCTATTCTTTCCAAATAAAGGAAGATGGATAAACGGCAATTGGAGCAAAGGACATATACTAATACCCAAAGGAAACTCCATATTCAGCTATTACTCTACCATATCACCTAAAGCCAGCCTCAGACCCAAACCAACCATGGCTCTCAACCAAACTAAATACATATGAAACATACCATCTACGGCTCTCAAGAAAACCAATTCTTTAAAGATAACCCACTATTTACAGGAGAACTTACACTCCTCAGACCAACTAAAGAAAAATACTCGACAACACAATTCCAAAACGGACTAAAACACGGATTAGAAGAACTATGGTATGATGATGGCAAAAAATGGAGAATAGCTAACTACCAACATGGCGAACTACACGGCCCATATAAAGACTACTACTCAAATGGAAATATATGGGAAACCTCTAACTATAATAATCACCAAATACACGGATTAAGAGAAATCCGAGATATCAAGGGAAACATATTCTATAAAGCTAACCTCAATCATGGCAAACTACATGGACTATTACAAGAATGGGAAAAAGATAATATCCTTACTATTGAAGGAACTTACGCTAATGGCAACTGGCTCAACGGATACTACTATAATACCATATCCCCTAAAGCCTACCGAAAACCATACAAAACACTATCCCTAAACTTCGCTGTCTATTTATAATACATATTTAACAAACTTCTGGCTTACTTTTAAAACATACAAAAATAAAATTATAACTTTTTACTTAGACAAAAGATAGACAGAAATATGACAAGAGGTAGATAAGAGATATGACAGAGAACATAAAGATAGACTCACCGCATTGGTTTTGTACTTTATCGTTGGACAGCCATATACAGATATACAATGGATTACCACCTATTTTTATTACAGGGGTATGGCTAACAGGTCATTGGCGTCAAGGATTATGGTTAAATGGTATATGGTATAAAGGTAGTTGGTATAGTGGAATATGGAAAGAAGGCATATGGAAGGGTGGAACTTGGACTCATGATAAAGGCGATCATAGATGGTATAAGGGTAAAGTGCAGCAAAACCATATTATCTCTTCTTATTGGTTATCTGGAACATGGGAAATCGGTAATATAAACACTGATGGTAGCCCTTATATCATTGTAGATGCCAAAATATCACCCAAATCTTACTTCAAGCCTCCTTTAACCCTATCCTTAAACCATTCCGACTACCATTTTATTCGCTGATTGACCAAAATTGCCATCATTGCGGCGGAACTGGCAATTTTGGTACCTCTATTTTATTGATGCGCCTGTTTTTGCATTTAGCCTCAAAATGGTTGTTTTGACATCGATAAAGTAAAAGATAGGCTTGGTTCAGAAAAAAGGGTCTTGCGGCGTTAGGTATCAATTTTAGCTATAGATTTTTGGATTATTTTAAGTTTGAGGCTGATTTGGGTAAATATGGGGCTAAATTTTCAGAAAAATATGGATGATGGTGTTGGAAAAGGTACTATGGGCCACGATAGTACTTGTAGATAAGCCCATCTGCAACATGGGTAGACAAGCTGCTAAACCATAACTTGAGGGAGTTGAAATCATGTCTCGGAAATTTCTTTCATTCACTACCCGTATCCAAGACCCCAATGTAAGTCCCGATGGTGTTAAGGTAGTTGGTGGTTTCATTGAAGCGAAGAAGGTCAAGGGTGTTGTTGGCACGAACTATGGTGGCAACAATTCCTTCATTTATGTCTTTGACGGCCATCCAATTTATGCTTTGGAGACTAGTGAGGAACTTCAAAAGCGTCTTGAGGCGTTGGGTTACAAGTTCGTCTGAGGGGTATCTCAATGAATATCGTCTTCAACAATCTGGAAGAATTGCGGGCCTATATCAAAGAGAACCCGACTGTGGCCTTCATTGGTTTTACCTACCATTCGGCTGGGGTAATGGCATCTAAGAGCGTCCTGTTTGGGGATAGGGGCCGTAATATTCATACCTATTACTGGCCTAATGGTAAGGTTAAGTATGAGGAAAGTGGGATTGATGGTTTAGTTGATGGTATTTGTCGTGAATACAATGAAGATGGGAAATTGGTGTCTGAGAGAAGTTATTTGCGTGGGAAGCGGCATGAGTTGAGTCGTGTTTGGGATGATTTCGGCAATTTACGATTTCACGGGAGATTTGAGAATGATGTCCTTGTGAATGTTTATCCGGTTTAATAAAGTGCGCTCTTGTGCTGAGGGTAAGACGGTTTTGATACATAGGTCGGCTTATTCTTTAACAGGGGGTAGAAGTGGTTTAATTTATCGCTTCTGATTCACCTTTTATGACCTTTTTGCGGGGTGAGTCCGTTGTCAAGGCGACTACTGTTGTTGTTCTAATCACCAATAACAAGTCAAGTAAAGAGGTCAGTTGGTTGGGTTTTCGGTGGTAGTAGGAAAACCCAACCGTTTTATACCTTTTGCGGCGGAACTGGGCATTTCGACTATGTTCATTTTAGGGAAGTGGCTATTTTCACTTTAGCCTCAAAATGGTCTACTTTGGTATATATAAAGTACAGGTCTTGTCCGTTTCAGAAAAAATGGCTTTGCGGCAGAGCAGGGCGTTTTTAGCTATGTTTTTAAGGTAGGTTAGACTTTGAGGTTGGTAGTGTGGTAAAAGTTCAGGTTGCCGATGAGCGACAGCGAATAAAATGTGTAGGTGGCGTTGGAAAGTTCAGAAAATGGGTCGATAGTAGAGGGGCAAGCATCACTCCAACTTAAAACCTCTGAAGGATGATTTCAATGTCTCAGCAAATGTACGATTACAGCGGTGATGAGTATGACGGTACTAAGTGTCTTCTTTTGCTTGAGGGCTACGCTTATTTCGGCAATGTTTCTTTGGTGAATGAATATAAGGCCGCTCTTGATAAGCCATGGAAGTTTCGGTTTGAGCTTTGGGTTGACAGGGATGGTAAGCCTCGGGTTTTTGAGGGTGAGGGCGAATATGCTTGGTGTGCCATTGCCGAGGGGACGACTAAACATAAGAACTATCTGGATGGGGCAGAATAATGAAGAACAAAGAAGAAATTGACAAGTGGCATAGCCTTCGCCGTGACTTGTTTCGTAAAATAGAAAATAAAGAGTTGCCAGAATTTGAAAACAAAGATTGGCAATCACTGGCTCTTGGATTCTTAATGGGTTCTGGAATCTCACCGGAAGATTCTCTCATGTTGGTAAAAACTTGTGTGGAGTGTTAAATGAAAAACAAGGATGAATTCAAGGCTTGGATCAATGAGTACAAGCAATTGGTATTTCCAGAAATCAAGGAGGATTTGTCGGATAAACAACTGAATTGGCTTGTTTTTCAACTAACTAAAGGTGGTTGTCCTGCTTATGGTGAGGGGCAGGCTCAGGCTTGGCAAGACCACATTGATTCTACTGGTATCCGATTGTTTTCTCTTTTGTGGGACGGGATTCCTCGTAACCCAACTGAAGACGATTACATTTGAAATTACAGGCTTTGCGGCACAAAGTGGATTTTAACCACTCCGATTTTGCGATTGGGGTGGTTTTTTACTTTAGCCTCAAAAGGGTTGATTTTAGTATATATAAAGTACAAAAATTTTAGCGTTCAGAAAATGACCCTCTGCGGCGGGCTAAGGTTTCCTCCCATGGTTTAAAAATTGGTCGGAAAATGTGTAGGTGGTGTTGGAAAGTTCAGAAAATGGGTCGATAGTAGTAGCATCAAGCAACAGTTTCAACCAAACCGAGACAGGAGTATCTTTGATGAGTGAGTGGAGTGTCAATTTTATTTGTACGAAACTTTCCTTGATTGCCACCGTGGTTTTGTTTATCGGGTGGTTGACTGGTGATTTCAATATTTCTTGGGGGCTTTGTTTGTCTCCCTTCTTTGGTGCTTACATTGCCCATGCCATTCAAACCTTAATGTCCTATATTATTAAGGATTGAGGCCATGAAGCAGCACAATCGGGAATTTCATCTTGGGCAATTGATTTCACTGAAGGGAGTTTGAAGATGGCCATTGAAATCCACACTCTTGAATATGTTGAGTTTCGGGATGTGTTCAATAGTTTGTCTGGGCCATTGATTGATATTCTTTGTCATAGTCTTTCGGGTGAGCTTATGAGGAAGGGCATCGTGGCCAAGGACGGTTTGTACTATGATAAGGACACTATCGTTGAGTGTTTGATTCTTGTTTGTTACCGTGAGCTTGACGAACTTAAGGCTTACAACAAAGAAGTGATTAATTTTGCGGGTCGTTTGAAGAATAACTCCATCATTCCGAAACACATTCAAACCGTGAAGTGGAATTGAAGCCATGAAAATCTATCTTTGTTTAGATGGTGTACGGGATTCCATTGAATTGCCTGATAACTACGATGCACAGGACATTAAGGAATCTGTGTCTGAATGGGTAGAAGAGGGTGAATGGGGTGATGAGGGTGGTTCCATTACTGTCTACTATGGTTTTGATGAGGATTGTGAGGATTCTGTGACAGTAGAGATTGAGCCAAACCATGAGGCTTTGATTCGGGCCGTAATGCCACGCCACACGACCTTTGTTGGGCCATGTGGACTTGACCCTGAGTCGCATGAGTGGGTGAGTACGATAGAGGTTGACGGGGGTTGTAAAGAGAATCCTGGGGTGTTCAGTGGTGGTGGTACGAAGATGGTGTATAAGAGTCATTGTTTTGATTGTGGATTGAAGCGGACTCGGATTGATTTGGGTTTTCAAAAGAACCCTGGTGAACATGATACTGTGGAATATAGTTTTGAGGATGAAGCCAATGGGTAATGTACTTGATGAAAAGGGGAAAGTAGAGACATTTTACGAGGATGGCAGTCGTAAAACGGTTACTTACTTTGACAATGACGGAATTAAGGTTTGCGAATTTACCTATGAAAAGAATCGTTGTCGCAAATATCAGGTATGGCACAAAAATGGTCAACTTAGCTCTGAAGACGATTTTGATGAAACTGGTGATATTCGTTGTTATCGAGACTTCGATGAAACGGGCAAGCTGACTAAGGAGACTAATTATCCTTTGGAATTTGATAAGGCTTTTGAGCGCTTCCTCATTGAACGACAAACTGATTAAGGATATTGACTATGCAAAACATTGATGGGTATTTCAAGTGGTTTAAGCGAATTTTCGTCTTTTGGATCATCTTTTGGGCAATTTTTATGGTGGTCGCTTTGGGCTTGCTTGGTTGGTTTGGATATGAGGCTTTCAAGTATTTCAATAAAAATGGGATGCCTCAAGGTATTCCTATCGTCGTAACTGATGAAACTAAGTAGGGTTAAGAATATGACTGTCTCCAAAAAGAAAAGTAAGTTTTCTAAGCCCATTGTGAGTAAACCTCATTTGGTTGAGTACGCCTATGAGAATGGTCACAAGAAATCTGTGGCTTATTACATTGGCTTAAATCTTCATGGTCGTTATTTGGAGTTTCATCCTAACGGCGCAAAGAAGATTGAATGTTACTATGATAATGGAAAGAGAATTGGCGATTATCAAAGTTGGTATGATGATGGCAACAAACATTGTCAGTGGAGTTATGATGTGAATAACAAGAAGCATGGTGTTGAGATTCACTGGACTCCTTATGGTGAGAAGATATTTAAGACTACTTTTATTCATGGAGTTGAACACGGTAAGCGCAAGTTTTGGAATCGTAAGGGAATTAAGACGCTTGAAGTTGAATATGATAATGGGCAACCAGTGAAAATTACGAATCGGTATGAAACTGGCGAATTGATGAGTGTAGTTAAATGGAAAGATGGTGTGATGGATAGTTATAAAAGCTATCTCAAAAACGGTAAGAGGAATAAAGAATGATGGAAATAAATAAGGTCTAAATAAAAGTTTGATATTTTTTAGCATTGGAAATAAGAGAGTGGGTGACGATAGTAGTGATGTGATTAGTTTGACGATTCCCGAGTAGCTCAGTTGGTAGAAAGCGTTTGTCTGTTAAACAAAAGGTCGTTGGTTCGAGCCCAACCTCGGGAGTTTTAACTTTTTTGTTTAGTTTGACGCTAAGGTTTCAGAAAAGTCCTTGGTGGTGGTTGGAAAAGTGTAGTCCAGTCACGATAGTACATATGTCGGCAGCAGTAGCGTAGACAGTTGTTGATGCTCCGGTAGCTCAGTTGGTAGTCAGCAAGGGTCTTTTAAACCCGAGGTCGCGAGTTCGATTCTCGCCCGGAGCAATTCTTTTATAAATAATCTTTTATATTGAACCCATAAGTAGAGCAACGAACTACTTAAAGAGGTTTAATATAAAAAGTAATGAGTAAACATGATTGGATAGAGATACAAAGACTGTACGATTCTGGATTGTCAATGAGAAATATAAAGAAGCAAATAAAGATATCTTATGCAACTTTTTCTGCCGCTTCTAAAGACGGAAGGTTTAAGCCAAGAAATAAATCGGAGGCTCATTACCTATATCAAAGCACACACCCGCCTCAAGTTCATTCTGACGAGACTAAGAAGAAAATATCGGAAGCAAGAAAAAAGTTCCTAAAAGAGAACCCAGATAAGGTTCCATACTTATTAAACCACAACAGCCATGGAATATCTTATCCAGAGCATTATTTCAAAGATTGTTTAAAGGATACCAAGTTTCAACACAAATACAGATATTCAACTTACGAGTTAGATTTCGCAGATTCAGAAAATAAGGTTGATTTAGAGATAGATGGAGACCAACATACATTAGATAAAAGAATAGTAGAACATGATATTAAGAGAAATCAGTTCTTGCTTGATAATGGGTGGTTGGTAATTAGATTGCTGTGGTCTAAGTTTCAGAGATTAGATAGGGCCGAGAAAGAATGGATTATTTCCTGTATAATTGGAAATAAAAATCCAGAGGCAAACTGTGTTTTGTGGATAGATAAGATTTCCGTTTCTCATTCACCATATGAGAAACGGCTGGCCGAAAAATGTAAAATATGCGAATGTGGGGCTAAAATTGGAAGTAAGGTTAAAAGATGCCGTTCTTGTTATGAGATTGCCAGTAGAAAGGTGGAAAGGCCAAGTAAAGAGCAGTTAGAGAAAGATGTAAATGAAATGCCAATGGTTGCTGTTGGTAGGAAATATGGTGTTACTGCTAATACGATAAGAAAATGGATACGGTACTACGATAGGCAAGATACCTTAGTAGCTCAGTAAACTTTCAGAAATTTTTTGGTCTGAGCCATTGGAAAGTTCAGAAAACAGGTCGACAGTATAGTCATCGGCACCATTCATTTTCTCTTGCAATTCCTTTTTCTTTCTTGTTGTCTTCGTGATAACAAACCCTAAGCCTGAAAGAAACCATTATGATTTCATATGTTGTTTACAGTTTGGAAAATAAATCCCATCACGGCAACTTTGGAACGGTAGCTGAGGCTTGGTGGCATGGTAAAGAACTGTTAGAAGACGGTGTTATTGAAGGCAGGTTTATTCTCCGTGCTCATGAGGCTGGCCATATTCGAGACTTGAATGCCGATGAATGGGCGATTATTGAGGATATAAATAGTCGCCTTCGGTCATTTAAGAAAGAAACCATTGCCGTCAGTCCCAAGAATAAACCCGTAACTAAGTATGGTTTGCGAGTAATTTCTTCTGGGGCAATTCTGACTTTTTATTTTTCGGCCAATGAACATGGGGATACTTTTTGTCATTTAGGAGAACATGGAGAAGCTGCTTGGATTGTGAATAAGTTTGACCAGGCTAAGGCTGTACTTCAATTTGCTCCTGTCATCGCCGGTTCATGTTATCACTATCCCCACCATAAATACAAAGCTGAAGAATTGGAAGTTATCGAAATCACCATGCAAATCAAGAAAGGTTAAATCTCCATGGCAACCTACACTGTTGCGTATCATGATTCTGTGTCTTTTTCTTTAACTCTAAAGGAGCGATTTTTAACGCCCCTTGAGGCCCATTGTAGAGGGCTTGAATTGGACAAAGAGGGCCTTTACCCGAAGTCATGGTCTGTCGTTGCTTTTGATGATGGGACAACTGAGTCTCGTATCTTGGAAATCAGGGAAAGGGTCTCTATTAATGAGGGTTTGAAGTATGCGACGGGAAAGGAGCGGGTACAGTAATGAACAAGCATAATTATGGTTTGCGGGTGATTGGGCAACCTGAGCCGTTGCGTTATACCCTTCATGCCGACAAAAACGGTTTCATCTATTGTGATTTTAATGATACTGGCTCTGAGTTTTGGATCATATCTACCCTTAAGGAAGCTCGCATGGCCCTTCAAAATCCTTCGGGTAAGGGTTATTCCAGTTATGAGCGGCCTTTCCACTGTTTCAAGCCAGAAGAGTTGGAAATCGTCGAAATCGTAATGCAATACAATGTGGTGAAGATTGTATGATTTTCGATAGTCGGAGGAAATTTCACAACCATTTGAAAAAGAATCCGACTGATAAAAGGATTCATACTGTTGTAGAGTTTTATCCAGACGGTAAAAAGAAATCCTTCATGCAATTTAAGGGCCGTTTATATCATGGTAAGCATAGGTTATATTGGCCTAATGGTAAGATTAATTTGTTGGCTAATTACAAAGATGGCGTAATGAGTAGATTAATGATTCGAGGGGAAAATGGTGAAAAAATACCTGATTTCCCGGATGCGGTATACTAAATCGTATAACCACGATTTTTGTGTGTAGGGTGTTGGAAAAGTCATATTTGGCTTCGACAGTACTAATGTTGGCAGCATCATTTCCCACACTCCAATAGAAGAAGGTTTGATTGATATGGAAACTCACACAATTTTAATCGACTTTCACGACAATGATTATATTAGTACATTTGTTCCTCTGTTGAAATCCATTGTGGTTCTACTTGAGGAATTCCCTGATTTGACGAAAGAGCAAATCCAGGAGGCGGTTATTGACGGTATTGAATATCATTACAAGCACTTTCAAGGTTTGCCCAATTTGCGAAGGGGTGATAAATTCCCAATTGAGAGTTCGGTGAAGTACCTCAAAGATATTGGGGTCAAAGTTTATCTTAATAAAGAGGTTGTAGATTACCTGAAAGTCGGTTGTTTTTTGAATTGTAATACCGTTTCAGTTTGTTTTTATGATGGCAAAGTGGAGGTACATTAGGGTGTTGGAAAACCATGTTTGTGGCCCGATAGTACTGGCGTCAGCAGTACTTGTATCTGACCATCCTCTACCACCTAAGCCCAAAGGTTCTAAGCCATGACCAAGTATGCCATCATCCGTTCCTACAACCTGCCAGAGCCCGTTTCTGGCCTGTTCTTCTCTACCCCGAGTGAAGCCTGGGGTAAGGCATTGGAGTGGCATAAGGACACTGGCTTGCGTCCTGCGAGGCCCTCTACTTGGAACATCTTGGCTTTTGAGGACCGTATGGTGCGGAATTTGACTGATGCTGAATGGGACAGCATCAAGGTGACTGAAGAAAGTGATATCTACGATTTGTATCTCACCAAAAATAAGCCAAGTCTTGAGGGTTACATGGAACCGCCGAACTATACTGTGGTGAGTATCTACAATATTTATGATTGTCATGGGAGTTGGGACACGCCTCAATCCGCTTGGAATCATGCCCGTAACTTGGTAGACAGTGGTAAGATTTTGCCGGACTTCACCATTTTGGCCCTTGACCTTAATGCCGAGACAGGAATGCGGGTGATGACTGATGCAGAATGGGCCAGTATCCAGATTTCTACCAACTATTCCTATCTTGTGGAAAAGGCCAAGGATGCGTCAGTTGGGTTGGAATTTAATACGACTAAAATTAAGCAGGACAATTTCAAGCAGATTATGTATGGTCTGCGAGTAAAGGGTGAAGCTGAGCCATTGAAGGTTTGTGCCCATCCGGTTCCCGATTTGATTTCTTATCGTGTAGCAAGGCCGTATTATGTTGAACTTGCGCCGAATTGCAATTGTAATGAGATTTGGATGGAAGATACGATTGCCAAGGCCAAGATTGTTCAACACGGGCCATTTTTGAAATCTACCTCCTGCTTTAGCCGTCCTTGGCATAATTACAAACCGGAGCAATTGGAAGTGGTACGAATTCACATGGAAGTTGAGGTGGTTCAATGAAGATGTATGGTTTGCGATTGGTTGGACATACTCAGCCATTGAAGTTCTACATTGAAGTTCATGAGCCAAGTTATTGCGTTGAATTGGTTGATTTTCCATATGGCAGTGGCCGGTGGTTGGTGGATTCTTTTGAAGTCGCCAACAGTGTCCGTCTCCAGTCACCATCAAAGGCGGATTCGTGTTATAAGCTGCCTTTCCACGAATACATGCCAGAGAGATTGGAAGTCGTGGAATTTGAAATCACCTTTGAAGGAGAAATAAAGTGAACCTTGAGGGCAGAGTAACCAAGATGTGTCAAATCCTTGGCGGTGGCTCTTGTTTGGTTGATTATCGGCTTGTGGCTAAGGATTTGATCGCAGACAAGGGAGAGGATGCTTCTAACCAAATGGCGTTCTTTGTCTTGGCCGCTAAAAGGGTTGTAGAAGAGGTGTCTAAACCGCATATTGAAGCTGCCATTGCCAAACAATCTAAGGCGGAAAAGAAAAAGTGAGTACGATTGAGCGTGAACCAGAAGTCGGGAAGCGTATATTGATTATTGGAGATTATACCCGTATGGATGGGGCTCCAATAACTTCCGCTTCCAATTTGCCTGATGGATTGGTATTGTATAAACCTGCTGGCATTTCCGCAGACCTTGAAGTACTGAAAAAGCATTGCAAGACCATTTGTGACAAGACTCATGCCGTAGGAGCTTATGAGGCGTTGCAGTTCATTGAGCTTACGCCGGAACTTGGGTTTCAGTGGTATTATCCATTGACCGATACTAAGATTAAGTTTGGTGATAATCCTGCACATCTGAAGCAAAAGAAATGGACTGCTGTTTATCACAAGGATAATGCAAAGTTGTTTGTGAGGAAGTGATTTTTATGGGCAAACTGGTTGTGGCGAGGTGAATATGCGCCCATGTTTTCCAATGGGCGTCTGTATCAATAGGGCGTGGAAAGCGGATTGATACGGCACGGTTTAGTAGTTTCGCGGATTACGAATACCGACTTGCTTTGGGAGGTTCAATTCCCCCTTTGCCCTTCTCTAATTCATAAGGTAAAAGATGAAAGTAACTTACAAAATCGATTCTGTATTTAATCAGATAGCTGACGCCTTATGGTTGCCTATTCTGGATAGTGGCCATTTAATCGGAGTACAAGAAGGCGATTTCCCTGAATATTGGAAGTCCGATTGTATAAAAGATTTGTTGAGATATAAACCATTATCTTGTGGTGATAGAACATTCTCTTTTCAACCAATGAATTCAAGGGTTAATTTTCAGAGATTTATTGTAACATCAGTTTATCCAACCTACCCGGATTTCAGAAACGCATTTTTTTTAGGATTGCAACACGCCAATAATTCTAAAATGAAAAAGGTTATAATTCAGAATCCGACATATTTGGATAAGGTGACTTGCAGGGATTACTTTTTAGGCATCTACGATTTCAATAAAAAATTTCCAGATGCAAAAATTGAAGAGTTATCATTTGTGGGATGGAGAGATAACATTAGTACTTGTCAAGATGTTCAGAAATACATCAATGACGGGATAGATAGAATTGGAGATGAAATTCCGTATAAAGTAAAAGTCCTCAGAAAAATGAGTTTAGAATGAAACTAATTGTCAGAATCGATTCGGTCTTTAATATAGATGGGGATTGTTTAATGATTCCATTGTTTTTTAATGGGAACTTACTTGACGCTGGACGGGGCGATAAGATATTTCAAACATATTGGGATGATAATTGTAAACCTTTTTTAAAATCTGAGAGAAACCAAGATAGCCAACCATTCTTTTTACATCCTGCCTTTGACATTCCACCTTTTAAAAGGTTTCTTGTTTATTGTATGGTTACAACAGACAATTTGGATTTTCTTAGAAGATACCTTTTAGCTTGCTTAGAAATGGCAAATAAGTTCAAGTTAAAAAGAGTTACGGTTTTAACTTATTTCTACGACAAAGAACGGCAAGTATCTATAAATTATTACTTAAAGGCATTAGAAGAATTTAAAAGCAAAACCGATTTGATTTTTATTGAAGAATTGACTTTTAATGTTAATTATGGTGCAGGATTTGATTTTTTTGATATGCTTCAGAAAAGTATTTCAGAAATTGAGGCTGAGGGTAAGCCGGTAAAACAAGATGGCAAGAGAAAATTATATTTGGAGTAAGGTTTGGAAGGTTAGGTGTGGGTATCGACAGTACAAGTGAGTTATCTAAGCCCACAAAAACCGAAAAATGTTAAGGAGTAAATAAAATGGCGAGTCAAACTGTAATTACTGGGGATATTACCAAAATTGAATCGGATGCCTTGATTACGGCAGTCAATTCTTCTGGACTTTGGTTTGGCGGTGTTGACATGGCGATTAAGCGTCTTGCCGGAGATAGTTTCCACGGTATGTTGCTTCGTTGTCGGCCATTCAACAATCTTTCCGCATTTTCCATTTCCGCGCCGCTATTGACATGTCCTTTCAAGCATGTGATTTTTGTGGTGGATGATTTACAGACGCCATTGAGGAATGTTGTGTCTAAGGGTTTGGAGTGTGCCAATGGTTTCCGGTATGAGACTGTGACTATCCCTGTCATGCGTAGTGGTGTGATGATGGGCATTGTTGAAAAGACCAAGGAATCTGTTGCCAATCAAATTCAGCATGGCATTGATGATTTTTACGGGTCTATTTGTAAGCCAAGTGTGAAAGAAATCAAAATTGTCGTGTATAATGACTCCGAAATGGTGGACCTGTTGGAGCTTGGGGTGTCGGCTGAATGGCCCACGCCCAAAGGCAGTGGTCGCAAACTTTCTTTGGAGTGAGGGTTGGAAAGTTGGAAGTGGGGTACGATAGTAGTAGGGCAAGCCACCTGAGTAACCAAAGGGTGGGGAAGCCGACCAAAATAGGATGTTGGTATCATGGTCGTAAAAGTGTTCCCATACCATCCTCGTCTCTTCCGCCGTAGCGTAATACGGGGCGGCATTTAACCTTTTAACTTGTAATAAAAGGTAGTCAGATGTGGTAGTCTGACGGTGTGGGTAAGTTGCTGTTGATTTGGCCTTACCCCCACCTTTAACATTTTCTTTGATTGTGGAATGTTTATAACGCAAGAAATGGTTCAATGATCGGCCCAGTCGGACTTGTATGCAGTTTCGATCAACTTGCTTGCAAAAGTGGCACAGTCTCAGGCTCTTGTCTATAAACATTCCCTTCTTGATTCAACTCGCCTGCCATTGTGTAGGAGGAGCTATGGGGGAGCCTCGGTTCCCTCAACATTTTTCAATCTTGCTAAGGGTTATAAGAACACGCTATAAAACAAGAACTGGGGAAGATTACCTATCCACTGTGGTAGGAGCTATCCTGGCTACCCATCAGGAAGGGGCAACCATATGGTCCCAGTCGCCCACAACCCTTAGCCAGTTTTCTTTGAGAGGCCGGTTGGAAAAGTCAAGGTGAGCCTCGATAGTAGTTGTATGAGGGCCGTGAGTAACCAAGGTAGCGCTTAAAGTCCGTAAAGGGCAATCGCTACCCCGCCAGAAATGGATAATGGCTCATATCCCTCGGCTCTTTGAAAGTCAAACTTGTTCATGAGAGAGTCCATAGGTTTGCTAATCGACATGTCTCCACCTGACGGGAAAGCGGGTTTTATTGGAGACAAGGGGAAAGGCGAAAGCATGGCCATTAAGTTGGCAATGGATAAGGTAGGTTCGACCCTGTTACCGGCAAGGGCTAATAACCCTATGACCCGGAAATTGAGGCGAGGCAAGGAATGGAGAATGTTTCCCGATGTTCTCTGGCGCCTATCTACACCAATGCACCGAATATATTTTTACGCTTCTTCGGGCGTATGGACTCCCTCATGCACAAGTTTGAGCATTAGACTGAAATGGTTGCTTCAATCCATATACCAGACGACACCAGACAATTCTGGACAAGGATGGCAAGTGATGCGGTGGAGTCATTTCTGGTGAAACACTCTGCACTTCGTTGTTTAGCTTAGCGGCTCAAACAAGGCCAGAAGCAACCATTTCAGTCTAATACGAAAACAATTTGCTCTATCCAGTGTCTCTATGACCTTTGGTGTCCCAGAGGATAAGAGAGGACTATGGAGAAGTTCTGTTGATGGGTGGCTCTGCAAATTTACTAAAGCCGAAAGGCATTGCTTCCACCATGAGGAACTACCAAGATGATATTTCTTGGAGAGCGATTCAAAAACCCTTCCCACAGAAGGTTAAACGACTGAGATTTGTGGGTTCTCTCAGATGTTATCCGCGCTTATGTCACCAGACTTGGCATACATAAACAAGAGAGTGCGGGCCAATTTTCTCTTGCGAGTTGTTTTCTCTTGAAGTTGAATGGGCGGTGGGTTTGGAGATCGGCCAGCCGCTAAGGAGTTGGGAAGGATGATGGGCACGGTTACGGGTTGATTCGTAAAAGAGGACCGTCCAATTAAAAGATACCGCAAGCGAAACCATCACTCAAAGTTCGATATGGCAGTGAAAAGTGAGATTGGCAACACTTTTCAACATTGTCTCCAGGTAAGAACATCTCATTTGGCATAAAAAGCACACCATTCAACACCTTTCTCTGACAATCTTCTATGAAAATACAGGACAAACGGGGGCGCATTCCGAGTTAAGGAAAAGCGCCTGACTAATAGATGCGAACTAACGCTGGATCTGGCCAGAAGCGGCGTTAAGATAGCATCCAGGTAATTGCAAGTTTATATCCTTGTGATGCTCCACCGTTTGTCCTGTGTATAATGGAACGACAAGATGCAGTAAGAAAAGTTTGATAAAAGCTCATTATTAACGAAATAAAATGTTAATAAATGAGGCTACATGAGACATAAATTAGAAGATTTTGACTGGAAAGACATTCAAAGTAAATATGACTCGGGATTAACACAAAAACAGCTAATAGAAAATGGTATAGTTACAGATACCATGATTAGAAGAGCAAGGGAAAATGGATTAATAACGGTTAGAAATTCACATCCTATTTCGGAAGAAGTAAAAAAAGTACTTTCCGAAAAACAGAAAAAGTATATGAAGGCTAATCCAGAGAAACACCCTTGGCGAAACGGAAAGAGGACAATTTCTAAGCCTTGCGAAAAGATGAAGGACAGACTTAGAAAAGAAGGATTGAATTTTGTCGAAGAGTACATGCCATTAGACAACAGACTTTTCTCTATAGATATTGCTTTTCCAGATAAGAAGTTTGCAGTTGAGATAAATGGCCCTTTCCATTACGACAAAGACGGCAAGTTAAAACCATATTATCAAGAAAGACATGATTTGATTGAAGCGGATGGTTGGAAAGTGGTTGAGGTTTTCTGTAATTTGGTTTATAATGAAGAATATGTTAATAGTTTAATTAGAGAGATAAGAGGTTTAGGAATATCAAACGAGGTAGATTACTCGTCCTATTTGAAAGAAAGACAAGAAAATAAAAGATTAAAAGAAGAGGCTAATAAAACATTTTGTAAAAAATGTGGAAAGACCCTATCAAGGGGCGCCAATTGTAGGGTTATAAAAACAGGATTGTGCTCGAATTGCCATATTCTTTATTATTTAGTAAACAAGGTAGATAAAGAAACGCTGAAAAAAAGAGTTATGGAAACATCAATTTTTTTAATTAGCAAGGAATATGGCGTTACAGAAGTAACAATAAGAAGATGGTTAAAAAAATTTGGAATAATCAAAAGTAGAGGGAAGTTAGTACCTCGTAATTAAAAAGATGAATAAAATTTGTTAGTGTTGTATTAACGACTGCGGGTGGTAGGTATGATTATCTTACAGGGCTCATAACTCTGTCAAGCTGGTTTGATTCCAGCACTCCGCTTCCAATTTCTTTGTTGATGTCCCCATCTTTTAGTGATAGGAAAGCTGATTTTCACTCAGCAAGCGCCGGTTTGATTCCGAATGGGGACACCATTTCATATGGGACTGTAGTTTAAGTACAAAACCTCTACAGGGAATTGATCAAACCTGTTGATTAACCGAAAACTGCGCGTGTAAGTAGGTTGGAAAATAGATTCGGAAGGTGAAATTCCTTTCCTGTCCCACCATTTTAGTGAAGACTTAGAAATAACCTAAAACAATAGAAGGGGTTATTATCTAAGTCTTCCGTTTATTTTAAAACTGAAAGGAACTATCTATGCAAATCCAAGTGTTCAAAGTAAATACCATCCGACTACAAAATATCAAACACCAATTTTCAGAAAAATTCAATCAGCAAATTGACACCTTTAGAGACGATGCTCAATTCATGGGTCAAACTTTCCTACATTCAGAAAAACTCCTGCTTTACTTGCGCACCATTCCCACCAGTGTAGAGTCTGCAGAGTTAATGGAGTTTATAAAGAAGAATGAAATAGAAATCATTTACCTATGATTCCATAAAAAATGTAAAAGTGGTTAAAAAAGTGGCTTGATTTCAGAAAATGGGTCTATTTTGGGTTTTTATGGCAAGTGTGTTGGAAAACCTCAACTGGTCCCCGATAGTAGGGATGTAAGGCGCTGTTGCCGTACAAACAAAGCTGCCGTTGAGCGGTAGCGAAAAACCCAAAGCTAAGGAATTCTCACATGGCTGCTCGTATCACTGCCGAAGTTGAAAATGCCGCGAAGAACTATCTCAAGGTCAACGGCCTGGACCGGACCTACAAGTTGTTCGTTGCTGCGAACCACTCCGATGACTTCCTGGTCAAGGCGCCGGGCATCAATGCGTATTGTCGCAATCTGGGTGTGGACAAGGAAAGCCTCTGCCTCGCCATCGCCCTGCGTCTCTCGCTGGTCCATGATGTCTTGGTAGCCTAAAGCAGGGCAATGGGGGAAGGTGCCTCTAAGGGCCTTCCCCCAAGTTCTTCACTCAAGTCAAGGTAATCAATCTCAAATGTTACTCATGGCAATATTCACAATTCTTTTTGTCATCTTCGTGGATGGCATTTGGATGGCCACCTATGATGAAATTGGCAATCAACTCTTAGATGCCAAGTTTAACATTTACTTTGATTGGACGATTATTCTCAACATTGTCCGGTCAATGCTTTATGTGCTTATCATCTGTCTCTGGGCTCATTACATTTGGATTGCCGACGATAGAAACAACATTGATTGGCCTTTTGCTGTCGGCTCACTTCTCTTCTGTGTTGGTCCTTACGGATTTTTCATGTATTGCTGTCGTAAGTATATTTTGGATATTTGCAATGCTTTAGGTTATCCATGGTTTTTTAAGCCTTACACTTATCGCAAATTCTGGATTAGTAAGGAAATCACTGATGTAATGTTGGAAAATGATTATAGCATCAGTGACGGAGATTTGGATTTAAGTCGGGTTGAATTTGATGGTAATTGGGGTGATTGTACTTGGACCTTTAGTTCCTTTATGAATACGATGAGGGGGTCCAGGTATGAAATCGTTGAATATGGTGGATATTCTGAAAAGAAGTGTGTGGTAATGAGGAAGCTATGTCGGTGCCAGTTAGTAACCCTTCAATTTCGCCCGTGATTTTCTTGAAGTGTGCCTTGGAAAACAGGATTTGAGGGGCGATAGTACCAGTATACACCAATCCTTCACCCAAAGCCGGAGTCTGAGCCCATGCCATTCACCTATCATTCCAAGCAAATCGTCACTACTGTTCAATTCTACAAGTTTAGTGAGTTGATTGCTGGTTGCCCAAAAGATGTGCAAGAGAAACTTAAATTGATAAAGGCTGAATGGTTTAAACACCATATCATTACCCATCCGAATTGGAGTGTCATTCAAAGGCTTAATGAGTTTGGCGATTATGCCTCGGCCTTTCCTGTTCCTAAAAAGCAACTTAACGAAATCTTGAAATGGTATGACACTATCACCAAGCAATGCTCTTGTTATGTAGATGTTGACTTTTCACTGTAATCCATAAACCATCCAGGAGTCAATTCCCTATGCCTTCCAAGAATTTCCTCAACGATGAAGCTGCTCCATTCATTGAACCCACCAATGATGAAAAGGATGCCAATACCATTAAGTTGGAATCGTGGCTGAAGGCGAATGGTATTTTCGTTTCTGCCAATCACTTCCCCTGGTCGCCGTCACTGGTGTGCTTTTGCAGGCAGGACAGTGCTAATTGTGGGTTTTACATTCGTGGCTTCGACAACAATCCGCTCAAAATTTATGATGCTTGTTGTATTGCCATTGACGCTTACAACTTCGAGTATTCCAGCTACGAGGATTACCTGGAAAATGAGCGACTTGAAGATACCCCCGAGAACGAGAAGTACTACGATAACTTCAAGGATTTGGGGAAGCTGGTTGGTGCCTTTTTCACGATTGATGAACTTGACGAACTTTTTGAGATTGTGAACTGAAGGAGTAAAACGACAATGCGACAATACACTGTCTATTCCAAAACCCGTGGCAAAATCCGTGGTCTATATGAAACCGTGCAAAAGGCCATCGATGGTATTTTGACTCCAGAAGTAAGAGCGTGGGCTTCTGATAATGAGGTCAAGGCCATTGAAAACGATGAAATCTGTGAATTGGATGAAGATGAACGATTGGCGATTATGGAGTACATGTTTGCCAAATTGAATGCGCTGGTTAAGGAACTTGAACCAGTTTGTCTTTTGAATGAAGGTGTTTATGGCCCTTCTCTTAACTTCCCGTCGCTTCAAGGGACCAACTACCCAGAAATTGGCCCATTTAAGTTGGAAAAGAACAACTGAGGCGCGACAGTATGGGTAGCCAAGCTATTCCATCTGCAACAAAGTGTCAGCAGCCCTACCACCTACCGCCAAAGTCTGGAGTTTGAGTCATGGGTAAGAAGCGTCAAATCATGCCAGTGGGCCATTCCGTGAAGCCCGCCACCGTTGCCCCTGAAATCGTCACTTTCCGTATGTGGAAGGTGGATGGCAAGCGCGAATTGATTGCCTTGTTTCCCCAGCAGGAACAGCAGCGTCGGGGCCTTGTAGGGTCTTTCATGCACATTGGTCAACATGGCGATGCGGACCTTTGGTTTATCATGCAAAACAGTAAGCCCGCAACTCCTGCCGAATATGCCGACTTGAAGAAGGAATTGGAAACCCATTACGATTACAAGCTGAATGTGCGTAAGCGGATTTCCTACAAGAATCTCTGGTGGGCCAACAAGTAACCTCGAAAAAGACTGGGCCTCTACTTGGAAAGGTAGGGCTCAGTCACGATAGTATGGTTATTCACAAACACCAACCCAATGTGAGAGCCATGAGCAAAGTCACCAAAGCTAAGTTCAAAAACTATCTGCGGGCATTAAAGGCTGGTTGGATAAAAGACCAGACCGAGCCTCTAATTGCAATCCACCAGCAATGCTTTTTGAGTCCATCATCCCATCCCAATTCATATGTCTGCTATATGACTTATGGGGAATCTAATGGTTATTTGACCCGTAGTGAGGTAAAGGATAAGTACATCTTTTTCTACTTCACGGAAAAGGGCTTGGAATTTGCAAAGGAATTGGCCATGACCACCTGTGCCTTCACTGGTCGAAAAATCCGGTAACAGCGTTGGAAAACCACGGTCACACCACGATAGTATGAGTGTCTAACAACAACTCATTGGCAACAAAGTATGAAACACAAAACTGAATTCATCGTGCGAGTTGCATCCGCCCAAATGCCTACCACTTGTTGGGGCATCTACAAGCGGATTGCGATTATGGAAGTGATTAAGGGCGTCATCTACGGGTGAAAAGATGAAAAACCATATCACGATTGTTGTTGAAGATGGGGTGGTAACTCATATTTTCACAAGTCTCGGCGCTGCACAAGTGACTGCTAGTGTTATTTACGCTGAAGATATGGAAGACGGCATTGATGACGAAAACCCGCACATTTCTACACTTGAAGACACTCTGACAACTCTCCGAAACACTAACCACATCATCGCTAAGGAATAAAACCATGACTGCACTTCTTTGGACTTTGCTCATTTTCTTTGGCTTAGGCTTCTGTGCTGCTTTTTATAATACTGTACATCATGAAAACGAACCACGCCTTATTCTTAAAGATTCGATGGGGCAAAAGCTAACGGTCCTAATCATTCAAGCAGCCTTTACCGCATGGGTTGCCTATCTCCTATTCGTAGCCTAAAAAGGAAACGAAACCATGACAATCTTTCTTTGGGTACTTTTCTTTTGTGGTTTGATTGTGTTGTTTATCCACTTCAATGCCATCGCCAATCCAGAAGAGTATAAGGCTGCCTACGCAAAGGCTGGGAACCTTGGTAGTATCATGTTCAGTCTCATTCTTGTTGCTGGCGTCCTTTATTGGGAAGCCTATCTGCTCTTCATCACCACTACCCAATACAGCCAAAGCCATATCATTCTTTTGTGGTCTTGCTTCATCTTTGGTAGCTTACAGGGAATCAGGTTGCTATTCAGTCTTTTGGTTCCTCAACTTAATACCCTCGTCATTACTAATCGGTCATGGCTATTTGCTCGCTGTTTGATTGATTTAGCCTATACGCTTTGGGCAATGTATCTAATCACTCTTGGGTGAGATTTCAAGTGATCGTAGCTCAAAGGTTAGAGCTTCTTTTGCCGGGTCGTAGCATAATGGTTGATGCGGCTTCCTCATAAGGAGACGACTGTAGGTTCAAGTCCTACCGGCCCGACCATTTTCTTAAACCGCAAAACCAAGGAAAAGTCATGAAAGCCGAAACGATTGTTGTGACGCTTGTTTTCCTCGGCATGTTTTATTTGTTTATTGCCACTACCACTTTCAAATTTAGGCATACTCAGGCTACGGAAACGGAATTGCTCTTGAATATTCACAATGCTTTGCTTTTCAAGAAAATGACGATGGAAGAAATCCGTCAGTAAAAGATTTGCTGTGTAAAAAGCAGCAAAGGGGGTTTGCTCCTATACCTCCTTAGTTAGACCTATACCACTACCCGCTACATTCATTGCTTAGTGTCAGAGCAATATTGTAGACCTCCACCAGATGATACAAGACCAGCACCTATTCCCTATGGTGGACTAAGGAATAAGTGCGATTTCCATCTCCCAAAAATCAAATCTAAGGTCAACTCCTAATGGCTCTTTCACCACAAACGCTGAATGACCTTGTTGGTAGGAATAAAACCTTAGAGGATTTGATTCTACAAAAAGACAAAGATGGTAATTTAGACGAAACTACTAAAGCTGTGTTGTTTTCGATTATTGCCCTTACCCAAGTAGCTATCGAAACTAATGTTATCACTTTTACCTCAGTTACCCATATGACGGCCTTTCTCAAGCAAAACCCTGGATTTGCCAATACCTTAATGAGAGTTCAAAATACGACTGGCACCAAAAAGGGTTTCCGATACTTTACTAACGGCCAATTTATGCCCCTGGCCTAGCTCCCGCATAGTTAGGACAACCCGCAGGACCATTTCTAAGCCCATTCTAAGGCCCTTACCACTTACCCGCCACTGAGGCTAAGGTAGGACAGGTAAGGGCCTTTAGCTTGCCCTGTGGAGCGTTCTAAGGGCTACTCTACTGACTACCAATGAGCCAGTCTTATCTTTAGCATATCCGACGAAGTAAAAATTGGGCTGTTTTGTTGTGTTTGTCGGATAAAAGATAAGGTACGAAGATTGCTGACTGTAGATGGGTGAGGCGTCTTTAGCGCTGAACCCATACGCCGAAGCGATTAGCGAGAGGCGTGTAGGAATCAATTAGTCGGGTTTCAGAAAAAAGTGTTAAGAGTTTTTTATTTATCCGAGTAACACAACGAGCAACGATTTATTTTTGGATTTATTTTTGTTTTCGGATTTCAAAAAATAAAATCGGGTTTCAGAAATTGGTTTTCCCTAACAACCCTTTCCTGGTTCTCTAGTTGGGCGTGGTATTTTTGGGTATTAACGAATGCTTTGCATTCGGTAGCTCATTTCATTCGCTACCATAACTTAGATTTTTCGAACTTATTAAAACTTGTTAGTAAGGTTGTTACTAGAGTTGTTGTTATCTAGTTTGTTATATTGTTGTTAACTAGTTGGAGTCTAGTTAGATGATTTTTTATTTGAACTAGAGACTAGTACCACATCAGACTTTTCCAAAATGAGTTTAAATGTTTCAAGAAATTACTTCTGGTATGTGTAAAAACCAATATTTTACTTTTCTAATGGTAGAGTTGGCATGGTGGTTTAAGATATGGTCTAAGGTGGTAGGCAGGGATGGGCCAAGGACGCACGGAAAGGGCTATAGGGCAGCGTTAGATGGCTTGGCCTACACAAGGACACGGGTAGGGGTAAGAGACTGGGCAAAACGAGGTTTGTAGAAAGTTTGTTTTGGCCCTTGGAAAGTTTAAGGTGGGCCACGATAGTACTGGTGTGGGCCACTTAGTTGGTTCACTGACGGCAGCAAAAAAAATGAAGATGGCTGCTGAACAAAATAAATAAAACCGGAAGGCACTGGGATGAACAAAATCATCTAAACCAGTGCCTTCCACTTTTTAAAATCAAAATACGATACTGAAAAACTGATTGCTAAAAATATTTTACTACTGATTTTAAAATTCGCATTCAAAATAAATTGAACCTGTAAAAATAAAAATTGGGATTCAGAAATTTGTGTATCCGGCCATATCAGGACATTTCCGGCCACTGATTTAACATAGGTTTCAGAAAATTTTAGGCAATGTTAATTAGCCTCAAAAAGTGTCTGTTTCTCCATGTATAAAGTAAAAGAGAAAAATGGGTATCCGGCCATGATCGGGACATAGGTTCAGAAAATTTAATGTTTAGTAAGTTTATAAGGTTTCTGGTGATGGTGTTTCAGAAAAGTCCTCTGGCTCATTGGAAAGTTAGGGGTGAGGGACGATAGTAGTGACTCAACGATGGTGCCTTGATGGTGCTGAAAACTTGTAGGCTTGGTATCCGGCTAAGCAAACAGGTGGACAATCGAAACTAAAGGTGACGATTATGCGCTAAACTAAAATCTCAGTGTTAATTTTTTTAACACCTATTTAATGGGAATGGTAATCCAGGATGCTGGGCCATTCCCCATTTTATTTTGAATCGACTGAAAAATTTAAAAAGACAAAGGCCACCCTTAGTGAGTGGCCCTTATCATTTTTAGTCTTTTACAGCTTTAGTCGGTCAATTCAACTTGTTCCCACTGTAACTTTACGGAGGTAGTATTCTTAAACCGGAATTCGATAACGACCTGTTCTTGCTTATTTTCGGTTTCATCATAGCTCCAATACCAATCAACTCTCACACCATGGACAGTTCGCCCTTGGTAGGTGGTGTAAGTCTTTTCCAATTCCGCTTGCAGGATTGCCGCTAAAAATGCTCGCTTCATCGATTGTACCCTTTCACCATACAGCAACCAGTGGAAGTTTGTTGATTCATGTAGCTTTCCGGCTTATCTGGCTTTTCACGGATTTGCCAAACAAGTTGATATTTACCAGTCGTCGAAATCAGGCGTTTCCCAGTAAAGTCATAGATGCAGTTTCGCCGGATGAAGTGTGGTTTGAAGGTATTGGACAAAACCATCGCCGCTTCACGGAGACGCATTTCGAGGACAATTTCATTATTGCCCAACTCAATGGCTTTTTGTTCAAGTGTCATTTCAAGCGTATTCATTAGAAGCGTTTCCATCCGGTCCAGCTTTTTGGCGTCATTTGGGCATGGTGTGGCGATAATTGAGTATGGCCCAGTTTTTTCAATTCGGCGAGGAAAAGGATCATATCGCGATCTTCCTCAAGCGCAGCGGTGTGACCACCCTTAATATAGGAACAGTCGGATATTTCACCGAACTTGCTTCCCATGATTTCTTTGACGGTTTCAAGAGGCACCATTAACCACCCATGGCCAGGGTCAGTCAAATAGGTGAAAGTGAAGTGACGCTTTTCCATGATAGGATTCTCCGAGTTTGGGAAAGTTGCTTGATGCTACTACTATCGTGGTCCAATCTTAGTTTTCCAATACATAGCAACTAAAATACCGGCTCATTTGCAAGCCCTTTCTACAGCCCTAAGCCTTACCCCGTGTCTCAGTCCGGCTATAGGGCTCTGATGGCCTACAGCGCCAGCCTTAGAGCGTCTGGTAGGGCAAATGGCAGGATGGCTATGGGGTTTTGAAAAATTGGGGTATGGTGTTGGAAAAGTTGGAATGGGTGGCGATAGTATGAGTATGAAACAAGTCACAATCGGAGAAAATCGTGCCATGAAGACGATCAAGAGTTTTCACGAAATCAGGGAATTGGTGGCAAACCGTATTCCCTTTAAGAATCGTGATAAAACTTTGACTGGCGAATTGATTGGAGACGGTTCTTATATCGTCCGGTCCTATCGCCATGAGATTATTTTCATTTACCATAAGAATCATTGGTATGAAGATAAAATGCAATGGTCTAAGCGTTTTTGGAACTTTTCCCGCCGTCATAAGTCTTGTCATCCCGGTAAAAAGACGGCCAAGCGTCACCATGCCCAAATGAGGACTTTGTTTGAGCATATCGTCTGCGAACACTCCAACAAAAAATATGCTGCCACATTGGAAAAACCTAACTGACTGCCGATAGTATTAACATCTGCAACATGAGTGTAACCAATCCTAAGCCGAAAAACTGGAGTGATGACTATGAAGCGCGTCTCAAATCGTGAATCTGGCAACTGCGTCAAGAACCAGCAGGAGTTTTCCACCAATCACGGCTCGCTGTATGGCACTAAGTTCCGTTTGGGCTATGCCGCCTTCAGTTATGGCTCCCACTGGCCGCTCTTTGTCTTCTATCGTGGCAAGTGGTATGCCAACAGCGACAAGGCCAGTCGTACCACCAGCAAGCACTATGGTTGCGCTCACCCTGGCGGTGTGGTCAATCTTCGCACCAAGGGCCAGATGCGGGACATTGTGGAAAAGTTGCGGAGTGCCAGCCGGATTCGCGTGAAGCCGTTGGAAAAGGCCCGCTAAGGGGCGACAGTATAGGTACGGTGGGGGTGTGAATGAGACACCCCCACCAAGTTCAAAAAGGCCCTAATAAATACCAGCGCGTTTGCTGGCTATCGGGCGGAAAGTGAGGTGCAAAGAATGAAGATTCGGACCAGGCGACTCATGGGTGACAAGGTTGAGCCCCGTTGGAATGTTCCCTAGGCATCTTTTAACTAACCTGATGAACCGGACCTAGTGGGAACGAGTATAATTCAACAATCAAGAGGTACGCACTAAGATGCGGATTCGAGACCGACCGTGAAAGAACCCTAATGGGCAAGCCAATACGGAATAGCTTTTGATGACCGGCTTGCTATCTTACCTAAATAAATTAAATCTGGGATTGGATAAGGGATGCCACATAAGGCCCAATCCAATCCCAGATACTCTTTTGAATAATGGTTTAAAAATGCAAAAAGATGATAATTACAAACATATAAACAATGATTACTGGGTTGGCGCTGTAATACACATCAATTCAGTAGTTAATGGTTTTCAATTTATTTCTGGATCCTGGTGTGAGGGTATTTTCAGAAAAGGGACATTTCATGAGGGCATTTGGTTTCAGGGAAAAAGCTACTGGATAAGCGGGAAATGGAAAATTGGAGCGATTTTTGTATCGTGGACTGATAAGAACCCAAGCCACCTTTCTCCTAAAGTGTTCAGAAAACCAAAACTGACACTTAGCTTGAATTTTGCCAAGTATCAGTAAAGGTGTAAATCGGTAGGTTTCAGAAAAACTTTAGGTAGGAACTCTTGGCTGATTGATATACCAGTAGCGATTTTCTTCTCTTAGTTGCTTAATGGCGGTGTTATGCAAATCGAGCCTTGTTCGGAGTCCATCAATTTCAAGTTCAATGACTTTTTTGTCGTATAGGAGAATGGTAGCCTTATCTTCGGGGGTCAATTCATTCCACCAATGGTTTACCGGATGCTGGTGGTACTTTTTGGCAAGCTCTTCGGAAAGCACCTTCTTCCAACTAACCAAAACATCTGGCAAATCTTTCAGTCTGTCCAATTGTTCACTGAAATATGGACACTTCTCAATGATTACCGAATGACCCAAATTTCTCCAAGATTCGTCTGACATAGGTTATCCCCTTAGCTTCTTGATTTCATCATCCAGTGGGCCGATTTCCTTTTGCAGCCTTTCAATTTCAAGCTGGATTGACTTCTTTTGGAACTCAATAACATCGGCCTTTTGATTCGGCGTCAATTTGTCCCACCAATTTTCAATTTCACTGGCATGATCACCTATCATAATCTCATGGAGTATTTTGTTCTGCCACCCGATTGTCCAGGTGCCATGAAAATATGGACAACATGCAAGAATGGTTGTCGCTCGCAAATCGGGTGGATTGTCGGCAGGCATAAGTTTTTCCTTAGTGAAATTCAACGATCCAATTCGTCACTGGATAGCCGGTCTTTTCCTTAATCATGTGAGTCAAATTGCTGGCTTTGAAATTTGGGTCAGCAATTTCAAAAGTCAGCGTTTGTGGCAATTGGGCTTGAACTGCCAATTCTTCGGCCAAACCCAATTCGCTCAAATCGTAGTCAATATTGGTGACGACATACTTCATGGTTTAGCCTTGGTTTGATTCACATTCGGAAATTAGTGTGAAGGCTGGCTGGTTCGCTATCTGGCCAGCATCGTGCATCCTCGGCGGCTCTTGCATTTTGAGCTACAGCCTTCACCCTTATACTATCGCCCATCACTTCACCTTTTCCAACATTGCGCTATCAACTTTTTGGACAATCCCCTAAAGCCCTTGGCCATTTATCCTTGCCAATGGCCCTACGCTGGTCAATACAGGCCCTTAAAGGCATCCACCCGTACATAGAGGCGGGCTAAGGGAAAGGGCTGTAGAAATGGCTTAGATTAAATGGGTGTAGTAATTGGAAAAGTTAGGGTATGGGGCGATAGTATAGGTATCTGAGAACCTAAGTCAAAAACTGGAGTGTCTTTCAATGGCTCGCTCAATTCTCACCATGCGCAATTCTCACCATGCGCAATGCCGCCTGCGGTTTGTACTTCCATCTTGACTCTGAAGATGAAGACAATCTATATTTTTCCGACTTCAAGGAAAATATCATTGCCGAACTTCATGAAGCGTTCTTTTCTCTTCGTGAGCCAAGCCGTCCCGTTTGGCATCATGATGAAATTGAAGTGGTCTTGCAAAATCAGCACGCCGAAGTTTGCATTTCGGAATACAACGGTATCGTTTGGGTTGGGCTTGTTCCTCGCACCTATTACGATTACTACAATGCCGCTTTGTCCGATAAATGGCTGGAATTGGTCAGTAAGCGTTTTTGCAAGATTGTGGAAGAGTATCGCCCAGGTGACAAGTTGGTGGCTGGCCCACGATTCAGCAATGGTGAGCAAATCTTTCATACCGCCGAAGTTGAAAAGAAGTCGCAAACCATTTCCAGCAAAGAAGGCGTTTTGGATTGGATGTGAAAAATGAACATTGACCTAAATCAAGATATTCCACTTGACTTTGAAATCGTCTTGGACAATGGACGAAAGTATAAAGTGGTGGATACAAAACGGCCTTATGTGGGTGGCGAATATCCAGATGGCGGTATTGCAATTTTAATGTATGATAAGCGTTTCTTGCCATACAAAGAAAATGGCTGGCTTTGGCTTGATTATAGCCCAGACCAAGAATGCCTTAAGTTTTTCTTTAAGGCGGCCAACCGTTTTGCGCCACTAATAGACCAAGATTAAAAATGTTAACAAGACAAATAAACAACGAAAATTGGGTTAATGCTATAATTACCATCGATTCTAAAATAAAAGAAGGAGATGAATTTATTGACGGAACTTGGAAAGAAGGTATTTTCAGAAAAGGCTCATTCTGGCATGGTTATTGGCATAGAAAAGGAATCTGGATTTCTGGTTTTTGGGTTGATGGAGTAGTAAATGGATACCTAACCCAAAAGTCCCCCAAAGCATTCAGAAAACCAAAGAAAACATTAAGCCTCAATTTCGCGGTATATAGTTAAGGTTTCAGAAAATCTCCTTACCTGGAACCCTTGGAAGCCTCATCGTACAAGATTGAGATATAGTTGTCAACCAGCCCAATTTCAAGGCACAGTCTATTGGCAGCTTCACGGTTTTTATCGTTTTGTTCGCGAAGGATGGTGATTTTATTGGAAGGAGATAAATCTTTCCACCAGTCCTTCACATATTCCACCACTTCATGGTTGGGATATTCATTGACAAACTCCGTCCACCGATGTTGGTTTTCAATACGGTTATGACGACAAAGTTGCCTGAAGTCGTAGTGGTGGCAAAATCCCAACAAAGTGGAATACGACAGTTTTTGCCAGAATTGAGAAGTATCAGCCATTTGTCAGGACTCCTTCATGGTTGCGATGCACTGGTCAAGATAGTCGGCAGCTTGAATGGCATATTCCAACGATTGACGCCGCCACTTGGATTGCACTTGCAGCGGTTCAAGACGCTTTTCAAGGGGCAAACTATCCCACCATTCCTGGATATGAATGTAGATAGGGTGATTTTCGTTTGAGGAATCTTCACCGAGCCAATTAAATTCCCGTTCGGTAATTTCCCGCCACTCACACTCATATTCAAACCCTGGACAATGCACTTCAAGAAGGTCAAAACACAACTGCTTCCACAACTTTGAAGGATCGGCAGCCATTGAAAGACACTCCATAGGGTGAGGGAAAGTTAGCGTGGGCGTCTTCGGGCCAGATGCTCCTACCATCGTTGTCACTTTGGGGATTGCATTAGGGTTACGACGCCCACATATATACTATCGCTTCATATTCCAACTTTTCCAACACGATACGAAAGAAAACATAGGCCAACCTTCAAAAAGCCGAAGAGTCGCCAGCGGGTTAGACTGGCGACTCTTGCGGGGTCAGGGGGTGGTTTATTCGGCGGCGGGCTGGGCCACTTCACCGCTCGCATCCGGCCCGGCGACCTGGACGACCACGGGCAGGCCCCAGGTCAGGCAGGTGGCGCGGACACTTGGCTCGAGGGCCAGACCCAGTTCGGCCTGCGTGACGCCGAGGTTCTTGCAGAAGCCCTTGGAGCCACGGACGGCCTTGTGACCGCTGGCGATGAAGCCGCTGGTGCCGTTCGTGGAGTAGGCTTCGCAAAGGTCGTCAATGCCGTAGATTTCACGGGCACGGAGGACGGCGTTGTCAATCGCGGACTGGCTGGCGGGGACGGGCTGATTCTTGGGGCGACCACTCATGTTACAGACTCCTTCAACGGGGTTTTGGTTTTCTGTAGGGCAACAGCGCCTTACATCACTACTATCGTGCCCCACTTTCCTTTTTCCAACACCATGGACAACTTTTCTTGGAATAGGCCAAAGTCACCCGTAGCTTTCCTATATCCGTATAGACGCCAGCCATGGCCCCTATAATGGTCATTACAACCCCTTAGAGGCATCCACCCGCACTGAGGGGCAGGGTAGGCTTAGGGGCTGGTATAGGGCTTCATTTTGATTGTTAGGGTATTTTGGTTTACTTGATTGGAAAATTGAAAGTGGTCCCCGATAGTATGATTGTAACCACTTTCCTCAAACGCAAATCGGAGTGAAAAATCCCATGAAGCAGACTTTCTATGGTATCCGGCATATCATCAGCCAGAAGGTGCTTTGCATCACCTACGAAAATCTGGGTGGCTGTAATGCCAATGGTTTCTGGAACCTGGAATGTACTGGTTTCGGGCATATGTGGCACGCTGAAGCCCGCGCCACTGCCCAAGCGGTTTTGAATGGTGAGGGCTTGGGGATTTACATTTATCGCCCGAAGCACGAATTCAAGCCGGTGGAATTGGAAATCGTGGAAATTGAAATTGAAGTGAAAAACTGAGGAATATGTGGCAAGGGGTTTGGAAAATTCGCCCCTTGCCACGATAGTAGAAGTGTAATCGATGCTGCTCATTTGCGGCAACCCAATCACCTTTTTCTGGAGTCTGAGTCAATGAATTCGTGGACTATCTGGCAGTGGCAAAACTACAAGTGGGAAGTTGTCAAAAATTTCCGTAGCTTGAAGAAGGCCCGCGCTTTTGCGAAGGACTTGGCCATCCACTCCTTCAACCGCTATGATGTTCGCATCACCGCCCCTATGCTGCTGCTGTGGCGCTTGCAAAACCGTCGTGGCAAAAAGTCCGCCCAGCCAGTGCAGACTTTCTTGAACAAGCCACTGGATGTCATTCTGTATCATAAGGAAAAGAAAACCTTGGACTTTTAGGGTTGGAATAGTGCTACCGGCTAACGATAGTACTGTTATCAATCACTTTCACCGGAGAATTTTCAATGACCGATTTCAATTCAAGCGATTTCAAGAAGTTGACACGGATTGTACGAATGCAATCCATGCCAGCCCTGTACTTGCCGGTTTACTGGTTTAGTCGGACTGGCGTGGATATCCATCAAATCCCGCAATATGTCAGTATCAATGAACAGGGGTATTGCTCGCTTACGGACCAAGCTCTCGAAGACCTCATCCTTTACTTGCAGGAACAATTGAGTTCGATGCGGAAAGGGTGGGAAAAGTGAGGGTAGTGGTAGATAATAGATTCGTGAAACAAGAGGGATTTGTTTTTGGCCAATTCGATTTAGATGTCGACTTCTGGATTTCCGGCGATTGGAAGAAAGGAAAATGGAAGATATGGGGCAAAAATTTCTACGATTTTGAATATACGATTTCACCCAAAGCATTCAGAAAGCCTAAAAGAACCTTAAGCCTTAATGGAGCGAGTTATTCAGAAAGAGGATAAAAGGTTATGGTAGTCTATCAAGGTATAAGTTCAGAAAAGGTGCCAGTATTAGGAACTGCAGGGCTTGAAACATTTATGAATGAGTCGGATACATGGACCAGTGGTGTCTGGGATGAAAATGTGTTGGTTTTCAGAAACGATAGGATAAGTAAGTCTAAGGTTTCCCCGAAGGTGTTAAATAAACCTCAGAATACTATGGCTCTAAATTTTGCCCATTACTTTTCAGAGAATTAAGGTTTCCAATTGTCGCCAAACAGTTTCTTGGCCAATTTCTTGATTTCTTTTACTTTGCGATTTTGGTTCTTTGTTTGTATGGCCAGCCCTTCAAGGTCGTAGCTCACCACATATTTCCGCTGTTTATTGCCAATCGTATCCCACCAAAGTTGAATTTCGGTGTCATAAACTCCCCGCTTAATGTCTTCAAGGAGACTGGCTTCAAAGTCGCCAGTCTTACCCCTCATCAATTCCGTAAAGTGGGGGCAATTACGGTAAAGGGTAAATGGGTCAAGATGCTTCCAGACGGTGTTGGTATCCATTTTATTCACCTTTCTCAAACTTGTAGATTTCGTAAGTGCCAAACTGATCATATCGGATAAATGGTTCAATCTTGGTAAATACGGTTTCCGACAATGGTTCAATGGTTAAATCGTTGTAGCCATTGAGGGAGCAGGCGTTAAGGAATTGCTTGCTGAAGATGTCGTCAATTTCGTCAGCGCTCATACTTTTACCACTTTTGTGCATAAACATACACTTGAGCGCATCAAGGCGGTTCCAGTTAAAGTCAAAGAAAACCAATTTCACCCCAACCTTGTTATTAAGGTCGAAGATGGTTTGCTTGACACCTTGCAGCTTATCTTGGAGCTTGTCAATTTGAGCAAAGATGAATTCCTGGTGCAGCGTGAAAAGCTCCACCTTCTGGGGGTTTGAAAGGGTATCCCACCAGGTTTGGATTTCACCTTCATATTGATTCGTTTCCACGCTTTCCTTCAAACGGAAAAACAGGGTGGATGGGTCAGTCGTCTTGGGCGTAAACATTGCCGTGAAATAGGGGCAATGATCCAAGATGGTGCCAGCGTCAATGGTTTTCCAAGAAGTATCGCTCATGGGAACAGACTCCGAAGGTGGTTGGCTTGATGATTATACTATCGTGGGCTAATCGGGAAATTCCAATGGGCAAGGGTCAATTTCTCCAAAGGGTAGGGAACTTCGTCGTATCGTTTCCCATTAAGCAGTTCCCGGCGCTTTTCCACAAGGGCGGTAATCAGCCCTTTGAGTTCGTCAGCATTTAACCGCCTTGTCAATTCACCATCAATGGCCCAGATTTCAATTTCATCCGAATGTTTGCCATTTTCAATTTGCCTTTTCATTTCAAAATGTGCTTCCAAGGGTGTAGTAAAACGCCCTTGGCATTTGTGGGTGTAGATGTCCCGGATGGTATAAAAGATTTGCATGGTTTGTCTCAGTCGGTGTATTGAGAAATTAAGAAGCCCATTTTCTCAAGCATGGCCGTATCTTCTTTTTGACGACAACGCTTTTCCAGGGTTTCGGATTCGCCATAGCAATAGCTGCCCTTTTCGTTGGCCATGATAAACCCTGCAGAAATGATGGGGCTCAATGGGCCAGCAATACGGGAAGCTATCACTTTATGGGTTTCAGTTACGGGGAAAATGTGCATCATTTCCCGTGTGCCCAATTTGTAGACGATGTATTTTGATTGCATTATCGTTCCACCGTATGATATTCGCCCTCAGTGTTGTTTTCCATTTGAACTTCACACCAGGTGAATCGTTCTGGAAAGTATCCGGTGGCGATGCGGATTTCATGTGGAATATCAACTTCCGCCACGAAATTGTCACCCCAAAAGAAAATCGTCAAACTTTCGGGCAGGGTTTTTTGCAATTCTAACTCCGAAGAGCTAAGAGCATATACAATCCCACTCACACGAAAATGGCGTTGCATGGTTTAAGACACTCCAGATTTGAGTTTGTTACTTGATGATACTACTATCGCCCCATATCCCAACTTTTCCAATTACCCACATTATAAGACCTCCGCCATAGCCCCTGCTGCCAAGAGCGAAGCTACAGTGGTCAATACAGCCCCTTAGAGCCCTATACCCGTACTGAGACACGGGGCAAAGCTAAGGGCCGTATGGTAGGCTTTTAGGGGTGGCCCAACATTTCTCCGTGGTGCCGTTGGAAAGTCAGGAATGGGCCACGATAGTATTCGTGTAGCCACTCATAATGGCTGCAAGTGGTGTGAGAGACGCCTGTAGTTTAATCAGTAAAACACAAGGGCCTTTAAGTAGCTATTAAAGGTCACTCGTCGGTGCAAATCCGACCAGGAAGAATCACAAAGGAGACGCAAATCGTGTGAAGTGGCCGTAGTTTAGTTGGCCAAAACCCGTAGTCATCTGGGTCGCTCCCAGGGGCCGGTCGCAGGTTCGATGCCTGCCGGTAGCTTCACAATAGATGGCGTCTAACGGGCATCAGCAAGGGCCTCAAAACCCCAACTGGTGCCCGTACCTTTTTGAAATAAAATCAGGTAGCTATGTTGGAAAATTGTAAATGGTAGGCGATAGTATAAGTATCAGCTTAAACCATTTAAACAATTTATTTTAAAAACATTCCAACAATGATTTAACCTTTTTCAGAGAATTTTTAGCCTCAAAGTCGTTTTATTCCCGTGAAACAATTCAGAAAAGTATGGTAGATCTTTAATAAGCTTTTAAACATTTAATTCAGAAATATTTCATATTATTGAGAAGCCATTATCAAGTAACCATTTCAGAAAAATGCTCTTTTACCATATGGCAATTTAGGGCATAGGTTTCAGAAAATTTATTTCTTGAATACTACAGGTTCGCATTCACCGGCAGTTCCTGAATACAATGATTTATCTTCAAACCATATCATACGATCTCTTTTGCCAATAAGATGAATTCCTGCAAAGGCTCCCTCAAATTCGGTTCCGGCATATTTTCTTACAATTGCTTCGACCGCAACTCTGTGGGCAGCCGTAGCCCCAAAATGGCTCCGTTTCATATCTACAGTAAGACGCCGAATTCCCCATCCAGGTATCAACATCATCGCTCTAACTTTTTCACCATCCGATATTGTCTGGATTTTCATGGCAAGATTCCAACGGATGAAAAGGATGCGATAGGCTCGGTTATAGGGGCCGACACCTACCGCCTTATTTCGCCGGTAACTTCCTTAGAGTTACCACCGACGCCCCATACTTGTACTATCGCGTGTCACCTTGGCTTTTCCAACCGTATTACCGCAAAAGGCCCGAATCGCGAAAGGAAAAGTAGCCAGCGGTGTTTTCGGTGGTCTTTACGGATACGATGATATGGTCCAACATACGAATTCCCATGAATTCCGCCGCTCGGTCAATTTCCTTGGTTAAAACGCTGTCGGCATTGGATGGCATGGTATCGCCCGAAGGATGATTGTGGACCAAGATGAAGGAACTGGCGCCCGCGAGGATGGCATGGCGGAAAATTGCGGGCTTGTCCACGGTGCAACGGTCAATGGCACCACGACAAACCATTTCCATCTTAATCAGCCGGTGCTTCGTGTTCATGCACAAAACCCACAATTCTTCCTGGGGCTTGCTGCAAATGAGTGGCCGCATGATGTTGGCGACATCTACCGGATTGACCAACAATGGCTGGACTTCGGCAACATAGGAAGCCGCCTGTTCCATGAGTTCGGCATAGGATTGGCTCTTGCTGGTTTTCATCGTCAACTCCGAAGTGGGGGTGGTTTCCATACTACTACTATCGCGCCCCATTTCAATTTTTCCAACATAGTGCCAAACTTTTTATAACGCTTCAAAAGAGCGGGGGCGGGTGTCTTGCGAACACCCGCCCCTTTGGCTCAGCCCGTGACTCTTAGGCCAGAATCGCGAGGATTTCCACGATCTTCGGCGCCAGATACGCACCGATTTCACCCTTATTCACCCCCAACGCCTTGTTGAAGGCGTTGATGCCGCTTTCGCCGTCCAAGAAGCCGCTGTCCTGCTGCTTGTTGTAGGCCACGATCAGCTTGTCGAGGCCCTTCACCGCCACATAGCGGTTGGCAGCCGTCTTGATGGCTTCGGGGGTGCTGGGGGTCACGGTCTTGGCAGTCTTGTCGCTCATGTTCAATCACTCCTGATGGTTTACTGCTCATTGGCAGCTTTGGGTTTGCTGTAGGGCGGTTGTGCCTTACACTACTACTATCGTCCCCCACTTTCCTTTTTCCAATCACTGGCCCACTTTTTCTTAGTTGAACGGAGAGGCGGCCTTGGTTTCATTGGCATACTTTACCAACTTTTCGCAAATGACCGCCACACTCTTGGCCCCTTGCTTACGAAACTTTGGCAGGCGCACATAGCCCTTGGGGGTGGTCCAGTGGTGGCGCGAGATAATTTCAATCGTGCCGTCAAAACTGATGAAAAACCGGCAATAGGGCTTGTTATCGGCAAGTTCGTTTTCACGCTGGCCCGGATTGGCGAAGAAAATGGTAACGCACTGGAAGCTATCATCCGGGCGCGAGACTTGCCGACGCAGACAAACATGGCGGATAATTACCTTTTCCACCAGCGAGTCCAAAGCGGTATGCAACGCCTTGGCAAGAAGCCCGTAGCTGGCATCATAGGGCTGGCCGTCAAATTCTGGCAGGAATGGCATGACTTGAACTCCGTGGATGACTTGAGGGTTGATACTTATACTATCGTGGCCCACTTGAGTTTTTCCAATGAAAGGAGCAACTTTCCCAAAAAATCCGAACCCAAAAAACTAATTGCGCTATGATACAAATACACCCAACTATAGCCTGAATAGGACTTAACCTTAGCTGTGACAATGTTGGACAATCTTTAACGATACCACAACAGTTTCAGAAAATGAGCAACTATTGAGGGAGAGGCTTGTGGCGCTTACTACTGGCCGGGCTTTATAGGTTTCAGAAAATGGGAAAGGGGCCAGCGTGAGCCAGCCCCTATCTTTTCACTTTTTCAGAAATTCCCAGCCTTGCTCGGCCCACTCTTCGGCTTCGTCGCCGGTGTATTCCAGTGGGTATTCATCCAAGTTCTCAAAGCCAAAGTATTCGCCCAGCATCACATACGCTTGCGCCCGTATCAGGGGGTCATCCGAGCAAAACAGGGCCACTAAGTCGGCAGCCGTTACCCCGTAGGTATTGGCCATGGCATCCAAGCTATCGGCCCACCAGGCGGCATGGTTTGGGTGAAATTGGTTATCACTCAAAACCCCGTCAATGAAGGTACACTTGTCAATGTCAAAGCGGTACATGGGGCGGCTCAGGGTCTTTGCCTCATCTTCGTCTTCATAACCATGGGGCAGATATTCCACTTGAGGCCGCTTGCCGGTTTCATCCATCCAGACGAAGCCACCCCCGTAGGTGTGGGGATTCTTATCTCCCAAGGCTGCGATTACTTTGCCTTGTTGCATGGTCAGGGACTCCGAAAGGTGGTTTGTGATGTTGCCAATCGTTTGATACTTCTACTATCGTTGGCCAAGCGATATTTTCCAACTTAGACCATGGCTTTTTTGCCTAAAGCCTCACGCTTGGCCTTTTCGTTAAATTCCATGGCAGGCTGGCACTTTTCCCAAAACAGGGCCAAAGCCTGCCGCCGCTTTGCATGACCGAAAAAGGTGATGTTTTTCCAGTTGCGATTCCAATAGTCCTCTTCAAGGCCGACACTGTAGCCGCCATGGGTAATCGCAACAATCCTGGCGCGTTTGCCCGTGTTGCAACAATCAAAGTATTCCGGCCCCAGCAGGCAGAACTCACGCCGCTTGCCGACTTTCTTTTTGAAGTCGTTGAAGGTTTCCATGGTCAGTCTCCAAGTTCGTTGGGGTTTCCTTATTTATACTATCGTTCCCCATCCAAAACTTTCCAATGGTCTAATCAAAAAAATCAAAAACCACCCTTTGCCATACTATAACAAATCACGCTCAAATGCCCCGCCAAGCCCCTACAGTGCCCCTTGTAGCCCCTTAGAGGCTTTACCCTATAATGAGACAGGGGCCAGCCTATCCTGCCCTTAAATTGGCTCTATTGAAATCCCCATTTTCTTTGGCGGTCATCTTGGAAAGTCAGGACTGGTCCACGATAGTAGTAATGTAGGGCGACAAGCATCCCGCATCGCCCCGTAAAACCCCAAAGATCCCCCGTGGAAACCGGAGCCGAAATGCTCAAATATCGTGGTGCTAAGAGCCTTGGGTAAAGAGTGGTACTTCGCTCTCTATCTATAACCCCGCAAACTGGCCAGGATGCGGACTGGGCATAACGATTCTGGCACAGCCCCAAAGCCTATAATGACAGCCAGTCGGCAAGGGGTCTTTAGGAAATCGGCCAAAAGCGGTGTGATGCTCGCCTAGACGCCCCCAACCGGAAGATACCTGGTTGGGGGCTATCGCCTTTTAAAAGCCAAAATCAAGCAAATGCCACCCACCACAAAACCACAAGTTACTCGTCAAATCGGTATTGTTTATGATGATAATGCTGCCATGCGCAAGCAAAACAATAAACGAAAAACGCTCTGATTTAACCATAGTTTCAGAAAATTTTAAGCCATGTTAGATAGCCTCAAAAAGTGTCAATATCCCCATGTATAAAGTACCAGCCAAAATCGGTTCAGAAAAGATACCTTAGTCTGGTCATAAACATCGCCGTTTTGTTTCAGAAAAGGAGGGTGGAAGTGTCTGGTTATTTCCCGGTCTTTTGGCCAGCTTTACCCAGACACTTCCACCAGACGATTAAAACCAGACGATGGGCTTGTTGCGGCCACGATGCCCCTTGCCATAGGAGGGTCGGAGCTTTTGGTAGCGGGTGTTGTCAGTGTAGAAGCAACGGTAGGTGGGCTCTGGCGGGGGAGGAGCGAAAAGGTGATTACAAAGGACTGAGGCGAAGAGCATGATATGGACTCCGTGAGGGTTGCTGGATGTTGCTTGTCGCAGATACTTTGTTGCAGATGGGATAGCTTGGCAACCCATACTATCGTGGTGGCTTCCAACTTTTCCAACTTAGCTGGACTTAAATTTACCCGTACCCTTGAGGAGAATATCACGCCCACAGCCTACAGTGGGGCAGGGAACGACATGGGTGTATAGTTTTTCGCCAGTGCCAAGCGGTCCTTCGTCAGCATCCATTTGCTTGATATTGACTATGCAGGAGCAATAGTCACACTCGCCTTCCATAATCTGTTCACCGGGAAGGTTGCCATGCTTGATGACGACAAGGGAAAAGCGAATTTTCGGTTCAGTCTTTTGGCACATGATCTTGAACTCCAGAAGCGGTGAAAGTTGCTGATATTACTACTATCGTGGCTCATTCCAACTTTTCCAACATAGCACCAAACTTTTTCGCCAGCATTCAAAAGCCGAAGAGCCGCCAGCGGGTTAGACTGGCGGCTCTTGCGGGTCAGAGGGTGGCTTATTCGGCGGGCTGGACCTGGGCGACTTCCACGGCCTTTTCATCGGCCTTCGGCGCCCAGGCGGCCACGGTCAGCCGGCAGCTTTCGCGCAGGGCGTCGGAGAGTTCGCTGGACTGGACCCCCAGGGCCTTGCAGAAGGGCTTGCTGCCCTTGAGTTGGCTATCCACGAAGTCACCGGCGGGGTCGGCGTTGTAGCCTTCCAACAGGCTGGGGATCTCGTACTTGGCCTTGGCGCGGGCCACGGCGAACTTGATGGTGTTGGCATCGGCGGGGGCATGGACGGTGGCGGTGCGGCTCATGTTACTGGGCTCCTTGACGGGTTTGAGGATGATTGTAAGAGCATCGTGCCTTACACTTCTACTATCGTGGCCCACTTTCCTTTTTCCAACGCCCTGTTCCACTTTTCCAAACTTTCCTATATTTCCATACTCAAATACCCCTTTAGCTATAGGGCCTTTCCTTAGCCCCTGCCGCCAAGAGCAAAGCTACAATCAAGCCTATAGCCCCTTAGATGCCCTCACCCGTATATAGAGGCAGGGTAAGATAGAGGCGCCTTAGAGTGGCCCGTATGGGTTCGCAGATTTATTGGCCACTTGCTTGGAAAAGTTGAACCGGCCCACGATAGTAGTAATATCAAGACACAACCGGAGTAAATGACCTATGGCAGTTGACCTAAAGGTTTACAGTGATAATTACACTGCCATATGGGAAAATAAGACCACCGAAGAGATTGTTGCCGAAATAGAAGTGTTAGACGGGCAACGCCAATGGCAGCAGGACCATAAGCGAGACGATTACACCCAAGCCCTACAGAGTTCCCTTCTGTTTGCTATCCTTCGGAATCGGCGCTTTTCCTGGAAGCAATGGAGAGAAAAACATCCAAAGGTGTGAATAATACCACAAAAACGATCTCCACTTCGCCATGGATGCCACAAATTTTTATTGTTTACTGTCGGACTAAACAATAACCGAAAACTGTTTGAATCTTCTGTATGTTTCAGAAAATAGGCCACTTGGAAAATTGGCCTCAAAAGTATTGTTTTCCATATGTATAAAGTAAACCCTAAAACCCGTTCAGAAAAGATACCTTACTGTCGGGGTAAACTATCGGGGTTGTTCAGTCATTGTTTATGATGATGCTAAGGTTATTGCCGTTGGGTTTCAGAAAAAGAGTGTCGGGCTAAGGTTAGGATGCTTTTGCCTCCGTTACCACTTAGCCCGACTGGTCAACATTCTCAAAAATTTATTGTTAAGTTTTATTGGTCTACTTGGGGCCATCACGGATTTGCATTTGCCCACCTCATCAGCCTATAGTTTTGGCGGCTTCGGCCAAGGTTTCGGGGTTAGTTTGCTGTCACCCATGCGTCAACTGAGTCGTATCTTCACTGAGACTCCTTAGCTTGTCCGAGTTGAACGGTTTGACCTTCGGCGGCTTGATATATCTACTATCGTCATCCAGTGTGATTTTTCCAATCTTACTTGACGATTTTCTTGAAGTGGTAGCCCCCGCCAATGTTGCCATTACCAAAACACTGCCACTGCTGCCCATGAGGATCAACGGCAATCGTCACCATATCACGCTTTTCGCCAGTGGTGGAAACCAGCTTCAAGACTGGCCCACAATTGACATCGCCCCAGGTGGTTTTGTCACCATTACACTTATACAGCCAGCGAGAATCCAGCTTCTTCATGCGGTGGATAAGCAGGGCCGTATCGCAGGGCAGGCACACAATCCGAAGCGAGCCCTTCTTGCCCACCTTGCGGAAATTCATATCATTCCGATGCCAGTGTTGTGGCTGGTGTGGTAAGAAAACATGGCAGCGGGAACAATGGCGACCAGGGGGATTCTTTTCCGCCTTGGCCACGCGCTCTTCCGCATTGGCCAAAAGTTGCTTGAGCCGGTCACGCTTGGCTTGCAATTCCTTGAGGGACTTCATTGGGCCAGACTCCGAAAGTGATCGAATTGCCTTACACTACTACTATCGTATCATATCCCAACTTTTCCAATCATATCTCCGAACTTTTCTAATTACCTTTCAAAATAGGAAAGGGCCAAGGGTGTTTGCCCCTGGCCCATATCCGTTTTCCCCTTTAGCCCCCAGCCGCTTTGGTTTTTAAGTAAGAGCGGGATTGCCTTACATTACTACTATCGTGGCCCAGTCTGACTTTTCCAACAGTATTTTATAAAAAACTTGAAAAGCCACCCTAATCATTACCATATCAAACCATGCTCAAATGCCCATAGGACGCATTTTAAGCCCTTATAGCAGGCCCATAGAGGCACCCACCCGCATAACCACCCAGCCCACCCTATCCTGCCCTTAGATTGGCTTAAAACGCCTTACGGATTTTTAAGCTATCCCATTGTAAAAAACGGAGTGGGGGCCGATAGTATAAGTGTGAACATCCTGTAGCTTAGTTGGTCAGAGTCAACGAGACGCTGGTTCGAGCCCAGCCGGGGAAACCCGTAGTTCAGTTGGTAGAACACAAGGGGCACTGGTTCGAGTCCAGTCAGGAATGAGTCACAAGGTTGCCTACGGGCACCAAGAAGGGCGGCAACCCCGACTGGTGCCCGTACCTTTTTTGAAACGATGATGCAAAAATAAGTTTAGTCTACTATTGGAAAAGTGTGAATAGCCCGCGATAGTATAAGCATCAAGCAACCCACCTTTTGGAGTGTCTGACCATGAGCAACATGTTTGACAATTTTCTGATTGACAACGAAAACGCCATCTATTGGTTTTTCAATCCCCATAGCGTGGCCACTGAGAAGGTCCATGATCGCCGGTCCAGGGTCGTTCGCACCAATCGATACTTGACCATGGCCCGCGAAGCCAACGCCAGCGCCTACATTCCCCGCCTTGAAATTGACAATGCGATTCTGCAATCTTTGGCCCGTAGCTTTGGAAAAAAGTAAACGAGCCACGATAGTATAAGTATCAGCAACTTCACTCAATCGGAGTTTGACCGTGAAAAAGACCTTCTACGGAATTCGCCACATCGCCAGCGGAATCCTTCTTAGTGTCACCCATACCGATCCCAAAGAAGTCGAAACTGGCATCGGAATGCACACTGAGGACGGCTATTGGAAGCTGACTTGCACCGCTTTCGGCCTTATCTGGATGACTGACCAAAAGCACTATGCCCAGGCCGCCATGATCAACGATTCTTGGCAGGCTGGCCAACGGTGGGAGCACCCCAAGCAAGAAGACTTTAACCCGTCCGGTCTTGAAATTGTTGAAATTGAAATGGAAGTAAAATAAATGGACAAGGGATTGGAAAAGTCCCGTTTGTCCACGATAGTACAAGTATGAAACCCACCCAACAAGCAATTGACGAATGCAAGGCAAAGTTGGCGACTGATATTGACTACGCCATCCACGCCTTGCATTTGATTATCATGGTCAATCGCCGGGCCAAGTTAAATGACCGGTGGGAAAAGACCATTGGGAATATCGGATTCACCTATGGGGATTCCAGAATTATGGGCATCATTGATTACCAGATTACTAAGTATGGTAAGGCAACCCCGCGCCAGTTTGAAATTTTACTTTCTCAAATACCCAAGTATGCCCCTCAAGTCGTAAAAATTGAGGCACTTTTCCCGACTATCTAATTGGAAAAGTTCGGATATGCCACGATAGTATAAGTGTCACCCCCAATCAAGCGGAGTAAAGCCACCATGAGAAAGCCAGCCTGTAAATGTATGAATTGTGGCTCCTACCCCTCCAAGGCCGACTATAGCTTGTGGAAAAGTTTGGGTATGGGAACTTGCAGGGGTTATAGCTGGACTTGCCCAAAATGCCTTAAAACCATTGAGGATAAGATAGCACTATTGTCACCCCAATCAAGCGGAGTACAAGCCCCATGATTCCCCCAGCCTTCAAATACACCTACGACAATAAGAGCAAGGCCCAAAAGTCTAAGGAATACCGGGCTGCCTTTGCCGCCTGCTTCCCCTCGCTTGTGACCAAAAAGTAAGGACCAAGGGGGCTGGCGCAAGCCAAGTCCCCAAACCACTACTTGCTCACACCAGTTTTTAAAGATAGTTCATGGCTAAGCTAAACATTCCAGATTTTAGACACCGATTTAACCCGTGTTTCAGAAAATTTTAGGACATGTTAATTAGCCTCAAAAGGTGTCGAAAGTGCCATATATAAAGTAAACCCTAAAATGGTGTTCAGAAAACGCCTTCCTGTTGGGGTAGGAATTTCAGGGCAGGCCACAAGTTTAAGGGTTAAAGGTGGCTCCATTGTCCACCCTTAACCCCTACAGTTTCAGAAAAAGCGCGGGCGGAACTTTCTCCTATACCCGCTGATTGGTCAAAGGAAGAGATACTGGTAGCGCTCGGGAATGTTGACCTTAATCAATACATTCTTTAAACCACGCTTCGCCAAGATCAATTCCACTCGGGGGGCACGATTCAGGTAGGTCGTGGGTGCCGTTTCAGGATCGTTGCTCAGTGCCTTTTCAGCTTCGTAAAGTCGCAACTCGGCCAAACGCAGTTCCTGGCTTTGCTCGGGGGTCATGGTCATTTACTCCAAAGGGTGGAAGATTGTCACACTTCTACTATCGACTCAGCTTGCCATTTTTCCAATCAATTCGCAATTTTCCCCGCCCTTTGTCACGGTCAATGGCAGGATCAGGTCGTCGATGGTCACGGAAGGGGAAAGTTTCACGACTTCGCCGGAGGCACTGTATTGAGCCGCCCACAAAAGATGGTCCCCAGCACGATTCCCAAAAGTTGAATTCGTCCAGGTGTAGAGGGCTCCGAAGTCCGCTTGCCCCATACCATTTTCACCAGTCAAACGGGCCAACTTCTGCCGGTATTGCGCCACGAACTGGTTTTGCCGGTGACAACGCCACTTTTCACTGCGGACACTCATTGGGTCAGACTCCAGATTTGAGGAGATTTGCTTGACAATCATACTATCGTGGGCCAGGGGATATTTTCCAACCCTGGTCCACTTTTCTTTTCAGCCGTTATAGGGTAATATCAATGATTTCGCCAGTGCATTCCTTTTCAACCATGTCACACCAGCCAAAAATTGCCGACTTTTCATCATCGCCATACCAGCCAATAATTGAAGGGTCGGCAGGATCAAAGTCGTATTGATCACGAACATAGCTGAGAAATTCCGAAACCGTTACTTGTTGGTCATCCGTATCTGGTTGCCAATCTTGTTCAAAATTGGCACGGTGACGATTTAGTGTTAGCAAATATCCTTCGGAAAGTCCGGCTGTCAATTCACTAAACTTGTAGAAGCGATGGACAGTCTTCTCTTCATGATAGGTAAATGGCATTGTCAGTCTCCGGTGATGGATAAAAGTTGTTACAATCATACTATCGTGGGCCAGGGGATACTTTCCAACCCTGGCCCACTTTTCTTTTACTTACCCGCCTGCTTTTTCAGCCGATTCAGGTACTTTTGCGCCCGCTTCAATTCCACCTCAATTGACGGCAGATGGTCTTCCCACTGCTTCAGGCCCAGATTGGCATTGGCGAAGGCCCGGTTGCTGTAGCTTTGCGCGAAAGAGATGGCGCTAACCAGTTCGGTCAGGTTTTCTTGGTGGGTGTCGGCCATGGTCATACTCCGGTTTGGTTGAGGGGTTACACCTATACTATCGTCCCCCACTTTCAACTTTCCAACGGATTACCTAAAATACTTGGAAAGCTATTTTAATCAGCCAAGTGTTAGATTGGTTATAAACCACCATAGAGGCCATTTTAAGCCCTATAGCAGGCCCATAGAGGCATCCACCCGCATGATGACACGGGCCAGCCTATGTATGCCTTAAAACGCCTTAAAACGAGCCCCAACTTTTTGGTCAGTACCTTGGAAAAGTTGAACTGGCCAACGATAGTAGTAGTGTAGAGCATGAAGCCCTACAGCCTAAGCGAAAAACCGGAGCCAAGACCATGAATAATCGCACCCCCACGCTGGAAGCCGTCAATCAAGCCAAGGCCGTTGCCGACTTCAAGTTCCTGGCCGCCTGCCTGCTTGAGGACGATTACGGCATCAGCAGCGGGAAGAAGGATGAACTTCTGGCCATGGGCAAGGCCACCGGCTACGGGCTCATCGGCGACTTCCTGGAACTGGATGCCACCCTGGGCCGCTGGGTTTCCGCCGACAATGCCGCCCTTATCAAGTATGTGGGGCTCTAAGGCAGGCAAGGCCGGGGGACAAATACCCCGGCCAAAAAAAACCTTAGCGCGACAGTAAACAATACACTTTTGTAACCCACTATGTTGGTGGCCCTGTGGAAGCGTAATACCAACTGACTAATTTTTTGTTTACTTCCCTACTAAACTTAACATGGGTTTCAGAAAAATCTTGCCACCTTTGCACTTCAGCCATTAGGTAGCGCCATACTTTAGTCTGACAGTAAACATTAAAAGCCAGGCTGTTTCAGAAAACTCAGGCCGACAGACAGCATAACCACGATGGGTAATTGTTTATGATGACGCTAAGGTATTGCCAGTAGTTTTAACATGGGTTTCAGAAAATAACTTGGGACGATTGCCCTCACTTTTTGTTATATGGGCAGCCCGAACTATGTATCGCGTGAGCCTTTAACTTTGATGGGTGAACATAATTCCCACAGTAACAAGTGTAGTCCTCGGGCATCGGAGTACCCTTATTCCAAATCGGGTCGCTATGGATAGGCTTTGGCTTTGTTGGTCGTGGATTCATGGTAGGATTTTCCAAAGGTGGTGGATTGCCTTACATTTATACTATCGTGGGCCAGTGGATATTTTCCAACCCTGGCCCACTTTTCTTTTACGCCGCCTGGTGAGCGTGGCAAACAATCGCCAAACGCCGCCCAGACAACTTGACACTGGACTGGCCCACCCGGTTGATGAAATTGAAGTGGCGCAAGGCCATCCGCTCATTAAAAAACCAGAAGGAATACTCCGGCATCTCTTCGGCTTCCACCAAAAAAGAGCCATTGGGCAAACGGGTGAGGGTGGCCCAGACCGACTGCTGGAAGACTTGCTTGAAGAAGGGCTTGCTCATTGGGTCAGGTTCCAAGAGGTGAGGGAATTGCTGGACAATACTACTATCGTGGCAAGGTTGGACTTTTCCAATCCCTTGCCAAAACTTTTCTTTTACTGCGCCGCTTCAATCGCAGCTTTCAACTCGGCCTTCTTGACTTTTCCAGGCTTTTCCGGTTGCAAGTAAACGGTGGCATAGGGGGGATGGGCATTGTGTTGCAACCCGCAGCCAATACTGACCACCTTGAAACCCTTGGGGAACTTCGGCGCTGGCACTTCATAGCCCTTGTACCAAACGCCGTCAATAATGGTACCGCCATTGTATTCCTGACTGACTGGATAGGTGACAAGGAAACTGTCGCACCAGCGCTCGGCAATGGTCAGAGGCGCATGTTTGATTTTAAATAACTTGCTCATGATCAGATGCTCCAAAGGGTGAAAGGGTGACACTTTTACTATCGTGGCCCAGTGTGGCTTTTCCAATCTTACTCAAAAACCAAGCGAACAAAATTGGTGTTATAGGTCTTATTGACCGCCGCCAAAATCTGAGCCTTCTTGGCCTTGAGCGCCTTGAGCGTCGTCACATGGGCGCCCTCAAAAATCCACAAGCCAGTCGAAAGATAGTCAATGTTCCGGCGACACTGGCAAATGAGCGTGCCTTCTTTGTGACCATTGGCATAGATACCACTGGGAATCGGCTTGATGAAACCGATATGGTAGACGCTTTCCTTGACAGTCTTACTCATGGCCAGATACTCCAAAGGGGTTGAGGCTTCTATGTCGGGCTTGGTGTCCCTACGATGCTGATATATGTACTATCGTGCCCCATCCCAATTTTTCCAATGCCCTCACCAAAAAATCCAAAAGCTATTTATAATCACATCCTGGCAAATCATGCTCAAACGCCCATGCTGCCATGCGAAGCAAGAGGCCCTTTTAAGCCCCATAGTAGCCCCTTAGAGGCGTCCACCGTGATAAGACAGGGGCCAATCTATCCTGCCCTTAAATCGCCTTAAAATGAGCCTCACTGTTGCAAATGAACGAAGTGAATATTTTATCGGATTACTTGGAAAAACCCAAACGAGGGACGATAGTAGATATGTAAGGCAATCCCAAACGAACCGGAGTTCAAGACCATGGCCAAGCTCACCCGCCGTCAACAAGCCAGCAAAAATCTCGGCAAGGCCATCAAGCGAGTTGAAAAGCTGAAGGAACGGCTTGAAAGGGTCCAGGGTGAATTGAGCTTCGCCATGATTGAGCTAAATGTTGCCGAATGCGAATACCAACGGGCAGCACGGGCGGAATAAAACGCCAGCGGGGAAGGTACCGAAAGGGCCTTCCCCAACTTTATTTTGAAACACGACTTGACACCATTACCGCTATCCACATCTTGCGCCAGTGAAGCCCAAAGTAGAGGCTTGACTTTTCACACTTGTTAAGCCCAACACTTTCAGAAAATCCTACGCTATGGCATTCACCGATAGACGAAGCCAAAACTATACCCCATTAAGTCTATAAGGATTGTTGCCATTTAAGAAGTTCAGAAAATCCTGTCGACACTGTAACACCGCCAGCATTTTTGACAGGGACGGAGCATGGGCGATTTGCTGCGTACTAAAAGTTTACTTCCACACTAAGCTATACGGTTTCAGAAAATCAGCAGGCCAGGTGTTTGTCCCTGGCCCACCTTTTACTCTTCATCTCGGTCTGCGTCAAATGCTTCGTACCAGGCATTATCGGCAACCAGCAAGGCCAGTTCAACTTCCTTCTTGGCCTTGGCGACAACTTCAATGGCAACCTTGAGGGCCTTTTCGGCTTCCTCTAACTTTGCCTTGGCAGTCTCAACCAAGGCGTTCTTTTCGTTCAACTCTTCCATCGCAGTGGCAAAGGCAGTCATTAGGTCAATCTCCGTGAATGGGTGGATGTTGTGATATTACTGTTGCCGATGATAATACTATCGTGGCATATCCCAACTTTTCCAACAATCCGCCATTTTACTCAAAACATTCTAATTAGGTTCAAAAGCCAAAGGCCCTACCAGCGGTTAAACTGGCGGGGCCTTTAGGGTCAGAGGGTGGCTTAGTTGGCGGGCTGGACCGGGGCGACTTCCACGGGCGCCACTTCATCATCCGCCAGCGCCTTGGCCCAGGCCAGGCTGGTGGCTTGGCAGGGCTGGCGCAGGGCATCCGCCAACTCCGCCACGCTCACGCCCAGGTTCTTGCAAAAGGGCGCCACACCGGACAGGGCCGCCACACCCTCGGCTTCCTTTTCATAGTTTTCCACCAGGCGAGCGATGCCCCACTTGGCAATCGCACGGGAAACGGCGAACTTGATGGTCTGCTTGTCGGCGGCGGGCTGGACGATTGCGGTACGAGCCATGAGCGGAGTCTCCAAGAGGTGAAATCGTAAGAGCGTCGTGCCTTACATCACTACTATCGTGACCCATTCCAACTTTTCCAAGCAAATGCCAAACAAAACTATTTTAACGCATCCATTGGAAAAGTTGAACTGACAAACGATAGTAACAGTATCAAGACACAACAGGAGCCCCTCACCATGCGCAAGAAAGACAAAGCACTGATAGCCGAATGGAAGTTTAAGCTGGCCACGAATAACGAATGGGCCAAACGAGGACTTGTTGCAATCTTCGCCCGCCAGACAGCTTTTGAGCAGGCGCAAGAAGTCACTGCCGAACAAAACGGCATGGGCTTCACCAGCGGCGATGGCGAACTCATGTCCTCTTGCGCTAAGTTCCTGCAAAGGACCGGCTTTCTCACTCCCAAACAAATGTACCGGGTCAAGCTGGCCATGCCCAAGTATGCCGCCCAGTTGCTGATTGTGGCAAAGGCTAAGGGAAAGGTCAAGTAGGCCCGTAGAGGCCATTTTAAGGGCCATAGCAAGCCCTTAGATTGTCACCCCATACATAGAGGCAGGGTAAAGCTAAAGGCCCGTAAATCGCCTTAAAATGAGCCCAAAACTTTTCTTGTGCATCACTTGGAAAATCCCAAAGTCACCACGATAGTATAAATGTAGGGCATGACGCTCTTACATCCTAAGCCCGCCGGAGTTCGCCAGACCATGAAGCCGAAAACCGTCCGCAAGGCCAATCTTTCCCTCAAGCGCCGCCAAGGTCGTCTCGCCCGCCGCCAACAAATCGCCTATGGCAACTTGATGCAAGCGATTGCCAATATTAAGTAAAGGGCCAATAGGGTGGGGCAAACCAGAAGCCCCACCCGCACCAATTCCTAACCAGTGTTAAACTCCCGACTTTGCCAGACAGCTACCGGTGGGACTGGTCATAAGTTAATACCATACTAAGTTTATAAGGATTACTAACATTTGCTGACGCATGGCAACAGGGTTTCAGAAAATCCCGTACTACTGGCGCCAACCGTTGTTGATGGTCCAATACCCGATTAAGTTTATAAGGTATCTGGCCATAAGTTTCAGAAAACGCCCCACCACCGTCTACATGGGCATCGTGGGCTCGAACATGGACTGATTGTTTACAGTGACAGTAAGGTTCAGCATGGTTTCAGAAAACTTGAGGAAAGGCCCTTTCGGCACCTTCCCCCCTTTACCCCTTACTTGATGATGACTTCCAGGGGACGGGCGCCGAAGTCCAGCACCGCCAGAAAGCTCAGGGCGATGGCTTCCGGGACAACGGTGCAGGCGAGGATGATGAAGTCAAAGAGGTCCAGTACGGCGTTGCAGAGGGTGTCGGGCTTGATGAAGTGACGCATGGGATCAGACTCCGGTGAGGGTGAATTGCTGGACACTTATACTATCGTCCCTCGTTTGGGTTTTTCCAAGCAATCCGGTAAAATATCCGTCATTTTGTTTATGGAGATAGTAAACAATAGAGGTTTAAAATGGTAAAGGGCTGGGAATAGCTGCGCTTTGCAACTAACCCCAGCCTGCCTTATGCGTCAAACACCCCATAGCTGGCGCAGATTTCTTTAGCCAAGGCCACAGCATCCTCAAACTTGACAAAAGTATCCACGGGCCGCTGCGTCACCAGATTACAAACCAGATAAGCACCGCTGAGGGTCTGGTCCACCGACGCGCAAGGATTCATGGGCTGGCCGTAGCGGATGCTCTTGAGGCGAGGCTTATTCATTGGGTCAAACTCCGGCGCGATTGAGGAAAGTTGGTGACAATCATACTATCGTGGACCACTCCAAACTTTCCAAGAGTACTCCAAACATTTTATAATCAAGTTCAAGTGATTACCAATAAAACCCAGTCCTGACCCATCCAGTATAAATCCCCATAGAGGCCATTTAAAGCCACATAGTAAACCCTTAGAGGAGCCACCCTTGCCTCGGTGGCTGGTCCAGGCCGATGCCCCTTAAATCGCCTCATTATGCGTCTAATCAAATCTCAAGTATTTTAGGGCATCCATTGGAAAACCTTAAACGGGGAACGATAGTATAAATATCACCCTTTCACTCTCGGAGTTCTGACCATGATGTTCTTGCTTACCCAGTATTTCTTGTTCACCACCGAGTTGAAGCAAGACTTGGCTCATATCTCTATGTTTACTTTTCTGATGATCATTTTTTACTTGTCCAGTGTGGTCATCGAAGGCAGGGGCAAGTAAAAATAAGGTGAATATCTTACTCTTGCTTGGAAAACTCAAATTGGCCCACGATAGTAGTAATGTCACCCTTTCACCCCTTTGGAGCATCTGACCATGAGCAAGTCCCCCGCCATCCGTGCCAACGCCAAGTATGCGAAGGCCAACAAGTGGATCCAGGTGGCCGACTGCATGGCGGCCCTCGGCCTTGGCACCACCAGCCAGCGCAAGAGGGTCCAGCGCCGTGTGGAGCGCTTCACCCGCGAGGGCCATGCCATCCTGGGCCTGCCCGCCGAAGCCACGCTCGAGGTGGGGCTCCTCATGGCGAACCCCATACCGATTGAAGACTAAGGGCCAAAGGGTGGGCAAACCCCCACCCGTAACTATTTTAAACTGGTGTTAAATGCCAGGGACCACCAGCTATGCTACAGGACCATTGCGGTGTCCTGGCTTAACGCCCACATAGTTTACTGGATTAACCTGGGTTAAACCTAAAGTTTCAGAAAACTTGGGACTACCGTGTGACCCGGAGATATTTTAATGCCAATACTCTGTTAAGTTTATAAGAATAACCCACATTTACTTTCAGAAACCGTATTCCATGGCACCTGAGAAGCACCCACCACAACACCGGGTTTTAACATTGGTATTGTTTAGTACCACAGTAAGCTATAGGGTTTCAGAAAACGGCAGGCCGGGGTTTGTTGTCCCCCGGCCCGGCTGGCGATTACATCATATCGCCGTCGCGGTGGGCCAGGCGGAAGGCCCGGTCCCGCTCCTGGGTGGCCCACTTGATTTGCGCGGAGTTCATCTCGCCCGCACGGTCCGACAGCAGAAGGTCCAACTGATTGTAGCGCTCAGCGGCGCCGTAGGACTTGATCTGGCGCATGAGGTCGCCGAACTGATTGAATGAAAACTGCGGCATGGGGTCAAACTCCGGCGATGGTGAGGAAAACGGGTGATAATCATACTATCGTTCCATATTCCAGACTTTCCAACGGATTGCCGAAATTATCTTAGAGCATAGCTAATCAAGTTCAAGTGATTACCAATAAAACCCAGTCTTGACCCATCCAGTATAAAACCCCATAGAGGCCATTTTGAGCGAGTTTAAGGCACCTCGGCGGATGACCCCTAAAGCGAGTGGCGGGTATTGACTGATGGCCCTCAAATCGCCTTAAATGGGCCACAACGAAATCTCAAGTATTTTGTGCATCCATTGGAAAATCCCAAAGTCACCACGATAGTAGTAGTGTCCAGCTTTTCTGTCACCCCTCGGAGTCCCCGACCATGACTGACCTGTTCAACATTGAAGTGCGCGAACTGGTGCGGTTTGCGATCATATTGGTAATCCTTTATCTTCCTGCTCTGGGGGCGCTGTCGGGCCACATCAAGTAAGGGCCAAGGGTGGGGCCTAAACCCCACCCGCAACCATTTTAAACCCACGCTAAACGCAGGGCCACCACCTACCACCGCCCTGGACCAAACCCCAGTTACACAAAGTAGCAAAAATGTAAACACTTCTCCCACACTTTCAGAAAACTTGATGCTATGGTCCAGCTTGCCCATCCCTGCCCCATCTTGAGACTGGCCTATCAGTATCGTTCAGAAAATCCATGGCTGACGACTATTGTGGGACTATTCGTTGGAAATCGGAGAATGAGAGTCGACAGTAGTGGTATCAAGTCACAACCTTAAAGCAGGAAGGGTTCAGAAAATGAAGACTCGAACATTCGTGGTGGAGAACCATGTCCGTAATGGGAAGGTATTCTCAAAACCCGTGGCCTTTTCAGAAAGTCGGGGGCTATGGACTACGGCTACGGGGGACTGGGGTTATCGTGATGGTGATGGGGGCTATGTAGGGACAGTGGTAGAGGGTTCAGAAAAGGTAGGACTGGTGCGTCGATGGGAGAAGTGTATAGTGGAATTACCCGACTGGTGTACTGTCGTGGACTATCTGGACAAGTTTCAGAAAGTCCGGTGGCTGGTGGCTATCGGTTGGCCGGATACCCTTGATGCCCGTCCATTTTTTAATTTGCCCGATAGACAGTTGGCTATGCTGGTTTGGCTGTTTAAGGCTAACACTACGAGAACCAGCGTTTTTTGGATGGATATGAGGCACCAAGTCAAAGAATGGGCCAAGGGAAGTTTTTATCCAACCCCACTTTCGGATAAGCAATGGAAATTTTTGGATGGAGAACATATTGACGAAATTATGGGAAAGGCTTTGTGAATGATTGAATTAACCTACAAATACGAATTTTTTGAGCGCAAGCCAAAAGCCACTCATACTACGCTTGGTCGTAAGATGGGCTGGATTGTCGTGGATAAGTATAAAACTCTATCTATTACTGATTTACATAAGGGATTGAAAGATCCTCGCTCATTCAAAACTGAGAACTGTTGGTATTTGTATCACGCCACGGATGGTATGAATTTAATCAAAAGCCTAATTATTGAAAATATTGAGTTTAAGATTGAATTTGATAAGTTGGTTAGGAAGCCAGGACTGTTCGGGTGGTACAAAGACACATTCCCGATCCCAAGTGATAATCTTAAATATTATAAGACCCATGTGGATGAACCAAAGGATACACATGAGGAAATCTGCTATTTAACGGACTATAATATAAATCACGGGATGTACCAGTCTGATTTTAATAGTCACATTGAGCATACATTTCATACTAATTTAACATTGAATGCTAATGCTTTGTTGAGATTGAGAATGGAGCGTGCCCAACAAAGTATTAAAACTGGCACCAACTTGATCGCGGGAATGGGCATCAAGAGTAATGTCCTTGTTAATTGTGGCCCATTGATGCAAATTTTGATGCTGGTTTATTGTAGAAGTGTTGTTTTCACTTATCAAGACATTTTTACAAACACGGTCAAATCCAAAATAATCAGTATGGAACACAATGATAGTTCAATAGACATCCTGATTGAATCTTTATCTCGTCAAAGCAGGGAAAAGCAGGCCGAAGTCGCAGGTCTTAAAAAAGAATTGGATACGGCTGAAGATAGGCTTAAGAATTGTAAGGAAAAGACCAAAGAGGTAAAGGAAAAGACCAAAGAAGCGACCGAAAAATTAGATCTGTTGAATGAAAAATATAAGAAAGTTGTGGCAAAACAAAAGGAACTTGAGGGGCTTGCAATTGATGACGATGATGTTAAGAATAGGGTTACGAGAAAATTAAGGATGGAATAAAACTATGGCATTGAAATTAAATTACTACTACGAGTTCTACGAGAGAGATGGAGTTGACACCGATGTCCCAACTACCTATAATCGCAAGATGGGTTGGATTGCAATTCGTCGTCAGCGTCTTGCCCAATGCGATAAAGAATTCAAGCCGACAGACCCAAGAAGCAAGATTAAGGGGAATACCATTTATCTATATCATGCTACTGATGGATTGAATTTCTTAAAGTTGATGAAGTTGAGGGGTATTGACATTGATTTGGAATTGTCTGTTTACACCAATGCAATTAGGCACTATGGTTATAGGGGTCATGGTGGAAGGTTTGCAATTCCTGGATTAGTCTCTGCCGTTGGAGTTACGCCTGAACCAAAACATGATACTGAATACTATAAACAAACGAATGATGTCAATGACGGAATGGAATTTATTAACTTCCTTATTGATGTTCCGCATAAAAAGGGTCAAGTAGTTCTCGATGAGGATGGCCTAAGAAAGATTTGCAACACGGCTGTAAATCGGATATTTGTTTTAAAAGGCTCTACCAATTTTAGGAATAAGTTTGAGGCCATAAAGAAACACTTAGATGAAAAAGGTTTCGCCAATAAATCAAAATATTGGGATTCGGGTCCACTTTGGCAGATACTGATGTTGTATTACCAAGGCTCAATTTTGGTAAATCAAGGAGATTCTTTGCAATTGAAGCATATCCCTACTCTTACCATATCTGAAAGAACAATGTTGATTAACGGTATCCTACAAAACACAAAGACTGTACTTGTTGAGCCTCCTCCGCCAAAAGCAGAAGAATTGATGCAGACTATAGATTTATCAAAGGCGTCTGTTGCTGCCTTGGTAAAAGCCCGAGATATGCTCAAAAATAAAGTAGATGAGTTGAAGAGAGAGAATAGTGGCTTGGAGAAGGCCCAAGATGCTTTGACCTTAAAAGTTAATACGGCCAAAAGTGTTATTGGAAAACTTGAAAAGGAACTTGAGAAGTATTTGGAAATTGAAAGGGCGTTGGACAAAAAGATGAAGGCGTTTAAGGCTGCTGAGGGAATGGCAGGAAAGAGAAGGCTTGTTCTTGAATGATACAAATTGACTACCATTTTGAGTTGTTTGAGAGAAATTCTTTAGCAATGGAAACTTGCCTTTCTCATAAGATGGGTTGGATTTCTGTAACTAAAGAAGATTACAATAAATTTTCAGGTTCTAAAATTAAAGACCCAAGAAGTCGGGAAAGCAACAATGGCGGTCGGGTTAATTTGTATCACGCTACTGATGGTGCCAATTTTATTAAGGAACTAACCTTAAATGACAAAAGGTACGACATTGAATTTTGTCCAACGCTTAGTCACACACTGATTGGCCTTGCTAAGTTTGAGATTACAGAACTAAGGAGCCTATTGAAGGGCGCCAGCAATGATATTACCGATTTCTATGTACTAACCGAAGGAGAAAAAAACGACACTGACGAATCTCTTTATTTCCTTTTTGAAGATATTGACTGGAAAAACGAATTGAATGGTGTGGAAGTCTTATTCTACAAAGGGCAATTTGATAGGGATAGGTGTAGTGCCCGTTTATATAACCGTGTAACTGAATATCTGGATAAGATTGAAAGAGGAAACATAAGGGTTGGACCATTCGTTGAAATATTGTTTGCCTATCTTAAAGGTGCGGTCGTAATTAAAGACGACTATTACAACACATACGAGATTTATAGTTCATGTGGGCAAAAAAGGGCCGAAGGATTAAACAAACTGTATGATATGAAGTTTTGTTTTAATAATGTGAAGGCAATGCCCAAGTATGAGACAGAAGAAGAGATTGTTGAAAGTATTGGGAAAAAGAAAGTTGTTGTACAGACGGGCGTTGATAAGGTAAAGAAAGAACTAAAGGAATTAGAAGAACAACTGCTTAAATGGCAATCCCGTAAGTCATCGTTGGAAAAACAAGTAGCCATTCTTCGTAAAGATTGTGACACATTGATGGATGAAAATGGTTATTTGAGCGATAAGCTAAAGGCATTGGATAAGGTAAGAAAGAAATTGTTGGCCCAAGAAGCGGAATTGGATTTAATCGTTGGTGGAAGTGTTTCTAAGGCTGCAAGAAAAATCAGGATGGAATGAAGGAATTGAATATGAAAGAAAATGAGATAAGGGCCAAATACAATGCTTACATCAAAAATAACCTTAATTCCGGCAATGAAGATTCTAAGCCTGTAAGTACTAAAATATACGATAACCATTTTAAGTCCGAGAAAAAATATGAAACTATCAAAAAGAATAATATGTTTATCGAATACCGTGATCCAGACAGGGACAATGAAAGGGTCGTTACTCCTGTACCAATCCAAACCGTTGATCCAGAAGTCGCAGGACTCAATGCTCAAGTTGCGTTAAGAACTATTCAACTTACGGCATTGAACGAACAATTAATTTCCATTACTAATATGTGTGAACAAGTGGAATTTAGGATTAGGGCCGAAATGGAAAGGCTTAAACAATTGGAAGCTGAAGAATTTGCGCTGAAAGATGTACGAGTTGAGAAACCAATCTCAAAACGCAAAATTAGGACTGAATAAAAATGCCTGTAGATAAAAACAATAGGAATTACCGAATTGAAATCATTTCTTCTTTTGACAGCAATTTCAATCATCAAATAATTAAGAAGGAAATCATATACGACGATAAGGAACCAAAGGATTTACTTGATTGGGCAATTGCAAACCCAAAAGAAGCTCTTAATGCAATCGAAGACGACTACGGGCTATCCGACTTATTTAATAACGCTACCGACGCCACAGATTTAACTGTAGACACGAATATAAACGAAGAAATAGCTGAAACCTATTCCTCTCTAAAAGAAAAGGAAGAACAGGCCGAAAGACTAAAAAAAGAATTAGCCAAAGTAACAAAAGAATGCTTCTCCCTATTAAAAGCCATTGAAGCTAAGAATAAAGAGAAAAAGCAACTAAAAGAACAACTTGATGCACCTATCGCAACACCAATTGTACCTAAACCCTCAAGAAGAATGTCATTGGAGTGAAACATTATGAACAGAATTGAAGAACTTGAAGTCTTAATCAAGAAACACCAATCCGACTACGAAAACGCCCAAACCACCATTCCAGACAGTGCGTATGACAAGTTACTGGAGGAACTAAGAGCGTTGGCCCCTAATCACCCTCTATTGGGCTGTGTAGGCGCGCCAGTGCCCTCCTATGGTAAAAAGCTCAAGCACCTTAAACCAATGGGCAGTCTAACCAAGGAAAAGGGCCTTGAGGGTATCTATAAGCATATCAAGCAATGGCAGGAGAAATTAGGCAAAACCAACTTTGAGATTGTTTTGTCATGGAAAATTGATGGGTTGGCCATTAGCCTCACTTACGAAAACGGCGATTTGATTAAGGCCGTCACCAGAGGCGATGGCTATGAAGGCCAAGATGTAATGGACAATGTGAAATTCATTGATGCTATTCCAAAGAAAGTCCATTGTCAAGCTACTACGGAATTTAGGGGTGAAGTGTATATGCCGGTAAGTGTCTGGAAAAGCTCTGCAGGGGCATTCGCTAATCCAAGGAATGGTGCTTCTGGTCAATTGATGCAAAAAGACCCTGAAAAGACCGGCAAATACCAATTGGGGTTTATGGCCTATGATGTTCTTTACAGCAACAATAGCACAGAAGCGATGAAAGCTGGTTTCGCCAAAGCCAATGGTTTTAGGTATATTAATCTAACCGCTAAGGATTCGGTTAATTTCCTTGAATGGTGTACGGCAGATGCAATAGCCGAATTGGACAAACAAAGGGCTGACTTGGATTATGGCACGGATGGATTGGTCATTTCTCTTAACCAATTAGACCAACAAGAAGAATTAGGCTACAATGGTGTTTATCCTGAATTTAAGTTCGCCTTTAAGTTTCCAAGTAAGCAGACATTAGCCAAGGTGAATGGTTTGACATGGAAAACTGGTAGAACGGGCGTGATTGTCCCATTGCTTGAAATTGAGCCTACTTTCTTGGATGGCTCAACAATAACCAATATCTCGCTTCACTCACTCAATAAGCTATCTATGCTTAATGAAGAAGGGTTAGGATTGGATTGTACGGTGTTGTTTGAGAAAGCCAATGATATTATCCCACAGGTAGTAGGAGTTGAGATTGCTAATACGGACCAATCAAAGCATTTCAATTACCCAACCAATTGTCCTGCCTGTAAAAATCCCACGGAGATTAAGGGCGCACACCTTTACTGTGTGAATGATGATTGTAACGCAAGAAAGCTGAACAAGATCATTTATTGGGTAAAGACATTGGAATTGGATGGTGTGGGTGAATCTACCATTACGGAACTATATGAAAATGGTTATATTAAGACAGCCGTTGACTTATACCATGTGACTGAAGAACAAATCAAAGATGTTACTGGTGGCGACACAAGTTCATCTAATGTCTTCAATGAAATCCATGCCAAGAGACAAATCCCATTGGGTAAATTCATTGCCGGTTTGGGTGTGAGATTGGTTGGTGATACATACGGTGAAAGGCTGGAAAAGGTTTGTCATTCAATTAGTGATGTAAAGGCATTGGGCTTGGAAGAATTGACTAAGTTGATGGGACAGGCCGCTGCTAATAGTTTGGTTGACTACTTGAATAAGGAAGCGGCATATGTGGCCCAATTAGAGGGTTTGTTCAAGTTTGTCACGGTAATAGTGGAAGGGCCATTGAGTGGTAAGTCTTTTTGTATTACTGGGGCTTTGAGTCGGCCAAGGGAAGAGATTGCCAAGGATATTATTGCTAAGGGTGGCAATGTGTCTGATAGTGTGAAGAAGGATTTGAGCTATTTGGTGCAGGCCGACCCAAAGAGTGAAAGTAGTAAGTCATTAAAGGCTGTTAAATATGGCGTTACTATTATCTCGGAAGAAGAATTGTATAAGTTGATGGAGGTTTAAAGATGGACAACAAGTTTAGGACGGTAGATTACGAGAAGTTAGAAGAGGGAGATTTGGTCTGTTTCTATACAGTTGAGAAGAATGGAAAGAGATTGTTCAACGATTTGCCATATAGAATAGTAAAGATAGATGGAGACTTGATATATCTGTGGAGTTTTGATCTTGAGGACCCATCTCAGTTGTATTATTGCATATCATTTAGAGTTAGTACAAAAACTCTTCAGGGAAGTATTGGCCCACAAACCTATAATGGAGAGCTTGATTATCCTAATTACAAAAGGTGTGAAGGTCTCAAGAAGGTTAGGGAGTTTGTAAAACTGATTGGTAATACTCCAAAATCACAAGCCGAGTTTATGATTAAGGTTGGAGAATGTCTAAAGAAAGGTGGATTATAAGATGGACAAGCAAGAACAGTATATAGACAAAGAACAAGCTGAGTTTATATTTAATGTACTAACGACACAATGGGCCACTGGCGACCACGACTCGGTTAGGGAATTCATAAGAGGAGCTTTCAATCCTCAATGGGCAGAGACTATGATTATGATCTGAATTACCCATAACCATAAATGGATGGGGTTCTATGGTTAGCTTTCATTTTAAGCCATTGCCACTTGAGCCATATCAGTTCGGCTCTCAAACACATCCCTGTCTATGTTTGAACGATCAAAGGTTTTGCTAAAGCTATATTAAATGAAGCGTTAGCATCCGCATGATCATGGTGTCCACAGTTATTGCACCTAAACACCTTACTTTCTCTACTACCTATCAACCCACACCTGCTACAATTCTTACTTGTATAAGCTGGATTAATATGATAGACCCTAACACCAGACAACTTAGCCTTATACTCTATAAACCCTTCAAGCTGATAGAACGACCAATTGGATTTGATGCGGTTAAACTCTTTTCCTTGATTTTCTTTTCTAATTCCTGTTAACTTTTCTAACTTTATACCGAAGTTGTTACTTCTGGCTAATTCTACTATCTTTTTGCTTATCTTATGGTTGATGTCTTTAGTAATTCTACTTTCGCGGTTCTTTAACTTCTTGATAAACTTGTAGGCTTTATTCTTCTGTGCTTTAGCTCTAATGTACCTATACTTTTTGTTTATGTGTGAGGCCATCTTTCCCAATTTAACTATTTTTGAACCAATGGAAACTACGGCTATATGTCCGGTAGCATTTCTATCTATCCCTAAATAACCCCATTCCTCATTATTGTACGGCTGATCTTCCACTTCACAGCAGATATAAGCATAAATGTGATCTAACTCTACTTGTTTCACTTGTACTAAAATTTTAGATGAAGGTGTAGTAAAAGGTATGGTTAAGCGTAGACAAGATATCCAAATTTGGGTATCTTGGTACTTCAAGGATTGTCTTGGAACCGTCAGCTTGACCGAGTTTAGTTTCTTACATTTTCTGTTTTTGGAGTATTTTCTTAGGATTTGGTTTGATATGACGGAAGGCAAACCTATATGAGCCACATTTTTAGACGATAGAGTTTTGGTTTCTATGGCTATTCGGGCTACCTGTTTAGCTTTGAGTAATTGGTCTAACAAATTCATTCCATGCTTGACTTTGTAGGTTAGTTTAGACATTTTTTTGGTCTTCTATGTATTTTTTAATTGTGTCTAAACTAACAGAGCCAACGGTAGAAATAAACTTTGAGCGAGTCCAAAGACAAGGAATTCTACTTTTAAGATTAGGGAATTCTTTTCTTAGCGTGTTAGAGGTATATCCTTTAATGGCGTTTATTTGGTTATAGATGCCAACTTTAGGGTTTGAACCTATTAGGAGGTGTACATGGTCAGGCATTACTTCCATTTCTATGATTTCGTATTGGTACTCTTTTTGTTTTTCCAGGATTAGTTCTTTGAGTCTGGTATCTATGCCGTCTACTAGGACTTTTCTACGGTATTTGGGGCTGAATATAACATGGTACTGGCAGGAGTATACTAAAAGTCCGTCATTCTTATATGTTTTATTTGTGTTTACCAGTTCCATTAGTTTTTAGCCCTTTATATTTTGTTTCTGTTATATTTGAGGGAATTATCAAACTTTTTTACAACAAGTTTAATTTTCGGCATCAAACTTTTCAACCAACTCGCTAAAATTCACCTCAGACCATAAGGCGTTGAAGGTACTTATAGGGCTCTATTTTAGAACAATCGCAGTAGGACATAGTATATGCCCCTGATAAATACTAAAGACTGGAAAAATGCCGTGGTGTCTAATTATGCTGAATACGGGCATAATGATAGATACAGCGTTTGGAGGAATGGTAGGTGGACTTCTGGAGATTGGCTTAGGGGAACCTGGCTTAAAGGGGATATTTATGTTGATGGCAAATTCTATCCGTCTAAGGTTTCACCCAAATCTTTTCATAAGCCAACTAAAACATTGAGTCTAAATTATGCAACATACATTTGACACTGTAATAACAAGAGATATTTTTATTCGAGATAATAAGGACTTTACAGGACAGATTACATTAATATGGACAAATGGTAAAAAGTGCCATACAACTAACTACAAAGCAGGTGTTTGGCATGGTTTATACGAGTGTTGGTGGTATAATGGAAACATACGGGAAAGAAGTAATTGGAGAAATGGAGAAAAGTGTGGAAAAGAAGAATATTGGCGCGAAGATGGAAGGATACAGGAAGTAATAACACAAGAACAAACTGGCATAATTAGAGAAGAGAAATATAACCAATCTGGCATAAAAATTAGAGATGTATTATTTGCCAATGGCATATTTCTAAGCGGCAATTATTACTTAGAACTATCACAACGATCATCAAAGGTTAATTACAAGCCTAAACTAACAATAGCTTTAAATTATGCAAAATACCATTAAGATAAATACGCCCCATTGGTTTGACGCCACAGTATCTATAGACGCAAGTAGGGATGATAATGGCAATTTTTATAGCGGCATTTGGTATAGTGGTGAATGGACAAACAAAAGATGGTTTTCTACGATATTTGACGACGAAGCTCAACAATATAAGAAATCGTATTGGTTGTCTGGCATGTGGCATTGCGGGGTTATTTGGTACGGATTTAGTTTGTTAGTAGAACTGGATTCCCCAATTTCTCCCAAGTCTTTCCATAAACCGAATAAAACCCTGAGTCTAAATTATGCGATATATACAATCTAAATATCGGTTTGGTGCCGATGGAGTACCCAAAGGATGTAATTACGATACTGGCAATTGGTACGGTGGAGAATGGATAGGCGGGACATGGGATGATGGTGTCTGGCATACGGGTACTTGGCGCAGCGGAAGTTGGAGCAAGGGAATTTGGAAAGGTGGCTCATGGAAAGGTGGATTGTGGTACGGTGGAGAATGGCAAAACGGCTATTGGCATAATGGAACTTTCTACAATGGAGTTTGGCAAGATGGCGCTTGGTATGACGGAAGATGGCGTGATGGGGTTTGGCACAATGGGAAATGGTTTGATGGCGATTGGAATAAAGGCATTTGGTATAATGGTATATGGTATAAGGGAACATGGAATAAGGGCATCTGGTTTGATGGGGAGTTTAAAGGTGGGGAATGGTGGGCCGGTAGATGGCTCAATGGGGCTTGGATATCCACCAACATATGGATAGATCATAAATATTGTTTTTCTTCAATTTCACCAAAAGCGCTTGTCAGACCAATTAAAACATTAAGTCTTAATCATGCAAAATACAAGAATAGTTAATAATAAATACTGGATAAATGCCGAGGTGGCAGATTATTCGGAATGTTATGATAATGGTTATTGGTTCTGTGGTAGATGGCATGGTGGGTCGTGGCTCAATGGAAAGTGGAATAATGGTCTTATTTGTATTAATTTATCTTTTCTTCCAAAAATAAGTAAAGTCTCTCCCAAATCTTTTCATAAGCCTAAAAGAACATTGAGTCTAAACTATGCAAAATACAAATAGAGTTATAGATTGTCACTTCTTAAGGTGCGAGGTAAGCCACGATTCGGATGTTCTTATTGAAAGTCCTTTATCGCGTCCTAAATTTAAGTGTGGAACATGGTATACAGGAACATGGTATGGTGGCCTATGGGTTTTTGGTGTCTGGTATGATGGGACATGGCATGAGGGAACATGGGAAAACGGTATATGGCTCAATGGAACACATGAAGATGGAAATTGGGATAACGGGGTATGGTCTGACGGCAATTGGGTAAGCGGTATCTGGATCAACGGAACATGGTTTAAGGGGATTTGGCGCGACGGTGAATGGTACGATGGTATATGGCATAATGGAGATTGGAGAAGAGGAACATGGCATAGTGGAACTTGGCATCGTGGCAAATGGGAAGATGGAGACTGGAGAAAAGGCAACTGGTTAAATGGAAAATGGTATAAAGGACACATATGGCATACCAATGGAAATAGTTCCTCTAAATCTAAAATATCACCTAAAGCCTTTCTTAGACCAACTAAAACATTAAGTCTTAATCATGCAAATTACAATTGATTCAACATGTTGGACTAATGCCATAATATCCAGTACTTCCAAATATGATGACAATGGAGACTTTTATACTGGGATTTGGTATGGGGGAATTTTTCATGCAAAAACATGGTATAGTGGAACATGGAAAGATGGGACATGGCTGGGTAAATATTGGCTAAACGGTATCTGGTACGGCGGAAGTATAGAACCAGATGGCTTGCTCACCTGGCCTTTGTCGTCTAAAGTGTCTCCGAAGTCTTTTCACAAACCTAAAAGAACATTAAGCCTTAATTATGCAACATACATTTAATAGTAACGAGGAAAAATCTGACTTCCTTAGAGCCAACGAAGGTTTTATTGGTAGGATAGTTGTGCTTTACCCAAATGGTAAAAAGCGATCCGAGGGGGATTACTTTCATTGTAGAAGACATGGCAAGTATGAAGAATGGTATTGTAGTGGTAATTTATCGGAGTCATCAAATTTTAACCATGGTTTTTATCATGGTGTATATCAAAATTGGTACGAGAATGGAAATTTTTGTGAAATATCTACAATGGAGAATGGGCAATTTCAAGGGAAGAGAACCGTATATTATAGAACTGGTGGTAAATGGTATGAAGCACAGTATGAAATGGGAAAATTTCATGGTTTATATGAAGCCTGGACCGATTGGGGCGGCAAAATGATCCAAGGGTTGTATGTGAACAACATGTGGATGAACGGCTATTATTACAACCAACAAATTTCTAATAAGGCCCTCTACCGCCCAGATAGAACATTGAGTCTAAATTATGCAAAGTACACATGATTAACACACACAGTAGTTCATGGTCTAATGCTGTAGTATCTGATAAATCAAAATACGATGGCAATGGTAATTTTTATAGTGGTATTTGGCATAGCGGAGATTGGTATTCTGGCATTTGGTTTGGCGGCAAATGGATAGACGGATATTGGTGTTCTGGTAATTGGGTTAAAGGGCAATGGAAGAAAGGATACATAAAATCATACAACTTTGCTAAAATTGGGGAGTCTCGCATCTCTCCCAAGGCTTTTCTCAAACCAAATAAGACCATAGCTCTTAATTATGCAAAGTATACATAAAATGCAAGCAAATTACTATGAAACTAAAACAATTAGAATGGGAAGTTGGGGTGGTGCAGTTGTATCTTCGTCTTCCAGTTACGACCTTAAAGATTATACATGGAAAGATGGGGTTTGGCACTCCGGCACTTGGATTAAGGGCATTTGGCAGGATGGTATATGGAAAGAAGGGCATTGGTATGGTGGTGAATGGCTCAATGGACAATGGGATTGGGGACACATATGGTTATCTTTTGATTGGAGATATCTGCCATTCAAAGTCTCTCCTAAATGTTGTAATAAACCTAAAAGAACTCTAAGTCTTAATTATGCCAAATATACTTGAAATAAACAATGAGACACGGACAGAAGCCAAAGCTAAAACAATTCATTGGCAGGGGTGGAACGCTGTTGTATCTGAAGACTTCTCAACGGGAACAAACTGCTGGATTTCTGGAACTTGGCATCGCGGTATATGGTGGCATGGTATATGGATTTCGGGGAATTGGAGAGCCGGATTGTGGTTAAAAGGCGACTGGCTAAATGGCAACTGGGAAACGGGGACTATTAGAGTTAGAATGGGTGGACTCACAGCCTGTGATGCCGAAGGGGCAAAAATATCCCCAAAAGTATATTTCAAACCTAAAAATACACTATCTCTTAATTATGCCAGATACAACTAAAGGACAAACAAGCATATGAAAACTATAAATAATGAGCGTTGGCGGCGGGCCGTAGTTAGTGATGATGCTAATTTTAATAGTAGAACGGGCGAATGGTTTGGCGGCATCTGGTATGATGGAACTTGGTATAATGGTGAATGGCATCGCGGCCACGCTTGCAGGATGAAATGGCTTGATGGGAAATGGAATAAAGGAAGTTGGGATGGTGGAATATGGCACAAGGGCAAATGGAAAGATGGAGATTGGAATGGCGGAACATGGATTTCTGGAGATTGGAACAACGGCACATGGTCTAAAGGAGTTTGGATTTCTGGCAATTGGAGTAAAGGAACATGTCTTGATGGGATTGCTTGGAAGACGGGAGTTGTTAGGATGTTTCAAGAAACTACAATCTCACCAAAAGCACATTATAAACCTAAACGAACTATAGCTCTTAATTGTGCCAAATATAACTAAAGTAATAACAATGTATAAGTTTGTAGATAATAAGTATTGGTCTAACGCTCGTATATCCGACGAATCTAAATTTGATGACAAGGGTAATTGGTATTCTGGTACTTGGTGTAATGGAGATTTCAACAATGGAACTTGGAATGGTGGAACATGGGAAAAAGGCACATTTAATGGCATATGGGTAAATGGTGACTGGCATGGCGGCACTCACTATGACGGTATATGGCACGATGGAGTTTGGCATAATGGAGATTTTTTCCATGGCCTTTGGAGAACAGGGAATTGGAAGAGAGGATACTGGTATAATGGAACTTGGAAAACTGGCAGTTGGCTTGGTGGCACTTGGGGTACAGGAATTTGGTGTGACGGTATTTGGGGCGATGGGTCGTGGCAAGAAGGTACATGGTTAAATGGAAGATGGATACAAGGGCAGATGCGCGATTTTACTATCGGTCGTATAGTTTATAACGATTCTAAAGTTTCACCAAAAGCACATTATAAACCAACTAAAACGCTAAGTCTTAATTATGCAAACTATAAGGATTAATCAATGAGAATTATAAGATATGGTAACGACACTTTCCCCATAAATAGGGCTAAGATATTTTTAGACCCGAACATGAGAGAAGAAGTCAAACATGAAATTTACGAAGCATTTGACAAGGAAGACATTTTTGTAATTGACCCATCAAGCCCGCATAAAGAAACTAATAAGGTCAATGATGAGAATTACTATAAGTGGTACAAGAAGGCACTAACTGAAAGCGATATAATTGTTGTATGGATTGATAACAAATACCAACCATCCTTTGATTTACTCTGCATGGGCCATTCCGGTGGTCACGAAACTATGGTAATAGGCATCAGTAGCAGCCATCCTAAATTTAAAGAACTAAGGAATAAATTTAGTATCGGCTCTACACAAGTTGCCAAAATGAAGAAAACCTTTATTGAAATGGTAAAACATGAAGTTGAAGAAGTTCAATTCATTAAAAACCGAGATTATTTGTCCGACGATGAATACGACGCGCAAATGGCCCAAATACAAAACAGATTAGACGAAATTCTTATAAAGGGCAAAACAACATGATCATCAAATGTGGCCAAGATTTCTCAGCATCGAAGAAACAACTAAGGATATTCTTGGACGCTGACATACCTCTTAAACTGAAAAACAAGATAGTCAAAGAATACAACAACCCTAAAATTCTATTGCTCGATTCCTACATGCACGAAGGCATAGACCCAATTGATAGACACAAATGGTACAATAGAGCCTTGATCTTTAGTGAAGTAATTGTCATGTGGATTCCCGAAGAACACCGCTTGGGATGGCGCTCTATGCAAGTAATGTATGCAGCGGGCCGAAAAGGCGTAGATAGAACCCTAATCGGATTATCTAAGGACCACCCAAGTTTTGACATCGTACAGGAAATCTTCTTACTAAAACAAATCCCAGTCTACACTTCTCAAAAATCCTTTATAAATTCATTGAAGGATATGGTGTTTAAGGCCCAACAGGAGAATGTCCAATCAGTTGCCGAATCTTCTTCTTATGCTTGAAAGGTCTAATTTAATGTATTTAGTGAAAAGCCCAAATTATCAACTGCCACCAAACACCATCAAAGTATTTCTTGCTGGATGTATGGAACCACAGTGGCGCAACCAATTCATTAAAGACCTGTCAAGTCAAAATATCGTACTAATTGACCCAACCAATGAAGATTACAAGACACAAAGCTTCGATGATTATAAGGCCCATTGTTATTGGGAACTGGATATGCAAAATCTCTCGGATATTATTGTAGTATGGTTGGATGAAAATTCTGTCGCCCCAATTTCCCTCTTTGAGATTGGAATTTCTTGCGGTAAAGGCCAAGCAGGAGATAAGGTAGTATTGGGCGTTGATAAGAAATACCCAAAGAGAAAAGATTTACTCGTCCGTTGGTCATATTTCTTCAACAAAGTAGCCGAAACACCAGACGAACTGTTTGAGGACTTAAATGAAAGAATTTTGTTGAAGAAAACAATCGATGAAAGTTTGTCCAGTTGAAGCCTCTAACCAAAGATTTCCTTTTAAGTAGAGGTCAATGTTGTGGAAATGGATGCAAAAGGTGCCCGTATACACCTAAACACACATGGGGAATTAAGATGAGAGATGGATTAAAACTGGAAGTACTTTATACTCTTGGTTATTACGATGGCCCAATCTTGACTTTAGTTAAGAACGATGAAGATTACTATTTATTGGCGAAAGAGAATGGAAATAGAGAATGGGACCAAATTTACGAATTATACCTAATCTCAAAACAAGATTGGTGCTCACTAATCAATAGAACCATAACTTTGCGAAATGCCATAGATAGGTCAATTTGTTGGTCTGTCATAATAGATGGAGAATTGGATTTTGCCGTAGGTGGCGGAGAAATAACAAACAATTGCAATGTAACAGTTAGAAGTCCAATTAACCATGCCATAGTTTTTGATGATAAGGAAGTTTACGGAAGTTACTTAGATGAGGCTACCGGATCCAGTGACTACCTAATGGGGCTCAATAAGAGATTTTGCTACTAACCCATTGGAAAAGGCCGATTGCTCCTCGATAGTAGGTGTGATAAGACAACCATTCAGCCTACCCAAGGAGCCTTTATGCCAGCACTCGTAAACCCATTGGAAAGCCACTTCCTCCTTAAGATGAGAGAGAAATTGGCTACTGCCTATAATGAGTACCAAGACGCCATTGCACGCCTTAGTAGGGTAAGCATTCATGATGTCAATTATAGGGACTTACTGATTGACATGAGGATGGCAGAAATCAAGGTAAATGGTCTTAAAATGGATGTCAAGAATGAAGCGGACAGACTGTGTGAAGTAGCAATCGGTGCCCTAAACAAAGAGCGTAAGGCTTTCAACGCATCAATTGACAGCAATTTTGAGATTTAAGGAGAACCATCATGAAGGCAGGCGTCTACTACATTGGCGACTTGTGGTATGTCGCGAAGGCAGAATGGTCCGAGATTTGTTGTATGATTTCAAGGGATGGGCAATACACACTAAAGGATGGTCGCCAATTCCTAATCGTCAATACAAACAATGGTGAAGGACTGTATAAGGGCAGTGTCGTCAATAACAATCACCAATTTACACTCAATGTTGACTCAGGCACTATTGGCTGCATTAATGTAAAGGACATTCATAGCGAACATAGTCTCACAGGTTTGATAATTGCAAAGTGTTGTTTCATTGCTGCGATAGAGCAAGAGTTTGAGATGGTTAGGACCAAAGAAGGGTTCAGCTTTGGGAATGTTTTTATTGAAGATAAAGATGAAACTGGATTTTGGTGATTGCCGTTTTCGAGGGAGTTATATGTTTTTGGAAATAAGGGTAGGTCAAAAAAATATGGGCGGGGCCAGCCTCCGGTTTTTGCAATTTCTGGAAAAAAGTCCCTAATTACCATTCTTCCTTATCATGTTAGAACATCTTAATCGCCTCCAGTTTTTGCAATTTCTGGAAAAAAGTCCCTAAAACGGTTTTCGTGTTCGTTTAATAATACTTTGCTTCTGGTTTCGAGGGAGTTATAATTTTCTGAAATCTTTGTTATCCGAAAATAATCTTGAATTGGCGAGCCTTGAATTTCTGGTTTTTCTGAAAAAAGTGTTATAGGAGATTTGTATGTCCAGTGTAAAACTTGATCCATATGGTATGATGGTCAATCCTTCTCGGGGGGCTCTTGGTCGTGTATGTGAGTTAGCTGGGGTGGATTTTAGTGATTTGACACCTGAGCAAGAACAGTGTATTATTGAGGAATGTCGTCGGTATGGTCGTGCATGGGCGGCCTTTTTGGAAGAGGTAGAGAAAGAGAATACCGCATGTGGTTGTACTCCTAAATTAGATTGGGAATTGCGGCGAGACGAATTTTTGAAGAAAGTGCGGGAATTTTGTGGATCGATTGAACAAGAGAAAGGGTAATAGATTATGGATGCGAAAGACAGGTATGAGCTTTACGAGCAGGTGAATAATAAGTATCGTGTTTCGGACATTAAGAAGCAGATTGGGATTACGACTAAGTGTCTTGACGCTTTAATGGCGACATTTGGGGGTACGGCTGAGGAAAGGCGTCTATGGCACGACTTTGAGATTGACATATTTAGGCTTAAGGTTGAATTGAGGAATGAGGAAGAAGTGGCGGAGTTGTGTTTGGCGAAGGACAAGATGGGAAAAGAGATTGAGGAGGCTGGGCTATGAGCAATATCACTAATACTAATGTGTGGATTTTCAGTTTTGTTATTGCTGTTTTTTTGGTTATCGGCTTGGTTTTCGCCGGTATTTGTATTGGAGAGATGAAGTCTGGAGAAGGTGTTGGTCCATTGAAACCTGAGCCGATTGAAATTAGGCATGGTGATTATTTGCGGGAGACGGAGATTGATGGGGTTAGTTATATATGGGGTTACAACATTGGGATTACGGCAAAAGAAGTGAAACCTGAAAATAAGGAGTGAAGTATGGAAACTATTTTGAAGATTTTGGTATTTGTGGTGGTTATTATTGGGGTTGTGGGTTTGGGGGTTACTGGTTCCGTGATGGTATTGGACCGTATTGCTGGTGCTGCCAAAACTGAAATAATTGAAAGTCCTCCGAGTTGGATAGTTCGTCATGGTCCTGTTCTTCGGGAGGTGAGTATTGATGGTGTTAGGTATGTGTACAATATTAATGGTGGCTTGGTGATTAAGCCTGAGAGCAAGTCTGGGGGCAAGTCAAATGAATATTAATTTGATAATTTTGTTATTGACGATTTTGTTTTTTGTTTGTGGTGGTATTTCTTATTATTTGATTTTGGCAGAGGGTATGAAACAGAGGGCTGGGTATGCCAAAGAAATCCGTCATAGTAGTTATGTGACGGAGATAGTGATAGATGGCCATTCGTATCTGTATAATTATCGTGGTGGTATATGTCCTAAGCTTGAGGATAAAGAAAATGAGTAAGCCTTCTTTGCTTGAAGTGGTGGTGGTTATTGTCATTGTGGTTATATTGGTATCATTGTCGTTAAATTTGGGCGATGCCAAACTTGAGCCAGCGACATTAGAAGACTTGAATGATGATAGGGTTAAGGTTATTTACATTAAGCCGTTGTTTTATAAAGTTATGGAGGAGTAAGAAATGATAAATTTACTTAGTAGAATTGGCGAGTGGCTTGGTGACTGGATGGGTTGGTGTTTTACTGGTATTGGTGTATCCCTTGATTATCTTAGCGATTTTATGTTTATTGTGTTGATATTGGTTTGTTTGGGGATGATTATGTCATTTCCGTTTATTATTGTGAACCATGTGAATGATCCTGTTGATACGGTGGTGGTAATTGACCGGGTTAAGTACAGGATTGTGAAAGTGGAGAATGGGGTGCCGATCTTGAAGGAGGTTGTAAAATGAATCAGGATTCAGTCACTTTGTATCTTAATCCTATTGAAGTGTCTTACTTTGGCATTCGGAAGGGTTTTGGTTTTATTTTGCCTATGCCGACAAAAGAGCAGTTAGACAGTATCGTCATCAAGGATGGTTTTCGGATTTCGGTTGGTTTGGATTCTATGCAAGAGGGGTATATTAGGGAGCGGTTGAGGGGTGAAGGGCGGAGTATTCCTTGTATGGTTATTGGAGAAACATCTGTGCCGAGTTTGTCAAATGGTGGGGTTTATTTTGATCATTGTCCTGTTTCGTCTTATAGGATCATCAACATCAAGTCATTTCTGCAGGTGTTTGTTGACCGTTTTGGGTTGGGTGCGATGGAGACTGTTGCGCGAGGGTGGGACAGTTGGGTTTTTGGTGACAGGCATTTGAGGAGTGAGTTCAATAAGTTAAAGGCTAAGATTCGGAAAGAGCGGGTTAGGGAGTGGGTAGACATTGGTAAGTTGTATATTCCTGACATTGGTTGGGAGTTTAAGTTGAAGGAGGATTTTGAGTTTAAGGCTGAGCGTGAGCGGCGTCAAAAGATATTGGAGTTGTTTAGTGTTGAGGTTGGCGATTGGCGGAGAACTGGTGAGACTTATAATGTAGTGCTTAGGGCTGGGTCCATTCTGAAGGTTGATCGTGTTTACATTCGTAAGGGGAGTGAGGATTTTTCGTCGGTCACTTTCTTTTTTACGGGGGAATTGTCTCACCTTGGGAAGGGCTATGAGGTTAAGAAAGCTCGGCGGTTTTGGATGAAATTAGAGGATGTCAATAAGTTGGTTGTTTTGATAAATAAGAATAACATGAGAAATGGTGAATAACATGGAAATTAAAATTATTGTTGAAGGTGTGAAAGTCAAGAGAGAAATTGTTTGTCGAAAACTTATGACTACTTTATGTCTTGAGTTGCGTCCATTAGAGCAGTCTATTGTTGAAAGTTTGAAGGGCGTTAAAAATCCTGCTTTTATTATTGAAGCACCGAAGTCTCTCCACGAACAGATTTTAACAGAATTGGGATTAGGAACGATACATAGGGAATTAAAAATCGTAGACAATTATGGGAGTAATAGGAAGTCTTCAAGCTCGCTGTGTGTTGATGGAGTAATGATTGCGGATGTTTCAATCTCTAATAAGTCAAAATTTCTATCTAATATTGTTGATCATTACGGTATAGAAGAATTAAAGGTTATGGTAAAAAATTGGAGTTGGCGGGATTTCGATAAGATTTTTGGAAGTACTATTAGTTCTATAGCAAGAAGGGTTAAACAACAAACCCCTAAAAGCTGGAAGAAATTAGAAAGTTTGTTTATCCCTGAAATTGGGACAGAATTTAGGTTAGAAGCTGACTTTACTGCAACGATTCCTAATGAGACGCGCCAGTGTCTTCTATCTCATTTTAACATCCGGCTTGATTATGGGTATGGTGAGGATAGGTTTACCTATCACGCTATTACTTTGAAGTCTGGCTCAATACTTAGGGTGTCCCGTATTTACATTCGTAAGGGTAAGTCTGACTATTCTTCTCTGACTTTTAATTTTATTGGGCAGGCGACTGTGGGTGGGGTTACTAAGGAGATTGTCAAGGGTGGTCAGTTTTGGATTCATCTTTGTGATGTGAATAAGTTGAATGTGTCCGTAAACAGTAATATAGAGGAGTGAAAAATGGCTTGTAATAATTGTTCTTGTGGTGGTGAAAAAAGCAGGGTTGATTTTAGCAAGTGCGTTGTAATTGCTTTGTCAGTCGTCGCCCTATTTTTGGGTGTATATGCTTTTTCTGGTTTGGTTAGGCTAAACAGTTCGCGGAATGAGGTGGTTGCCTTCGACCATTTCGGGCATAAACTCATTAAGGCAGAAATTGATGGTCGGGCATATGTTTTTGAGTTGGACGGATCTTTTAAGAAAGGGGTAAAGTAAAATGGCTTGTAGAAACTGTTCAAGTGGTTGTAACTGTGATAGGAACCCAGAGAAAACCTCCCGTGCCTACATTTGGTTTTTGGTGGCTTTTATTGGCTTCATCCTGTATGTGGGATTATTTGGGTATTCATTGGGGAAGAGCGTTGTGAGGCGAGAGGCTGCCGGTTTAGGTTATGGTGAATTTGTCAAGGGTGGGTTTAAGTGGGCTGAGCCTGCATCGTCTGGCAACCCCGTAGAGGCTGTTTCAAGCCCTGTGGTGGCGCCTTAACTGGTTTGTTGACACATGGACAAGGGGTCTGCTCTTCGGCGCCCCTTGTCTTGATTTTAGGAGTTTTTATGATTGACGATTTTCATGGTGCGAATTTTGCTGGCTCCAACTTTTATCCTTCGCCGTTTGTGTGGGATGGTGAGGCATGGCCGACAGTAGAACATGCCTATCAAGCGATGAAGTCAAAAAGGCCAGGATATCGGGAGGCCATTCTTTCCAATGATAAGCCTTACACTGCTAAAGAAAAGGGTCAGAAGGTGGCGATGAGGCAAGATTGGTATAAGATTCGGGTTAGTGTGATGACTCAGTGTGTTCGGGCCAAGTTTTTCCAAGTTCCAGAGTGTGCGAAGTGGTTATTGGGGACTGGCGACGAGGAATTGGTTGAGGGGAATACATGGGGCGATGTATTTTGGGGTGTTTGTGATGGTAAGGGTGAGAATCATTTAGGCAAGATTTTGATGCAAGTTAGGCAAGAGTTGAGGGATGCCGGTTTTTCTTTGGCAGCTTGATTGTGGAGGAGCTATGAAAACAGTTTTTGATTCTCTTGATGAATTGACAGCCTTTCTCAAGGAAAACCCATCTGCGAGAAGAGAAACACTTCAGGTCATTCATACAAGCAAAGATGGTATCAGATATCAAAACGACTTTGTTAATGGCTCGCCACATGGTAGTTTTAAGTGCTGGAAGAGTGATGGCAAGATGCTATATGAAAGTACTTATGCAAAGGGAGTTTTGCATGGTAAGAGAACCACTTATCATGACAATGGGAATGTTGAAAGTATTGCCCATTGGAGAAACGGAATAAGACATGGTTATGCGTCAGATTATTCTACAGATGGGGTTAAAATATGTGAGGGTAAATTTATTAATGGTGAATATGTTGAAAAGGTATGAGTAAGAAAGGTTTATTTTATGGGAATGTTTGATTATGTTAGGGTTGAGTATCCTTTATCTGTGGCAGGGGCTAATGATATTGTTTATCAGACGAAGAATCTGATTAATGAATTGGATTGGTACAAGATAGACAAGGATGGTCAGTTGTGGCATGAGGTTTATGATTACGACCTTGAAACTGATGAAAAGGTTAACAAGAGTTGGCTTACGGTGTCTGATTTTAGTGGCTTTATGTATTTGCAAGGTCCGTTTGTTATTAATGGTGGTGTAGGAAAGTCATTTAATTTGCGTTTTGAATTTGTTGGCGGATTAGTACGAGATTGTATGATTTTGTATTGAGGAAATTATAATGGGTTTTCACTTTAGTAGTCGTAAAAAGATGTTGGAATTTATCTCATCTGGCGTTGTCTTGTCTGATTCCGACAGTTTGTGGGTATTTGAGGAATGGAAGAGAAAGAGGGGTTGGAAGAGTGGTAAGCCGTGGCGTAATGGTGTCCGTAAAAAGGTTACGGTGTATAATCGACATGGTATAAAACATGGTCCTCAGACATTTTACAACAAGCAAGGGATTGGTGGGAAGAGTCTGATGTATAAGGATGGCAAGCGGGACGGTGTTTATATGGAATTTAAGGGGACTATGGTTGTTTTAATGGGTTTTTACAAAGATGGCAAGAAAAGTGGCCGTTGGGTGCGTTTAGATGTTACTTCTGCAGAGGAAGAGGAAATTGCGGTTTATCCGTGACTTTTTTGGGCCTGTCCTACAAATAATGGGCGGCTAAAGAGCGGGAGTCGTTGGAAAGTTTGGCTCTACGGTCGATAGTATGGTTGTGACTGTCTATTTTCACTCAAGCCCAACAACGAGCCTTATTGGAGATTCTAATCTATGAAGACTTTGACCTTTTATGGTATTCAAAGGAAGAGTACTGGCATTCTTGTTCATGTTTGGTCTGGACATTATCATGGTGAGGATGGCCACAAATTAACCGAGTACACCGATCACCCCATTTGGATGGTTCCTCAAAAGCAAGATGCGTTGGATGTTTTGAACCATGTTGAAAAGCCGTGGTCCGGTCGTTCTTACTTTAATCCAGAATATGAATTTGATCTCAAGACTGAAGACTTCGAAGTTGTGGAAATTAAGGTAAATTGGTGAATTGCCAAAAGGAGTGTGCCATGATTTTGTACGGAATTGTGAAGAAGAATAGTGGCTTCATGGTAGAAGTTTGTACTATTACTTCTAAATTTACGGTTGGTTTGTATTGGGAATCTAATAGTGTTTACATGACACGGGCTTTACAAGATGCTTATTGGGTATTAAACAATAAAAGCTGTTTCTGTAATGACACTAAGGAAGAAACTACAATGAATAACGGTGATTACGAGGTTGTTGTATTTAAGGTGGAGAAACAATGACAGCATTAACATTTTATTGTATTAGGCATAAGGAAACCCACGATTTGGTTCGGGTTTCGTCTGGATCTTGGTGTGGAGAGGACCATCACAGTTTGATAGAGAATGATAGTTTTCCTGTCTGGCATGTTAGTGATATTAATTTTGCTCGGACGGCTTTGAAGGGTGAAAATAGGGACCATTGCGTTGAAACTGGGGCTGGAGATTCTTATGAATTTCCTTTGAACGATGGCATTAGTCCAGATACACACGAAGTTGTAGAAATTAAGATGGTGTGGTAAGTGAGGACTTTTACATGTAGACACTGTAATGGTACAGGATTCCTTACTATCCAAGGAGCGCCAAGCAATTTTTCTGATTATTCTGAAAATATGGGACAATTGAAATCTGGCTTTATGAAATATTGTGATTGTTGTCATATTGAGGAAATTGAGGAAAAGAGGGTTCCTTTGTATGAAGACAAGTTTTATTGGTATTCTCCATTTATAGGTGTTTACATTCTCAAACCTGGCGACTTTGTAGAATTGGAGGTTTGCCATGAAATAAGCGATGATTATGGCGTAACTTTCAAGAGGTTTTCATCAAGTAAGTTCCCAGAAAAGCCAAAACATCTTGGGCAACATCAAGAGGTTAATACTGGAGAGGGAAAGATTGGTTTGGTTAGCTCTGGCCATTATTGCCGAGGATTTAATGTGGGAAGTGTATGATTAACTATGTAGACGACATTTTTCAGCCACGGGTTCAAGCGTTTGTAAATACGGTGAACTTGGTTGGTGTTATGGGTAAGGGAATTGCTTTGGAGTGCAAGAAGCGGTGGCCAAGACATTACCTTACTTACAAATTGGCATGTAGTAAGGGCGAAATCAAAATTGGTAAGGTTTTGGTGGTTTCAAATAGTAATCCTGAATACATCATTTGTTTTCCAACTAAGGTACATTGGCGTAATCCTTCGCAGTATGAATGGATAGAGTCTGGTTTGGTTGATTTAAGGCGTGTGATTGATGAATTGGGTATAAAATCAGTTGCCATTCCTAAGTTGGGTTGTAATAATGGCGGACTTGAATGGGAAATTGTCAAAGAAATGATAATTAAGACATTTGACGGTTCTTGTGTTGATGTCTATTTACAGATTGCTTCAAAAGAAAGCCCATCCTTTTAAGGATGGGATGGTTACTATGCGTAGAAAATTTTGACATACCCAAATTAAAAGGTTTCTCGAAAAGTTTGATAATTTCTACCACTATATAACAGAAACAAAATACAAGGGGCTACAAACTAATGGAACTGGTAAATACAAATAAAACATATAAGAGCGACACCAACTTAGTATACTCCTGCCAGTACCATGTCATATTCAGCCCTAAATACCGTAGAAAAGTTCTAGTAGACGGCATAGATACCAGACTCAAAGAACTAATATTGGAAAAACAAAAAGAGTACCAATACGAAATCATAGAAATGGAAGTAATGCCTGACCATGTACACCTCCTAATTGGTTCAAACCCCAAAATCGGCATCTATAACCAAATAAATGCCATCAAGGGATATACCTCTAACACGCTAAGAAAAGAATTCCCTAATCTTAAAAGTAGAATTCCTTGTCTTTGGACTCGCTCAAAGTTTATCTCTACAGTTGGTTCCGTTAGTTTAGACACAATTAAAAAATATATAGAAGACCAAAAAAATGTCTAAACTAACCTACAAAGTCAAGCATGGAATGAATTTGTTAGACCAATTACTCAAAGCTAAACAGGTAGCCCAAATAGCCATCGATACCAAGACTCTATCGTCTAAAAATGTGGCTCATATAGGACTACCTTCAGTTATCTCAAACCAAATTTTAAGGAAGTACTCTAAGAACAAGAAATGTAAAAAACTAAACTCAGTAAAATTAACAGTTCCAAGACAAGGTATAAAGTATAAAGATAATCAAGTTTATATATCTTGTCTACGCTTAGCCATACCTTTTACCATACCGCCATCCAAGCAATTGGTACAAATAAAACAAGTAGAGTTAGACAATATTTATGTTTATATCTGTTGTGAAGTAGAAGATCATCCGTACAATAATGAAGAATGTGGTTATTTAGGAATAGACAGAAATGCTACAGGACATATAGCGGTAATAGCCTTCGGCAGCAGAATTATTAAGTTAGGAAAGATGGCTTCACACATAAACAAAAAGTATAGGTATCTTAGAGCAAAAGCCCAAAAGAGAGGTTCATTTAAGTTTATCAAGAAGTTGAAAAACCGTGAAAGTAGGATTACTAAAGATATTAACCATAAGATAAGCAAGAAAATAGTAGAATTAGCCAAAAGTAACAATTTTGGTATAAAATTAGAGAAGTTACAAGGTATTAGGAAGAAAAGTCAAGGTAAAGAGTTTAACCGCACTAAATCCAATTGGTCGTTCTATCAACTTGAAGGGTTCATAGAGTATAAGGCTAAGTTGTCTGGTGTTAGGGTCTATCATGTTAATCCAGCCTATACAAGTAAAAACTGTAGCAGGTGTGGGTTGATAGGTAGTAGGGAAAGTAAGGTGTTTAGGTGTAATAACTGTGGACACCATGATCATGCGGATGCTAACGCTTCATTTAACATAGCGAAGGCTGTTCCTCTGATCGTTCAAACATAGACAGGGATATGTTTGAAAGCCGAACTGATAAGGCTTAAGTGGCTCTGGCTTAAAATGAAAGATAACCATAGAACCTCCGATCCCTTTAGGGTGTGGGTAATTCAGCAAAGGATTGAGTTTATGAAAGCATATCCACCGTCTGTATATGTAGAATGGTTTACCCAATTGTTTTTCGGCATATCTCTATTAATGCTTTATGGTGCCGGTATCTTTTTCACAGGTTTGTTCTTTTGGATTTGTTTAACAGAGCCGTTCTTTGCGTATTTCTTCACTTTTATGGCAGCTATTTTCATTGTTGGAAATAGGATTTGTAACTCAGATAAAAAGGATAATGGTTCTGCCGAGAAGGAATCTAAACTGGAGTGAATTTTTATCTTAGAATACCCAAAAGTATCAATTAAAAAGTTTTATATAAACATTCATATTATGCTCATAAGTACGCCTAAACAAGGATTTTATTTTTAGCAATGATGCCTAAAACTACAGCAATATTTTTAACCAGAAAGCTAACTAAGGAACGGCGTAATAAACTGGTTCCAAGAGTGTTTACCCTAAAAATAGATCTTTCCAAACTTTCTAAGACAACCATTTCCAACCTTCATTTGTTGTTTAGGGAAGCTAAATGGCTCCATAATAATATCTTATCATCCGAAGATCCTTTTAACTACGACACAAAATCTAATAATGTAACAGTTTTAGATAGAGAAGGAAATAAAAATGAAGTAGAATTAACCATTATTTCAAGCCAGATGAAACAGGAAATTAGAAACCAAGTTAAACAAAATATACTAAACCTAAGTAAAGCTAAAAAAGCCGGTTTAAGGGTTGGAAGACTAAAGTTCAAAAGTGTAGTAAATACCATAAATTTAGTACAACCAAATGTTACATATTCACTTAAAGGTAGTAAACTTAGGATACAAGGCTTCAAAGGAAAGTTTACAGTAAACGGAATTGAACAACTCAGAGATGTTGTTGAGTTTGGTGAAGCCAAACTCGTAAGAAACGCTGGTAATTTCTACTTCAAGGTTCTATGTTACGAAAATCCTAAAACCAGAGTCAAAACAGGTAAAAGCGTAGGTATAGATTTCGGCCTAAGAACCAACCTAACACTTGTAGATACAGACGGCAAAACCAGTAAAATAAATGTGGAAGCTCTAATTAGTGATAGACTTAGAAAGCTCCAAAAAGGGTTGTCAAAGAAAGTAAAAAAGTCGCAAAATTGGTACAAACATAAGGTTAAGTTTGAGAAAGAACATACAAATATAACCAATAAAAAGAAAGACCTTAAAAACAAGATTATACATAGTCTAACAACCAAGTATGACCAAGTTTTTATACAAGATGAAGAGGTAAGTGGTTGGAAAGGTGAGAAGTGGGAAAATAGAAAGATACAGAATTCAAGTTTGGGAGGGATTATTTCGGGTTTAAAGAAAAAGCCCGAGACTCTTGTGGTAGATAAATGGTTTGCTTCTACTAAAACTTGTGGTAACTGCGGTAAAATAAATGATATTGGTAAAAACCGTGTTTATACATGTTCTTGTGGTTATTCCAAGGACAGAGATATACATGGTGCTACTAACATATTAAACTTTGGCTTAAAGGCCCATCCAATACGGTGCGTAGAGGATGTAAAAATGCCTGATCTTGAGGTTGGAGGAGACGCTGGTAAGGCTGTATCTTTAAACCTTCCTCTTAAAAATAGGAAGCCCTCACATTTTAAGGTAGGGTAGCTCATGAAGATGTATGGATTGAGGGTTAAAGATAGCAGTATCATGTTAGGCGTGAGTTGTTCTGCTTTGTGTAATTGCGACGGCACTTCTCCTGTAGCGACTTTTACTTTGACGGTTTGCAACAACATTTGGCTGATTAATTCGGACACTGATGCCGAGCTTGCACGGGCTAATGGTAATAAGTGTAACTATTCGGAGTATTACAATTTGCCTCACCACGATTACAACCCAGAGGCATTGGAAGTGGTTTCTGTTGATTTTATGTTCTCCAAGAAGGGGTAACTTTCATGGGATTATTTGATATGGTTAAGTGTGAATATCCCTTGGGTGTTGATGGGGCAAATGAAGCGCATTATCAGACAAAAGATACGCCAGAGCAGTGTTTTGAGACATACAAGATTGATAAGGATGGCCAATTGTGGTTTCTGCATTGTGATTATGAGTGGATTAACCATGAAGTCTTGAAGTCTGTTAAAAAGAAGTGGATTATCGTCTCTGATTTTACTGGTGAAGTATTTTTGACGGGCCATTTAGAAAGAGAAGTCGGTCAGTCTGGCGAATATGGTACCCTTTATTTTGATTGGTGTTTTGATTTGGTTAAAGGTAAGGTTAAATCGGTAAAAAGGTTGGGTAAATGGTAGTTTCTAACCATGATAGGGCCTTCATTGACATAAAAAGTGTTAGGATTGAAGTCCCTACTGCTTTTGTTACGCTGGGTGACGGTAATGGTATGATTGTGACTGCCGCTGAATATAGGATGCCATTAGAGGGAGAGATTGAGTGGTTGGTTCGGTGTTATGAGCAAACCGGCGTTTGTTTTCATGGTGCTGGATACGACACTGGTTCTCCGATATGCACGACGATTAGGTGTTATGTTTGTGGCGAATTGATAGCATGTGAAATGTGAGGAGGGGGTATATGAGTATTAGTAAGTTGATTAAACAGTATGAAGTTTTATTTAACGACTTGAAGGTTAAGAAGAGTGAAAGTGAGCGTTTGCGTACTGAATTCAAAGACGAAGTTGTGTCGTACTTGAAGAAAATGGCGATAGTCTTGAATGCGAATGTTGTTCATAAGGATTGTAAATTCTACATTTCAGATGGAAGTGTGAGATTAATGTATTCTAAGGGTCATCCATCTGCATCAATTGAGTGTGTTGGGTTTGCATTTGGAGCAGGTGGAGTTACGATAAATGTTTGCAGGGATAATTTAACCTCTATTTGCGAGAAGGCTATCGTTTATCCTATTTTCAGGCAGTATCAGGATATTGAGACTCTGCACGAAGATTTGATTGCTATGTTTGAAAATTTATATACGCCGGAGGAATAAGTTATGAGTGTATTTGATATAGATAAAGCAAGGGAAGAATTTGACCTTGAATTCTCTAAGATTGAGGTTAAAAGGCAGAAACAGGGAGAGTTGGAGGAACCAATTCGTCGGGATGTTCTGGCTTTGCTTAAACAGTTAGGGAATAGTATTAATATCTCTATTAGCATGTCAGGCGCGTATAGTGTTGTATTAAATGAAAACGGAGATATTCATTTCGTTTATACAGATGGTGGTAGAACTCTTACCTGTTTTACTTTTCATTTCGCTGGTGATCTTGTAAGAATTTCTCCCAATATCTCCAACATTTCATCCATCATAAATGAGCAGGTATCGTTTAAGGAAATAGTTTTGCTAGCAGATATTGGTAAAATTAAAAAGCAAATTTTTGGGTTTTTAATGACTGCGTATCGGCCAGAGAGAATGGTTCTCACTTCTATTGGAAATTAGTTGGTCTGTCTCGACAGTATGGGTAGACAAGCTGACCCATCGGCAACACAGATGAACATAGTGAATGGGTAGAGTAGTCCATAAAATAAGTCTCAGAAAGGGATACGATGTCAAAAAATGATGGAATTTATGTAGTCAGGTTTCGGAAGCGATTTTTTGACTATCAGTATCGTGTCGCCTATACTTCTGAAATCAACAAACTTTATCCTACTGGTGGAAATGTTGAGGCAAATGAACAATGGCTTCGGGATACTTTTGCCGAGATTGATGTTTGTGATACCAAAGAGGCTGCTATGTTGCTGGCGGGTTGTATTGCTGAAAAACACCCGAATTCTGAGTTTGGTGTCGTTTACATTGAAGTTGATATAAACTTTCCATTTAAGAGTGGTTGTCCATGTCGTCATTGTCAGAAAGTAGATGTGTATGGCGAACGGTGGATGATTCTTTGTCCTGAATGTGGCAATAAGCGTTGTCCGAAAGCAAGTCACCATGGCTGGGATTGTACTAATAGCAATGCTACTGGACAACATGGGAGTGTTTGGGGAGATAGTGCTATCCCTTGAGCGCGTTTCGAGGGAGTTAT
>Ga0172380_10000432_pt1 | contig 83373 bp, 78 predicted proteins | sample Leawe162metaG_FD_119747 | JGI IMG/M metagenome (GOLD analysis project Ga0172380, IMG submission 119747) | Leachate microbial communities from a municipal landfill in Southern Ontario, Canada - Leachate well 162 metaG | ecosystem: Engineered > Solid waste > Landfill > Unclassified | place... | reverse complement strand
TATCTAATCAGTTCAGAGCCTCACAGGCATTTCAATCCAAGGCGCATTGACGCAGAAATGGTCATTCCCTTTTAAGTCAATGCAACACGGGAGTGGGATGCCTGTGAGGCTCCCGAAGGGCGGGTTTCAACACGCTTTATACTGCGTTTAAGGCTTTCGACAGAGCACCACTATGCCTTCAAGCCTTCGCCTTGTCTAAAGCGCGTTGAACTCCCGCTGAATGAACAGATATTTAATACGATTGGTATCAAAGCGTCATCGCATCAAATCTTATCCGGCAGGGGGCGGAGCTTTTAGAATAAAGTGAGTCAGAGTACACTGCCGTGCATTGAATTTTTGTATTTGAATGTAAAGTCGAGCAGGCTTTTCCCATGCAGGCATAAAAGAGCGGCGATGAACCAAGCGTTATGAACGACGACATTAGTATCTCGCTGCCCTCGCTGATTCATCGAATTGGGCGGGAGGCGGTTAAACAAGCTCAAGCGATTGCAGCTCAATATGATTGCGAGCTTAAGCGTGTGCGGCGTTCGAGAAATTGGTGCATGGTTGGCGCGGCGATCAAGATCCAATCCTGCTGTGCGCATTTACAAAGTGAGCCATTGCTGGCGCAGCAGTTAACAGCTAAAGATGGCCAGTTTGGTTATCTTATCAAAAAGTTGGAGTCAGCCTTGCTGCAACATGCGGACAAACTTGAACCATTAGACGCTAAGCTGATTCGGCTTATCACAGACAATCCTGCGATTACCTTAGGTGAGTTGATGCAATTGACTCAATGCACAGTCACAGAGGCCAGATTGGCACGTTTTCAAGCTGACTCTTGGTAGTTTGTCTGCTGAGTGTTTTTGCTTTGAAGGTTTATTTATGGCTTGTTGTTTCTAACACTTTTATTTGATTTTCGATTTGCTCGGCTTCAGCGGTCAGCATTGAGTAGGATTTAATATCGCCTTTTCTCTGGGCATGCATAGCTTGTTCAAGCTTGGCGTTATATTGCTGAGTTAATTTTTTTAAGGGATTTTTCTTAAATATTGAGAACATGGCCATTTCTATTGGATTGGGTATTTGGACTTATATACGTAGGCAATGGGATTTAAGTTTTACTTTTTGAAATTAAAAAATCCCACAATCCTTCAATTCCACTGCCATCGGCCTCAGCAAGGCTGAGACCTTATCTTACATTTTCAGCAAACCAATGGGTTGCTATGTCTTATCTAGCTTGCAACCCATTGAAAATATTTTTAAATCTTAAACTGACCGACGAGCTTACCTAAGTTAATACCTTCCTGCGACACGGTCTGGCTGACTCTGGCAGCATCTTCGCTGGAATGGAGTAACTCATTCACAATCTCTTGGATGGCGAACACATTACGGTTGATTTCTTCGGTTACAGAGCTTTGTTCCGTGGCCGCCGTCGCAATTTGGGTGCTCATGTCGTTAATGGCCGTGACCGCCGATGTCACTGAACCAAGGCTTTCAGAAATTGCACGGGAAGAGTCTACCGAGCGCACGCAGCTTTGCTGACTTTCTTCCATCGTTTTTACTGCCAATGCGACAAGCTTGTGCAGTTCAGATAGCATCTCATTGATTTCTAAAGTGCTTGATTGCGTTCGGCTCGCTAAGTTACGCACTTCATCGGCCACCACGGCAAAGCCTCGGCCCTGTTCTCCGGCGCGGGCAGCTTCGATGGCGGCATTTAATGCCAATAGGTTAGTTTGCTCAGCAATACCGCCAATCACTGACAGCACGTTGTTGATTTTTTTAGACTGTTCGCTCAAGGATTGAATGCTGCCCGCCGCATTGTTGATTTGCGCCATGAGTGCCGAAATTTCTTCTAAAGAAGCATCGACGCAGCGTTGGGCATTGGCTACATCGCCAGTGGCAGCGTGAGTCGCTTCAGCCACTTGCGTGGTATTTTGCGCTACTTCGCTGGCGGTGGCTGACATTTCAGTGATGGCGGTAACCACTTGATCAGTTTCATTGTTATGACTGATGAGTTGGCTCGACATGACTTTGGTTTGATCGTGAATCGCGTTGGCGGCGGTTTTAACTTTAGCCGTCGCGTTTGCCACATCGCCTATGATGGTTTGGAGTTTATCGACAAACAGGTTAAAGGATTGACCTAGTTGTGCAATTTCATCTTCACCTTTAACAATAAGACGTTTGGTTAAATCGCCTTCGCCTTTAGCGATATCGTTTAAGTTATTCGCCATATTTTTAATGGGCGCGACCATACGTTGGGCAGTGATCAGAATAACAGCGACAGTAATCGCGGCGAGTAACAGCGCAATTAACAGAATGGCATAGGATTTTTCGATCATCTGCTCAGTGACCGTCGCACGATAATCCTCAACGACAGTGTCGATATCATCGATATAGACTCCCGTGCCTAGCATCCAGTCAGTGCCAGGGATCATCATGGAGTAACCGATTTTTTCAATTTGCTCATTGGTATTGGGTTTTTGAAAGTAGAACGAGAAGTTACCGTCCCCTTTTTTAGCGGCATCGAGTAAACCGACAATGATTTTAGTGCCGCGGGGATCTGTCATATCAATTTTATTTTGCCCTTCGAGGTTGGGCATGACGGCATGGAACAGGTTTTTACCTTGGGAGTCGTAAATAAAGAAGTAACCAGAACTGCCAAAACGGATATCACGTAGCGCTTGGTTTACATTGCCATTTTCTTTTAAAGACAACTGATACTGCACTATTCCTGCGGCAATTTCGGTGGCTTCTTTTATTTGTGTTTTACGTTCACCGATGAGCTTAGTTCTAAAGGTCGTCACTTCATCTGCAAGGGCGTCTTTTTCGACATAGTAAGAAACTGTCATGAGTACGAACAAGGTAAAAATTAAAGGGAATAACGACAACAGCAGTAATTTATTACGTAGGCTGAAATTAGACATGCTTGACGACTCCATGATGAACATCTCTTTTATTGCAGGGCAGTATAGCTAATTTCCCGCATTCTTAAGTGTTTAAGTTAACAAAAATGTAATGGAAATCGATAAAATGCGCGCTGTTGATTTATTCCAAAATTGTTAACTATGCTGTGAATCTAGGCCTTTCTTTTGATCTTTATCAACACTATATGGGCCCAATGAGTTCACTATATTAGCTAAAATTGATGCAAAATTAGCTAGAGCTGGTGCAGCCTGGTGTAGATAGTGGCGAACAGTAAGGGCAGGGTTGTGACGAATGAAAAGTTGATCCTAACGCTGAAAATCTGCATTACTGTAGGCATTTGTCTTATTGCGTTGGGCATCTACTTACATAACTTTAATGAAACTGTTGAGGCGATGGGCGTGCAAGGGATTATTATCAGCGCTATGTGTGTCGCCTTTGGCATGGCCTTGTCATTACCGACTAAGATGTATTTAACCTTTCTGTTGGTTAAGCGAGAAACTGAAAAACATCCATAATGTGTTTTTGCGCAGAGTGTTACTCTGCGACTCATTGGTTTCCTCGCCTTCTTGAAACTCAATCTAAGTACTCGCTTAACCCTGCTATTCAAACCGTCAAGCTCAGCCGTAAATGGCCTGATTATGGTTTTTAACATAATTAACCCAAGACTAATGGGCCAAAAACACCGATAATTCACCCTTAATGACTCATTACCAATGACGCGACTTGGTCGATGGGCTGCTACAGACTCGCATATTTAGTGGAAATCATATTCAATGGAAATCAAAGTTAATTTTCTCGACAATCTTAGACTTGAAGCCAAGTTTGATGATTTTACCGTGACCGCCGATCAGCCAATCCGCTACAAAGGTGATGGTTCTGCCCCTAGTCCGTTTGACTATTTCTTAGCGTCGTCAGCCCTGTGTGCGGCCTATTTCGTGAAGGTATATTGCAAAGCCCGTGATATTCCAACGGATAACATTAGACTGTCGCAGAACAATATTGTCGATCCAGAAGATCGCTACAACCAGATTTTCCAAATTCAAGTTGAGTTACCCGAAGATATTTCGGAGAAAGATCGCGAAGGTATTTTGCGCTCGATTGACCGTTGTACCGTTAAAAAAGTGGTGCAAACTGGCCCAGAATTTAAAATTGAAACCGTTGAGAACCTAGATTCAGACGCCAATGCCATGTTGATGGGTCAGCCTAATGGCGCATCGAGCACCTTTATTCTGGGTAAAGATCTGCCGCTGGATCAAACCATTGCCAATATGACGGGCATGCTCGCCGATCTTGGAATGAAGATAGAGATCTCATCATGGCGTAACATAGTGCCGAACGTGTGGTCACTGCACATTCGTGACGCCGCTTCGCCAATGTGTTTCACCAATGGTAAAGGCGCGACCAAAGAAAGCGCGCTGTGCTCGGCACTCGGCGAGTTTATTGAGCGTCTGAATAACAACTTTTTCTATAATGATCAATTCTTTGGTACCGAAATCGCCAATAGCGAATTTGTGCATTATCCCAATGAAAAGTGGTTTGCGTTAGAGGAAGACGATGCGCTGCCAGCGGGTATTCTCGATGACTATTGCTTAGAGATTTATAACCCAGACGACGAGCTGTGCGGCTCGCACTTGATTGATACTAATTCGGGCAATATTAAGCGCGGTATCTGTGCGATTCCTTATACTCGTAAATCTGACGGTGAAACGGTTTACTTCCCGTCGAACCTGATTGAAAACTTGTTCTTAAGCAATGGCATGAGTGCGGGTAATAACCTGCAAGAAGCCCATGTGCAGTGCTTATCAGAGATTTTTGAGCGCGCTGTAAAACGCCAAATCATTGAGCAAGAAATTGTCCTGCCCGATGTGCCCATGTCTGTACTAGAAAAGTACCCAAGCATCCTCGCAGGCATTAACGGCTTAGAAGAGCAAGGTTTCCCGGTTGTGGTCAAAGATGCCTCACTCGGCGGCCAGTTCCCTGTGATGTGCGTCACCCTGATGAACCCGAAAACGGGTGGCGTATTTGCCTCCTTTGGCGCGCACCCAAGCTTTGAAGTGGCGTTAGAGCGCAGCCTAACTGAATTGCTGCAAGGCCGTAGCTTTGAAGGCTTAAACGATGTGCCAAAACCGACCTTTAACAGCATGGCGGTCAGCGAGCCAGAAAACTTTGTTGAGCACTTTATTGATTCAACAGGAGTGATTTCATGGCGCTTCTTTAGCAGTAAATTTGATTATGAATTCTGCGAATGGGATTTTTCTGGCACCAGCGAAGAAGAAGCCGACGGCCTGTTTGGGATCTTAGAAGCGTTAGGTAAAGAGGTGTATATCGCCGAGTTTACCGATTTAGGCGCATCGGCGTGTCGTATTTTAGTTCCTGATTATTCTGAGATTTATCCAGTTGATGACTTGATTTGGGATAACACCAATAAGGCGCTGGCGTACCGTGAAGATATCTTAAATCTACATTCGTTAAGCACTAAGCAATTGGCTAATTTGGTCAACCGTTTAGAAGAAAGCCAACTCGATAACTACACGGATATTCGCACCTTAATCGGCATTGTATTTGATGAAAATACCGTGTGGGGAAAACTGACGATTATTGAGCTTAAGATCCTGATTTATTTGGCACTCGGTGCACACGAAGACGCGATTGAGCTGGTCGGTGAGTTCCTACAGTTTAACGACAATACCGTTAAACGTGGCCTGTTCTACCAAGCCATGAATGCTGTGCTGGAAGTGACCTTAGATGAAGAGTTAGAACTTGATGATTTTATCCATAACTTCAACCGTATGTTCGGTAAAGAAGTGATGGACAACGTCGTTGGCTCAATCACAGGTAAAGTGCGTTTTTATGGTTTAACTAAGACCAGCATGCAGCTCGAAGGCATTGAGCCGCATTTAAGATTGATTGAAAGCTATAAGAAGCTGCATCAAGCCCGTAAAGCTGCGAAAAACCTGAATTAATTCTGTTATTTGGCATTAGCTTAATGTGTTTAAAAGCGAACCTTTTGGTTCGCTTTTTTGTTTGTTGCTCTTTTGATTCTCGCTTCTTATGAGCACTTGTGGCTATCACTTATTAAGGACGCTTGTTATTGCTATGTGTGGTTTGAAATGTTCAGCCCGCTTAGGCTGTATTTGATATAACTCGATTTTTGCCGTTACGTTTAGCTTGATACAAGGCGGCATCAGCCCGCTTAAGCGTTTCTTCATAGGACTTATCCAATGGTTCGATAGAAGCGACTCCAATGCTTACGGTAGCAAACAAGCCATTGACCGCATATTTTTGCAGCTCAGTGTAAAAGCAATCGCAGAGGTATTCTGCAAATTCAACCGCTTGCGAATGCTCTACCCCAGGTAGGGCAATCACAAATTCATCGCCACCAAAACGATACGCGCTATCGGTTTTTCTAAATTGAGTTCGGCAGGTTTCGGCAACCGCGATGATGATTTGATCGCCAGCATAATGACCCAACTGATCATTGATGGACTTTAAATGGTCTAAATCGAGGATCAAGATTGAGGTGGGAATACGGTGGCGCTGAAATATATCGAATTGAAAGGTTAAATCACGTTCTAAGCGGCGACGGTTATACAGCCCTGTCAGCTGATCGGTATCGCTTAGCTGACGTAGTTGCAGTTCAAGCTCATGCCGTTTGGAAATATTACTGGCGACCCAAAGCACCACAGGCTCATTATCAACCAGAAAGTCTAGTGCTTGAATGCGTCCCTCAAACCAAATGGGTTGTTCAGGGCCTATATCGGGTAAGCCTTTGACATCTTTATTGCTCAATTCATATTCTTCGATCAGTAATTTTCGGCTGGTTAATGCACTTTCGATAACCTGTAAAAAGTAATTGAGTTTGTCAGCCTTTAACACATCGCTAAGATACAAGCCGATTAGACCACTACCATCGTGGTAATAACGGTCATCTTTACCACCGAAGACGGCAATGTATTTACCACTTTTTGACAGAACAAAAGTAGGATCAGGAAGTGCATCAAGGACTAAAGCCATTTCTTCTATTTTGATCATCGATTAAAATCCCTGTGGAAAATCACCCAACCTTAAGTCCGCGTGTCCAAGTTATCATAGATAAACTACTCTTTGGCGCTTTAGCCGCGAATGCATCCTGCGAACTCATTACAATTTAGCCGCTTTTGTGGGTAACAACAAACCATAACAATATGCCGTACAATTTATTTGTCGTCGCGATTTTACCAAGGCATCAGAGCGTTCGATGGCGCAGAGTTGTATCCCTGTTGAGGCTTAAAACCTAAGTCCTGCGATCGTATCGAGTCAGTCGTGATGTCTTGAACTTTAGCGTTTGTGCTTATGTTCAAAAAGCTTCATTGCGGTGTTTAGTGGACAGATGATTTTCGAGTAGAATCTAGGGCCTTAATTGTGGTTTTAATTTTACACAGGGATTTATAATGCATACTGCAGATGATTTTATTGAACATTTAGCGCTAGAGCAGCATGTTGAAGGCGGTTATTACCGCTCATCCTATCGTTCAGAAACGGTATTTGATCAGACTCGGGCATTATGGAGCAGTATCTATTTTTTGCTGCGTACGGGAGAGGTTTCCCATTTCCATCGTCTGACAGCTGATGAAATGTGGTATTTCCATGCGGGGCAATCGCTGACGATTTACATGATTGATCCTGATGGGGTGCTCACGACGGCGCAATTAGGGCTTAATTTAGCTGCGGGCGAGCGGCCACAGTTTTTAGTCCCTAAGGGCTGTATCTTTGGTTCAGCCATGAATCAAGATGGTTTTTCATTAGTGGGCTGCATGGTATCGCCTGGTTTTACCTTTGATGATTTTGAGCTGTTTAGCCAACAAACTTTGTTAGCCCAATATCCACAGCATAGTGACATCATCCAACGTCTGAGCCGTTAGGGGGGGGCTAAAGTCAGTTAAATTTAGCTAGTTGATTTGTTAAATGGTAACTTGGTTGGCATTGCCTCATTCGGCAAAACCAAGGTCGCTCTGAGTCATTAAATTTGACTCAATAGTAAGATATCCCCGCGACAAGGCTTGTCTATTGGCGTTTAACCACGTAAAACATGCTTTTTGGCGTACCTCTATGTACCAAGTGTTATGGAGTAATTGAATTTGGAACACTTAGTGTGGGAGCTCGATCCTGTATTAATCTCGTTTATGGGACTAAAAATACATTGGTATGGAGTCCTGTTTGCTCTTGCTATTACTGCTGGTTTTCAGGTGATGAAGCGGATTTATATCAAGGAAAATCTCGATCTTGAGTCCCTTGATAATTTACTGATTTATTGTGTGGTTGGCATTATTGTGGGCGCGCGTTTGGCCCATTGTATGTTCTACGATCCGACTTATTACTTTGCTCATCCGCTTAAGATCTTGGCGATTTGGGAAGGCGGACTTGCCAGCCACGGTGGTGGTTTAGGCGCGATTCTGGCCTTGTATTATTACCAACGTAAAGTGAAGCTACCCTTCCTGTTTTTGTTGGACAGACTCGCTATCGCCACCGCCATTTTTGGCTTTTTTGTGCGTATGGCAAACTTTGCCAACTCAGAAATTTTAGGCGATCCTACGGCTCAACCTTGGGGCATTATATTTGCCCGTGTCGACATGTTGCCAAGACATCCAGCACAGCTCTATGAGGCTTTCGCTTATTTAGCTATCTTTATTGGTCTGTATGCTTTGTATCAATACACGCAGATTAAACAAAGACATGGGGCTATTTTCGGCCTGTTTCTGGTATCGGTGTTTAGTGCGCGAATTGCGATTGAGTCGATTAAAGTTAGCCAAGCGGCTTACTCTGAAACTTTCTTAAGTGCGGGACAACTTCTGAGCTTACCGTTTTTAGCCGTAGGTATAGTCTTGTTGTTCTTGGCGTATCGAAAGAAAACCGTTTAAATTTAAATATCAAACGGTTAAAAAAGGCTTTCTATCTTGATAGAAAGCCTTTTTTATGAATGAATTAATCATCAAGTATGACGTTAGGCTCTCTTCACTATATTAGTCACCTGCACCATGGCATCCCGAGCGGAACGGCTCACGCCCGAGAGTTGGAAGAAACCATGGATGACGCCAAGATAACGACGGCAGTGGGCATTTACGCCAGCCTCTAATAGATTCCTAAATAGCTGTTCACCTTCATCGACGAGTGGATCGAATTCGGCGGTGATGATATGGGTTTCCGGTAAGCCTGCTAAGTCATCACGGCGAAGTGGACTGGCTTCGGCATCGGTTCTGGGGTGCCAATCTAAATACAGATCGAAACCTGTTAGCAAGGTGTCGCGGGTGATGATGTATTTCTCGCCATTGTCGCTATAGCTTTGGCTCTTCGCGGTGGCATCGAGCATAGGATAGATAAGCACTTGTTTGTGTGGCAACCATTGCCCTTTGGCTTTTAAACGCAGGCAAGTGACTAGGGCTAAATGGCCGCCGGCGCTGTCGCCCATTAGGGTGATCTTAGTGTTATCACCGCCCCATTGGTGACAATGTTGATAGATGACTTCTGCGGCATGGCAGGCATCGTCGTGGGCAGCGGGATAAACATGTTCTGGGGCGAGGCGATAGCGAACGGCGATCACCAGTGCGCCAGAATCATTGGCGAGTTTTCGCAGTTGTTGATTATGGGTTTCAACGCCGCCACTGACAAAACAGCCACCATGGTAGTAAATGACGATAGGTAAATTGTCTGCCGCCGAGGGTTTAAACAGAGTTAATTCTGCGCCATCGATGGAAATTGCGCGCACCTCGAACACCTCTTCAGGCTCACCCGCGAGTACAGTGCTGGCGATATAACCTTGCCTACGTTGCTCAATGGTTTGCTCTCGCACCGATGGGCAACCCGCCGCGATAAACTCGCTAACCAATTGTTTAATAACCTCTTCTAAATAGAGTTGGCTCATTTAATACTCCCTCAATTTTTAGTGCGCTCGGCTGTTCTGCAATGGGCTGAGTTTATCGGCAGCTTAATTGAATTGGTAGCCTAGATTCACACTCAGCCATGAGCTCTATCATGATTGCGGAAATTAACTTTGGTATTAACTTAGTAATGAATACGGTTGCAGTCGGCATCTTTTTCACTATTACAGATTGAGTTGTAGGGTGTCTTGTAAGAAAATTACCAACTTAATTGACTGTCAGGCTTAATGCGCTTAAATGTCCGCCTGATTGTGCGTTCGATAGCACTTTGATGTCTATTTGTGAAAGTGGGTTTCAGTCTCTTGGCTAAAATATAGGTTGCCAAGATGCTGTTTGAGCGACACATTGAGCCAGCGACCACACTCGTTATTCGTTCTCTATTTGCAGGAATCTTTCGTGGCAAAAGCACCCAAAACATTGCAACAGCGTATGGGCATAGTTGCCCTGACGTGGCCGATTTTTATCGAGACCTTGCTGCAATCTCTGCTTGGGATCAGCGATATCTTTATGCTGAGCCATTATTCCGATAATGCGGTTGCCGCAGTGGGACTCACGACTCAGTTGATGTTCTTCATGATGGTCATGTCCATGATGGTGAGTACGGGCGCAAGTATTTTGATTAGCCAAAGCAATGGGGCAGGCCAACCGCAGCAGGCTGTCGATATCGGGGTGGCGAGTGTCGTATTGAGTTTGGTATTAGCCTTGGTCATGGGCGCATCTATGTTCTTTGGTGCTAAGGGCATTATCGGCTTATTTGCACTTGAGCACGATGTGGCTGGTTTTGGATATGACTATTTGGTGATTTGCGGCAGCTTGAGCATAGGGCTAGTGATGAACATTGCCTTCGCCGCTATTTTGCGTAGTTACGGTTTTACCCGCTCGGCCATGTTAGTGACCTCGAGCACGGGCTTAATGAACGTGATCGGTAATTATATTGCCCTGTATTCACCCTTTGGTTTACCTGTTTATGGGGTAACAGGAGTGGCGATATCGACAGTGACCAGCCAGATCATCGGTGCGTTTATCATGCTGATGGTGATCCGGCATAAGCAAATCCCGCTGCCACTGCAAAGACTTAAGCTCTTACCGCGCAGCACTTATTGGAGTGTGATGCGTATTGGCCTGCTCAATGCTGGCGAGATGCTGTCTTACAATGTGGCTCAGATGACCATCATCTACTTTATCAGCCAGATGGGCACTTTATCGCTCACGGCCTACACCTATGGCTTGAACATTAGCCGTTTTATCTATTGTTTTGCAGTCGCACTTGGGCAGGCGACGCAAATCCAGACCGGATATTATGTGGGTAAACAATGGTTCGATGAAATCACCACTCGGGTGCAGCGTTACTGTTTGGTGGGCTTTATGGTTTCCCTTGGTATCGTCTTAGTATTCTACTGGCAGCGATTCACTATTGTTGGCTGGCTAAGTGAAAACGAAGAAGTCATCCAACTAACAGCGTTATTGCTGGCAGGTTCAATCGCGCTCGAAACAGGGCGAGTATTTAATCTGGTGATAATTTCGGCATTAAAAGGCGCGGGTGATGTGGCGTTCCCTGTGCGGGTTGGCCTCTTTAGCATGTGGGGCATTGGCGTGCTATTGGCATGGTTCTTTGGCTTGCATTTAGGTTACGGCGTGCTTGCAGCATGGCTTGCCGTTGCGGCAGATGAATGGATCCGCGGCCTGATTATGGTGTATCGCTGGCGCTCGTGCCGCTGGCAGCGTTTTACGCGTATTCCGCCAGTAACCCCAGCTTAAACTGTTCTGATATCAAAAGATCAACGCTTATTGTTTGCCCCATTTACCCGATTTCAGCAGTTCATTTTTAAATTGTAGATACCTTGGGTGCCCTTCATAGGTTTCGATTTCCATAGTGCTATAAGGGGCAAAAATAGCCCCTGGAATTTGGCATCCTCTAGTAAGAACGTCTTCTAATGAGGGCATAAAACATTCTTTAATCGGGTCAAAATGGATTTTATAACTGGCATAGCCGCGCGCAACAAATCTATCGGTTATGGTTTTGAATAGCTGTCCAAAAGGTGTATCGAGCGTCTCTGGCGTGGAGTAATAAAAGCCTTGTCCGTACCAGTAGAGTAATAAGGCGGTACCTGCGTCGCAGAGTGGATGTTCGATAATCGCCCTGACCATGTCGGGATCATCGTTATCCCAATTCAAGTTGGCCGCGACAAAATGCAATTCCTCCATACTTTGTAAGTCACTGATACAGGTGATTTGTGTCGCCGCTTTGCCAAAGTAGGTACTGTCTTGATGTAAAAAGTCGTAATCGGGATTGGCGAGTAATTTGGCGAGTTGTTGTTGATTGGCAAAACAGCCAAATTCTGCGCATTCATAGGCGCGAATAAATTGTTCCTGGGAGAGTAATTTAGCCAAGGGAATCCTTTCTTTTATAGAAAATACAGTTTATAAAAAATACAACGCCAGCCTTTACGTAGTAAAAGGCTGACATAGAATAAAAGGAGCGTAAAACGTTACGCTTGCTGTTGCAGCAGGGTACGGCACAGCTTAATAAAGTCGGATGAAGTGACGATACCGAGTACCTTTTTATCAACATCGACAACGGGCAAGCAGCCGAGTTTGTTTTCGATAAAATATTCCACCACCACAGTTAAGGGCTCGTCGGCGGTAAGATGCTGAAAGTCTTGGTCCATCACGGTTTTGATCGGCGTGTATCGCTCCTTACGATCGAGCGCGCCTTGGCCGTATTTATTCAACATAGTCATCACGCTGGCGATCATCTTTTTATGGGTGAGTACGCCAACGAGGGTGCCATCCATTTCAGATATCACAGGTAAGTGGCGTACGCCACGGGTTTGCATCAGATGGTGGGCATCTTTCAAGCTGGCGCCATCGCTGATGCAAATGACTTGATCACTCATAATATCGCTGACTTTCATTGTTAAATTCCTTTTCTTGCCATTCTTAGGCGTGCATTTAACACGCTGCGTTAGCCTGCACCGATGTTAGCAGCTTCCTTGTTCGCTGCGCTAGCCCTGCTTAAATAAAGTACGCCATTCAGTATAAGTATTTGAATTGATAGAAATCATAAAAGGCTGACAAAGGTGTCACAAATGTGTAACAGTGATGTCTCACAATCGGGGTCTCATTAGACCTCATACCAGTGAAGCCTTTTCTAACAAGGAATAATAATAATGAATCGTACCGTAACTCGTCGTGACTTTTTGGCTATGTCGGCCAAAGGTGTTGGCGTTGCTGTGATCTCTTACGGCTTGATGGGCTGTAGTGATAGTAATGATGATAATTCTGTACCCGCGCAATTTTTACATGGGATTGCCAGTGGCGATCCGGCAGTCGATGCCGTGATCCTCTGGACTCGTGTCACGCCTGAGTCTGAGAGCGATGTAAAAGTGAGTTGGCAAGTGGCAAGCGATGCGGCCTTTAGTCAATTAGTGACTACAGGTGAGACTGTCACTAATGCAAGCCGTGACTACACGGTTAAGATTGATGCCCGTGGTTTACGTGCCGGGCAAACCTACTTTTATCGCTTTATGACGGGTGATAAAACCTCAGTTGTGGGTAAAACCCGCACTCTGCCTGAGGGTGACGTTAGCTCAGTCAAATTAGCCGTGATGTCCTGTGCTAACTTTCCTGCCGGTTATTTTAACGTCTATGAGTTAGCGGCGGCGCAGGATGATTTAGATGCTGTGGTGCATTTAGGCGATTACATCTATGAATATGCCCGCGGTGGTTATGCCAGTGAGCATGCTGCCGAATTGGGCCGTGAAGTGTTACCCGCCAATGAGTTGCTGACGTTGAGTGATTACCGCACTCGCCATGGTCAGTACCATACCGATGCGAGTCTGCAAAAGTTACACGCAAAAGTGCCTTTTATCACAGTGTGGGATGACCATGAAGTGGCCAATGATACTTGGCGTGATAGTGCCGAGAATCACAACGAAGGCGAAGGGGATTTTGCCGTTCGTAAAGAAGCGGCACTACAAGCTTATTTCGAGTGGTTACCGATTCGCCCATGGCGTGAAGGGAACCATGAAGAGATTTACCGCAGCTTCAGTTACGGCAATCTCGTCGATCTGCATATGTTGGATACTCGCGTATTAGCCCGTGATAAACAGCTCGATTATGCCGATTATATGGATCCTACCACGGGTTCGTTTGCGGGAGAGCGTTTCCTTGCTGATGTCACTTCGACCACTCGCACTATGCTGGGGCTGACGCAATTATTATGGCTGCAGGGCACATTGCTACAGTCGACAGGCAAGTGGCAAGTACTGGGACAGCAGGTATTAATGGGTAAGATGTCATTGCCTGCTGCGATTGCCACTCAGCAGATGAGCATTCCTCAATTTGCTATGTTAGGGGCTTTAGCTAAGTTAGCGGCCCGTGCGGCGGCAAATGATCCCACGCTTACTGCCCAAGAGCTGCAATATCTTCAAGCCAATCAAGCCTTACTCACGCCAGAAGTTATCGGACTGCTGCAATTACCTGCAATCCCGTACAACTTAGATGCTTGGGATGGTTATGCCTATGAGCGTGAAGTGATTTTAGGTACGGCTAAATCGAAAAATCTTAACCTAGTTGTGATCGCGGGTGACACCCATAATGCATGGGCAAACGAGCTTAAAGACGTGCAAGGCGATACTGTGGGTGTTGAGTTTGCGACTAGCTCAGTATCATCGCCAGGCCTTGAATATTACTTGAATCTGCCAGCGGAACAGATCCCCGCGACCGAGGCGGCAATCGTCGAGTTAGTGCCAGATCTTAAGTACGCTAACTTAAAAGACCGAGGCTTTATGACGCTCACCTTTACCGCTGATGAGGTGCGCAGCGACTGGCATTATGTGGATACCATTTTGTCGAAGGATTTCCAAGTCGCAACGGCCCGTGGTTATAGCGCTAAGGCAAAAGTAGGCGAGCATGTGATTACGCCTATCGTTTAATGCGGTATTGTTCGCTTGTTTATCGGCCACCTTAGGGTGGCCTTTTTGTTGCTTTTGGCTTTAAAAGGCAAAATAAATGTCTGTTGTCACGCAAGTTCTTACTATTACTGCAGCACATCGCATTTTTTTGGTATAAAATTCGCTCCCAAAATTCGGCGGCTGCCTACACTTGCTAAGGCAAAGCTGTTCTAGTGTTTTGGGAACCTTTACCCGCCGAACAGACCTTACAGGGGTCATAAGCTTTAACGACCTAAGAATAAAATCAATGTGATGGGGACTGTGTCATGTCAGAAAAGTATTTTGTTACCGCGCAGCAATTGCTGGAAGATTCATTTTTATTAGCTTCGCAAGTGTATGAGAGTGGCTTTCGTCCGCAATTTATCGTGGGTATTTGGCGTGGCGGTGCTCCAATCGGGATCGCGGTACAGGAGTTTTTCGATTTTAAACAAGTTGAAACCGATCACATTGCCGTGCGTACCTCTTCTTATTATGGGATTGGCACCGACAAACAAAGCAAAGAAATCAAAGTTCATGGTCTGCATTACATCGTTGAAAATGCGAACGCGAGTGACGGTTTGTTGATTGTGGATGACGTGTTTGACTCTGGCCGTAGTATTCATGCATTAAAAGAAAAACTCAGCCAACTGATGCGCCTAAATATGCCAACCGATATCCGTATCGCTTGCCCTTATTACAAGCCAAAAAATACCGCAGTGCCTTTAAAACCCGACTATTACATTCATGCCTCTGAAGACTGGTTAGTTTTCCCGCACGAAGTCACAGGTTTAACGCCTGAAGAAATTGCCGAAGGTAAGGGCGATTTAAAGAATATCCAGCACCTGTTTAAATAGCTCGCGGCGAGATATAGATTATTTTCGCAATAAAAAAAATGCGTTAACGATTAATCGTTAACGCATTTTTTGTTTTCTATATCGATGACTTATAAATCCATACAGTTAGCATAGTAAGTCACAGTGGCGGGCCAGTCGGAGAACACTCCAATCACGCCGACATCTTTCGCAAGTACATCAAGTAATTCAAAGGTATCGCCTTCATTATCTATCGCTTCGGTAATGCTTTGAAAGTAAAAGCCGCCGCCATTTTTTAATAAACCAGATCGCTCCAGCGACCAAGTGATGATCTTAAGCCCAGCGCCTTTAGCGGCCTTAGCGTATTCCGAAGGAATGATTTTCTTATCCGCATCTAAGGCGACTAATACCCAGAGTGGCGGCGCAATAATTTCGACGCCTTGGGTCTTTAAATCCGCCATTGATGGTGACCAAGTGGCAGAATTCTGCGGATCAAAGGCGCTGTTATAATCGTATCTGTCATCGAGAAACACGGCTTGCTTCGCAAATTCAGGGGCGTTGGCGACCCAATATTTGATGTCATCCAAAATAAATGACTGGGGGAATACCTGCGAAACATCGACGCCCGCCGCCGTGTATTCATCTAACATTTTTTGCGCGTAATCCTGCTGAGTAAAACCATCGAAGGGCATAGATACGCTGGCGGCTTTTAGCTCAGGCGTCATCTTTACACCAGCTTTTTTAAACATTTCAATACTTTCAGCGTGGGTCATCAAGGTGCCATTGTCAGCATAAAGATCGGTGCGCCAGCTTGGGGTACCATTGATGAATTCGGCCGCAGTGGTCGCTTTCGGATTGTTGCCTTCCATCTTACCCTTGAGAGTTTTAAATTCGGCGAGGGTGATATCGCTAGTGCAACAGGTTGCCGATGCGCTGATACCATTGGCGGGATCGGCAGGAATGAATGGGCTCGAACATTTATTGGCAAGTTCGGGTATGGCTAAAATGTTGGTCGTGCTGGCAAGATCGCACTGTGAGTGGCGGCAAACTAAAGCTTTATCGGCGGTGAAGGTGACATCACACTCGACTATGCCTGCGCCCGAATCGATAGCCGCTTGGTAGGATTCCTTTGTATGCTCAGGGAATTTCATTGGCGCGCCACGGTGACCGATAGAAAATTCGCTGCGATAAAAACTGTCAGTGGTGCATTGTTCTAAGCGGGTTTTAAGTGTGCTGTCTTGCATTTGACGAACGAGGAATAAGGGTCTTTCTCCCACTTGAGCAGGAACGGATTTGCTGGTGGGTGGCGTGATAGCGGCGTTATCATCGTCATTATTGCAACCGGCTAATAAAGCGCTCGTGGCAATTAACAGGCCGAGTGAGAGCGACGAAATAGGGCGTAGTTTCATCAGATTTACCTATGAGTAATGATGTAAATTATTAATATTAATCAGAAACTCTAAAGTGTTAATGTGACTGAAAAAGCCTATTTGTATGACATAAACAAGAATATATACCGTTTGCACGACGATTATCTAAGGCACGCTAGCTTGCGATAAACTGCCTTAGACAGAGGACGGTCGGGATATATGCACAGTGTTGCTTTAGATGTGAGCATTGACTCCACTGAGCGAGTCGATGAAACTGGCATGAATATTTTCATCTGGGCGATCTTTCTGGGCCGAAATCAAGTACACTGCGCTCCTTTTGTTTTATGATGAGCGTTTGGTTCGCTTGATAAGACAAACGTGACAAGCATCATTTAGGAAATAGAGCAGAATGAGCAAGGGCAAAAAATACGATTTTCGCGTGACACAGGGCGACAACGGTTGGAAAACTGAAATTACTCGTCGCATGACATCAACTAAAACGGTTGTGTCTAAGAGCCATGATGGCTTTGCGACCGAAGCCGAAGCGCAAGCTTGGGGCTTAACTGAATTACAAGTGTTTTTAGGTACGTTAACTGAGCGCAATAAACGTCGTTCAGAGAAACAAGCTAAAGCAAAATTAGCCGCAGCATTAGCGGCTGAAGCGGCTACTGATGCCGAAGATCTTGATGAAGATGATTTCGACGAAGAGTAACACTCATTCGTTTAACCTTGTCTTATCAAGCCAGTGTGATCGTAAGGGAGCGTTCAAAGCGTTCTGAAACGTCACTCTGGCGATGAACAGCAAAAGGCAGATCTTAAGATCTGCCTCTTGTGTTTTTGTCGCTCGCGAAACTGTGCATATCAATTCATTTCATTCTATTTCCTCGTTTATCTTCATACACACTGTTCGGCTGGACTGATCTGTTGATGCTGTCATTAGCTTGTTTTTATCGTATTTAGCCGGGATTACGTACTCTATACCATTAATAATTAACGATAACTATTATCATTTGATTTACTTAGATGCTGCTCTGTGCTCATATGTAAGGAATTCGAACGCACGTTTAACTTTATCAAGGTAAGGGAACTCCTATGAAACTACTTCAATCCAGTTTATTGCTGTGTTTGTCGGCTTCGGCAACCCTGAGTTATGGCCAAGCCTTAGATGGAGAGGCGTTACGCTTACTACAAGCGTCGCTAAAGGATTCGACTTTGGATGCACAAGCGCAGTTAACCAATACTAAGCGGGCATTGGCGTTAGATTTAAGCCATCAATATGCGCAGCTTGCGCCTATCTTACAGACTGAAATAAACCAGTATCAGTTAGCAGTGAATGCCGATGAGATTCTGTCCCAACATAGGCTCAATGATCATGTGATCACCAAAGCCGATGCATCAATTCGCCGAGTGAAGGGCTTAAGTGCCAAAGCAGATTCTCTGGTGCAAGTGCGTCTGGCGGATGAAACCATGTTAACCCCATGGCAGCAAGGTGAGTCTCCTCTATTTGCCTATGAGCCCGATGGTGACGAGCGTCAGTGGGATTATATTGAAGCCTTTGATATTTATGGGCAAGTGCATCAATTAGACGTGTATAACCTGCCGCAGCAGCCGGTGTTTGTGGTTGGTATCGATAGTAAAAAAGCCTTTGTGGCTGGCTTAGAGGTGATGCGGGCGACATTTGCCGAGGCGCAGTCAGCGAAAAAAGAGGGCGCACTACTGAGCCGTGCGCAAACACAGGTGGTGGCAGACAAGCCTATTTCAACCACAGTGATCAAACAGATATCCTTGAAGGATGACCATGAGCCGTGGATTTCTGGTCGTGCCGAAATTTACGGCATAGTGACTGGGGTTGATCCAAGCCGTGAAGAGCCTGTGCTCGATATCGTCGAAATGCCCTATTTAGATTATGCGGATACGACCTATTATCCGAATCAAATCATCATACATTGGGAGCGTTATCGTTGGGCGGCTGCGGACATGATCCTAATGGAGCATGACGATGGCACTAACTATAAAGTGTTGGCCACTAAGTTGTTGGAAGCGGCGGAGCAGATCTTAAAGTCGATCCCCGATCCTGAAGCTCAGGGTTATGCGCTGATCCCGCAAATCACCAATGGTATTTTAAGTGTGATGCCGGATGCTTGGTTCACCAATGACGATGACTTTGTCGACGTGTATTACACCTTACAGGAAGGGGTTGAATATCCTAACTTGAACGGCGCTAACGGTAATGCGATGACGAGCTTTGCGCCATTAGTCATCCAACCAAGACCATGATGGATTAGTGCAATGGCTGAAATGTAAAAGCGGATCCTAAGATCCGCTTTTTTATTGACTAACTTAAGGTGAGGCTAAGCCATTCCTTTAAGCTTTTAACTTGAAACTGCCTTGCATAATCGCCCAGTGACCTGGGAAGCTGCAGAAGAATTGGTAGGCTTCGGTGGCGCTCATACCGGCAGTGCTAAAGGTGATCGACGTTGATTCGCCACCGCCCACTAAATCTGTGTGTGCGATAACGCGCGTATCACCGGCTTTGACATAGGCTGCATCAGGACCGGCGCTCATGCCTTCAGTTGCTACTGCTGACATATCGGCTGCCTTAGTTAATACCCAGTTATGGCCCATGGCTGCTTTTGGCAAGGTGCCTGAGTGGGTTAAGGTTAAGGTCACTTCTTTACAGCTTGCAGGTACAGACAGCTCTTTAGTGTCAAATTGCATTGCATCAGTGGCGGCAATTTTCAGTTCACATTCGTTGGCACTCGCTTGGCTAGCGAATAATAATCCTAGGCCGATTAGGCCAGTGCTGGTCACGTTACGTAAAGCTGTGCTTTTTGCTTTCATCTGGTACTTCCTTATTTGAACAAGGGTAGCCGAGCCGTTTTGACTCGGACATGCACCTGCCAGCATAAGCAATCTTCATTAAATGGGAATGAAATCAGCGTGTAAATTATGTATATGCAACTTTCGGTTGAAAGCTTACATTGTTATTGGCGGCAAAATTGTTAGCGGTAAACATAGGTGAGTACTTAGTTGGAGTGAACTAAGTACTCAGAAGTTATTATTTATATGTTTGATTTATAAATGATAATTTGTAGGTTCTAACGCAGGGCGTCTACTTCAGAACGTCTTACGTTTTTAGTACGAAAGCTCCTGTCGATAGGGAATCGCACGTTGTGCACCTGGGCGAGTGACAGTAATGGCACTGGCTGCATTGGCAAATCCCACGGCTGCAGCAATCGACATGCCCTCGCTTAAGCCCACAACTAAGGCGCCATTGAAGGTATCCCCTGCGGCGACTGTGTCTATGGCCTGCACTTCAAACGCAGGTATTAGCCCATTAAAACCTGGGCTGCTGATATATGCGCCACGGTTACCTAAGGTTATGACCACAATCTTTACTCCCTGCTGGTGGAGAAGTTGCGCTGCCATTTGTGCATCATCAAGATGGTTGATCTCAACTCCCGTTAAGGCTTCTGCTTCGGTTTCATTGGGGGTAATAATATCTACCCACTTGAGTACATCTTGGCCAAGTGCCGTCGCTGGAGCAGGATTTAGTACAGTCGTCACGCCAAGATTCTTGGCTATTTGCAGCGCCTTTGCCACTGTGGCAGCGGGCGTTTCCAATTGTGTTAACAAGTACTCCGCATTAGCAAACAGGGCGTAATGAGCTTCTAAGTCATCGGGTGAAAGGCTGGCGTTGGCACCTGCGGCAACGCCAATCGTATTCTCACCGTTATCACCGATAAAAATCATGGCAGTGCCTGTGCTCAGTCCGGCTATTTGGCGGATCCCTTCCGCACTGATGCCATCATTCATCCAGCTTTGACGCATATTATCGCCGATACTGTCTTGGCCGAGATGGCAGATAAAATCAGTGCGTGAACCTGATTTGGCTAAGCGTGCGCAGGCGACGGCTTGATTGGCCCCTTTGCCGCCCTGTTCGAGGCGGTAATCTCGGCTCATTAAGGTTTGCCCTGCAGCGGGCAGGTACTCAAATTTCATCACATGGTCGGCATTTGCACTGCCGATAACGAGTATCTGGCTCATAGAAGACTCACTGTCATTTTTATCTGCGATTGAGATAAGTTGCATCATAGACGCGTAAACTGTCTACCAGTAAATCGACAAAGCCTTGCCTATCGATCCCAAACAGCACAGTCGCATTGGCGGCTTTACCTGTTAGCTGATAGCGATCGACCACTGTCATGCCTAAGGTCAACTCACTTTGGGTTTCAATACTTACCCAGCAATCTTGCGCCTCAAATAGCTCAGGTTTAAGCAACCAAGCGATAGTGCAGGGGTCGTGCAATGGCGCACCAATAAAGCCCCATTTAGGATCTCTGTGGTAAATCATAAAGAAATCCAATAATTCGGCGACGCACTGAGCAATTGGATTTTGAATCGCGCGAATGCGTTCTATGTCTTCATCCATGATTTGCGCCTGATGAGTCACATCGAGCCCACACATAGTGATGGGAATACCGGATTTAAAGACAATATCGGCGGCTTCTGGGTCGACAAAAATATTAAACTCGGCGGCAGGTGTCCAATTGCCGACACCGGCTGCGCCGCCCATCAGCACAATGCGCTCAATTTTATCGTGTAACTCTCTATGACTCGCCAGTAAAAGGGCGATGTTAGTCAGTGGCCCTGTGGGAATTAAGGTTACTGGCTTATCGCTTTGGCGAATTTTCTTGGCCATCAGTTCTACGGCATTGAGTGTTTGTGGCGCAAAGCTGGGCTCTGGCAATGCAGGGCCGTCGAGTCCGGTTTCACCATGAACATTGTCGGCAATGATTAATTCGCGAGCTAATGGCTTGACGGCGCCGCCAGCGACAGGAATATCACTGCGATTTAATAAGGTTAAGATCCGCAGGGCATTATTGAGCGTTTTATCCGGCGTTTGGTTACCGGCGCTGGTGGTGACGGCCAGTGGAACCAGCTCTGGATGGGCGAGAGCTAAAATGAGCGCAATAGCGTCGTCATGGCCGGGATCGCAATCCAGAATAATAGGGCGAGTCATACTGTTACTCCTTTAAACAGCGCTGATGGGTGCTTAGAATAGCATGCCATCAGTTAGGCGCTAGCCTGTGGAGGGGACTTGCAGAGTAAACTGTGAGCATTTTCGTCTTTTTATCAACAAGCTGCTAGAATTCTGCCCATTTTTGACACTAGGCGATGTTAGGTAAATCCATTCTCGCTCTGTCCGCTGCACAACATTGAATGACATATCCAAGCAAATACAAGGAAATAAGTAATGCTCACTCATCGAATCACTTGGCCTAAGGCTTTACTCGCGGGCATGGTTGCCATGCAGATCTCTGGCTGTAGCGATCCTCAACCTATGGCCGTTGTGGAAAGTAATAACGAGTCATTGCTACAGTTTGATAACGGCAAACTGCTCCAACTTAAGGAAAATCCGAGTCCACAGTATCGCCATATTCCCTGTGATTTACCCACAGTCGAGACTGTAGTCACCAACAGTTCGGCCTTTGCGGCGTTAACACAATCTGGTGAGGTGATTACTTGGGGCGACAGTTATGCTGGTGGTGATAGCCGCGAGGTGACGGGGCAGCTTAAGCAAGTTAAGCAAATCGTCCCAGTTAAGGACGGGTTTGCCGCGCTACGTCAAGATGGCACTGTGGTTTACTGGGGTAATGTAGGGAAATTGAGCCTCGACAAAGCCCTGCAAAACCGCATGACCAATATTACCAAGTTGTTCGCTAATCAAGAGGCCATTGCGGCCCTTGATGCTAATGGCAAGGTACACACTTGGGGTTATGGCCCCTACGGCGGCAATAGCTTACATGTGCAGGATCAATTAGTTGATGTTGTCGATATCTTCGCCAGAGGACGCAGTTTTGTCGCCCTCAAAAAAGAGGGCAGTGCTGTGATTTGGGGGCAGGTTGAAGAGTCGACCAATATGAAAAAGTTACTCCCGCAGCTTACGGATGTGGCGAAGATCGAATATTTTCAACACACCTATGCCGCCTTGAAAAAGGACGGCACTGTGGTGAGTTGGGGTTGGCGCAGTGATGCTTACTCGATCCGCAGCGCCTTAAAGGATGTGGCGAGTATGACGGCAAACAATTGTGCCTTTGCGATTTTAAGTCCTACGGGGGATGCGCATTTTTGGGGCGATGGGATTAACTGTGGTGTCGATTGGATTAAAAAAACCAATATCACAGGGGTAAAAGAGATTATCAGCATTGGCTCAGGCTTTTTATTACTGCGGGATAAGGCCGTGCCGCAAATAGTGGCCGACGATACTGATTACGCTCATATGTTTGGGTTTCACTATGCCCAAGAGATTCTTGATAAATATTGGCAGGAAGGCAGCATCATTACCCAAGGGCCTGCCTCCTTTGTGTTTACGCGTCCCGATGGCAAAGTGGTGCCTGTTGGTTATCGCGCCAACCGTGAAAATGTGGAGAAGTTGATTGCACGTATTCCGCGCCTTACTTGGTTAGATGGCGCAAATGACGGTTATGTTGGCATCAGCGAAAAGGGGGAGCTGGTCTCTTGGTCGATGAATTTGCCAATGTTCGACAAGTCGCCAGTGCAACCTGCTGACTCGTTAGTGATTAAACCGCTGGATTTTACTCCCGTTGCCCAATGCGAAACCCCTGAGCAGCGTCAGGCGATTTTGAGCAAAGACAGACCAAAACCTGCGGCAAAAAACTGGGATGGTGTTTTCTAGCTCATGTGAGTTTTCTCGCTAACTTGAGATTAATGGACTTTCATCCGTATAGACGTCTATAATGCGCGCGCTCAGGTCTGATATGCTCTGAGCCTTGTTGGGCGTTAACAGATTGTACGCCCTTTGAACCTAATTTTGAGTCAACCTTCTGTGGTGCTTACGATGATAGTGTCGTGAGATAATCGGGAAGCCAGTGAAATTCTGGCACTGCCCCCGCAACGGTAAAAGGTGAGAGAAGACCGCGTTTGATTGGTGTGTTCAAGACTGAACCCGAAAGTCAGAATGTGAAAGGTCAGTCTCGCGTTAATCTAACTTTTAATGGATTAACATAGCCTAAGTCCGGAGACCGGCCCTAAAGGTGTTTTTGAGATTTCGGTGGGCAGATCTCAAAATGCGATAATCACCGTCAGTATTTACGACTGAATTAACGGTATCGTGGCGTCAATGCCCCGTTTTCCTTGCAGGAGTTAAAGGTAAAATGGGAACAAATCCAACAAAAATCGCGCTGCTGATCGGCAGCCTTTGCAGTTTTTCAATTATCGCGCCCGTTATGGCGGCTGACGATACCAGCACAGCTAAAGTCGACGAGCATCTTGTCGTGATCGGCCGCTCTGATAAGACCCCGTTAAATATTGCCGCCAATGTGAATGTGATTGATGCCGCGGCTATTGAAATGAGTGGCGCGACTAATTTGACCGACGTCTTACGCGGTCAAAGCGGTATTCAAATTTCGGATAACAATATTGGAACTAGCTTTGCTATGCGTGGTTTTAGCGCCAGCACTGCCGTTAATAACACGCTGATTTTACTTGATGGTCGTCGTCTCAATAATATCGATATCGCCGCACCTAGCCTTAATGCCATTCCGCTTAATCAAGTGGATCGTATTGAAATTTTATCGGGTAGTGCAGGTGTACTTTATGGCGATCAAGCCGTGGGCGGGGTGATTAATATTGTCACTAAGTCCCCTGAAAATACTGGCGGCAGCGTGCAGTTATCTGGCGGTAGCTTTGATACCTATGAAGGTCGTGGTGATGTGTCTGGCGCGATCAACAAAGATTGGCGTTACTTTTTCACCGGTAGTTACAACCAAGGTGACAACTATCGCCAGCATAATGCCAACGAAACCGGCTCTATTCTTGGCCGCATTCAATATAAAACAGCCACAGACTCGTTCTTTGTTGAAACCAGCTACTACGATAACGATCGTGAAAATCCGGGCTCGCTTACTGAAAAGCAATTTAAAGACGATCCCCGTGCTTCATCAAATAAGGTAGAGTATGCCCACGAGATGACCACTGCGGCGCGAACGGGTTACAAGCATCAGCTTAATCAAAACTGGGCGCTGGCGGCGGATTTAGATTACAGCGATACCTTAGTGTCTTCTCTTAATTGGGGGGCGAACAGCCATAACACACGCTCACTGTTAATGTTTAGCCCTAAAGCGTTAGCGAATTACAGCACGCGTCAAGGCGAGCTAAACCTAGTCACAGGTTTAGACATCAGCCGTGGCAAGGCTGATTTTGACACTATGGCGCGCAGTAATGTGCAGCAAATGCAAAGCGCCTATCTACAAGCTACAGTGCCTTTAAGCCATACTTTAAGTTACGTTGTGGGTGGTCGTTATGCACGAGTGACCGATGAGTTAGTCGATGGCAATGTCTATCCTAATGGCATGGATTTAGACGAAAATGCCCACGCATTCGAACTGGGTTTAAATTACCGCCCAACTGCGGAGCACAGACTCTATGTGCGCGCCGATGATAACTTCCGTTTTGCCAAAGTGGATGAGCAAGCTTATACATCGCCGGGCGTATTTGGCTTAAAGCCGCAAACAGGCCGTTCCTATGAGGCGGGTTGGGATTGGGCTGTCGCTAGTCAAACTCTGCGAGTCAGCCTATATCGTCTCGATTTAGAGGATGAAATTGTTTATGACTCGAGTGCAGTTAAACCCATTGGTGGAAATTTCAACGGTGCAAACGTCAATGCTGACGCTTCTCGTCGTTATGGCGCGGGTGCCGATTGGGATTGGCAGATCACTAAAGCGCTGCAGCTAGGGCTGGAATATAACTATACCGACGCCGAATTTACCGATGGTGCTAACGATGGCAAAGAGCTGTCTTGGGTGGCAAAACACACGGGACGCGGTTATGTCAGCATGGATTTTGCTGAGCATTTCCAAGTATTTGCCGAAGCTATCTACACGGGGGATCGTTTTATCGAAGGCGATAACGCTAATCAAGGTGATAAGCTAGCAAGTTACGTGCTTGGTAATTTAGCCTTGAATTATAATCGTGATGCTTGGCTTGCCAGTCTGCGTATCGATAATGTATTCGATAAAGATTATGTTAGCGCAGGCTATTATGGTGGTGGAACATATAATGGTTATTACTCAGGTCGAGGCCGTGATATTCGTTTCACTGTGGGCTACCGCTTCTAAATATTAATGAGCTATCTAATAACAAAGCCAGACTCAGTCTGGCTTTTTAGTTTTTACGCTGAGTTCAAAGAATAAATCTTAAAATAGGTATAGTCTTGAATATCGTTTTAGTAGAGTGGTTTAATTGTCGTTATCTATAGTGTTAGCGGGCAGTCATCACTAAATAGGAGTAATTTATATTTTACTCTGCTGTTTATTGCTGAAATTCTTAGTATTTTAGGTATGATGTGAGCTGTAACCGAATCATCTTATTGTTAATAAACAGGTGTAAAGTGTCTTATGACTGATCTTGAGCAACAGGTTTTTACTCAAGTTAGAGCTATCATAGCGAACGAAGAGCAAGTGATTGGCCGCCGAGGGATTCTAATTCCACTCAAAAAAGCGATCCTTGCTGAAGGCGACATTCGTAATGTGATTGACATTATCTCGAGCGATCCCGCATTGGCAGCGCACATGCTTATGCGCAGTAATTCCGCACAGGCTGCTGTAGTGGAAAATCACAAAACTCGCTCGTTGAAAGAAGCTTTGATCCGCTTAGGTCAAGTTAATATCTATCGCTACGCCTTTACGTTCTATTTAAAAGAACGCCTCGATGAACTGCCACAGCCCTATAAAAAGTTGGTCCAAGGTTATTGGAAGCTGACTGAAGATATTGCAACGGATGCGGTAGATAGCTTAGCGGATATGGAAGGTGTGGAGGTTGATGCTGACGAAGTACAAACCTTAGCTCTGTTCAGTGTGTTCGGCCAAATTATCGCACTGACCGCATTTGCCTATTTAAATGCTAATGCCGAACAGTCATTTCCTTTAAGTGTGATTAAGTCATTGATTGATAATCAACAACAGACCTTAACCATCGAAGCGTTCGAGGCGTTAGATCTCGATCAGGATCTGCGTCAAGAATTTATGATCGCCCATAATTTGCGTCAGACCCGTAATCCTAATTCATCAGGGTTGATACTGCGCCGTGTCTTGTCTATGCGTGGATTGTTGATGAATCCGCTGTAATTTGTCGATGCTATGAAATAGTCATTTGACTCAATAAAAAAGCCTGCATTCGCAGGCTTTTTTAGTCAATTTCACCCGCATTAATTCGTCTTCTGCTGGCGGGATAAACCTTCCCTCGCCACCAGTTGTAACCAATTTTGGATCAATGCAGAGTTAGCACTGTGGCGGCGATAGGCACCAAATAGCGGTCGTTTCAGACCTTCTTGGCCGAGTTTTACCGTAGCGAGACTCAGTCCATGTCCTTCATTAATCGACCAGCTTGGCAGTGCGGCTATGCCGTCTTTACAGGCGATGCGTTGCAATAACATCATTGTTAAATCACAGGTTTTTTGCTCGCCCGCCTCTATGCCCGCAGGCTCTAAAAAGTGGCGATAAATGTCTAAACGCGTCAACGGCACTGGATAACTGATAATAGGCAAGTGTGCTAATTGCTTAGGGGTGACATAGGCTTCTTTCGCTAAAGGATGATCCTTAGCAACCACTAACTTCACTTCAAAATCAAACAAATGCTGGTAGGCGAGTGAATGCCCAGGCACAGGATCTGAGGTTAATACAATATCCAGTTCACCCATTTCTAAGGCATTGAGCGAGTCGAACAGATGACGGCTCGACAAGTCTAACTCGGCTGCCGGATGATCTTGCCTAAATTGCTCCATTACAGGCATTAACCAGCGAAAACAGCTATGGCACTCAATGCCGACACGCAACTGATTGGTTTCGGTTTCCAGCCCATTCTTCAAATCTGTCTCGGTTTCTAACACCTTAGGCAAAATTTCTTCGGCCAGATGCAGCAGGCGTGCACCTTCTTGGGTGAATGACAGTGGCTTACTCTTACGCACAAAAATGGGCGAGTTAATCCTTTGCTCCAGCTCCTTAATCTGGTGGGAGAGGGCGGATTGAGTGACAAAACGTTTTTTGGCTGCGCCCGCCAAACTGCCGCTTTCTTTCAGGGCCATTAAGGTTCGCAGGTGTCTTAGTTCGATCATGTTCACTCCAAGTGAATTTCGCTCATGTTGTGCTTGAAATCAATTCGGTTGCTGGAATAGAGACTAACACAATAAACTTCTAGACGTCCAGACGCCCATTGTTATTTATCAGGCTGAAGTGCTGAAAAGTGCCAAGAGAAAACAATCTGGTGGGTGTAAGTGCCGAATATGGCTTATCTCAAATAAAGGAAGATAGAGTATGCAATTAAATAGTCTTGGGTTTCCCCGTATTGGGCGTCGTCGTGAATTGAAATTTGCCTTAGAAAAATACTGGCGTGGTGAGAGCACTCAGGCACAATTACGTGAAGTGGCGAGTGAACTTCGCCGCACCCATTGGCAGTGGCAAGCTGCTGCTGGCATTGAGCAAGTTCCCGTAGGTGATTTTGCCTTTTATGATCAAGTGCTGACCTTAAGCGCGACTTTAAATGCCATTCCTGATCGTCATCGTGGTGAAGGGGCAATCGATCTCGATACTTTATTCCGTGTTGCCCGCGGCAGAGCGCCAACGGGCCAAGATGCGCCAGCCTCTGAAATGACCAAGTATTTCAATACTAACTATCACTATCTGGTACCTGAGCTCAGCCAAAACCAAGAGTTTTCGATTGCCTATGAGCAGTTCTTTGATGAAGTTAGCGAAGCGCAGTCCTTAGGTTATAAAGCAAAACCTGTGCTACTCGGCCCTGTTAGCTACTTGTTCCTTGCTAAAACCGTGGGCCAAGAGTTTGATAAGTTAAGCTTATTACCCAATTTATTAGCTGCTTATGCTGACATTTTGGTGCGTTTTGCTGCTCTGGGAGTGCAATGGGTACAGCTCGATGAGCCCATTCTCGCATTGGAATTGGATGGCGAATGGCAAGCGGCGATGACTGAGGCGTATCAAGCCCTCAGCACTGCGAAGGTGAAGATCCTTCTTACCAGTTATTACGGCGGTATCGCACACCATCAAGCGCTGGTATCGGCCTTGCCGGTCGCGGGGTTGCATGTCGATTTAGTCACAGCGCCGGATCAATTGGCAGTCTTTGCCCATGCGCTTGGTCGAGATCAAATTTTGTCGGTGGGTGTGGTCAATGGTCGCAACGTGTGGGCGGCAGAGGCGGATTTGATTGCCGAACGCATAGGCGCGGTTGCCCGTGATCTCGGAGATCGCTTGTGGATCGGTACTTCTTGCTCACTCCTGCACAGCCCTGTGGATTTAGATGTGGAAGCCACGCTTGAGCCCGCGCTGCGTCAACAACTCGCGTTTGCGAAGCAAAAATTACTTGAACTGGCCAATGTGCGCCAATTGCTACTGGCACCTGAATCTATCGCGGCAAAAGAGATTGTGCAAACCAGTTTGGCGCGCCGCGAGGCGAAAGCGCAGGCTGCCGACAGTCAAGTGATTGCCCGCGTTGCCGCGTTGACATCTGCCGATTATGAGCGCGTCAGTGATTTCACCGTACGCCAAGCAGTGCAGCAGCAGAAATACCGTTTACCTCTGTTGCCGACCACCACCATTGGCTCCTTCCCACAAACACCTGCAATCCGTGGACTACGCAGTCGTTGGCGCAAGGGCGATCTGAGTGATGCACAATATACAGAGCAATTACAACAAGTCACCCGCGATACTATCGACCGCCAGCTTAAACTCGGTATCGATGTGCTGGTTCATGGTGAGGCCGAGCGCAACGATATGGTGGAATACTTTGGTGAGCAGCTTGCGGGCGTTGGCTTTACCAAAAATGGTTGGGTGCAAAGCTATGGTTCACGCTGTGTTAAGCCGCCGTTGATCTATGGTGATGTTAGTCGTCCAAAGGCGATGACGGTTGATTGGGCCGAGTTTGCCCAAAGTCTCACCGACAAGCCTGTAAAAGGCATGCTGACTGGCCCTGTGACGATTCTGCATTGGTCATTCGCCCGTGAAGATATCGGCCGCGATGTGATTGCGACTCAGCTGGCGCTGGCGATTCGTGATGAAGTGGTGGATTTACAAAATGCCGGCATTGGCATTATACAAATCGATGAGCCCGCCTTCCGTGAAGGTCTGCCATTGAAACAAAGTGAGTGGCAAGCCTATTTAGATTGGGCGGTGAATGCCTTTAAACTCAGCGCTGCTGGGGTGATTGATGAGACTCAAATCCACACCCACATGTGTTACAGCGAGTTTAACGACACTATTGCCGCGATTGCCGCCATGGATGCCGATGTGATTACTATCGAGACTTCGCGTTCACGGATGGAGTTACTCAACGCCTTTGAAGATTTTGAATATCCCAATGAAATCGGCCCAGGTGTGTATGACATTCACTCGCCAAACACCCCAAGTGTGGAGGCCATGGTGCACTTAATCGAGAAAGCGGCGCAAAAAGTGCCCGTACGTCAGCTGTGGGTCAATCCAGATTGTGGCCTAAAAACCCGTACTTGGGATGAAGTCGAACCCGCACTGAAAAACATGGTCGATGCCACGCGAGAACTACGTCGCCGCCTTGGTTAATATTATGCTTGAGTGAAATATTTTTTTACTGAGCTTATTGAGTTTGTTGAATTAGTAACAGCGGATGCTTATGCATCCGTTGTCTTTTATTTATTGCCGACTGACTTAAGCATCTCGCGGTAAGCCTTTTTCGATAATGCGCACCATACGTTCGGTTTTGCGGCGGGCTTTTTGTTGTTCAGTTGCAGCGCTTTCAGCAAGGCGCGATTGCTGGGCATTAAGCGCCCATTCAATATGCTCACGCACTATCTCATCGATATCTTCGCTGTGATTGCGGGCGTTAAGTGCGGCAACAATGCTTGGGCTTGCGGGAGCGTTACCCAGTGCTACTGCAATATTACGTAGCCAACGTTTATGTCCAATGCGACGAATGGCGCTGCCTTCAGTTTGTTTAAGAAACTCGGCCTCGCTCCAAGCAAAAAGGCTGAGAAGGTCAGGTTGCTTTAACTGCGGACGAATATGAAAGTCAGTTTCTTCAGTCAGCGGCGCTTGGCGATTGATGGGACACGCGAGTTGGCAATCATCGCAGCCATAGATGCGATTGCCCATGAGTGGCCTAAATTCTTCAGGAATAGCGCCCTGCAGTTCAATGGTGAGATAGGAAATACAGCGTCTGCCATCGACTACATAAGGTTCTACGATTGCACCCGTTGGGCAGGAGGTAATGCAGGCGACACAAGTGTTACAGCCTTCTTGAATGGGAATATCCACTGGTAGCGGCAAATTGATCAGTAGCTCACCTAAAAAGAACCAACTGCCAGCTTCATGGTTGAGTATGAGTGAGTGTTTACCTGTCCAGCCTATACCGGCTTTTTCGGCTAAGGGGCGCTCAAGTACTGGTGCTGAGTCAACAAAGGGGCGAAAGTCAGCGGCATCGAAACCGAGAGAAACTAGCTCTGCACTGATTTGATCTCCCAGCTTTTTAAGTCGAGCGCGGATCAACTTGTGGTAGTCGCGACCTCCTGCATAACGGGAAATATAACCTAAGTTGGGATCGGTGAGATTCGTTGCAAAGCCAGCTTCGGGTGGTAAATAGTCCATCCGTACGGAGATCACCCGCACTGTGCCCGGATGCAGTTCTTGCGGGCGAGCGCGCATCATGCCATGGGTAGCCATATAGGCCATTTCGCCATGAAAACCTTTGTCTAGCCATGCTTGGAGTTTGGCTTCTTCAGCGGTTAAATCCGTATCGCAAATGCCAACCTGCGCAAATCCGAGTGCTTTTCCCCACGTTTTAATTTGAAGAGCGAGCCGCGACAGCATGCTGGCATAGGATTGGCTTGGGGTTTGATTGGCTAAAGTTGACATGAATTGATTGCAGCGAGGCTCTTGGCTAGGTGGCAATATGATAGCAGTTTTCACTTATTGAGGACGAGTTTACTCAGAAGGGGGCGTGAGGCGATATTTTCTTTGGGGTATTTGTTTATTTGCAGTTGGGATTGAGTCTATGATTAGGTCTAATGTTTATCGTTTGGTATTCGTATGCTGAGTGCGTTTCCCCTTAGGGCGTGTTTTCTTGCGATGAGCTTATTAGGCCTGATGCCTAATCTTGTTTTTGCGGCGCCTGACAAGTTGAAATTGGTGACCGAAGCTTGGCCTCCCATGAGTTACGAGCAAAATGGTGTGCCGCAAGGTTTTGCGGTGGACTTAGTCAATACCTTGCAATCAAGACTGGGTCAGAGTGAAAAAATCGATGTGTTACCTTGGGCTCGGGCGTATTCAATTGCCAATACCTCTGCGAACGTTTTACTTTTTGCTACGTCAATTAATGATGAGCGAGCTGAGCAGTTCGATTTTATCGGTCCTATTGCGACCAGCAAAATTGCATTGTACGCAAGGGCGGCAGATCCCATCGCTCTCGATCAACTTGCTGAACTTCAATCGACAGATATTGTGGGGGTTTATCGGGAATCGGCGGGTGCGCAGTTGCTACAACAAGCGGGCGTGGATAATTTGCTGGTGGCGAGTTTTCCGCAGCAATCGGCGAAACAGTTGCTGTTTTCTCGAATTCGTTTTTGGTGCCAAGCGGATCTTGCGGTAAAGCAGATACTCGAAGAGGTTGGCGCGAGTGAGACAGATATCCGCCAAGTGTTTGTGGTATCGGAGATTAATCTCTATTTAGCTTTTTCTAAAGGGACGTCGGCGGAAACCGTTATCAGTTGGCAAACAGAGCTTGAGAAAATGAAAGACTCAGGTGAATTTAGTCGTCTGTATCAGACATGGTTTGGCACTTTGCCACCGCCATTACAACATCAAGTGTTTTGGCATAAGGCCGTTTAATTCTCTCTTAAAGCCTCATTCTTGGCTGATTTCAAACAATTTCTGCCCGCATTTTTAGCCTCATAAAGAGCATTGTCGGCCCGCTTTAGCAGGGTGGCAAAATCTTTATCTTGATATGCATCTTCCGTATTATTTTGTGGTTCTAAAGTGGCGACACCAGCACTAACGGTTAATTTGAGTTCTGCTGGTAAATTCTGTGCGCTAAGGCGGCTAATATGGTTCTGCAATTGATGCGCCAGCGCTAACGCACCTGTGGCATCAGTGTTAGGCAATAGGATTAAAAACTCTTCACCACCGATGCGGCCAACGAGATCTTTATTACCCGATAAGGCTCGGCCTGCATTTGCAATGGTCATAAGGGCGCGATCGCCTAATTCATGGCCGAAGTTATCGTTGATTTTTTTGAAGTGATCCGCATCAAAAATAATCACTGAAAAAGGGCTTTGATGTTTTAAGGCTTGCTGAAAATATTTCGCGGCTTGGGCATAAATATGCCGACGATTAGGGAGTTTGGTAAGGTAATCTGTGAGGGCAATAACTTGCAGTTGGCGATTTCTATGTACTTGTTTATAAGCGAATATAGACACTATCGTCAGGATAAAGCCCGCTAGTAATAGGATAATGTGTTGCAGTGATTTGTTCTTTTCGAGTAGCGCGAGCTCTTGTTCTTTAAGGTTTTGGTTTTCAATCAAGCGTTGATTTTCAGATTCAATCCGACTGGTATCAAACTTGACCTTTAATTCTGTCGTATGATGGGAGAGAGAATTGCCATCGACTTTTTTTGTTAGGGTAACAAATTCTTGCAGCGCTCCGTAGGCGGCAGATAAATCATTCATAGCCACATATATGTTACTTTTAAGCTGCAGCAGTTGAGTGAGTCCCCGATTATTCTGCAGAGTGCGAAAGGCTTTTTCCCCTTGCTCAAGTTCGGTAAGCGCCTCTTTATAGCGAGCTTGTTGAAACTTTATATCGGCCATAAAAAGCTTCATGAAGCTGTAATCGGTCAGATCTTTTTCATTAATAACAGTATCGGCTTCGATTAAATACTTTTCGGCTTCGTTTAGACGATTGAGTTTGATTAAGCTGTAGGCAATATTCGTTGCCATAGTTGCTGCCACTTTTTCCTGCTGATGTTCCTTGAAGTATTGATAACTTACTAAGAAATTATCTACGGCCTGTTGATGTTCACCGAGTTCATCTAAGGCAAGGCCAATGTCCGAGTTGACATACATTGCCTGTTCTTGGTTATTGTTTTTTAGATAGAGAGCTTTGAGTTTGGTGTAATAGCGGATTGCACTTTGGGGATCGCCATAACGTCTAAAACTGGTAGCAACATCGGCAAGGTTAATGTTAGCCCAACCGCTTAAATTGAGTGATTCATAGAGATCTTGCGCTGTGACGAGATCGTCTAATGCCGCAGAAAAATCGCCAATATAAGAGTAAAGTGCGCCGCGAATGCTGCGCGAGTCGGCTATTAGCTTAAGGTCTTCATGCTCATAGGCACGTTTAACACTGAGATTATAGCCTTCCATCGCGCCATCCATATCACCACTTAATTGCAGAAACCAAGAGTGGCAGAGCGTGAGGTCGGTAATGAAATGGGGGGAGGCGGTTGGCGGAATATTGCTCAGTGCTTGGTTAGTATTTTTAAGTGCCAGTGCAATAGCTGTGTCGTTTTCTGTATTCTGATCCCAGCATTTGAGCAGTTGTAGCTTTTCATGACGGGTGACATCGTCAGTCGAAATTAGTTTGCTTAATAACGCTAGATTGCTTTCGATTTCTTCACGGGTCATAGGGACGCCGCTTTCAAATCTTGCAAATATTTTATCAACCTGAGTCTTTTCTTCTGCCATAGCGTTGCTGAGCGGCAGTAGAAGCAGCAATAAGGAGAATGATAAATACCTAAGTTGATGTAGCAAAAAAGATTCCTGTTCGAATTAAAATCAATAGCTAATTATTAGCTTAGCATAACTTGTTTGTTCATTTTTAATATAGATGTATAGCAATTTTGCATTCGGTTAATGATCAAGGTATAAACTCCGCCTTGGTTATTATCCCACAAAGGAATCACCCTTGAAGAAATTACTCTGTGCTGCATTATTCATGATGAGTGGCACTAGTTGGGCAGGCTCAGATTTAGAAACCTCTGGCGATGTATTGCATTTATTATTACCCGCTACTGCGATGGGTGCGACCTTGTTTTATGAAGAGGGTTATGATGGTAGTTGGCAGTTAATTCAGGCAGCGGTGTCGAGTCGGTTAATTGTTGAAGGTCTTAAGTATAGTGTGAGTAAAGACAGGCCAGACGATAGTGGCGATGATTCGTTTCCATCGGGTCATACCTCAGACAGCTTTATGGCGGCGACGTTTATTCAGCAGCGCTATGGTTGGCAATATGGTTTACCTGCCTATGTTGCCGCATCTTATGTGGGTTACACACGAGTGGCGAGCGACCAACATTATCTCGAGGATGTGTTAGCTGGCGCGGCGATTGGAGCGCTGGCGGGTTGGTATTTTACTCAACCCTATGAGGGGATTACAGTTACGCCGATTGCGGGTAACGGCGTTTATGGTTTATATGTGAGTGGTCAGTTTTAAGACTATTTTTTGGGATGTGAATCGAGATTTTTATGAGCGAATTATCAGCTGTTTACCGCGAAACTGCCGAGCAGATTTCTTACAATGTTGCGAATAAAGTATTACCAATGGCTAAATTACCGGGTGACTTATTAGCAGCGTACCAAGGTTTGTGTGCCGAACTGTTGGAAGACAGGGAAGGTAAATTTAGCCAAGCTTGGGCATCTTTACCTGCCAGTGCACGTAATCTAATGGAACAAGCCGCATTCCACGGTTTCTATATCGCGAATGCTTGGTTGCAATTGAGTCGTGTCGCCCAAGAAATTTCTGAGCAAGCCGATACCGATAGTGCAATCCAAGAGCAAGAATATAATGGCATTTTTACGCGCTTAGCCGATGAATCGCTCAAAGAAAGCCTACGTAAGTTGAAGAAAGCGCGTACCGATCGCGCTTTGCTCAATAGCTTTAAACAGGTGATGGCACCTTAGTGTTCTATTGAAATGAAAAACTGTGCCTGAAATGAAAAAGCCCGTTACTGCAAAGTAACGGGCTTTTTGCTGGCTAGCACAAACGCTCAACTAAGCTGTTTTACTGCAACTTAAGTCGCGGCAACGCTATGCTTAGAACGAAGTGCGTTTGTAACGGCGATATTCTGGACTCCAGAAATTGCCTTCAATCGACTGCTGTAAGATCTCATCGCTCATTGGCAGCGTTAACCCTTGTTCAACTGCGACTTTACCTACGGCGAAAGCAATATGCTTACTCACCGCATGGATATCTTCCAGTTTAGGCAGTAGTGGACCTGTACCATCGATTGCCAGTGGCGAACATTCGGCAAGTGCGCGACTTGAAGCCATCAGCATGGCATCGGATACGTGACGTGCGCCAGAAGCTAATACGCCTAAGCCAATACCTGGGAAGATAAAGCTGTTGTTGCACTGGGCAATTTCATAGGTTTCACCATCGACAACCACAGGCTCGAATGGGCTGCCCGTAGCGACGAGTGCTTGACCTGAGGTCCAATGCAAAATGTCCTTCGGTGTCGCTTCTACGCGGCTGGTGGGGTTCGACATAGGGAAAATAATCGGCCGAGTACAATGGCTGTGCATAGCACGGATGATTTCTTCGGTGAAGAGACCCGGAACGCCAGATACCCCAATCAGCACTGTCGGCTTGGCGTTGTTAACCACATCGAGCAGTGAAATATTGTCGCTGAAATTGCTCCAATTTTGGATGTTGGTGCATTTCTGCGCCAATTTTTGCTGGAATGGCAACAGGTTAGGCATGTTGTCCAGCAATAAGCCCCAACGGTCAACCATACACACTTGAGTGCGAGCTTGCTCGTCGCTGATCCCTTCAGACACCATTTGTGCCACGATAGCTTCGGCAATACCGCAACCGGCACTACCAGCACCGAGGAAGGCGATACGTTGTTGATTCAATTCAGTGCCCGCAGCCTTACACGCGGCGAGCAAGCAACCAACGGCAACCGCAGCAGTACCTTGAATATCATCGTTAAAGCAGCAATAGCGATCCTTATAACGCTCTAGGATCGGCATGGCATTCTTTTGGGCAAAGTCTTCGAACTGGATCAAAGTATCCGGCCAACGCACGTGGACAGCTTGCATAAAGGCTTCGATAAACTCGGCGTATTCTTCGCCACCGATACGCGGATGGCGCCAGCCCATATACATAGGATCTTCTAACAACTGCGGATTATCTGTGCCTACGTCTAAGGTGATAGGCAGAGTATAAGCTGGACTGATACCGCCACAGCTAGTGTAGAGTGACAGTTTACCGATAGGGATCCCCATGCCGCCAATACCTTGATCGCCAAGACCTAAAATACGTTCACCATCAGTGACTACGATAATTTTAACTTTTTGACGAGTCGAGTTATTGAGGATGTCATCGATCCTATCTTTGTTCGGATAGGAGATAAACAAACCACGGTTGCGGCGATAGTTTTTCGAGAAACGTTCACAAGCTAAACCTACCGTCGGCGTATAGATGATGGGCATCATCTCGCTGATGTTATTTTGCACTAAACGATAAAATAAGGTCTCGTTTGTGTCTTGGATATTACGTAGGTAAATATGCTTGTCTAAGTCGTTATTGAAACTTCTAAATTGATCGTAGGCGCGAGAAGCCTGCTCCTCAATCGTTTCAATGGCATAGGGGACTAAGCCTTCGAGGTTAAAGAAAATACGCTCTTCTTCAGAAAATGCACTGCCCTTGTTAATCAGTGGGGCTTCAAGAATGGCAGGTCCTGCAAACGGAAGATAGAGGGGGCGTTTATTATCGTCCATGGGTAACCTTTTGAGTTATTGTTTAAGTGGTCAATACGTGCTGTAAGTCACGTAAGGTTATCATGAAATGTGATCTTTGTTGTCCGTGGAACGAGGTATTTGTGGTTTTTTTTGCAGCAGTAAAAAAGTCAGCTGTTTAAAACAGGATTTTTGAGGTTGTTGAAGTGAAATTGCGATACGCTTGTGTGTATTCAAGCAAGCTTAGTATAGATAAACGTAGAGGTAAAAAAACGCAGCCTAAGCTGCGTTTGATGTCATAGATTTAGCGTTATACGCCGCGATACTTAAGTGATAAGCCGCGAATAAAGTTACGCAGTATTTGATCGCCACACTCTTTAAAATTCTTGTGGTCTGGATTGCGGAACAGGGCGCTTAGCTCTGATTTTGACATTTGCACTTCGGCTAAAGCCAAAGCTGCTACTATGTCTTCTTCACGCATTTCGAGGGCAACTCTCAGCTTTTTAAAGATGAGGTTGTTGTTTAAACGTGAAACGGGCGCTGGAATTTCTGCACCTTCACGTAGACCGCGCTTCTCTATGATAAGACCATCTAAAAACTGACATAAGGTCGTGTCGTTACAAGCTTTATAACCTTCTTCCTCTTCTTTACGTAGAAGATCAATCATCTCTTCGACAGGCACTTCTCTTCCAGCTTTAGCAAAAATTTTAATCATTTTTGCATTGCTAAAATCAAACACGAAGCGCAAACGGCGCAAAATATCATTATTAATCATGGTAATCTCTTGGCGCGGCTGCGCTATCTGGTTTAAGAGCCCGCATTATATACCCAAACCACCTTAATTGCAGAATTCAGCGGGAATTTAATGGCAGTTAGTTAAGGCCATTTATTGCTCCGGCATAAACATTCTGGGCAATTAACCTTTAATGATGTTGTACCAATAGATAAACAGTGCCGCGAAAATCAGTAGATAAATCAGGCCAAACCAAGAGAGGAGTTTCATCTTAGTCCCATATCTGTCTGTCTCGGGAAGCTGTTTGCTGGTCATTAAGCGGTAATTTAACCAAGCAAAAATGACTGTGGTCATAAAGGCCAAGATCATCACAAACTCGAGTAACGGTAAGAGTGCACCTTTAAAGAAGAGGATCAGCAATAAGCCAAAGGCACTGATGGCGAGCATAATCCCAGTGAGGCGTTTATCTGAACTGGTCTTTGAGGTGAGTAACTGCCAGCCCATATCTAAGGTACGGCTATAGCCATCGATCACTGTTACTGTTGTGCTGAAAATACACAGAAATGCCACAATACCAATAAGATAACGACTCTCGCCGCCCATCACTTGGCTGTAAAGATTAATCAATTGATTAGCAAACTGCGCACCGGAATCTGAAAAGTGTTCGCCACTGCCGTGCATCACTAAGGCGCCCAAGGACAAAAACACGATCGCGAGGATCGCAGTGATGATATAGCCTAAGTTAAAGTCGAGTAGCGCCTGCGCTTTCGTCACTGTTTGGCTTTTTTGTTTTTCGAGCAGCCAGAGAGAATTCCAAGCGCTGACTTAAATCGGGGCTGGCATCCAACCCATCATGGCGACCAGAAATCCCACATGGGCCCATTGCCAAGGTGAAGGAGAGACAAAATTGCTCGCTAATGGTTGAGCATGATCCCAAGCTAAGGCCACGGCAATTAATGTGGTTAAGGTTAGGGCGAACATGATGATCTTAGTGAGTCTATCAAGCAGTTGATAATGGCCTAAAATCAGTAAAGCCAATGAACTCAGCAATACCAGTAGGGCTAACCAATCGATGGGGAGCGGAATAAATTGGGTCAACATAGCGGCGGTTAACATGCACACCCCTGCAGTACTGGCAATGGCGGCGATCACATTGAGCCCAGTAAACAGCAGTAAGTAACCTCGGCCCTGTTTTTGGTAGCCGTGCAGTAGACTCTCCCCTGTGGCAGCTGTGTAGCGTGCGCCAGCTGCAAAGAAGGGATACTTAAGTAAATTCACCCCAAGAATAACCCAAGCTAGTTGCCAACCAAATTCGGCGCCCGCCCGAGTCGAGGCGACTAAATGGGATGCGCCAATCGCCGCGGCGGCCATAAGAACACCTGGGCCCATGGCTTTAATGCCGAGAGTTAGGTGTGTCATCCAAGAGGATGAAGGAGAAGTTACTGAAGATTCTGTCATGTCGTTATTAAAAATGCCTGTTGAAAATTAATCTGGGGAATCGAACACTCCCTCATGTTAAGGCTGCGCTCATGTTAAAGCCGCGCTAACGCTAAGTGAGTGGCTCAACATTAAAGGTAAAGTGATTGAACTAAAAGTCGTTTTATTCAATTTATCTGTTTAATTTTTGACTGAGTAAAGTTTCAATGCGTTTTAAGCTTGCAGCCATTTCGACTACGATTTGTAACAGCGTATTATCTGGCTGTGCCGATGGGCTTATTGGGTGCAAGGGCTGGGTAAGCCGTTCTTTTTGTTCTAATACGCGGGCTCTAAATCGAGGCGCATCGACTATGCCGACTAAGCTTATCAATGCGCCTGCGCCCGATTGCCCTGCGGTTTCTACCGTGAGTTTATGCAGACCAAATAGGCGCATAATTGGGCCTTGGATCAATGCCATATCGGTAATTTTGTCCAAAGGCACAGTGTTTTCAGTACGAGTTAATATGCCCCTCCTGACAATAAGTTTATTGCTGGTGAGCTCGGCACTCATGTTGTTAATATAGCGGCGAGTCCCCCACAGCCCTATTGGAAACCAAAGTAATAACAAGGGAATACCTATTATGCTTAGGCTGAAATAGGCGGCCCCTGAAAGCAACCAATACCAACCTAAATGGGTTTCAAACTCTGCTTGATAAATAATCTTGTCTTCCATATTTCTTCCTTTAATTCTGATATTCAAATACTGCGACTTGTCTTGTAGGTTGAATTTTTAGTGCTTAGACCTTCTTTGATTCTCGTATGAGGAAAATACACTGCCTCAAATGTAACAAAAGCTTAACTTTTATTTCTCTGCCATTGACTTTGGTTTGTAACTCATTACCTTGTGTATTGTTAATTTAGGGTTTTCTTATTGTTAAAATAATTTTAATGAGATAAATAAAACAAGGGAAATGTATGAACAGACCTCAGATTCTACCCAGTGCTTGTGCAATCGCAATTGCTATGGCATATGCGCCAACAGTGGCCCATGCTGCCGATAAAGGTGCAGAAAAAGTTGAACGTATTGAAGTAACGGGTTCCCGTATTAAACGTACCGATATTGAAGGCCCTTCCCCTATTCAATCGATCAGTAAAGACGATATTGCCAATATGGGATTTGATAACCTGCAGCAATTACTTGAACGCATGCCTGCCAATGGTGCTGGCGCGTTTTCTACCCGAGGAAACAGCCAAGATTCAACCGCCAACGGCGGCGCATCTATCAGTCTACGTGGTTTAGGCCCAGACGCGACCTTAGTGTTAATTAACGGTCGTCGTGTTGCGGCGAGTGCTTTTGCCGAAGGTATCACTAATTCCTTTGTTGATATCAATAATATTCCGGTATCAGCTATTGAACGTATCGACATACTGAAGGACGGTGCATCGGCTATTTATGGTTCTGATGCGATCGCGGGTGTGGTTAACATTGTTCTGAAAAAAGATATTGAAGGCATTGAGGTCAATCTTGGCTACGGTGATGCTTCAGGCACTGGCTACGATGAAACGACAGCGAATATGGTGTGGGGGATGAAGTCCGATAAGGGCAGTGCTTCCGTTATCCTCGACTATTTCAAAAATGATACTTTAGCTGCGACTGATTTAGGACGTTTTGGTGTTTCAAATCAATCACCTTATGGTGGTGAAGATTTTCGTTCTTCCCGTGGTTTTCCTGGGTATTTCTATGTTGATGGTGTTAAAACTATCGATCCTGCTTGTCCTGCTGATAGTGCAACCGCGAGTGGAAGTTGTTTATTTGAGTACGGCTCATACAATTTTGTTGCGCCGGCTGCGGAGCGCGTAGGGGCTATTGGCCAATTTGACTATCATTTTAATGATGATTTAACAGCATTTTTAGAGTTAGCGGCGCAGCACAATACCTCAATCGCAGGTGGAGCACCGACACCACTTGACGAGGATGCTGGTTTAACTGTACCTGGATCTCACCCGAATAATCCTTGGGGGAAAGATATTGAAATTGGTCGCTTCCGTACGGTTGATGCGGGGGCGCGACGTTGGGATATTGAATCCGATAGTTTACGTTTAGTTGCTGGTTTACGCGGTGTAGTAAAAGAGTGGGATTGGGAAGCTTCTGTTCAAAAAGGTCGCAGTGAGTCGACTCAAACGGGTGATCGCAGCCAAGGCTGGGTAAGAACAGATTATTTGCAACGTGAAATTGATGCGGGTCGTTACAATCCTTTCGGCGGCACGATGAACTCACAAGAGGTCATTGACGCTATTACCACCAGTTTAGTACGCCAAGGTTTGTCAAACATGACATCTTATGCGGCTAACATATCTGGTCAAGCATTTACCTTGGCTGGTCGCGACATCATGATGGCGGCGGGAGCTGAATATCGCGAAGAAGATGTCAGTGATGTGCCCGATGAGCAATTCCAACGTGGATTGATTTTTGGTACTGAAGCTGTCTCTGCGGCGGCATCCCGTGAGCAATATGCCGCTTATATGGAATTATCTATTCCAGTCACGGATAACTTCGAGTTGCAACTCGCTGGTCGATATGATCATTACAGCGATTTTGGTTCAACGACTAACCCTAAAGTCGCCTTTCAATGGGGAGTGACTGACGAGCTAACGGCGCGCGCGTCTTGGTCTACGGGCTTCCGTGCACCCTCGTTAGCGCAGATAGGTCTTGGTCCATCTCGCGAAAGTAGTTTCTTTGTCGATACTTACCGTTGCGCTGCCGATAATGTTGATTGTGAAGCCTTAGATTACAACACTGAATTTGAAGGTAACTCTGAGCTGGATGCTGAAGAATCCGAAACTTGGAACGTCGGTATGATCTGGGCGCCGAGTCAGACGTTTGATGTGGGTTTTGATATCTTTAGCATCACGCAAGACAACAAAATTGATAAACAGCCATTAGGCGATATCTATACTGCAAATTGTAACGATCAAAATAGCACTGTGTGCGAGCGCTTAACGCCACAGCTAGGTCAAACTTTAGGACCGATCAGTATTATCCATTCAAGCTTTATCAACTTAAGCTCTCAAGATGTACAAGGGATGGATGTCTCTAGTCATTATGGTTTTGAGTTAGATAGCTATGGGGATTTGAAGTTTGGCTTAGAGTACAGCTACTTACATAATTTTGAGAAAGATGGTCTGGATTACACGGGTGAGTATAAGTTTCCTCAACATCGCTGGTTACTCACCACTAACTGGACTATGGATAATTTTGCCGCCAATATTAATTTGAGTTACATCGGTGAATTTGAAGATACCCCAGATATCAATTTCGATGGTGTACTTGATTTTGAAAGTAATAAGTCTCGTATGATCGACTCTCAATTATTGGTCGACATGTCTGGTACTTATCGCTTCAATGAAATGTTCAAGCTGACACTAGGCGTGAACAACGTATTTGATGAAGAGCCACCATTTGCTATCGGTGACGGTGATACGGATCTCTACGGCTATGTTATTTCAGTACATAATCCTATGGGCCGCTACATTTACACTAAATTCACGATGAACTTCTAACTACCGCTTAGCGTCATTTATGATGGGTGGCGTGATCTCTAATAAAAAAGGCCAATAATGATATTGGCCTTTATTTTTATAGGGTTAAACTTGTGACGGTTGAGTTTATAACTGAGTCGCTGCCCACTTTGCGCGACTTTCGCGGCTTTCACTCATTTTGGTTGGTTCACGGAAGGCTTTGTAGGCCTCCACGTCGAGAGCCACTAGGCTGACGTCGACTTCTAGGACCAGTTTGCACTCTTTCTTAATGCGCCAAGCGGCCGTGTTGTACAGCTCAGTAAAAGGCAGTGAACTTAAGAATTCGGGGTTGTATTGTGTGTAAACCGCTTGAGTGGGGTAGACCACGAAGGCTAAGTGACGCTTAGGTTCTTTCTTAAATAGTTCTTCGATACCATCGCAGGTGTTGAGCACTTGCATCTCAATGATGTCATCAATATCAAGCAGTTTCTTTTGCGCCAGCTCAGGTGCCAGTTGTTCACCGCTTTCCCAGGCGAGTACATCGGCTTCGCTATGGTTAGTCAGAGCACCAACTTGAGCCGCGCTTAAGCTGAGTGACTGGCGTAAGTAGCTCATTTCGATGGCATTCAAGCCAATGTTCTTAGACATAATCGTGTTCTCGATGCAATAAAAGTAAAATTAGTATTTGATCTTTAACCAGATTTCTTCAACCCATTCCCAAAACGACTCCCAATAGATATCGGTAAAGTCGCCGTTTTTCCAGAAATGTACTTGACCATCTTGGTCGATACAGTAAAAAGCGTCACCTTGCTGACAAATGGCAATCATGTCCCTTGGCATACCGATGGACCAAGCATAGCAAGTCACTTCGGGCAGGTAGGTGTGCGAGTAGGGATCCGATGCAGTTACTGGCTCTATCGTGCCGTAAATCACATCACTGGCATACAGCAGGTATTCTTTTAGCTCCCTTGGCAATGAAATCAGGATTTGCTCTTCGACTTCGACGAGCTGCTCAAATGTGGGTAATTCGAGTGGTACAGGAACAGTTTCGCTGCGTTCTTGGAGTTGCTCAATAATGTCGTGCATGGCATTTCCTGCTGATAGGGCTATGGCGCGGGATTATATACTCAAATGGCACTTTGATGCGAGAGAGTGCTTTTTTACACCTTATTAAGATGATGTTTCAGGCGTTGTAAAATATAAAAAAAGGCGCTGGTAGCTTTACAGATAACCAGCGCAAGAGTGGAAGCTTTTTAGTTAAGCGACTGATGCTCTTAATAAACTGGCTTCATCAACCCGTTTATAGTTAAGCCATGCCTTGTGGTACAACTTATGTGATTCTTGACGTAATTGGGCAATCTGCGCGAGTTCAAACTCACTTAGTGAACGTTGTTGTTTACGAGCATTGGCCTCAATCCTCTGTACTTTTTCATATACCTTGTGTTCAGGACCATTTTTGATATCAGCGATATCCTGTAGGTGTAATTGCACTTCAGCAATCATGCCTGATTGGGGTAAGCGTACCAGTAGATTGAGATCGCGATAGCCGGAGGCTTTAGGTTCAGCAAAGCGGTTTTTTTGTTTCACAACTTGGGTGTGCTCATTCAAAGTTTGGTAGGCCTGCATCAGATCTTGAATGCTGTCGGTCACAATACTTGCCCTTGCAAGGTCGGTAATTTGGCTGGCATCACCGTTAAATTTTGTGGCCACTTTATCGGCTGCTCTTTGGTAACTCTTTACTGGCGGAACAATCACTTGTGCCTGTGAATAATGGGCAATCTTGGTGAGTAATTGAGCGAGCTCAGCTTGTGCATCATAGGCTTGGTGATGGAGCACGGATAAGTCATTCGAGGATTGATGAGGCGCATCGAAGGTCTGACTGCTGAGTGCATATAGACCTTGTAGGTCATGGCTTGATGCCTGTCTTGCACTGTAATTACCACGTTCTGCTTTACTGTCACTGATGTCGAGAGGATTTGCTACACCAGCGCGGCTCGATAATAAGAGTAGAAAAATAAAAAAAGTACGAAATAACTTAGTCATGCGGCCTACTTCCTTATGGGTGAGTTATTCAGGTCACGCACCCACCATAGGCTTCTATTGCTTAATTAAAGCTGAACCAACCATGAAGACTTGTTCATCTTGCGCATGGGGCTCAGTGGTTTAAGGAAATAAAAATGGCGCCACCTGTAACAGTGAGCGCCATTGTTGGCCAGCTTATGCCGCTGAACAGTGATTTAAATTTGGCTTACCAAATTTTTACGCGTTTCTCTGGTGCGATATACATAGCATCGCCAGGTTTTACATCATATGTAGTGTAGAACTCAGGCATGTTAGATAGGGCACCCAGTGCGCGGAATTCCGCAGGTGAGTGTGGATCGGTCGCTACGCGGTTACGCATGGCTTCTTCTTTGGCTTTTGCGCGCCAAATTTGCGTGAAGCCGATGAAGAAACGTTGATCGCCCGTTAAGCCATCGATAACGGGTGCATCTTTACCGTTAAGCGATTTCTTATAAGCACGATAAGCGATAGTCACACCTGACAAGTCACCAATGTTTTCGCCTAAGGTTAAGCTGCCGTTGACATGCAGATCATCAAACACTGCGTAACCATCGTACTGTGCGATTAGCGCTTTGCCGCGAGCAGAGAACTCTTTCAAGTCTTGCTCTGTCCACCAATCACGCATGTTGCCTTCGCCATCGAATTTAGCGCCTTGGTCGTCAAAACCATGGCCCATTTCGTGGCCGATTACCGCACCAATACCACCGTAGTTGACTGCATCGTCAGCCGCCAAATTGAAGAAGGGTGGTTGCAGAATGGCAGCAGGGAACACGATTTCATTCATGGTTGGGTTGTAGTAAGCGTTAACCGTTTGTGGCGTCATGTGCCATTCGTCTTTATCGATTGGCGCGCCCAGTTTGGCTAATGATTTAGCATGTTCAACTTCGCTGGCACGCATAGCGTTACCGACTAAGTCGTCTGCCTTGATGGTCAGCTTACTGTAATCTTCCCATTTGTTCGGGTAACCGATTTTCGGGTTGAATTTTGCTAATTTATCCGCAGCAGCCACTTTAGTGCTGTCGCTCATCCAAGTTAATTCTTTGATGCTGTCGCCGTAAGCACCACGCAGGTTTTCAACCAGTGCTTGCATACGGTCTTTGGCTTCTGGAGTGAAGTGACGTTTGACATACACTTTACCCACAACTTCACCAAGAACGCCATTGACGGCTGCAACGCCACGCTTCCAACGAGGTTCTTGTTCTTCTTGACCATTCAAGGTTTTAGAGAAGAAAGCGAAGTTTTCATTGTCTAACGCTTCACTCAGATTGCTCGCCGCGTGCGTCAGCACTTGCCATTGCATATAGGTTTTCCAAGTGGCTAACTCAGTCGTTTTTAAAACTTCGTTTAACCCTTGGATATAGCTAGGTTGGTTAACTATGATATCGGTTTGCTTGTCAGCGCCAAGAGCGGCTAAGTAGCCTGCCCAATCGATATCCGGTGCCAGTGTTGGCAGATCTTTGACTTGATATAGATTGTAGGTCTTAGTGCTGTCGCGGTTTTCAACCACATCCCAATGCTTGGCAGCAATCGCAGTTTCTAAGGCTAAAATAGCTTCAGCACTGGCTTTAGGGTTAGCGAGACCCGCAAGGGTAAACATTTTTTCGATATGGGCGACATATGCCTTACGGATATTAACGAAGCGTTCTGATTCGTTAAAGTAGTAGTCTTTTTCTGGCAGGCTTAGGCCATATTGATAGAGATGTGTTGCGTAACGGCTAGAGTTTTTCGCATCGATATCGATATAAAATGCTATTGGGGTACCCGCGCCAGCGATTTGGCTGTGGGCGAAGTACTTCACTAATTCATTCTTATCTTTTAAGGTATTAATAGCATCGAATTCGCCTTGGATTGGTGTGACTCCCAGTTTATTGAGTGTCTCAGTATCCATAAATGAACGATATAAATCGGCCACTTTTTGCTCGTCTGTACCAACGGCGAGGTTGGGCGTTGCAGCCACTTCTTCGATAATGGCTTTTACGTCGTCACGTGATTTTTCACGTAAATCGTAGAAAGCGCCAATGCTAGTGCGATCGGATGGGATCTCAGTGTTTTTTAGCCAAGTGCCGTTAACGTATTTATAGAAATCGTCTTGTGGACGAATCGCTTTATCAAAATTAGCAAATTCAATTCCAGAACCTAGTGCTTGAGTCACTGCCGCTGCGGTGGCTGTTTTAGTAGTTTCAGGTGCTTTAACTTCGGCAGCCTTGTCATTACAGGCAGTCAGGCCTGCGATAAGTGAGGCACACAGTCCCCCAATGAGTACTTTTCTCATGTTGTTTCCTTCGAGTTTATTATTGTGCCCATTATTGGGGCTGTTATTTTGGCAAAATGGGATTGCTTCAGGCGCAATGAACTATGTTAATGCCTTACTAGGAATCGAAACAAGGTCATTACACTGTTTATCGTGGATTTATCTTGAGTGATATGTAACTAAAGGTTACCAGTGAGTATATTTAAGTCAGTAGCTGCAAAGTTACCGTATGCAGGCCTTTTCAGGTAAGCGAACGCTTCGATTTATGATTTTAAAATAGGATTAATTCAGTTGCCTAATTAGTTTTGCAGGGTTGCCTGCAACCACTGTTTTGGCCGCGACATTTTTAGTCACTACGGCACCAGCACCGATGACGGCATCATCACCAATATTGATTCCTGGCATTATGATTGCGCCGCCGCCAATCCATACCCGTTTACCGATGTGAATCGCTTTAGCGGTTTCCAAACCTGAGCAACGTAGCTCGGCATCAAGTGGGTGACTTGAGGTATAAAACTGTACATTGGGGCCAATCATAGTCTGCTCGCCAATAGAAATGGGCGCATTATCCTGCAAGGTGACATTCACATTAATGAACACTCTGTCAGCAAGAGTGAGATTGATGCCATAACTGATAAAAATCGGCGTGGAGATAGTTGCGGCTGGCGATTTAAGGGGCATAAGTTGTTGGCAGAGTTGGGCGTACTCAGTGCTATTTTGAGCAATCGTTTGATTTAATTGTCGATTCAGTCGCTGCTGTTGTGTTCTTAAACTTAAGAGTTCGCTGTCAAGACAATCATATTCTTGGCCTGTGATCATCTTTTGGAATTCAGTCATAGCATCTTTCCCTATGGTGATTGCTGTCAATGCGTAAGGGCTAAATAGAAACACAGCTCGCATTGAGCAGCAATTCTTTGCCCTTTGAACTGGTCGGCTTCATAATACGGCAGTTTTCTTTATTGAAGTTGAGTATTAACGTGCGTTTAGACAAATTTATCTGTGAGAGTACCTCACTGACTCGCTCATTAGCGAAAAAAGCCCTGCATCGCGGTGATATTACTTGTGATGGCTTAGTCGTTAAAGACTCGGGTTTTAAAGTGACTGAAGGTATGTGTGTTTGCCTTGAAGGCGAGCCGATTGTCTTAGTGGGCGAGCGTTATTTAATGCTTAACAAACCGGTAGACACTATTTGCTCGACGATAGATGAAACCTACCCTTCGGTATTGAGTTTAGTGGATGTGCCTAAGCCAGAAACTTTGCACATTGCTGGTCGTTTAGATGCCGATACTACAGGGCTCGTGTTGATTACCAGTGATGGTCAATGGTCGCATAAGATCACCTCACCGAAGAAAGAATGCGGCAAACGCTATTTAGTGAAACTCGCTGAGCCTGTGGATGATCGTTTGATTGCGGTATTTGCCGCTGGCGTTGAATTGCGCGGTGAAGATGGTCTAACTAAGCCGGCGTTACTGGAGATTATTGATCCACAATTAGTGCGATTAACCATCACCGAAGGTAAGTATCATCAAGTGAAGCGTATGTTTGCCGCTGTGGGCAATCATGTGCAAGGGTTGCATCGTGAAAGTGTAGGGCAAATTGAATTAGACCCCACCTTAGCACTGGGTGAATGGCGATATTTGACGGCTGAAGAGATAGCTTCAGTCTGATGAGTTTGATGTAAAAAATGCCGCCCGAGTTTTACTTTGGCGGCATTTTTATTTGTGCTAAATAGCTTTTATTATTACTGTTTCTTTAAAATCAGATTACCGCTGATGGTATTCATCTTCACGTTGGCTGCACCAGAGCCTGTTTGGAATGATAACTCTGTGCTTGGTACATATTTTTGTTTTTGCGGTACATCTTGGGTTAAACCGTTGTTGATTTTTCCACCAGGACCACCATCTAAGTTGAAGCTTGCATCGGGAACATCATTAAAGATCACGGTAATATCGCCACTCACACTTTCTAAATTCGCTTTGTTGAAGTTTTTAGCGAGTGACACTTGTGAATCTCCGCTGACGGTTCTGAGCTCGATTTCCTTGGTGACACTAAAGTTAGCATTCACTTCACCTGAGACTTGTTCAATCGTGACTTTTTCTGCTTGAGTGTGGCTTTTTAAGTCACCGCTAACGAGGCGATAATTCATTTCTCCTTTACTGTCAGTGTCCTGAATCGTGCCGGATACGGTTTCTAATTTGATTTTTCCATCAAGAGCTTTGGTCGTGATATCACCAGAGACTGTATGTAACTCAGGTTTACCACTTAAGTTGTTGGCGTTGATATTGCCGCTTACCGTATTCAAATCTAGTTCACCTTGAGTTTCGGCAACTTGCAGATTGGCAGATATGGTATCTGCACTGAGTTTAACCGTTTTTGGGACTTTAATGGTGAGCTGTGATCCTTTGTCATTATTGCCATTATAGTGGCGAGGCATTTTGTCTTCGATATTGAGACTATTTCCCTGTTGCTCAAACACAAAGCCTTCGCTCAATTCATCTAATGTGCCAGTGACACTCACTTCACTCTTATCCCATGTTTGAATGGTCACATCACCGCGTTGGACTTTGATCTGCAGTTGAGTGTCGCTGCTGACACTTAACTGTTTATCAACGCTTTGTGCTGCTAACACATTGCCCATTAAGCCTAAACAGAGTGTCGAAACCAATAGGCTAGCTTTAGTGAGATTGAGGTTACTCATAGGGTGTTTCCTTGTGTCGAGTTTCTAATGGGTAATTTTTGGCCCTGTTGTAATAGGTCGAGCTCACGCTGCTGCACCCAAAGCCACAGTTGCCAAAGTTGTTTATCGGTTGGATTCGCTTGTAAAGCTTGGTAAATCTGTGTTGCCGCGAGCCTTAGCTCAGTTAAACCTTGCTCAACGGGTGCGCTGAAGCTGCTCGTTTGCCACATTAGCGCATTTGGCGCCTGTTCTAGGTTGTCCACTTGCGCTTGGTGTGATGTTGCAATTTGGGTGAGTAATAAATGTAAGGCCACATCCTCTGGTTGCTCTGGCATAGCTTGGTTCTGGGCAAGCTCTGTCTGCTGCATTATGAATGAGTTGAAATAGGGCAATTGGGTATATCCCAATGCCGCTAGAATAATAAACGAAGCCGCTATCGCCCAAGCGTGACTCTTCTGGGATTTGTACGTTTGGGGTATCAGCGTTTTATCCATGCGTTTTTCAATGCCTTGCCACAGATCATGTGTAGGCGACATCTCTTTGGGCGCGCTATTAATCAATTGCTCAAGCTGTTGTTCACGGGAAAGCGGCGTTAACGTCATTACAGCATCTCCTGTAGTAGTTGCTTAGCTCTATGGTATTGGGTCTTACTGGTGCCGACGGCAATGCCAAGTAAGTCAGCGATTTCATCATGTTGATAACCTTCGATTGCACAGAGTACGAAAACCATGCGAGCGCGTTCTGGCAGTTTGAAAATTAACTTATCTAATCCGCTATAGCTGCTATCAGAGCTTAAGGGTTCAGTTTCATGTTCCAGCGGAATAAATCGTGACCAAAAGGACTTTTGTTTACGAATGCTGCTCAATGCCTGATTGACACAAATACTGTGTAACCAAGTGGAAAACTGACTCTCACCTCGAAATTGTGGCAACTTCTGCCACACTAAAATAAAACACTCTTGGGTAATTTCTTCAGCCATAGCGCTATGGCCGCAAAGGCGCAGTGATAGGGCGTAAATACGTTTGTAATGGCTTTGATAAAGCAACTTGAAGGCAGTTCTGTCTCCTTGGCTCGCTAAGGTGACCAGTTCAAAGTCAGACATTGAGCCATTGAGTGGGAGGATCCCTGCTGTCACTGTAATTTCCTGCCATAATGATTGAGTGTTGTAGTTTTGACGCAGTGGGCGCTACAAAAGGTTTGGAACCTTAAAAAATATATTTTATTTAGATCAATTATCCAGCGTAACATTTTTGTGATTTGTAGTAGAATCCGCCCGGAAAAGTACTGCTAAGCTAATGAAGTAATTCATTTTATATCAATTGATATTATGACACTTACATCTGCTTTGAGACGGTATATTTAACGTAATTAAAACGAAATACTTTGTAGTAACGGTAGGGTATCACCCTGAAGAACTAAGTTAAAAATAATGCGCTACTCACAGTATGGGAGCTTAAATCGACAAGCTATCAAAGTATTTGATGTGAACTTTTAATGTATTGCTATGTTTGCGCTGTTAAAGGCTTAATTTCCAGCTATCTTTTTAAGATAGATTACATATTCGGGGACTTTCTATGTTTATCCGCTCAAAGTTGTTACTCAGTGCTGCAGTGTCTATTTCGGCACTAATTGCCATGTTTGGATTACAACTCTATTCAAATTCGGTGAAATCGGAACTTTCTAACGCGGCTCAAAGTGTGCTTGATTTAGAGCGCGACGTCTTAATTTTGCGTAAAAATGAAAAGGACTTTTTCGCTCGCAAGGATTTGAAATATGTCGAGCTGCATAAGCAAAGCCACATGGCAATCGACAGTATTGTCCCTGAGTTAGAGAAAGTCTTTAAAGAATATGGGGTGTCGACTGCCTCACTTGAAAGTTTTGACCGTAATTTAAATCAGTATCAAGCCGCTTTTTCTGAAGTGGTGCAGCTACAACAAGAGATTGGCTTAACACCTAAAACAGGTTTGTACGGTACGTTACGAGCTGCGGTGCATAACGTTGAAACGCTACTCAAGGAATTTGATCAGCCCGCACTCGAAGCCGCAATGCTGCAACTTAGGCGTAACGAAAAGGATTTTATGCTGCGTCGTGAGCTAAGTTATGTCGAAACCTTCGATATTAATATTGGTAAGTTTAATGACAAGCTTCATGCCTCGAGTATCGATATTGATACTCAACGAAAAATTGAAGAGCTTATTACTCAGTATCATAAAGATTTTAAAAGCTTAATTAATAAAGAGCAGCAACTCGGTTTGACAGAGAAGGATGGCACTATGGCGCGAGTTTTAGCTGCAAACCAGCAAACTGAGAGCAGTACGAGTGACTTGAAAAACTTGGCTCTTAAGGCGATTGATGATGCTGAGAGTCGTAGCGTTAATGTCGGTATTACTGTGTTTATCTTTATTGCGTTACTACTATCAATCATTACCTACTTGATTATCCGCAGTATTATCGCGCCTGTTGAGCGTATCACGCAGATCATTTCTCGCATCGAGGTGAGTAAAGATCTGACATTGAGGTGCGATGCCTCCACCCAAGACGAACTTGGTGAAATTGCACAGCATTTCAATAGCATGGTGAGTAGCTTCCAACAGCTGATTGAGCAAGTGATTGAGTCGGTCGCAACGATTAACACTTCCTGTAAACGTGTTTCAGAAAATGCCATGCTCGCCTCCGAAGGTGTGGGCCAACAACTTAATGAGACCGACATGGTCGCAACAGCAATCACTGAGATGGGCGCAACGATTGAGGAAATCGCTAAAACAACCGAATTGGCGGCATCAAAAGCGGGTCAGACCCACGATAATGCCCAAAGTGGTCAATTAGAGGTTGAGCAAACGATACATAAAATCCAGTCACTTGCTGAGCAGTTGAATAGCTCAGCAGCGGTCGTTAATGAATTGGAACGTGACAGCGAGACTATCGGTAGCGTGTTAGATGTGATCCGCGGCATTGCTGAGCAGACCAATCTTTTAGCCTTGAACGCCGCGATTGAAGCGGCGCGTGCGGGTGAGCAGGGCCGTGGTTTTGCTGTGGTTGCCGATGAAGTACGTAACTTAGCGATGCGGACGCAATCGTCAACCCAAGAGATTGCTAACATCATTCAAACCCTGCAGACGCGTACCCGATCGATTGTGCAATTGATGGAATCTAGCCAAAAACAAGGCGTTGAAAGCGCTGAACAAGCGGCAAGTGCTGGCGCTTTATTGAAGCTTATCAATAACGACGTGCGTAATATTATGGACATGAGCACTCAAATTGCGGCGGCTATTGAAGAGCAAAGTATGGTGGCGGCTGAAGTGAACAAGAACGTGGTGGTGATCCGCGATATCGCTGAGGAGTCATCCCATGCGGCAGATGCAAATGCGTCGGCATCGGATGAGCTGAAAGCGCAGGCTGAATTCTTATTCCGTGCGGTGAGTAATTTTAAAATCTAATGCGTAGAAGCCAGTTTACATCTGATGATCAGAAGCTGGCTTAAAAAATACACTAACAAAAACGCACTCCGAGGAGTGCGTTTTTATGTCTGAGTGATGAGCTCTGCAAGCTTAGTGATTCGTTAAAACAGTAAGCTGTGCATTGGAACCGCTCAGATTAGTCAGAACGTTCAGTGACTATGATGAGTGACCGAACTATTAGTGACGGAACATGGCAGAAATAGACTCTTCGTTGCTTACGCGACGAATTGCCTCAGCCAGTACCGCAGACATAGTTAACTGAGTCACTTTAGCCACTTTCAACATTTCTGGGCTTAAAGGAACTGTGTCAGTCACAATCACTTCATCAATCACAGAGTTAGCGATATTTTCAGCCGCTTTGCCAGAGAAGACTGGGTGAGTTGCGTAAGCAAATACGCGGTTCGCACCATGTTCTTTTAAGGCTTCAGCCGCTTTACACAGAGTGCCGCCTGTGTCGATCATATCGTCAACGATAATGCAGTCACGACCTTGAACATCACCAATGATGTGCATAACTTGCGCAACGTTCGCTTGTGGGCGACGTTTATCAATGATCGCTAAATCAGAATCATCCAACAGTTTTGCTACTGCGCGAGCGCGAACAACACCACCGATGTCTGGAGAAACAACGACTGGATTATCTAAGTTCTTCGCTAACATATCTTCTAGCAGCACTGGGCTACCAAATACGTTATCAACAGGAACGTCGAAGAAACCTTGGATTTGCTCAGCGTGCAGGTCACAGGTCAGAACGCGGTCAACACCCACGCTAGACAGGAAATCGGCAACCACTTTTGCAGTAATAGGTACACGGGCGCTACGAACGCGACGGTCTTGACGAGCATAACCAAAGTAAGGAATAACCGCTGTGATACGGCCAGCAGATGCACGGCGCAGCGCGTCAACCATCACGATGAGTTCCATCAGGTTGTCGTTTGTCGGCGCACAAGTGGATTGGATGATGAACACATCGGCTCCACGTACATTTTCGTTAATTTGGACACTGATTTCACCATCGCTGAAACGACCAACCACTGCGTCTCCGAGTTTGCAAAATAGACGATCGGCTATCTTTTTAGCGAGACTGGGGGTGGCGTTCCCAGCAAAGAGCTTGATGTCGGGCACTGTATGAACCTCAGGCGTTTGCTTTATATTTTAGTGGCTAGAGTAACGACGATGTAGGGACGGGAGGAACCCGAGGCGTTATCGTTAAGTGGTTACTCTAGAAGAAAGTAGTTTAAGGGTGACTGAGTCGCGTGATGAGCGGCGAAAGATTCATCCCTTGTGCAACAAATCCTTGCATTTCAGACGGTAATTTCGCCAAGGCTGCGAGAGCTTGTTGCTTTTGTGTGAATTCCCCGAACACGCATGCGCCTGTTCCTGTCATTCTCGACGGCGCATATTCTAGCAGCCAGCCTAATGCCTTGGCAACTTGAGGGTATTTAGAAACGACTAGTTTTTGACAATCATTTGCCCAAGGTTGGTTCATTAAGGTATCTATGGCCAGTTTCGGGGTATCACGTGGTAAAAGTGGATCTTGGAATACTTCAGCGGTGGATACATGGGCATCGGGTGCGATGATTAAGTACCAAGGCTCACTCGGATTTACCGCTTGTAAGCGTTCACCTACACCTTCGGCAAAAGCGGCGAAACCATGAATAAAAACAGGAATATCGGCACCAAGTTTAAGGCCGATTTTAGCCAGTTCTTCGGTCGATAATTGGGTGTTCCATAATGTGTTCAGTGCCACTAAGGTGGTGGCAGCATCTGACGAGCCGCCACCTAAACCTCCGCCCATGGGTAGACGTTTATCCAACCAGATTTCGGCGCCGCCACTAAAGCCTGTGGTTTGTTGTAATGATTTTGCGGCTCGCAGAATTAAGTTATCGCTATCGGCGACAACATTAGAGATATTGGAGTGCAAAATCAGTTCTGCGGTTTCAGTGACCTTAAAATCGAGCATGTCACAGTAATCAATAAACTGAAACAAGGTTTGCAGTTCATGATAACCATCTGCGCGGCGACCATTCACGTGTAAGAATAAGTTAAGCTTTGCTGGTGCTGGCCAATGGCGTGAAATTGCTGCGGGCATGCTAAGGTTTCTCTTCGAGTATGATTGCAGGCTTGCCGAGGGCTTGCCATTGATTCAATTGCAATTTGAGTTGTAAGTCACCACGCTCAAGCTTTAATTGATGGGGCACGTTGGCGCCGCTCTGGGATTGCCAACTTAAAAATGTGACCTGCCAAGGCGGTGGGGTTTGAGTGTTCGTGAGCTGTTTGGGTTTGCCTTGGCTATCGCTTTCCAGTACTTGGTCATTCGGGCCAACTTGGCCGGTGATCCATAAAGGTAAATCGGCCAAGGGGATGGACCAACCGCTGACGCGCTCGAGTAAACGCTGGGCATTATCGTCGCGAAAATCTTTGCCATCGATATGTAAATGGGCAGAGTTTGAGGTTGAATTAAGCGTCAACACCGTTGTACCTAGCATAGTCGTGAGTGTGAGTTCATCGCGATCTTCACTGTGGCGCCAGTAGATATTGGCACTGAGTTTATCGTCGGGAGTTTTTATCGCTAGTTTTCCCTGTAATTCCCAAGCTTTGGCTTGGCGCGCATCATTGACTGTGATTGGGCTTAAGTCAGTCATCGGCGGCAAAGTTTCACACCCCGCCAGTAAGAGTAGGGCGCTTAAGGTAAAACAAGAGAAAATGGTTTTTGTGAGGCGCTTCAAATTATTCATCTATGACTGATATACCAAAGTCCTTATGATACGAGGGCTTGGAAAGAATACCAATGCCAAACGTAAAATTTCCATCGGCGGTCACTTAGATTTGCTCCCTTGGGGCAAATTTTGCCTTACCTATTATTGATAGAAAATTTAGGTAAGAAGTTAGACCTTTATTCGGTTTTGTTAAGCGTATTCTGTTTTTAGTTGGGCCAATTCAGTAGAATGCCCTTATTAAGAGAGTCGCCAAGAATCTAGAAAGAGTCAGATGAGCCTTGTAGCAATCGGTATTAACCATAAAACAGCCACGGTAGACCTGCGTGAGAAAGTCGCCTTCTCTCCGGACAAAATTCATGACGCTATGAAGAGTCTGGCCAGTCGTACACGCTCGGGTGAAGCCGTTATTGTCTCGACCTGTAATCGCACTGAGTTGTATTGCAACAACGGCGATGAGGCCGACATTATTGCGTGGCTTGAAGAATATCACGGCCTAGATCATGAGGATGTAGCACCTTGTCTCTATAACTATCATGGTCAAGATGCCGTAAGGCATTTGATGCGCGTAGCCTCTGGGCTCGATTCTTTGATCCTTGGTGAGCCGCAGATTCTCGGTCAAGTAAAGCAAGCGTTCGTTAAGGCCAAAGAGGCTGGTACGGTTGCACTAACCATAGATAGACTCTTTCAGAACACTTTTTCAGTCGCTAAGAAAGTCCGCACTGACACTGAAATTGGCGCCGCCGCAGTTTCAGTGGCATTTGCCGCGGTAAGCATGGCGAAACATATTTTCTCATCGATATCGACCACTAAAGTGCTGTTAATTGGTGCGGGTGAAACCATAGAACTGGTTGCGAAGCATCTTAAAGATAACGGCGTGGCTTCAATGGTCGTAGCAAATCGGACGTTAGAACGTGCCCAAGGCATGTGCGAGGAGTTTGGCGCAACAGCAATTACACTGGCGCAGATACCAGATTATCTCCCAAAAGCCGATATCGTGATATCCTCTACCGCCAGCCCTCTGCCTATCCTAGGTAAAGGCATGGTCGAAAAAGCGCTAAAGCAACGTCGCCATCAACCTATGTTATTGGTTGATATAGCAGTTCCCCGGGATATTGAGCCGGAAGTCGCCGATTTGGATGACGCGTTTCTGTATACAGTGGACGACCTGCATAGCATTATTGAACAGAATATGGCTTCTCGAAAAGAAGCCGCCGAGCAAGCTGAAGTAATTACTGAAGAACAATCTTTCCTATTTATGGATTGGATCCGTTCTTTAGAGTCGGTCGACAGTATTCGCGAGTATCGCAGCCAGAGCATGGCGGTAAAAGATGAGTTAGTGGAACGCGCCTTGAATAAATTAGCTCAGGGCTCAGACACTGAGCAGGTATTGATTGAACTAGCCAATCGCCTGACCAACAAACTTATCCACGCACCGACACAGGCCCTCACGGCAGCGAGTCGTCAGGGCGATTTGAATACTCTCGGTCAGTTAAGATCAGCGCTTGGATTAGATAAAAACTAAGGTTAGCGAGTTAAATGAAGGAATCCGTTATCCGCAAGCTGGAAGGCTTGCTCGAGCGCAATGAAGAAGTCATGGCTTTGCTGGGTGATGCTAGCGTCATTTCTGATCAAGACAGGTTTCGTGCGTTATCGAAAGAATATGCCCAGTTAGAAGACGTTGTTGCTGGCTTTAAAGCCTATCAGCAAGCGCAGGCCGATCTCGATTCTGCCAAAGAAATGCTGGAAGAAGACGATGCTGAAATGCGTGAAATGGCGCAGGAAGAGATGAAAGCCGCTAAGGCCAAACTCGAGCAGCTCGAAGACGAATTGCAAATTCTATTATTGCCAAAAGATCCTGACGACGATAAAAATGCGTTCGTTGAGATCCGCGCTGGTGCAGGCGGCGATGAAGCGGCTATTTTTGCCGGTGATTTATTCCGCATGTACAGCCGTTATGCTGAAGCGAATCGCTGGCAGATCGAAATCATGAGCTGTAACGAAGGTGAACATGGTGGCTTTAAAGAAGTGATCATGAAGGTCAGCGGTGAAGGCGTATACGGCAAACTTAAGTTTGAATCCGGCGGCCACCGTGTACAGCGTGTGCCAGAAACCGAATCCCAAGGACGTGTGCATACTTCAGCGGTTACTGTTGTGGTACTTCACGAAGTGCCTGAAGCCGAAGCGATTTCAATCAATCCAGCCGATCTGAAAGTCGATACTTATCGTTCATCGGGCGCGGGTGGTCAGCACGTTAACAAAACTGACTCAGCTATTCGAATCACCCATATTCCTACTGGGATCGTGGTGGAATGCCAAGATCAACGTTCGCAACATAAGAACCGTGCCCAAGCCATGAGTGTACTGGCCGCACGTATTCAAGCTGTTGAAGACGAAAAACGCCGTAGCGCCGAAGAATCGACCCGTCGTAGTCTGGTTGCCAGTGGCGATCGCTCCGAACGTGTACGTACTTACAACTTCCCGCAAGGCCGCGTGAGCGAACACCGCATCAACTTGACCTTATATCGCTTGAACGAAGTAATGGAAGGCGATCTCGATGCTATTTTATTGCCTCTGATGCAAGAGCATCAAGCCGATCAGTTAGCCGCACTGGCTGACGAGCAGGGGTAATTTTGTCAGATCAATCTAGCATAGCCGAAGCCCTGCAATGGGCTTATGTGCAGTTAGCATCAACCTCTGAATCCGCTCATCTGGATGCAGAGGTTTTGTTGTTATATTGCCTCAATAAAAGCCGCAGCTATTTGTATACTTGGCCTGAAAAATCCCTAACGGTTGAACAGTGGAAACGCTTCCAGCAAATGGTACAGAAACGCCAAAAAGGCGTACCTGTGGCACATATTGTCGGTGAGCGCGAATTTTGGTCGTTGCCTTTTATCGTCAACGACACCACTTTGATCCCGCGTCCTGATACGGAAATTTTGGTTGAAACTGCATTGAACATGCCGCTTTCCACCTACGCCAAAGTGCTCGATTTAGGCACTGGTACTGGGGCAATTGCGCTGGCGTTGGCGTCTGAGCGTGAGTCATGGCAAATCACCGCGGTCGATAAAGTCGATGATGCCGTGGCTTTGGCTATCGCGAATCGTGAGAACTTAAAGCTGCCACAGGTCGAAATTCTCCAGAGTGACTGGTTCAGTGCCGTAAAGTCGCGGGACTTTGATTTAATCGTCTCAAATCCGCCCTATATTGATGAAGCTGACGAACACTTGCACCAAGGTGACGTGCGTTTCGAGCCCCAAAGCGCGTTAACCGCCGCCGAGGAAGGCTTTGCCGATCTTTATTATATTGCCAACACTGCCCGAGATTACTTAAAGCCTAACGGCTATATCCTGCTCGAGCATGGTTTCGAACAGGCTGTAAAACTCAGAGCTAAGCTTATCGAACTGGGCTACGAGAATGTCGCGACAGTGCGAGACTTTGGCAGTAATGACAGATGCACTATGGGTAAATGGGCAGAATAACACGCTGCTTTAAGTGAAGATATTTATCCAGTTATACCGATTTATCGAACGCCATTGCTTATTACCAATGGCGTTTTTGTTTTCCATAGGGCGACCTTAAGTTGGTGTAAGATGAAGATCCCAAACCTTAAACATCACAACACTTTTACCATAAAAAATTTACTGCCGGTTTCTGGGTAGGCTTGTTGTACCCATTGCACGCGATAGTCGTGGCGCTCATAAAAAGGCTTAGCTTGAAAATCTAAGGTATCGAGTAGGGCAAATTGGCAGCCGCGCTCCTTTGCTTGGCTTTCTGCGGCTAATAATAAGCGCGTGCCGATACTTTGGTGTCTTAAAGAATCATCGACCCACAGATACTCGATTAACAACCAATTGCCGAACGTTTTACCACTGATCCCTGCTAACAGTTTACCTTCGGAGTCCTGTAGTTTGAGTCCGAGATTTTTACGGCTAAGCCCCTGCCATTGGACTTGGTTGAACTCGACAATTTTTTGTTTTACAGCGTCGGCGAACTCGGTTGATTCATCGTTAATTAAGCTTAAATTCATCGTCACTTCTCGTTTGATTTTTTATGATGTTAGCTCTGAATATCTAGGCTGATAGGCATTGGTATGCCGCCAAGGATTAGGGTAAACTAGCGCCTTTGTCACTGGCCATAAGTATCGTAATGGAAACTTTTTACAGTCTATATCCTGCGGTTAAACATCTGCATTTTACCTTTATCGCGTTGAGCGTGTTATTGCTCACCGTGCGCTTTGTCCTGCATCTGCGCCAATCGGCTCTGATGGAGAAGAAGCTGCTCAAGATAGCGCCCCATGTTATCGACACTTTCCTACTGCTGTCGGGCTTAACTTTGTGTTTTATGATCCAGCAATTTCCTTTTGTGGATCCTTGGATGACCGAAAAAATCGGTGCTGTAGTTGCTTACATTGTCCTAGGCGCCATTGCCATAAAAGTGAATAGAAACAAATTGTTTAAAGTGTTTGCTTACTTAGGCGCGATAGGTTGGTTGGTTTATGCTGCTAAATTGGCTCATTTTAAACAAGCGGTATTATTGGGTTAATGGGTAACTACACTCTGCAAGATGGCATTTCATTGCCCGAGTCGGCATTGGATGTAGGTGCGCACCTTGGATTTTCTAAACTTGAAGCCGCTAAATGGGCTTGGTTTGAAATGGCGGGAGCCGTATTAAGTCATTACTTGGTTGATCAACAACAGCGTTTTAATGCGCTGTTGCATTGGTTTTACGAGGATTTAGGTTTTTGTGTTCGTGAGAACTACTTCAGTACAGAGGCGGCAGATTTAGGTACTTGCTTAATTAGTCGCCAAGGTAATAGTACAACGCTGGCGACGGTATTGATGTTGCTGGCGAAGCAGTTAGATCTTGAACTCGACCCCATATTGCTACCTGGCAATACGGTGCTGCGTTGTAAGATTGGCGGTGAAGTGAGTTATTTGGATCCTTTAACGGGCAAGGAACTCACCCGTCACCAGTTGCACGTGTTAGTGCGCGGCGAGTTAGGTAATGCTGCTGAGCTTAAGGCAAGTTACTTAAAGCCTGCAACGGTGAAAAAACTGCTGACGCGTATGCTGCATGAGCTTAAGGCGGGTTGCATAGTGTCGCATCAATTTGAGGCAGCGATGGAGTGTTGCAGTCTGCTGTTGCAATGGCATGTTGACGATGTGCATTTGAATCGTGAGCGGGCGTTTATTGCACAGCAGTTGGGTTGTATTAATGTGGCCGCCGCCGATCTGCAGCATTTTGTTGATAATAGTCCTCACGATCCCGTGATCGAGATAGTGAAGATGCAGCTCAAAGAATTAAACGAACACGCCGAGGTTTATCACTAAAGCAGAGCCTTTCGGGGCTCTTCTTATTTATTCAACTTTTATTAACGAATTCAATCCGCAAAAATAATAACACTGGGCAGATGAAAGTTTGACCCAGGGACTTAAAAGTTAAGTCTCTAATAAAAATAATAACTGTATCGACAGGGAGAAATTAGCATGACAAGCACGGCTTTAGTGACGAACGATGCCACGGCGTTAGGAATACTCGCGACAATTCTAGGTTTTGTATTTTATACCAGTAGCAGTAGTCATCCTTTTTGGCAGAAGTTTTATCGTTTTATTCCCGCCCTTTTATTGTGCTATTTCTTGCCATCGTTATTGAACACCTTTGGGGTAATCGATGGTAATACCTCACAACTGTATTTTGTTGCATCCCGTTATTTGCTGCCAGCTTGTTTAGTCTTATTGATTTTAAGCGTTGATTTAAAAGCTATTTTAAGTTTAGGTCCGAAAGCTTTGATCATGTTTTTAACCGGCACTGTCGGTATCGTTATCGGCGGCCCTATCGCCTTGTTGCTGGTGTCGGTTATTGAACCTTCTTTAATTGGGGTCGATGGCCCCGATGCGGTATGGCGTGGTATGACGACCTTAGCGGGGAGCTGGATTGGTGGGGGCGCAAACCAAGCTGCAATGAAAGAGATTTATGACGTGGGCGGTAATATTTTCTCTGTGATGGTGACAGTCGATGTGATAGTCGCCAATATTTGGATGGCAGTGTTACTGTTCCTAGCCTCAAAAGCGAAAGAGATCGATGCTAAAACTGGTGCGGATACTTCTGCTATTGAAGCGTTAAAAGATAAAGTTGAAAAGTATCACGCTGAAAATGCACGCATTCCTAATCTGCGCGATCTTATGCTGATTGTCGCTGTAGGCTTTGGTATCACAGGTATTGCTCATATCGCCGCTGATTTTCTGGGGCCATTTTTTGAAGTGAACTATCCTTGGACCGCAGATTACAGTTTAACCTCTAAATTCTTCTGGTTAGTGGTGATAGTCACAACGATTGGTTTGGCGATGTCATTCAGCCCAGTGCGTCATTTAGAGGCGGCGGGGGCATCAAAAGTGGCTTCAGCCTTCCTTTACATCTTAGTTGCGACCATTGGTCTACATATGGATGTGAGTAAGGTGCTCGATACGCCATTGTACTTTTTAATTGGTATTGTGTGGATGATAGTTCACGCAAGCTTTATGTTATTGGTGGCTAAGCTGATTAAAGCCCCGTTATTTTATATGGCCGTAGGCAGCCAAGCGAATGTGGGCGGTGCTGCGTCGGCCCCTGTAGTTGCGGCGGCATTTCACCCCGCTTTAGCACCAGTGGGCGTACTGTTAGCCGTATTAGGTTATGCGTTAGGAACCTATATGGCATGGATTTGTGGTCAAATTTTACAGTTAGTTGCGGTATAACCGCCTTAGCTCCTATTCACCGCTGGGAAAGGTTCCAGCATTTTAGAGAGAAGTTGCGATGAGTAATAAAATCATAAACCTAGGTTCAATCGAGATTGCCAACGATAAACCTTTCGTGTTGTTTGGTGGCATGAACGTGCTTGAGTCTCGCGATCTCGCGATGTCGATTGCTGAAACCTATGCCGAAGTGACTCAAAAGCTGGGGATCCCTTATATATTTAAGGCGTCTTTTGATAAGGCGAATCGTTCTTCGATTAACTCTTACCGCGGTCCAGGTATGGAGGAAGGCTTAAAGATTTTTGAAGAGATTAAAAAGACCTTTAATTTACCTTTGATCACCGATGTGCATGAAGTGCATCAGTGTGCGCCAGTGGCAGAAGTAGTTGATATTATTCAGTTACCTGCATTTCTAGCACGCCAGACTGATTTGGTTGTCGCTATGGCAAAAACTGGCGCTATCATCAATGTGAAAAAGCCACAGTTTTTAGCACCACATGAAATGCGCCATATCATCACTAAGTTTAACGAAGCGGGTAATGACGAGATCATCCTGTGTGAACGTGGTTCAAGCTTTGGATATAACAACTTAGTCGTTGATATGTTGGGCATGGATGAGATGAAGCAATCTGGCTATCCAGTGATTTTTGATGCGACTCATGCGCTGCAGCGCCCTGGTGGTCGTGCAGATTCAGCGGGTGGACGTCGTGCACAGGCGACCGAGTTAGCGCGCAGTGGTATGGCGCTGGGTTTAGCGGGTCTATTCATTGAGGCGCACCCCGATCCTGATAACGCTAAGTGTGATGGCCCATGTGCGCTGCCTTTGCATCAGTTAGAAAATTATCTGAAGCAAATGAAAGCGATCGACGATTTGGTGAAATCCTTCGAGCCAATCGATACCAGTAAGTAATCGCAAGCTAAGACTTAATGAATTAGTGATTTAATCCCAAAGCCTCGCCTCGTTCGGGGCTTTTGTTTTTCAGTCGAGGAATGTGATTGGTATAGCACCGTAGCTATCTGAAACATTAATGTTTTATGATGGGCTTTGCCTAACAATCTTGTTTTTATAGCCGACCAGATTCTTTACGGAATACCTTTATGTGGATCTTACTCACTTTGCTGGCGGCATTTATGCAGGCTTGGCGTAATGCGTTTCAAAGCCAGCTGAGTAAAGAAGTGAGTGTTGCGGGCGTGACCTTAGCGCGTTTTATTTGGGCTGGGCCGATTGCCGCCGTGTATCTGGCGAGCTTATATCTTTGGCAGGATGTCGGAATCCCCGATTTTAGCGACCGTTTTATCGGTTTTATTCTCGGAGCATCGGCGATGCAAATCCTCGCGACGGGCTTGATGGTGAAATTGTTCAAGCAACAGAACTTTGCCGTTGGTGCTGGGCTAGCCAAGAGTGAAGCCGTGGTCGCTGCGATCTTAGGCACAGTGTTTTTTGGGACGCATTTATCCCTTTTAGGTTGGTCGGGAGTGTTGTTGGGTGGTGTGGCAATTTTTCTCATGAGTGCCAAGCAAGGCCTGCGAAGCTTGTCGCTCAATACGGTATTGATTGGTTTGGCTTGCGGTACTTCGTTTGCGCTGACATCGCTTTGGGTACGAGAAGCGAGTTTATGTTTGAATGTGGGTTTCCCCCATAGCGCAGCTTGGGTGTTGCTATTTGTGATAGGCCTACAAACTTTGCTGTTAGTCAGTTATTTGTTGCTTAAGGATAAATTTACGCTGATAGCATTATGGCAACGACCTAAGTTGACTTTACTGACAAGCATCGCCAGTTGTTTAGGTTCTATCGGTTGGTTTAGTGCTATGTCGTTGCAGGCTGTGCCCTATGTTAAAACTTTAGGTCAAGTTGAAGTTTTCTTTATGATCTTGATTGCCACCTTTTGGCTGAAGGAAAAAGTAAAGATAAAAGATATGCTAGGGTTAGTCTTAATCGCTATCGCCGCCATTTTGGTGATGTGGGAATAGACTAAATTAATAGAAGGTATGCTGGTTTTTTAGACTAAAATAGAACTCGATTCAGTGTGTTTATATCAAGCAAACATTCGCTGAGATACAAATATACACACGTCTTGCTCCATAGATTTTGATACCATTTTTAACCGAGCGCTGTGCGAGTTAAGGATATATGCGAAAAAAGTTAGCAAAATTAAATCTGTCATTATGGCAATGGCTGGCAGTCATATTGTTTCCAATTGGAATTGCTGCTGTCGCAAGTTATCTCTCTGCACAGTATTTTGTTGAAGATAAAGTCAAAGGTGTGGGGGCTATTTATGTGAGTCATATTGATACTTTGGTGTCCCATGCTAATGAAATCAGCCATTATGCATTGGCATTGAAGGATTCTGAGTGTCAAGAGTTATACAACTATATGTTGTTCCAACCCTACTTTCGCTCGGCTTTAATATATGATTCACAACATGTTTATTGCTCTTCTAAAACCGGTGATATTGATACTCCCCTGAGCATTGTTAGTGCTACCGAAAATCTTGAAATATCTAACCAGTTTATTATTACGGGCACGCCTTTTATGCCTGAGGTGCCCGCGATAGTGTCATCTAAATGGGACCCTAAATCTAAACACGGCGCTGCTGTCATTATAGAAGGACAATATTTATTAGATTCCTTTGTACAGCCCGATGTGTTTCCTAGCGCAGTTATCAATGTCGCTTTATCCATCAATGGTAAAACGATTCCTGAATCACTCGAGTTTATCAAAAATGAGGTAATGACTTTAGATTCTGAGGATCATCGTTTTTCGGTGTTACTAGAAATGTCACCTGCTTTTTTTAGGCATTTTTTTTGGATATTTTTTGCCATCTCATTACCCTTTAGCATTATTTTGATTACGGGTTCTATCTTGTTTGTGCTCTATTCACGGTTATCTCGTCACTCCCTTGCTGATGATATTCGTAGCGGGATAGAGAACGAAGAGTTCTTTTTGGTTTATCAACCTGTGATCTGTGCTGAGGACGGCAAGGCCAAAGGAGTCGAGGCATTAGTGCGTTGGCAGCACCCACAAATGGGCTTAGTACGGCCTGATTTGTTTATTCCTATCGCCGAAGAGAGCAAGCTGATTGTTCCATTGACCAATTATATCTTCGAAAAGGCATTAAAAGATTTTGCTAATATGAAGGTTGAATCGGGCTTTAGAGTCGCGTTCAACGTGGCGCCAGAGCATTTCACCCAAGATGATATCGAGTCGAAATTTATTCATCTGCGGGATTCTTTGGATCGTATTGGCGTTAAGCCTTTAATCGAAATCACCGAACGGCAATTATTAACGCCGGATATTTGCCTGCGCATTGAAAGCTTACGCCAGTTGGGGATTTTAGTGGCTATCGATGACTTTGGTACTGGGCAAACAACCTTATCTTTGTTACAAACTATGCCATTAGATTACTTGAAAATCGATAAATGCTTCATCGATACCATAGGGCAGGATTCCGTGACTTCCCACGTGCTCGATACCATTATTGAGCTCTCCCATAAGATGAATTATGTGGTGGTGGCTGAAGGGGTTGAAACCCAGGAGCAGGCAGATTATTTGACCAGTCGCCAAGTCCATTTTTTACAAGGTTATCTCTTTGCTAAGCCGATGAAGTTGGCGGATTTAAAGTTATGGTTAGTCGAACATTTCAAAAAGTAGCATCATGATGTAAGTCAGCCATAAGGGCGCCTTGGTACCCTTATGGCTATTCAACTGTCTTAACTAAAGGTTCTGGCTCGAGGTTCTGATTAAAGGCTATAACCCGTTTCTTCGTGTTCCGATAAATCTAAGCCGTTAACTTCTTGTTCTGTGCTGACGCGAAGGCCGCCAAGTAGCTTACGGATGATCACAAACAGCAACCAAGTGACCACCGCAGTATAAGTGAATGTCGCCGCAACCCCGATAATCTGTACCCCAAGTTGGTCTATCATAGTGTTGTTCATCGTCGCAAAACCGTAGCCGCTAAAAACGCCTAATTGGGTCGAGCTAAAGACTCCTGCCAAAAGAGTACCAAGAATACCGCCGACGCCGTGCACGGGGAAAACGTCTAAGGAGTCATCGATTTTAAGTTTCTGTTTGATATAAACCGTTGAGTAAAAACACACGATCCCACCGAGTAAACCTATGACTAAGGCGCCTGCTGGGCCAACATAACCAGAGGCGGGAGTGATAGTGCCTAAGCCCGCTACCATGCCTGTGGCTATGCCAAGGGCGCTGGGTTTACCAAACTTAATCCACTCAATTGCCGCCCATGTCATCGCGCCCATAGAAGCGGCGAGATGAGTGGCTAGAATCGCCATGGCAGCGGTGCCGTTAGCGCCTAGCGCACTGCCGCCGTTAAAACCGAACCAACCCACCCACAGCATGCCCGCACCTGTGACAGTCATCGTCAGGTTGTGCGGCATAATCGCCGAGTTTAAAAATCCTTTGCGAGGACCTAGCACTTTAGCTGCCACGAGCGCAGCAACCCCTGCGGTGATATGCACCACGGTCCCGCCCGCAAAATCATACAGTCCTAGCTGTGCTAACCAGCCACCGCCCCAAACCCAGTGGGTGATCGGCGCATAAACCAGTAATAACCAAGCACCTGAAAAGATAAGCACAGCTGAAAACTTCATTCGCTCGGCAAAAGCACCGATGATTAAAGCTGGCGTTATGATGGCAAAGGTCATTTGAAATAGCATAAACAGCGGCTCTGGAATATCCCCGCTAAGACTATCGCGACCAATACCTGACAGTAGTGCTTTGTCTAAGCCACCGATGAAACTGTTACCTGTGTCGAATGCGAGTGAATAGCCTCGCCCGAACCATAAAACTGACACTAGGGCGGCAATAGAGAAGCATTGCATCAATATTGAAAGCACGTTTTTACTGCGAACTAAACCGCCGTAAAACAAGGCTAATCCTGGCAGGGTCATCAACAACACTAATGCGGATGAGCTTAAGATCCACGCTGTATTTGCAGCGCTAAATTGACCATCATCGGCGACGGCGTTCATCGTCAATATACTGAATAATATCAATAGGTATTTAATACTGAGTCTGAAGCTCACAAGCATCATAAGGCATCAACTCCTTCTTCCGAAGTGCGAATGCGCACCACTTGTTCTAACGAAGTCACAAAGATTTTGCCATCACCCACTTTGCCCGTATGGGCTGCAGCAATAATGGCATCAATAACGGCATCTTCTTGATCGGAATGAATGGCAACTTCGAGTTTAATCTTAGGTAAAAAGTCCACTGCATATTCAGCACCACGATACAATTCCGTATGGCCCTTTTGGCGGCCAAAACCACGTACTTCAGTGACTGTCATGCCATGGACGCTGAGCTGGGTTAAAGCTTCACGTACATCGTCTAATTTGAATGGTTTAATGATTGCGGTGACCAGTTTCAATTTTCTCTCCAACAAGCTGCAGACTTAATTTATTGGAATAAAGCAGGAATTAGGCCATATAGATAAAGCATTTATTATCATTGCGTTAACATTAAAATGCACCGAAATAGCTTAAAATTTTGATGTAAAACGGTGCAAGGCAAAGTTAATCTGCCCTGATTTGGTGCGTATTGTTGGTGCAAGTTAAATTTGCTTGACTAGCATGAGTGCGGCAAAAGCCGAGTGAGTATGGCACTAGGGGAATTCGCGTTTTAATGCGGTAAATAAAAAGTGGGGATTTAGCAAAAAATTAAAAATTATATCAATTAAACATAATGTTATATTTAGTTTTGTTATGTGAGTTTTCTTGCTTAAGCTTCTAGCTGTTTGACGCGCGCCCAGAGGTCAGCATTAACTGGTGCACTTAAACCGTGCGCTTGTGCACGCTCACAGATATAACCATTAATTTGGTCTATCTCAGTTCGTCTTTGGTGTGCAATATCTTGGTGCATCGATGAGAAATTCCCCGCAGTGAGGCGGATCACCTGATAGACCCTGTCGTGTAACAATTGTTTATCGAGAGGCACGCCCTCGAGTGTGGCAACCGTGACTAACTCGTCGAGAATGCCTTTAATCATGTCACTAAAACCTGGCTCGGCGAGTGTGCCATTAGGACATTGATATAGTGCTGTAAGCGGATTAATCGCGGCATTAACGGCGAGTTTCTGCCATAGACAAGGCACAATGGCATCCACCCATTCACTGTTGGGGATAGCCGCCAGTAAAGCATTGCGATAATGCTCAGTGAGCTCTGTACCTGCAAAATGCCCAAATTGAGTTAGCCCTTGTCCAGTTTGCCTAATTTGCCAACTGGCTTGACGTAACACCCCTTGGGAAGTTGTCCCTAGGCTTAGCCCTCTGTCATCAGCTTGCGCATCAATTAGCGGCGCTAGGGCTAAATGAGGTCCCATTCCATTGTGTAACAACAAAATGTGGCATTGTCTGGGCAGTTGGTTAAGTAAGGGCAAAAGTGCATCGAGCACTTGATAGGCTTTGACGCAGACAATCACGAGGCGGATATTAACGAGCGCATTGGCCGCTAAGATAGGCACAGAATACTGGAGTGCTTGTGTTTTATGTTGATTATCATTGGCCAGCGCTAATGGAGTGACGCTAAGTGTCTGCTGTATAGATGCAATTGAATCGCGGCCGATAAGACCAACACCCATGCCCGCTGTAGTCAGTTGGTGGCAAATAAGCTGCCCAACGGCACCAGCACCTAAAATCGCAATATCCACCACGCGATTTATGTTCACAGCATGAGTCATATCTGTAGCCTTAAGGTATCGGTCATCAGTACCAGTTTGAAGCGCCTGAGTTAATCTTCTCGCAATTGCGCTGCGCGGAAGTATTTGCCATAGGCCCAATTGCAAAAGTAAAACAGTGCAATACCCGAAAAGTCGGCAATAACATCACCCACAGAAGCGCTACGGTAGGGCAAACGTGATTGCACCAACTCAATTAAAATGGCGTAGCTTGCCAGTGTGAGAGATAACCAATACCACTTAGGTTTGAAAGCAAGATAGGTGAGATAGGAGAGGCAAAAAAAGCTTCCAAGATGGCCTACCTTGTCGATATTCGGAATACTTTGCGAATAGGTTGGTCTGGAAAATACCAGATAACTGATCACGACAAAGGCTACGGCTAAAGCCAGCTTAAATAGGGTATTTTTAGTTATCACAAATATGTTTGTATTAGCTTAGAGTGGGGCAATGATAGGAAAATGTGTGGCTAAAGTCACCCATGATTACGCTTTTATTCTAGGCTTTACCTTCAACTTAGGCTTGTGTGTGGGTAAACTAGCTGCATATTAATTTGATATGGGACATAAAAACTATGCCTTCAATGGATATTGTGTCAGAAGTGAATGAAGTTGAACTGCGTAATGCGGTTGATAATACTAAGCGTGAGCTGGCGACACGTTTCGATTTTCGCGGTAAAACGGCTGACGTGGAATATAAGGATCATGTGGTCACGTTAACCGCTGAAGATGACTTCCAATGCCAACAATTAGTGGACATTTTACGTATGCAACTGAGCAAACGTAATGTGGATCCGTCTTCGATGGAAGTCGATGAGAAAGCCATCCACAGCGGTAAAACCTTCTCCCTAAAAGTGAAGTTTAAAGAAGGTATAGAAACCTTAATTGCTAAAAAACTGGTCAAGCTAATTAAAGACAGCAAACTTAAAGTACAAGCGTCTATTCAGGGCGAGAAAGTACGAGTTACAGGTAAAAAACGTGACGATTTACAAGCTGTCATGGCGTTGGCACGTGAGTCTGAGTTAGGCCAGCCTTTCCAATTTGATAACTTTAAAGATTAATCGAGCAGAATTGGTTTAACGTGATGCAGTATCGCGTTTGCCATTTCGTCTTTAAATATAAAAAAGCCCTCACACTAAGGTGTGAGGGCTTTTTTATATTGATGACATAAGTGCTATGAGACCTTAATCCGAGTTTGTTGGTGCACTTTTTGACGAATCATCCATTAATGATGTGCTTGGATGCGGGGCATACTTGTTGACTAAGACAACCAAAAACAACACTGGAAAGCCAATAACACTGGCAGCGACAAAGAAGTTCACATAGCCAAATGCGTCGACATAAGCGCCCGAGAAGCCCGCGATAAATTTAGGGAAAAGCAACATAATCGAAGACAGTAAGGCATATTGCGTTGCACTGTAGCCGTTGCTAGTGAGACTCGAGAGATAGGCAATAAATGCCGCCGTGGCTATCCCAGCGCTGAAGTTATCCACGGAAATAGCAAAGGTTAAAAAGGGCACGTTGTAGCCAATCACTGCCTGCCACGCGAATAGCAGATTGGTTACGGCAACCAGTAAGGCACCGAGGAAAAGGATTTTCATAGTTCCGAAGCGAGCTAACAGAACGCCGCCAAAGGCTGCGCCGACTAAGGTCATGATCAGGCCATAGATTTTACTTAAATAGGCAATTTCTTCCTTAGTGAATCCCATGTCCACATAAAAGACGTTCGCCATAATCCCCATCACAATATCCGAGATCCGGTAGCAAGAAATCAGTAATAAGATGAGGATAGCGCTGCGGCCATAGCGTTTGAAAAAGTCGATAAAGGGTAAAATACTGGCCGTATATACCCAAGATATGCCCGCTGCGATAATTCTAGGATAACGTGCACTTAAGCGTTGTTTTAGCGCTAATTCAGTGGCATCGGCGGCGCGGGTATCGACTTCGGGTTCGCGGCTAAAAAGCGTGGTCAAAATCCCAACAGACATCAATCCTGCCATAATCAGGTAAGAAGTTTGCCATGCCACTAAGTTGTATGCCGTGTTACCGGGTTCAACCCAAGCCGCTATGGTGAGTGCGCCTGCGGTGGCGATAATCATGGCGCTGCGATAGCCCACTTGATAGGCCGCTGCTAGTGCGGCTTGCATCTTTTCTGGGGCTGATTCAATCCGAAAGGCATCAATAACAATATCTTGGGTGGCTGAGGCAAAGGCGACCATTAATGCGAACAGTGCCAAGCGCTCGAGATCTTTGAGAGGGTCACTAAAAGACATGCCTAAGATGGCACCAACCAATAACAACTGAGCGAACAGCATCCAGCTACGGCGGCGGCCTAGAAATCGAGTTAGCAGCGGCAATGAAAGCCGATCGACTAAGGGTGACCAAGCCCATTTAAACGCATAGGCTAAGGCTATCCAGCTGAAATAACCGATTGAAGTGCGATCAACACCAGCTTCACGCAACCAAAAGGATAACGTTGAAAATACCAGCATTAATGGTAGACCAGCAGAAAAACCCAGTAATAACAGGATCAAAACCCGCTTGTGATAATAGACACTGAGGGCATCGAGTGTACGTTGAATAAAACCTGTTGCGGACATAGGCATGAGTCTAAGTGTTTAATCCGCTTAGCTTACGGGTAAGGTGCCATAGGGTTCAAGGGCTAATGGTATTCCTTTTACTTTGGAGTCCCGTTTAGCACTATAAGATGGTTGAATATGGCTCGAGAGTTAACTGCTTGTAGCTAAAAGTTTACCGCTTATCTTTATCGCTAGCATAGATCTTGATAGTAAGGAGAGCGTAATAATGTACACACGAGGAATTGGTTTACGAAATAAAAAAGGCCCTATTACAGGGCCATTTTTTATCGATAGGAATGCTGAACTTAAGGTCTTATCCCGATGCATCCCTGCGGCACTCGGCCTCCTAAACTCAGGTAGTCACAGCAATCATTTACTTGCTTACGCAGATATTGATTACCGCGGATCACACAGTCAGGCCACCTGTTAAAGCTGTGGAGCAAGTGCCAAAACACTTTTTCAGTTTCAGTTTGCGCTTCGCCAGTCGAATTCAGTTGCTGCCATTCTTCTAACGTGTCCCATAAGTAAAGTTGCACTTCATGGAAGTCGAGTTCTTCACTCAAAAACGCTTTTCCATAGAAGGCGAGTTGGGGCGCTTTATTATCGATGAACTCAGTTGCCGTCATCGTTTGCCTCCTTTCTGTTTACTATCACAGTATAGATGCAAAATTAGCGCTTTTGCTCGAAATTATATTTTGATTACTGTTTTGGTAATAATTTGGCTTTTTTCAATATGATAGGGGTAACAGGAACATCGGGCCAATTGAGCTTAGTGTTAGTTCCTGTCTCAACGACAGCCATAGCTTCGAGGACGGTTTTACCTTCAATCACTTCACCAAATACGGCATAACCCCAACGACGTTTAGAGGGATCGAGTTTAGTGTTGTCGGCTACGTTAAAGTAGAACTGACGAGTGGCTGAGTGCGGCTCGTTTTCACGTGCCATGGCGATAGTGCCCATGCTATTTGTTAGGCCATTTCCTGATTCGTTGACTATCGGCTTACCCTCGGGGAGCTCTTCATACTTGGGGGTGAGTCCGCCGCCTTGCACCACAAAGTCACTGATCACGCGGTGAAATATTGTGTTGTCGTATTCGCCTTTAACGACATGAGTTAAAAAGTTATCGACAGTGATTGGTGCACGAGTTCTATCTAGCTCGACCACGATTTTGCCTAAGCTAGTATCAAATTCGACTCTGGGATACAAGGTATCGGCCTGAATGTCGAGTGCGAGGCTATGATGACTCATAAAGATGAGTAAGAGGGCTGATATCCAACGGAGCATATTGATTTCCTTATAATAAACTGACGCTGTTATTTTTGTAGAAACTGATTAAGCTCAGGATCGTTTAGAATCTCGCCGGTAAGTTGGCCGAGCAATTTGTTCATATCCAGTTCTAAGGTTGCAAAATCGGGCGTTAAAGGACCTTTTAAAGTGCCTTTGGCTTTATAGCGTTTAACCAGCTCTTGGGTGGAGTTTTTGGCTTGAACTGCGATTAACACACTGTGTTTTGCCTCATAGCCAAAGGTCTTTTTAGTGATATCCATTTGCAATTCTTCTAATTGAATTTGCACTGAATTAGTTGCGCTTGGGTCGATTTGGTAGCCCGCTTGAGCAAAACCTGCGCGGAATACTTCATCGAGTAACAGTTTAGGCGGTTCGCTCGGGCCAACTAAACGTGTTTTTGTCCCTTCTTCAATAAAACGAGCAACATAATCGACTGTGCGTGTATCTACCGTTTCAAGAGCGATAGGTACAAGTTGCGCCGTTTGTTGGCTGATATTGGGCACTTGAGGGCTGAAAGCCATATGAGTCGGATTTTGGCTGGCACAGCCCGCGAACAGCAGGGGGAAAGTCAAGGTCAGTAATAGCCGTTTCATGGGATCTCTCGTACAAGTAAAAGTGGCTACAGCATACCAGAAATCACTTTTGATGCCACAGAACACCGTGATTCAGTTGAGGTACAGCTTTTATTGCTAATATCTTGTGCTCATTATTCACATCCGTGTTTTCTGTGCATTCACATCATTTATTCGCATAGTTACAAGGCATGGAAGGCAGGTTAAATATGGAAAAAATATCATTCACTTCGTTATTTGTTGGCCTGATGCTGGCGTCAGGCATGATGAGCTCCAATGCGCTCGCGGGCGATTCTGCCCATATACTGGGTGGTAGTTTAGGTTACGGTACCCAAGAGTTTGAAACTAAGAACGGTAAATATGATGCGGGTGACACCTTAACCAGCGACTTATATTACCGCTATATGCTCAACGAGCATTTTGGGTTTGAGGCGGGTTATTTAGCGGGTTCAGGTGGAGTGGCGAGTGCGCTTGTTAGCGTCATCAGTGAGATAAAAGATTTACGTTACCAAGGTGTTAGAACCGCCGCTTACGGTGAGTATGCTTTGTCTCGTGGTAACAGCCTGTATGCCAAATTAGGCGCTGCTTATACTCAAGTCAGCTATGAGATAGATAAACAGGATATGGACTCGGATGATGTCGGTTTTTATGGCGCCGCAGGCTGGCAATATCGATTTAAGTCAGGATTTGGTTTGAATTTGGAATACCAATATATCCCGATGAAAGAGCTTGAATTACAGGGGATCAACTTTGGTATTAGTTACCGATTCTAATCTCTCCTTATCCAACGATTAAAGCGCCTTTAGGCGCTTTAATCGTTTTACAAACAAGGAATTTAAAACATTAAACCGAATATTGACTGGCAACAAAATAACAACATTTTGTCCTTGCACTCTTTTAATGCAATGGGGGACAGGTTAGAGTAAAAATTCGATGTTTAGAATGAGAGAGCATAGATGCTCCCGCGTCTTTTTTGTAAGGCTTAGCCATGTTAACGATAGCAACGCAAATCGCCCCAGATAGCCTGATCAATTCGAAGGGGTTACCCCATTTTGGTCATTTCGATGGCATAGTCAAAACCCTAGGTTTAGCGGACTTTACCTATTTTGATACCATGGATAAACCTGCTTCAGCGTGGGCTAAGCATTTCGATTATAAACAATTTCAGTTTGTCTCTTTGGTCACGCCGCGTTATGTCCTAGGCATCGCGCTTGCCGATATTGCCTACGTCGGCAGTGCTTTTTGTTATTTATACGATATAAAAACCAACACACTCACCCAGCTTGATTGGTTAAAACCTTTGAGGTTTGGCTATCAGATGACGCCATCGCCCGCCGAGGGGCGAAGTAGTATTGGCCGTAAAGGGGCGCAGTTAAGCTTTGAAATTGTAGAGGGCGGTTGGCGGTTAATCATTGATACTAAAAACATTCAAGCCGATGTAACTTTACACTCAGCCCCCTTAAGTTTGCCTATGGCTATGTGTAGTCCTACTGGATACAACGGCTGGACTTACACACAAAAGCATAATGGTTTGACCGTTAAAGGTAGTTTGACTGTGGGTCATGAGCCGCAGCCGCTGAATCAAGCTTTAGCAGGCTATGACTTTTCGGCGGGTTACATGCGCCGTGATACCAGTTGGCGCTGGGCGTCAATTAACGCGCGGATCCATGAGGGCATTATGGGACTTAATTTAGCGGCGGGTGTTAATGAAACTGGGGCTACTGAAAATGTCTTTTGGATTAATGGCGAGCGTCATTTACTCGGACCAGTGCAATTTGAGTTTGATCGCCATGCCACGCTCGGCGCCGAGGTTTGGCGAGTCCACAGTCAAAATGGCCAAGTGGATTTGCAGTTTGCGGCGCGCAATTGTCGCAGTGAAAAGCGTAATTTGCTCTTGCTTAAGAGTAATTTCCGCCAATTCATCGGTCATTTCAGTGGCACGATTACCGATAATCAAGGGCACAGTTACCAGTTAAATAATGTTCTGGGACTCGCCGAAGATCACTATGCCCGTTGGTAGCTAACGGCGACTAACGGACCGCAGCTGCCTGCGTTGTGGCGTTGAATGCGGTTTATAGAATGCAGTCAGAATTTTTATAAAAGTAACAATAAAAATAACCATAAAATAAAAATAGAACAGGATGATCTTATATGGATATCGCCTCGCTGATCCAGCACCCAGAATTGTTACTGCTGGTGCTCGCACCTTTGTTTTTCGTGTGTATTTTGCTGGAATGGTACTTTGGCGATAAAAGACAAAAGCTACCGTTAAGTGCACGTTATCGCGGTCAAGAAGTGCTGTGTAATTTCAGCCTCGCGGCCATGCATCAAGGTGCCGATCTGCTCACTGGTTTGCTGATCGCTAAGCTATATTTGGCGATTTTTGGTTGGAAGTTATTCGATATTGAAATGGGCCCATTGAGCTTTATTGCCTTGATGCTTGCGCAGGACTTTTGTTATTACTGGTTCCACATGGCGAGCCACAGAGTCCGCTGGATGTGGGCGGCTCACGTGGTGCACCATAGCTCTGAGAATATGAATTTTAGCACTGCGTTTCGTCAGAGTTTAATGTATCCCTTTGCAGGCATGTGGGTATTTTGGTTACCGCTAGTGGTCATAGGTTTCGACCCAAACTGGGTGGTGTTTGTGGTATTACTCAATCTGGGATTGCAATTTTTTGTGCATACCCAAGCGATTAAATCACTCGGACCGCTGGAATGGGTTTTCAACACACCGTCTCACCACCGGGTGCACCACGGTCGTAATCCACAATATATAGATAAGAACTATGCTGGCGTGCTGATTATTTGGGACAAGCTGTTTGGTACCTTTGAGCCCGAAGTGGAGACTGTGATTTACGGCATCACTAAGCCAGTGAATAGTTTTAATCCCTTTAAAGTGACTTTTAGTGAATGGCGAGACATGTTTGCAGAGGTCACAGCGACAGGCTTGAGTGTTAAACAACGACTGCGTATCTTGTTTGCTCCACCTTCCAGCAGTTTAAAAAGCGAGGAATAACAATCCACTGCATTTTCCAAGTTAAATAGCGCAAATGGCTAATAGAGTCTTGAATTTAGCCTTGCTAGCATATATTCCGTTTTTTGCCACTGTTTTGGTGTAAAAATGTACAATCCCATACTTTGGTGGTACTTTTTGGGGTAAGGAGTTTAACTCGGGAGGACTTATCATGATGGATGAACCTCGATTATCCGCGGAGGAGCTTGCTTGTTTTAGCGAACTTTTTTCGCAGACTCGTGTGGGCACTGCCTTGACTAACGATCCCCTGGTCAATCATGTGCTCACAGTCACAACTGAAGTGCCGCAAGTTATCGCTTCGATTCTCGGTAAGGCAAAACTCACTCTATTGGCCGAAGTCGGGCCCTATAAACTCTGGTTTCCACTACTGATGAAAGTGGATGACTTTGGACAGTTTCAACCCACTTTAGGTGTGCCTGAAGTGCTAGATGCCTCGGGAGTGGAGCGCAGTTGGCGGTTAACCCAAGCCGATGATGTGTGGATATTCGACCACGATCAAGGTGAGCAATGGTCTGTTGCCTCGTTATCCAGTTCTGGCATGGCTATTCGCGCTAAATCACAGCAGCAATTTAAGCAATTGTTAGGCAGTAAAGACTTGCAATTACAACTGCCCAATGGCGAGACTATGCGCGTCGATATCGAGCCTATTCGTAGCGAGAAAGGTCTGGCCTTTGTTAAGTTTCAGGCCGAAACCGAAGAGCGTGAAGCGTTACGTCAATTCTTATTTAGCCGTCACCGTAGCCAGCACGCTCAGCTCTACCGTGACTTACGCTATACCCAAGCAACCTGAAGATACGAGTTTCAGAGCGCCTAGGGTGCTTCAATTCAAGGCGCATCAATGACAGAATGTCGGCCACCTTTTGAATTGATGCAACACGGAAGTGAAGTGCCCTAGGCGCTCCGTTCCGGCGGGTTTTAACGCACTTTATGCTGCGTTGGTTATTTTTAACTTAGCCCGCTAGGTCTGCAAATAACCGCCTTGCCTAAAGTGCGTTAAACTCCCGCTGAATCCTGCATCTTCAGGTTGTTTGGGTATAGTACCCTGCATTGCGACAGTTTTTGGCCTTGTGTTAGTTGACCTGTTATCTAAAAATCTCAGTTCTGCAGCTCAAATGTGAAATCTACTGATTTAGAAACTGTCATTTGTGATTGCTGTGCTTTTCCCAGATTGTTACCTGCCAATCTGTCGCTCGATGGATTAGAATGGCGGTGAATTCAACACATCAGAGCGAGCGGTATGCACGTACATATTTTAGGAATTTGTGGAACCTTCATGGGTGGTCTAGCGTTATTGGCTAGGGCAAAAGGGCACAGAGTGACGGGCTCGGATGCCAATGTCTATCCTCCAATGAGCACGCAACTAGAGGACCAAGGCATTGAGCTTATTCAAGGTTTTGATCCTAGCCAGCTGGGTGAAGCAGGGCACTATCCTGACTTAGTTGTCATTGGTAATGCCATGAGCCGGGGTAATCCTTGCGTGGAAGCCGTGTTGAACATTGGCATCCCTTATACCTCTGGCCCGCAGTTTTTAGCCGATCATATTTTGCCTGAGCGTTGGGTGCTGGCAGTGTCTGGCACTCACGGTAAAACCTCGACATCTAGCATGTTAGCTTGGATTTTAGATGATTGCGGTTATGAGCCTGGGTTCTTAATCGGTGGCGTACCGCAAAACTTTGGTGTGTCGGCACGTTTAGGCAAGACCGCTTTCTTTGTCGTTGAGGCCGACGAATACGACAGTGCCTTCTTCGATAAACGTTCGAAATTCGTGCATTATCATCCGCGTACCTTAGTGATCAACAATCTTGAGTTCGATCATGCCGATATTTTTGCTGATCTGGCTGCGATTCAAAAACAGTTTAACCACTTAATTCGCACCGTTCCTGGTGAAGGCAAGATCATTTGGCCCGCCGATTCCCATGCCGTTAAGCAAACGATTGATATGGGTTGTTGGAGTGAGCAAGAAACCTACCATTTAGCCGAATCGACCAGCGGTTGGTATGGCAAAGCGTTAAGTGATGATTGCCATCGCTTTGAAGTGTTTTTTGATGGCGAGTCCCAAGGTGTTCTCGAATGGGATTTGATTGGTCAGCACAATATTGAAAACGCCATGATGGCCATTGCTGCCGCACGCCACGTGGGCGTTAAGCCGAGTGCTGCAATTGAAGCTTTAGCTAAGTTTATGCCACCTAAGCGTCGACTCGAATTACTCGGAACCGTTAATGGTGTGAGCGTATACGACGACTTTGCCCACCATCCGACGGCCATTGCGACCACGTTAAAAGGCATGCGGGCTAAGGTTGGGCAGAGCAAAATTACTGTGGTACTCGAGCCGCGCTCAAATACCATGAAGAGCGGTGTCCATAAAGACACTTTAGCTTTTTCTATGATGCAAGCCGACGAAGCCTTTTTATATCAAGCCGATACCATCGACTGGAATATGAAAGAAGCCATGGAAGCGGCGGTGATCCCTGTGACTGTGTTACATCAAATTGATGATGTGGTCGCCAAAGTCGCAGCAACCGCCAAAGCAGGCGACACCATAGTGGTGATGAGTAACGGTGGTTTTGGTGGGTTACATAAGAAGCTGTTGGCCGCATTAGAACAGGCTTCAACTGTAGAGCAGGTTAGCTAAGATGGCCTACGCAAAGTCGACTAAGGCGATTAGCTTAGCTTGGACAGGTGCCTCGGGTGCTCCCTATGGGCTTAAGTTACTCGAGTGTCTGTTGGTATCGGGATATCAAGTGTTTTTGATGATCTCCAGTGCAGCTCGAGTGGTATTGGCGACGGAACACGGCTTACAGTTAAGCGCCAACAGTGACAAAGCCCATGCCCAGCTGTTGGCTTTGCTGCACGAAAAAGGCGTGATTATTGCTGGCGAGTTAGTGGTATTAGGCAAAGATGAGTGGTTTTCGCCGCCTGCATCGGGTAGCGCTGCACCTAAACAAATGGTGATTTGTCCTTGCTCTACGGGGACGTTAGCGGCAGTTGCTACCGGAATGAGTAATAATTTACTCGAACGCGCCGCCGATGTGGTGATTAAAGAGCGCGGCCAACTTATCCTAGTACTGAGGGAAACTCCTTTTAGTGCCATACACTTAGAGCATATGTTAAGCCTTTCTCGCCTCGGCGCGACCATTATGCCCGCTGCACCCGGCTTTTATCACAATCCCAAATCGGTAGAAGATCTGGTAGACTTCATGGTCGCTCGAATTCTCGATCATTTGGGCGTTGACCATGCATTAACGAGTCGCTGGGGTTATGACAAACAGTCTAACCGCGACCTCGACAATTGAGACTTATATGAAACACACCACCGAAGTGATGATCTCTGCTGAAGAGATAAGCCAGAAATTGGATCAAATGGCCGAGCTAATCAATGCCCATTATGCCCACAGTGAACGTCTGCTGATGGTAGGCTTGTTAAAAGGCTCTGTGGTCTTTATGGCTGACCTGTGTCGCCGCATTAAAGGCCATGTTGAAATCGATTTTATGTCGGTTTCCAGTTATGGCAATACTATGACCAGCTCACGGGATGTGAAAGTGCTGAAAGATGTGCAATCAGATATCGCCGGTCGCGATGTGCTGATTGTGGAAGACTTGATTGACTCAGGTAATACGTTAAGCAAAGTGCGCGAGATGTTGTTACTGCGGGAGCCTAAGAGCCTTGCACTGTGCACCCTGCTGGATAAACCTGAACGTCGTGAAGTGGATGTGAAGGTCGATTTTATCGGTTTTACTATCCCTGATGAGTTTATCGTAGGTTATGGTATTGATTATGCCGAGCAGTATCGCAATCTACCTTATATCGCCAAAGTCGTACCACTCGATTAAGTGTCCGATACAGTTTAAAACTCCCGCAGCAGGCGGGAGTTTTGCTTTTTGCGGCAATATAAAAAGTATTAATGATTGAATCATTAAAGATTGTCTTTTCAATCAATTAGCTATTTTTTTGCTTTAGTTCTGCAACCCATCATTGTAATTGTGTTTTTTAGCACCATCTTATTACTTTCTAATGTGTAAGGATCGGTACAAATATGGCGAATATTACCCATGCTCTGGTACTCGAAGGGCTTAAAAAAACCTATAAAGGCGGCGTCGAAGCGGTCAAAGGCATCAGCCTCACCGTCAATCAAGGGGATTTCTTTGCCTTGCTAGGCCCCAATGGTGCGGGTAAATCCACCACGATTGGTATTATTAGCTCCTTAGTGCAGAAGAGTTCAGGTACGGTCAAAGTCTTTGATTATGATATTGATAAGCAGCTAGAACACGCCAAGCTCTGCATTGGTTTAGTGCCACAAGAGTTTAACTTCAACCAGTTTGAAACCGTGCTGCAAATTGTGGTGAATCAAGCGGGTTACTATGGTGTGCCAAAACCTATCGCCCTTGAGCGTGCCAAAAAATACTTAAGTCAACTGGATCTGTGGGAAAAGCGCAATAGCCCTTCGCGGGAATTATCCGGCGGCATGAAGCGACGGTTAATGATTGCGCGCGCCCTGATGCACGAACCTAAATTATTGATTTTAGATGAACCTACCGCAGGTGTGGATATTGAACTGCGCCGCTCTATGTGGGAGTTTCTCAAACAAATTAACCAGCAGGGCGTGACGATCATCCTGACCACTCATTACCTTGAAGAAGCGGAAATGCTTTGCCGTAATATCGGCATTATCGATAAAGGTATTTTAGTGGAATGCACTAGCATGAAGGCGTTGCTGAGTAAGCTGAATATGGAGACTTTTATTCTCGATCTTCGTCGCGATACTGGAACGGCCCCTGTGCTCGATGGCATGGCTTGTCGCTTAACCGACTCTCATACCTTAGAGGTGGATGTAGCGAAAGAGCATAATCTTAACGATGTCTTTAGCCAATTGAGCGCAGCCAATATTGAAGTGCTATCGATGCGTAACAAGTCTAATCGGTTAGAAGAACTCTTCGTCGAACTCGTGAAGAAAACTCAGGGAGCCTCAGCATGAATCAGCTCTACTTTATTGCCTTTAAAAGTATTTTAAGTAAAGAGATTAATCGTTTTACGCGAATTTGGATCCAGACCTTAGTCCCGCCAGCGATTACCATGACCTTGTATTTTTTGATTTTTGGTAACTTAGTCGGCAGCCGGATTGGAGAAATGGGCGGCGTATCTTATATGGAGTTTATCGCCCCTGGTTTGATCATGATGTCGGTGATCACTAACTCTTACTCGAATGTCGCTAGCTCATTTTACAGTGCCAAGTTTCAACGTAATTTAGAAGAGTTGATGGTGGCACCTGTGCCCCATTATGTGCTGATTGCTGGCTACGTAGGTGGCGGCGTGGCGCGCGGTTTGTGTGTTGGCCTGATAGTGACGTTAGTGGCCATGTTCTTTGTCGACATTAGCTTACATCATGCAGGTTTAGTGGTGATGACAGTGTTTTTAACTTCAGTGTTATTTTCATTGGGTGGCTTAATTAACGCTGTTTTTGCTAAAAGCTTCGACGACATTAGTATCATCCCCACCTTTGTGCTTACCCCATTAACTTACCTTGGCGGCGTATTTTACTCCCTGTCACTCTTGCCCCCATTTTGGCAAGGCGTGTCGGCACTTAACCCTGTGGTCTATATGATCAACGTGTTCCGCTACGGCTTTTTAGGCTTCGCCGATATCAGCGTGCCATTATCCATTGCCATTATGATCGGTTTCTGCGTCGCACTTTGGACCTTAGCGTATTACTTAGTCTCGCGCGGAATAGGCCTGCGTTCCTAGACATATTTCTTTAGAGCGTAATAGAAAAAGGGAGCCATTAAGGCTTAGTGCCGAACAGTTAAGACAGATCGCTTGACGATCTCGCTGAAAGCTCAAAATCCGATGACCTCATGTCATCGGATTTTTTATGCAACTCTCAGAAGTACTCGCCCGCACTCATATTACCCGCCTAACCGAATTCACCTGCTTAGCTGATGTGTTAGAACCTAAGTTAATTCAATCTTGTTTGGACTCTCAGGGCGTT
>Ga0172380_10000431_pt1 | contig 83470 bp, 72 predicted proteins | sample Leawe162metaG_FD_119747 | JGI IMG/M metagenome (GOLD analysis project Ga0172380, IMG submission 119747) | Leachate microbial communities from a municipal landfill in Southern Ontario, Canada - Leachate well 162 metaG | ecosystem: Engineered > Solid waste > Landfill > Unclassified | place... | reverse complement strand
TACCGGCAAACGCTTTGACCTGGCAACCTACCAGTATAACAATCTCTCCTTCAACCAGGGTGAAAAAAGCCGGGACCGCTGGCTGCGCTGCGTGAAATCACTGCAGATGGTCTATCACCGCACCCCCGGTCATGCCAAGGCGCCGCTTGCCCTGTTCATGCTTGGCCGGATGTATGAGGAAATGTTCAGCCGTTTTCAGGATCCCCAAGATCTCACCGAAGCTGCCGGCTACTATGAAGACCTGGCCACGCTTTTTCCCAAAGACCAGCTGGCCGATGACGCCCTGCTTAACCTGGGCAATATCTGCCTGAAAAAAACGGGCAACGGTAAAAAAGCCGAAAAAATATTTGCCCGGATTATTACCGTTTACCCGGATGGGGATATGGCGCAGGAAGCGGCTCTCCTGCTGCGCGGGATGAAAAACGGCGAGCAACCGGCGGCGGCCGGCGAAAAAAAAGAGGAGCCGGCGGCTGATCAACCCATGGCTTTTCTCAGCCAGCCAATCCGCTTCTGGTCGACCAAAAACTATACCAGGCTGGTTATTGAACCATCTTTTCCCGTGCAGTTCAAAGAGAACTTTCTCAAGGCTGACGGCGAGCTGCCCCGGCGGCTCTATGTCGACCTCTTCAACACCCGCATCGCCCCGACCTTTCAAAACGCCATCCCGATCCGGGACGGGCTGCTCAAGCAGGTGCGGGGCGCCCAGTTTGACAAGAATACGGTGCGGGTGGTGCTTGATACCGAATCGGTGGAAGACTACAAGATTTTCACCATGTCAGACCCCTTCCGGGTGGTCATTGACGTCACCGGCAGCAAGCCCAAAACCACGCAAAAACTTCCCACCCTGGCGGAGCAATTCGGTCTGGGCGTGAAAACCATTGTCATTGACCCGGGACACGGCGGAAAGGATCCGGGAGCGCTCGGCCTGAACGGCCTGCAGGAAAAGGATATAGTGCTCAAGGTGGCAAAAAAGGTGGCGGCCATCCTGGAAAAGGAGACGGCCTTCAAAGTGCTGCTGACCAGGGATCGCGATGTCTTCATTCCGCTGGAAGAACGAACTGCCATTGCCAACACCAAGGAGGCGGACCTCTTTGTATCAATCCACGCCAATTCCGCCCCGAACTGCAACGCCAGCGGGGTGGAAACCTATTTTCTCAGTCTGGCCACCAGCAGGGAAGAGATGCAGGCGGCAGCCAGGGAAAATGCCGCCTCATCAAGCCAGATCAGTGATCTGCAAAAGATCCTGCAGGATCTGATGCAAAACAGCAAGATTGAGGAATCAGCCCGCCTGGCCGGCAGTGTCCAGGGTGAACTGGTCAATGGTTTAAACAGCAAATACGCCGTAAAAAATCTCGGGGTCAAAAAGGCCCCCTTTATCGTCCTGATCGGTGCCCAGATGCCGTCCATTCTCACGGAAATCGCCTTTTTAAGTAACAGGGACGAGGTGGGCCGCCTGCAGGATGACCGTTATCTTGAGGCCATTGCCCGCTATATCGTTGCGGGCATCCGGCAATATGCGGCAAATCTCAACCGTTAGTAGCCTCCCCTTGCTGCCTGGCTCAGTTACCAGTTTTTCGCCACCCGGGCCAGGGTGAGCACATCCACCCTGGCCGCCCCTGCCTGAATGAGTGCCCTGGCGCATTCGTTCACCGTGGTGCCGGTGGTGAACACGTCGTCCACCAGCACGATATTTTTGCCGCAGACATCCTGTTGTTGCTGCACCAGAAAGGCATCCCGCAGGTTCCTGCGCCGCGAGGCGCCATCCAGTCCGGTCTGGGGAACGGTATCCCGCCGGCGCTGGAGCGCTGTTTTCATTATCTTCTTTTTCTCCTCGGGATAAAAGGCCATGGCCAGCAGCAGGGACTGATTAAACCCGCGCCGGCGCAGCCGGTTGCTGTGCAGAGGAACCGGAATAATGCAGTCAGGGGTCACCAGATCCCGGCATGGGGTGCATTGCTCTTTGAACCTCCGGAAGGTCATCAGCGCCGCCTTTCTGCCGCCGAATTTGAGCCCCATGATCGCCTTGGCCGCAGTGCCGTTATACACCATGACCGATCGCGCCCTGGTGAAGTGCCATTTTTTTTTCAGACACAGCGCGCAGAGATGATTTTCCCCGGCCGGAAACAGGATGCCGCAGCAGGGGCAGTAAGGTTTATGGATAAATTTTATTTTGGCAAGACAGCGGTCACAGAAAAGAATGGCGGACTGCTGCAGAGACATGCCGCAGCTCAGACAACTGGGGGGGAAGCAGAGATCAGCCAGGGCCTGCCATGAGAGCCTGCCCGTTCCCGCTATTTTTCTAAATATTGAATTCATATCGGCAACATGTTAATTATTATCTTTACCAACCCTGCGCTTAGGAACTCAGCAATTGTTTATCTGCCCTTTAGCAGGCCGCACACCGTCCGTGCAAATAAACGATAACTTTTATAACTTCCAAGGCCCTTGTTTCCCATGGTGAAGACAAAAGGATACGCATGAAATCCGTTTTATATGCCATTATTGCCATTGCCGCTGCCATATTGTTCATAAAAAAAATAATAAAAAGCAGCAACTGTACTCCCTGACTGATTATTTACGGATCCATCGGGGTGGGTCTTGCTACCTATTATCTGCTCAGCAGATTTCTTTAAAATGTACAAAAATCCTGTCAAACATCATACCTTTTCCCAAAGAGATAGCTGATAAAATATGAAGATAAAAAACTCTCACTTTCGTACCATCTGGCCCGATGCCCAAGATAACACCATCATCAAGATCATTGATCAACGACTTCTTCCCCACAGCTTTGTCATCGAAGAGTTGCGCAGCGTGGATGATTTTGCCCTGGCCATCCGGGATATGCATGTCCGGGGGGCCGGCCTGATCGGGGCAACCGCAGGCTTTGCCATGTATGGCGCCGCCCTTGCCGCTCCAAAGGGAGAAACCAACTCCTATTTCCAGGATACCGCGCAAAGACTGATTGCCACCCGGCCCACCGCCAAAAATCTCGCCTGGGCGGTGGAAAGGCAGCTCGCGGCAATAGGCCGGGAAAAGGACAGGGAAAGCCGTATCAGCAAATCCTTTCAGGTGGCCTGCCAGATCGCCGACGAGGATGCCTCTTTTTGTCAACAGATCGGCGGCCACGGGCTTGAACTCATTGCCGCCATCAGCAGAAAAAAGGGAGGCGGGCCGGTCAATATTCTCACCCACTGCAATGCCGGCTGGCTGGCCTTTGTCGATTACGGTTCGGCCACGGCACCTATTTATGCGGCCCATCAAGCAGGCATCAAGGTTCATGTGTATGTGGATGAAACCAGGCCATGGCTGCAGGGCGCCCGGCTGACCGCCTGGGAGCTGAAGGAGGAAGGGGTCCCCCATACCCTGATCGCCGATAACACCGGCGGCCATCTCATGCAGCACGGCATGGTGGACATGGTCATTGTCGGCACGGACCGCACCACCTATACCGGTGATGTGGCCAACAAGATCGGCACCTACCTGAAAGCCCTGGCCGCCAAAGACAATAATATCCCCTTTTACGTGGCCCTGCCATCCTCCACCTTTGACTGGGAGATTGAAGACGGCCTCCGGCAGATCCCCATTGAAGAACGTTCCGGCGATGAGGTGAATTACGTCACCGGCCTGACTCAGGATAAAAGACTGGAAACGGTGCTGGTGCCGCCGGAGCATACCAGATCGCTCAATTTCGGTTTTGACGTCACGCCTGCCAGGCTCGTTACCGCCCTCATCACCGAAAGGGGGGTGGTGGCGGCTCGCCGGGATGAAATTTTACGGATGTTTCCGGAAAAAACAAAGGGAATTAAAGAGACTGGATAATCGTGTCATGAAACAGGGGTCTGAACTGTCTGATCAGGTTGTTCTCCCGGGAAGGATGCACCCGGTTGGTCAAGAGCACCATCACCAGTTGTCGCTCTGGATCGATCCAGAAAGAGGTGCCGGTAAAGCCCAGATGGCCGACACTGTGCGGGCTGATAAAGGTGCCGGCCGATGAGCCGCTGGGTGAGGGGGTATCAAAACCCAGGGCCCAGCTGCTCTCCTTGACCATATGCTGGCGCTGCAAAAATTCTTTGAGCAGGGCGCTTGAAAAAGAGGAGTGCGCGGCTCTTTCCTGCCAGAGATCGAGCAGAAAGGATGACAGCAAAAGAACGCTGTCAATGGCGCCGAACATTCCCGCCTGGCCGGATACCCCTCCCACCGCATAGGTGTTATCGTCAGAAACCTCCCCTGCCAGCACCTTCTTGCGCCACGGACAGTTTTCCGTCGCGGCAAAATTCTTTTTATCCTTTTGCCGGGGATTAAAGACGAGGCGGTCATCCAGCCCCAGCGGAGCCATCACCTTTTCCCGGACAAAAATGTCCAGCGCAAGACCTGACTGAATCTCAACTATCATGCCCAGCAGAATAAAACCTAAATCGCTGTACAGGGCCTTGCTGGCCACAGGCCAGCAGAGGTCATCTGTCAATATGAGGTTAAGAAGAGTATTTTTTCTTTCCTGTTCTGCAACATCAGCGAGCTGGCGATAAAAGGGGTGGTGAGCGGCCAGGCCGGAACAGTGATTGAGCAGATGGCGCAGGGTGATATTTTTTTTATCAGAAGGCACATCCCTCTGCAGCAGGGTGGGCAGGGTCATATCCAGATGTATCTGCTTGTCCTGCACCAGACAGAGGAGTGCAAGAGTGGTGGCCAAGGGCTTGGTTAATGAGGCAAGATCAAACAGGGTTTCCCTGCTCATTTTTTTTGGTCTGGGGAAAAGAGAGGAATTTCCCCAGACGGATGCAAAAGACCTTTTCCCACTGCCGCTGTTAACGGAAATCCCCACTGCCGCACCGGGGAAAACCTTGCTTCTCAGCGCATCTCTGATAAGCGGGTCTAATTTTTCATATAAGCCGGCAGCAAAAAAACCATCATCCTTCAATTAATAAAAACCTTTTTGTAATCCTTGAGGTTATCCAGGGCAATGCCGCTTCCCATGGCAATGGCCAGCAGCGGATCCTGGGTCAGGTGGCAGGGTATTTGGGTTGTATCTTCTATGAGGGTATTGAGGCCCCGCAGCAGTGAACCGCCGCCGGCCATGAAGATTCCTTCTTCATAAATATCCGTCACCAGTTCCGTGGGAGTTTTATCCAGGGCCCTGCGTACGGCATCGACGATGGCATTTACCGGCTCCTGCAGGGCAATTCGTATTTCCTCCGGCGTCAAGGTAACCTCTTTCGGATTGCTGGTGATGACGTTTTTGCCGATGAGTGTATACGGTTCCAGCGTTGGAATATCAATGGCCGATCCGGCTGTTATCTTGCACTTTTCCGCGCTGTTTTCACCTATATAAACCTTATGCTCGTGAAAGAGATGCCGGATGATCGCTTCGTTGAGTTCGTCTCCAGCCACCCGCAATGATTCACAATAGGCCACAGACGACATGGTAATAACGGCAACCTCGGATGTGCCGCCGCCGATGTCTATGATCATCCTTCCCTTGTTCTGAAAAACATCAAGCCCGGAGCCTATGGCGGCGGCCATCGGCTCTTCAATAAGATACACCTTGCCGCATCCCACCTCTTCCGCTGCCTCAATAACCGCCTTTTTTTCCACCTGGGTTATGCCGGTGGGGACACAGATAACCACTGACGGCTTAAAGAAACGGCTCATTCTCTGAATTTTCAGAAAAAAACTGCGGATCATGGCCTGGGTGATGACAAAATCGGCTATCACCCCATCCTTCAATGGCCGAACGGCGCTGATATGCTGGGGTGTTCTTCCCAGATACTTTTTCGCTGATGCTCCCACCGCCAGAATTTCTTTTGAATAGGTGTTGTAAGCCACCACCGAAGGCTCGTTCAGCACGATACCCTCCCCTTTTAAATAGATAAGGGTATTGGCTGTACCGAGATCCATTGCCATGTCTTTGGAAAATAACGCGGGAAATTTAAATATACTCATTTTTTGTTAAGATATTCCTTAAAGAAAAGGCTGCTGAGAAAAGTCATGGTCTTTTTTTCTTTTGCAATCCACTTTTCATTGTTTTTTTTTACAAAAGCTAGGGCACCTGTCATTTTATTTTTTTGGGAAATAAGCGGCAGACACAAAAAATTTGTCAAATTTTCAAAGGGTTCATCCCGGTTCACCACAAAAGATTTTTCGCTTTTGTTTAATTTTTCTAAAAAGAGCTCTTTTTTATTTTTCAATACCCAGCCCATTAGGCCGTATTGATCAAGATAATCATAAGATAACTCTTTATAAATATTTTTATTATTTAATTTATAGGTAAAAATTACATTTTTTTCTTCATATGCAAAAACAACCAGTTCCAAATTAAGTTTTTCCATTAATAACTCTAAAAACTGCTTGGCAAATTCATTCCTGTCCTTGGTATGGACAATTATTTCGTTGGTCTGGAGTGATAAAGCTAAAAGAATTTCCAATATATTTTTTTCCATGATCTCTTTTTCGGCATTGATCATGGAGACCAAAACCTGCGACATCTGCCGCAAAATTTTTTCCTTTTCTTCGGTGAAAACATAGCTTTTTTTGCTGTCAACGCAGAGCACCCCGTAATTTTCAGGTAAGGGAATGGCAACCAATGATTTTATATCTTCATCCTTTTCATAAAATTTCAGCGTGGTTGCATCTCTTTTGTCAAAATAACTGGCTAAAACTGATTTCTGCTCCCGAAAAACCCAACCAATAATACCCTCACCATTCTGCACCTTACAATCCTTTTTTATATTCCGGCTGAGGGAATGATAATGATAAAGAATTAAACCCTCGCCATCACTCTCCTCATCTAAAAAAAGGCTGGTCGTATAGGCCTCCATGGTGTTGGAAATAAGCTCGATAAATTCATATATTCGCGGCATTGCTTTCATAGGAAGGAACACTCTGAAAATTACTACATTAACTATTTAATTTTATTATATTTTTTAATATAAAAATACAAATGTGCTAGCCACACTATTATTATTGAATTTTTCTCGTTTTTAAACTATAGTTTTGTCACGTAACATTTTGTTTTTCAGAGTAAATTATTATTTAGACAGACACTTTATCAGTAAGGTGTTTATTTTGTTTTGATAACATGTTGAAAACTTTTTCCCCTTATTTTTTTCACCTTTTTTCAAAACTCTAATTTTATTAAAATTATTAATAAAATTAGATCATTACGTTAGTTTCCAACATTATAACAGATTTAATAATAATAGAATATTTTTTAATATATCTTATTTTTTTATACTTCCCCGGTTGAAAACACGGCACTCAGCCAAACAAAAAAAAAGGATTTTACCATGCCTCTTATTCTCAATATTGCCAGAGAAGATTTTATAGCTGCCCTTTCCTCCATGCAGAATGTCACGGGAAAACCAGGCACGATTGCCATTTTGGCAAACATTTTTTTGCGCAGTTCATCCGATTCGCTTGAACTGACAGGGACCGACCTGGAAGTCGGCATCCGTCAAACCATACCCGCGGAGATCCTTTCCCAGGGATCCATCACCCTGCCGGCGAAAAAACTTTTTGAAATAGTGAGAGAATCAAACTCAGAGCATATTTATCTAGAGGAGATAGAAAACAACTGGGTAAAAATAAAGGCGGATTCAAGTGATTACAATCTGGCAGGAATGGCAAGTGATGAATTTCCCACTTTTCCCGAGCATAAAGAAGAATCCCTTATCGAAATAGCCGCAGAGAATATAAAAGATCTTATTGAAAAAACGATTTTTTCCGTCGCCTTGGACACGGAAAGCAATTTTACCCTGACCGGAATACTGATAGAAAAAGAAATAAAGGAAGATAAAAGATATCTGCGTATGGTATCCTCTGACGGTCACCGTCTCTCCCTCATGAAAAAAGAGGTGCAAGGTGACATTTCCCTGTTTAATCTGGATAAACCCACCATTATTCCCAGAAAAGGGGTACAGGAAATAAAAAAATTCTGTGAACATCACGAAACCCTTTTTATTGGATTTGAAGAGAAACAGGTAGTTATCAAGGGCGACCACGCCATTCTCATCATCCGTCTCATGAACGGTGATTTTCCTGATTTCCGCAATCTTCTGCAGATAATCAATAAAGAAAAATTCATAGAAATCAATAGACTCATTCTGCTTAATGCCATGCGGCGCATGAATCTCTTTACCGAAGACAGATTTAATGTGGTCAAATGCCATATTGAAGATAATGAAATGAAATTAAGTTCCCAGAGCATGGATTTAGGCAGCGCCCAGGAAGTTCACCCGGTCAGGTACACGGGAGAGTCAATAAAACTCGGGTTTAACGGTAAATATTTTATTGATACCCTGCAGGTTATGACCTGTGAAAACGTCAAAATTTTTATCGAGGGTAAAGACAGACCCTGTCTTGTCTATTCAGAAAATGAACCTGATTTTATCAGTATTATCATGCCGATGGAAATTTAATTATGTATACCTCTGTGTGGCTAATCCTTTAAAATCACCGGGTAAAACGGATTAAAAAAAATTTAAACAACCAGTTAAATAGCCTGTATAAGTTGAAAATTTTTTACATTTCAGTCTATTACATGTAACTATCTATTTTTGAGGAATAAAATTTTGACAGAACAAAACAGCGGCTATGGTGCTGAACAGATAAAGGTCCTTTCCGGTCTTGAAGGTGTCAGAAAAAGACCGTCCATGTATATAGGCAACACCGGAGAAGGGGGTCTTCATCATCTGGTATATGAGGTTGTGGATAACAGCATTGATGAGGCTCTGGCAGGGTACTGCACCCGTATCAAGGTTATTTTGCAGAAAGACGGTTCCGTTTCAGTGGAGGATAATGGCCGGGGAATACCGGTGGAAATGCATCCCACGGAAAAAATATCTGCCCTGGAGCTGGTTCTCTGCACCCTGCATGCAGGCGGCAAATTTGATCACGCAACCTACAAGGTTTCCGGCGGGCTGCATGGGGTGGGTGTTTCCGTGGTAAACGCCTTGAGTATCCGGGCCAGGGCGGAGATAAAAAGAAATGGCAAGATTTATGAGCAGTCTTACAGATATGGCATCAAGACGGATGAGGTAAACATTATCGGGGAAACGAACCAGACCGGAACCACCATCACCTTTTTACCGGATCCGGAAATATTTACGGAAACAACGGAATTTCAATACGAGATCATCCAGGCCAGGCTCCGGGAACTGGCCTTTTTAAATAAGGATGTCAAAATATTATTAAAAGACGACAGAAGCGGGGCTGAAGACGAATTTCATTATAAGGGAGGTATTGTCTCTTATGTGGAATATCTCAACCGTAAAAGAACAGTGGTCAATGAACATCCTATCTTTTTTGCCGGGGAAAAAGACAATGTGCAGGTTGAGATAGCCTTCCAGTATTACGATGGTTTTACGGAACGGCTTTTTGCTTTTGTCAATAATATTCCCACCAAGGAAGGAGGCACCCATGTCACCGGTTTCCGAGGCGCCCTGACCAAATGCATCAACCGTTATGCCAGCGATGACATTGTCCCGAAAAATCTGCGGGAAAAGATGGGTGGAGACGACGTCAGGGAAGGTTTAACCTGTGTCGTCTCCGTACGGGTGCCCAACCCTCAGTTTGAAGGTCAAACCAAAACCAAGCTGGGTAACAGCGAAGTAAAATCGATTGTTGAAACCATTTGCAATGAAAAGCTGACCATCTATCTGGAGAAAAACCCGCAGGAGGCGAGGAAGATCCTGGCCAAGGCGGTGGATGCGGCAAGGGCCAGGGAAGCTGCCAGAAGGGCCAAGGAATTGACCCGTAAAAAGAGTTCCGGCATTGATCTGCTCATGGCAGGAAAACTTGCCGAGTGCCAGAGCAAAATTCCCGCGGAAAGGGAAATTTTTCTGGTTGAGGGTGATTCAGCGGGCGGCAGTGCCAAACAGGGGAGAGATAGGGCTTTTCAGGCAATTCTGCCTTTGCGCGGCAAGATTATGAATGTGGAAAAGGCCCGTTATGACAAAATACTGGCCAGCGAGGAAATCAAACAGATTATTTCCGCCCTGGGCACAGGGGTAGGCAGCGATGATTTTGAAAAAGAAAAACTTCGTTATCACAAGGTCATCATCATGACGGATGCCGATGTTGACGGCGCCCATATCCGTACCCTGCTGCTTACCTTTTTTTACCGCCAGATGCCTGCTCTGGTGGAAGAAGGTTATGTGTATATTGCCCAGCCGCCTCTTTACCGGATCGGCAAAGGCAAGAAGGAGATGTTTTTCAGCGGCGAGGATGATCTGAACAATTATCTTTTTCAGCAGGCCAGTTCGCTGATGAAGATCACGATGAACGATCAGAGGGTATTAGGGGAAGAAGAACTCATCACTATTCTGAAAAACCTCTCCTATTACCGCAAATTGATCGATTATCTGCAGCGTATCAATGTCTGGGAGGATATCGTTTATTTTCTGCTAGACCACGATGTCCATTCCGCTGACCAGTTTGTTGATGAGAATTTTGTCATCCAATTGCGAAACGGCCTTATGGATAAAAATATTGTCCTGGGCAATATCCGCACCTGCCGCTGGAAGGCGAGCTGCTATGAATTTGATGCAGCCATTAAAGACAAGGCACATATCTTTGTTACCGTGGGCCCGCAGATTCCGCTGATCCCTGAATTCCGCTCGGCCCTGAATATTTTTCCCGCGATCAAGGAGTTTGTCACCGCAAGCTTTACCCTGACCACCGGTGAAAAAGACATACCGGTGAAGAACTGGATTGAGCTGCTGGAAAAGGTAAAGGTCGAGTCTTTCAAGGGCAGCACATTACAACGCTATAAAGGTCTTGGAGAAATGAACCCGATTCAGCTGTGGGACACCACCATGAACCCGCAGAATAGGGTGCTGCTGCAGGTAAAAATTGATGATGCGGAAAATGCGGATGACATTTTCACCACCCTCATGGGTGACAAGGTGGAACCTCGCAGGGATTTTATCAATACTCACGCTCTGGAAGTTACAGAACTTGATATCTGATGATTATCATGCCGATTTTCCCGGAGACCGCTGGACAGGTATGCTGATTTACCAGCAAACGGCTTTTTGCGCTTGAAGTGTTCAATTTTTTATCAATGAGTGGCAGAAAAAACACTTGAGGCTTCAATACTAATATTTTTGTTAAGCGATATTTATGACTGAAAACGAGCAAGTTTTATCACCGACCATTTCCATAGAAAAAGAGCTGAAAAAATCCTATCTCGATTATGCCATGAGCGTCATCATCGGCAGGGCTCTTCCTGATGTGAGGGATGGACTTAAACCGGTTCATCGCCGCTCTCTTTTTGCCATGCGGGAACTGAACAATTACCACAACCGCCCCTATCTGAAATCAGCCAGAATCGTCGGTGATATCATCGGTAAATTTCACCCCCACGGGGATACGGCCGCCTACGATACCATTGTCAGGATGGCCCAGGATTTTTCCATGCGTTATCCCCTGGTGGACGGTCAGGGAAACTTCGGTTCCGTTGATGGGGATTCGCCGGCGGCCATGCGTTATACCGAGGCGAGAATGACTAAACTTGATCAGGAGATTATTGCTGATCTGGAAAAGGATACGGTTGATTTTGTTCCGAACTACGATAATTCATTGGCTGAACCGGTCGTATTTCCGACCAAAATACCCAATCTGCTGACAAATGGCTCTTCCGGTATAGCCGTCGGCATGGCAACCAATATCCCTCCCCATAATATCAATGAGATCATGGATGGGATCATTGCCATGATAGATGACCCGCACATTGCGGTAAATGGCCTGATGGAGCATATTACCGGGCCGGATTTTCCCACCGGCGGTTTTATCTGCGGCAGGGCTGGCATACGGGAGGCTTATGAAACGGGACGCGGCTCAATTTTGATGCGGGCGAGAAGCCATATCGAAAAAAGCAAAAAGATGAATCGCGAATCCATTATCATCGACGAAATTCCCTATCAGCAGAATAAGGCACGACTGGTGGAGAAAATTGCCCTGCTGATCAAGGAAAAAAAGATTGAATCCATTGCCGAGATACGTGACGAGTCAGACCGCCACGGCATGCGTATCGTTCTTGAGTTGAGAAAGGATGAGATCGCTGATGTGGTGCTCAATCAGCTCTACAAGATGACCCCGCTGCAGAAGAGTTTCGGCATCATATTCTTGAGTATTGTCAATTCCCGGCCGGAAGTGCTTAACCTCAAACAGATGCTGGAGCACTTTATTCAGCACAGAAAAACAGTGGTTTACCGGCGCACGGATTTTGATCTGAAAAAAGCCGAAGCCAGGGCCCATATTCTGGAAGGACTGAAAGTAGCCATCAACAACATGGATGAGGTGGTGGCCCTGATCAGGGCATCAGCCAACCCGCCGGAAGCCCGCCTGGGACTCATGGAAAGGTTTAATCTCTCCGAAATACAGGCCCAGTCCATTCTTGATATGCGGCTGCAGAAACTGACCGGTCTGGAACGGGAAAAAATTATCAGCGAACTCAACGAACTGCTGGAAAAAATAGCCTGGTATAAAAAAATTCTTACTAATGAAACCCTGGTTATGAAGATTATCCGCGATGAGTCGCTGGAAATCAAACAACTCTATGGAGATGAGCGGCGGACAGAGATCATTGACGCCCCGGATGAGATACTGCCGGAAGACATGATCCAGCCGGAAGACATGGTGGTGACCGTCACCCATGGGGGTTATATCAAGAGAAATTCCGTTGATCTGTATCGCTCTCAGCGGCGCGGCGGCAAGGGCATCAAGGGTATTACCGCGGTTGAAGAGGATTTTGTCAACAATCTCTATCTTGCCTCCACCCATGATACCTTTCTCTTTTTCACCAACCATGGCAAGGTCTTCTGGCGCAAGGTTTACGAAATTCCCCTGGCCAGCCGTATTGCCCGCGGCAAGGCCATTGTCAATCTCCTTGAGCTGTCCGAAAATGAACAGGTGGCCGCCATTCTACCGGTCACGAGCTTTGATTGCACTGACCGGGAATGCCATATACTGATGGTCACCAAAAAGGGTGTGGTGAAGAAAACGGTTATTTCCGAATTCGCCAGACCGATGCGCAAAGGGAAAATAGCGCTCACCATCAGGGAAGACGATGAAATTATCAGTGTTGCCATTACCAGCGGCACAAGCCAAATTCTTCTGGTCTCCCACAAGGGCATGGCTATTCGTTTTAATGAAGAGGACGTGCGGAGCATGGGCCGAACAGCCACCGGGGTGCGCGGCATCAATCTGGCCGAAGACGACCGGGTGGTGGGCGCAGTGGTCATTGACAGCGATGATTCCATTCTGGTGGTCACGGAAAACGGGTTCGGCAAGAGAAGCCCGGTGGAAGAGTACAGGCTTATCAGAAGGGGCGGCAAGGGGGTTTATGCCATCAAGCCCAGTGAAAGAAACGGCGACATCATCGGTGCCTGCCAGATAACCGGGGAAGATGAGATCATGCTCATCACCGACCGGGGCAAGATCATCAGGATGGATATGAGCGCAGTCAGGGTGATAGGCCGGGCCACCCAGGGTGTGACCCTGATTAATCTGGAACCGGGTGAAAAGGTGGTGGCCATGGATATGGTTCCTGCCTCCGATGAAGTAGATGATGTGGATGATGATGAAGAGGAAACGGAAGAACAGGGTTCATGAGCTTACTGCACGAACAACTCATAGCGGTAATCGGGGCGGGAAGCTGGGGCACTGCCCTGGCAAAGCTCTTGAGCGATAAGGGTCACCGGGTCCATTTATGGGCCCACCGGCCGGAGCATGCCGATGCCATCAACCAGGGGCGGGAAAATAAAAAATATCTTCCCGGCTTTACCGTAAATGAAAAGGTACAAGCCTCTGCGGCCCTTGAGGAGGTCATCAGCGGCAAAAAAAATATCCTCATGGTGGTTCCTTCCCATGTCTTCCGCGCTGTTTTCCAGCAGCTTGTCCCTTTTCTCGGCAATGACTGCCTCATCGTTTCCGCTACCAAAGGCATTGAAAATGACAGTCTGATGACCATGAGCCAGGTAATGGCAGACGAGCTCGAAAAAAGCCGCAGAAAAGCCGAGATCGGCGTTCTCACCGGGCCATCCTTTGCCAGGGAGGTGGCAGCCGGCATTCCCACCGCCGTTACGGTGGCAGCCAGGAAAAGGGAGGTGGCGGGCCGGATTCAGGATATCTTTTTCACCGAGCGGTTCCGGGTTTATGCCAGCACCGATCTGATCGGCCAGGAACTCGGCGCGGCACTGAAAAACATCGTGGCCATTGCCGCGGGTATCAGTGACGGGCTGGGTTACGGCACCAACACCAGGGCCGCTCTGATCACCAGAGGGTTAGCTGAAATAACCCGGCTGGGGGTGAAGATGGGGGCAAATCCCCTGACCTTTTCCGGACTGGGCGGTATGGGTGATCTTGTTCTCACCTGCACCGGGGATTTAAGCCGCAACAGAACAGTGGGACTGAAGCTGGGCCAGGGAAAAAAGCTGCAGACCATCCTGGCCGAGATGGAAATGGTGGCCGAAGGTGTAAAGACCACCCGCTCCGCCTGGAAGCTTGCCCGGCGGGAAGGGGTGGATATGCCGATTCTCGAGCAGATCTATAAGGTGCTTTATGAGGATAAACCGTGTCAGCAGGCCGTGATGTCTCTGTTGACCAGGGATCAGAAAGAGGAGATGGAATATTGAGGAGGGGCGGTTCGCGCACCGGCCCTGGGTGGATTATGTTTTTTTCAGCCTTTTAAAGGCGATAGCGCAGAAATAAACCATGCCGGCCATGATAATGATGGTGGCTCCTGCCGGAAAATCAAACTGATAGCTGATAGCCAGCCCCCCGGTTGTACACACCAGGCAGAGAAGTATGGCAGTGAACATCATATGCCAGAGGCGCTTGACCAGCAGACCCGCCCCGGCTGCCGGCAGGGTCAGCATGGCCACCACCATGACAATACCCACCACCTGCACCAGCAGGACCACCGTGAGGGCGATCATCAGCAGAAGCAGAAGATCGAACAGCTCAACGCTGATGCCGCTGATTCTGGCAAACTCTTCATCAAAACAGACGGAAATAAGTTTGTTGTAGAAAATAAAGACCACGCCGACCACGATCAGATCAAGTGCGCCGATGAGAAGAAGGTCCTTTTGGGAGACCATCAGGATATCGCCGAACAGGTAACTCATGAGATCATCGTTATAGCCGCTTGTCCGGCTGATAAAAAAGATACCGATCGCCATGCCGATGGAGTAGATGGCGCTGAGTACCGTATCCTCCCGCTGACTGCCGTAGTGTTTGACCATGGCAATGATGCATGCCGCCAGCAGGGCGGCCGCCACCGCTCCCTGCAAAGGGGTGACGGGAAAGGCATATTCCTTCTGCAGAAAACGGGCTGCTCCCATGCCACCCAGGGTGCAGTGGGCAATGGCGCCGGCAATATAGGTTATGCGCCGTACCGTCACATAGGAGCCGATGATGCCGCAGGAAATGGAGGTCAGCAGCCCGGCGATCAGGGCATATTGTAGAAAGGAATATGTTTGCAAGTCTCTTAAAAATTGACCCATGTATGCCCTTTTTCGGAACAGCGGTGGTCATGGCGCACCATGGCCAGATCCGCGCCGTAAATGTCCTTGATATTTTTCCCCTCTATTTCGCAGGTTGGATGGATATGCACCAGACGGTTGACGCAGACCACGGAACTGACATATTTGGAAACGAAACCCACATCATGGGAAACGACGATAATGGTCAGTTTTTCGTTTAGTTTTTTGAGCAGGTTATAAATATTCTGTTCGGCAAAACTGTCGACATTGGCTGTGGGTTCATCAAAAAAAAGAAGCTCTGCCGCTGAGGCAAGGGCCCGGGCGATCAGAGTGCGTTGGCGCTGGCCGCCGGACAGATCGGCAAAGGCGGCCTGCTGCTTGTGGTACAGATCAACATCCCGGAGAGCTTGGGCCGCAAGCTCCCGGTCCTCTTTGGTAAACGGTCCGCCCCAGCACTTGCCGACGCGGCCCATCATGACCACGTCGAGCACGGAAACTGGGAAAAGCGGATCAAAAAGCCGTTGCTGGGGGACATAGCCGATGCGGTGTGAGGCCTTTTCCGGGGGGACGCCTAATATGGTTATCGAACCGCTGTTTGGTTTGAGGAGACCGAGCAGCAGGCGCAGCAGTGTGGTTTTTCCGCCGCCGTTGGGGCCGACGACTCCGATCATTTCCCGTTCCTTGATGGTGAAGGTGACATCCTCAAGAACGGCAAGGCTGCCGAAGGAAAAACTCATATTTTGCACATCAATGACGGTTTTTTTCATAAGGAAATAATTTTAACCACAAAATCTTGCAGACACCAAGAAGTTTATCATTGTGCAACAGGCGGCTGTCTGATTTAATTGTCTTTATTCTGTAAAAAGCGCCGGCCGGGGAAAAAGAGACTGCGGCCACCTGCTACAGAGGTTATCCCTTTGATGAGCGTCACCGATTTCTGGTGTCAGAAAACTGTTTACGGCAACTTCAATAATTTATCCAGGCAAAAATGGCATCTGAAAAAAAAATAAAACTGACAGGCACGGTCAAGGCAGCCGGTTGAGCCGCCAAGCTCAGTCCAGGGGACCTGGACCAGATACTGTGCGGCCTTGATCTGCCCAAAGATCCGAATCTGATCGTTGGCGCCGAAGGCTGTGACGATGCCGGCGTTTACCGGCTGACGGATGATTGCGCCCTGATTCAGACGGTTGATTTTTTTACGCCCATTGTCGATGATCCCTATCGTTTCGGCCAGATTGCCGCAGCCAACGCCTTAAGCGATGTCTATGCCATGGGCGGCAAGCCCCTGCTTGCCATGAATCTGGTGGCGTTTCCCCTGGGTGATATGGACAAGTCCGTGTTAAAGGATATCCTGCGGGGCGGCCTGGAAAAGATCAAAGAGGCCGGCGCCCTGCTGGTGGGCGGACACAGCATCGAGGACAAGGAGCTCAAATACGGACTTTCCCTCACCGGCGTAGTGCACCCGGACCGGGTCATGCTGAATTCCGGGGCCAGGCCGGGGGACAAGCTTCTGCTCACCAAGCCGCTGGGCACGGGAATTCTCTCCACCGCCATCAAGGGCGGGCTGGCCGGCGAGGAGCTGGAAAAGCTGATCACCGAATGCATGATCACCTTGAACCGCGCCGCCGGCGATGCCATGGCCGAGGTCGGAGCCCATGGCTGCACCGACATTACCGGTTTCGGCCTCATCGGCCATCTTTTTGAGATGGCCCACGCCTCAAAGGTTTCCATCACGGTGGACACCGCTGCGGTGCCTCTCTTGCCGCAAACCCATGACTTTGCCTCCCTGGGCATCATCCCGGAAGGGGCCTATAAGAATAAAAAGTTTTATGAGAAATGGGTCACCAGTCAGCTGGCCGAGCTTGATCCCCTGGAGATGATTCTCTACGATCCGCAGACCTCGGGCGGTTTGCTCATTGCCGCTTCTTCCGAGCAGATTCACCTTATCGCTGAAAAAATAAGGGCCACCTCTTCCCTGCCCTGTGCGGTTATTGGCACGGTGGGGGAGGGGGAAGCCGGGAGAATAATTCTTCACTAGATTATTTACCGCAGGGAATAAAATATTTGTTTTGCCAGAAAAAAACTGCTATTGTTGGTTATATAACTCTTTGCTGCATTGCAATAGATTATAAAAAAATGAAGCTATTGAACTTAACCACAACACAGGAGGAAGGATATGAGAAATTTTTTCCCTTTACTGGCAGGGGCAGCACTACTGGCAATGGTCAGCATGACAGGTTGCGCCAATCAGCAGGCTGGAAAATCAGATGAGACGCTTTATAAACGCGTTCCTGGCAAAGTTCATAGGACTATGTTCCCGGAAGGCCACCAGGGAAGCTGCTACTATGACGAAAAAGAAGATGTTTATTATTGTTCCAAGTAACAACAGCGAAATTTCCGCATAACAATCAAAAAAAGTTTTTTGCTCACAACTGAGAAATCGGGTCTAGTTTAATAGCTTCCTTTATCCTTTGCCGCTGTACCATGGCTTTCCGGCGCAGCGGCAAAAGGAGTGTACAGGGGATCGCCGATCAGCACCATCTTCCAGGAAAGATGGGGCAGGCTGAAAAAATAGCTCTCCACCAGATTTTTACCGCCCATCAGAAAGGCAAAAAAGAGATCCGGCGGCGGAAAGGCGTTCACGTAAGGTTCCCCCACCGGACCGATGGTGGCGGCCACCCCTTTTTCCAGCATTCTCTTGCACCAGACCTGGCTTCCCTCCTTTTTCAGCGTACTGCACTCACTGCTGGCGATATGATAGCCCACCGCCCCCTGCTGCCAGGTGAAGGCGTCAATATACTTAGCCAGGCTGTACCAGCCGCAGTAGAGAGCGGCATCGCGCCTAACCCCCGGCTGAAACAGGGCACTCTGTTCATCAACAATCACCTTATCCATCCTGCCGCTCTGTCTGACAACATCTGCCGCCCTGTGAATGGCCCGGTCATACCAGCCATAGCTGTCCACCTGCTTCAGGCCGGGATCCGGCCAGCGGGCATCAAAAAAGGCCTCGCCGTGCAGCCCTTCCTTTTCCGCCGCCAGGGTATCGGTGATCATTCTTCTGACAAGCTCCGGGCTTGAAGCGTCCAGCCGGCTCACCATGAGCACCTCCTTTTGGCCGAAGGGCAGAAATTCACCTTGCTGATCCCGGTAATAGGGGTTGGGCAGCCAGTGGGCCAGAGGATGGGTCTGCAATACCAGAGTCAGTTCGGAATCCACCGCGGCCCGCATGTCATTTACTTTGGTGTAATAGTTTATCTGCTTTTTGATATCGCTGATCTTGCCGCGCAGTATATCCGGCACGGATTCATCTTTACCGTTAGCAAGCGACAGGGTGATTTCCTCTATTTTTTTCGTCAACTGGGCTATGGTTTCGCTTCCCTGGTCGGAAAGGGCCGGGGTGCTGATTTTCAACGGCACCCCATACATGGTCACCAGGCAGCGGACCTTTCCTTGTCGCCCCTCTTTGTTGAGAAAATCGTACACAGGCTTGGCTATCAAATTGTCATAATCGCTGCGCCGGCAGTCTTCCGCCGGATCAATATCGATGGTGATGAGATTGGCGGCCGGGATGCGGCGCTGGTCCATATAGAACCTGGCCAGGCTGAGGCTGTCCGGTTGCTGTTTGTTGGCAACAACGGCTATTTCACCGGCGGTGAGTCCATAGCCCGGCGCAGCAGCAAAGAGGGCGCCAAGCAGTATGACAAAGGAAAGGAAGGCGGGCAAGGTCAATTACCTCCTGGCGGCAAGAACGATATCGATGACGTTATCAAGGAAAAGATAACGGCCGACGACAAAGAAGATGATCGACAGCAAGGCTGCGGCCGGCACGGTAACCAGCCAGGAGGCGAAGATCTTTTGCGTCACCGGCCGGTTGATGCCGCCGAGACCGCGGGCCAGCCCGATACCCATGATGGCCCCCACCAGGGTATGGGTGGTGGAGACCGGCAGGCTGAGACGGCTGCAGATCAGCACGGTGGCTGCCGTGGCAATATCGGCGGCCACGCCGCGGGAAGGGGTGAGTTCGGTGATTTGGGTGCCCACGGTGGCCATGACCCTATAGCCGAAGGTGGCGAGGCCCACGACGATGCCCGCGCCGCCCATGACCAGGATGGGGAGGGGGACGCCGACCTTCATCTCCACGGTGCCGTGTCTGATGATATGGGCGATGGCGGCAAAGGGGCCTACGGCATTGGCCACATCGTTGGCGCCGTGGGCAAAGGCCACGGAACAGGAGCTGATAATGACCAGCGGCACAAAGATCTTTTCCACCTCCTCCAGCTGTTTGGCGATGGGCAGGGTGTCTTTGCCGCGCAGGTGGCGGCTGATCCAGATTTTTGCAATAACGGCTAAGATCAGGCCGATGGCCACGGAGATGAGGATGGAGGTGAAGCCGGTAAGCCATTGCAGGCCGCTGATGATATGATTGAGGCCATTGTAGATCGTGGCCAGAGTAACGACAAAGACCACTAAAAAAACAATAAAAGGGGCATAGGTTTGCACGGCTTCAGCCGGTTTCTCCTTGCCCAGGATTGAGGTGCTGATAAATTTAAAGAGAACAAAGGCCACCAGCCCGCCCGCCAGGGGCGAGATAAACCAGCTGGCCACGATCTGGCTCATCTTGTTCCAGTCCACTGAATGCCAGCCGGCGGCAACAACACCGAAACCGGCCACGGCGCCGACAATGGCATGGGTGGTGGAAACCGGCATGCCCACCCAGGTGGCGAAGTGCAGCCAGAAAGCGGAGCAAAGCAGGGCCGCGGTCATGCCGATAATGAGCAGGGCGGCGGCTTCACCATCGCGCAGATGGGGCAGGGCGGCAATCATGTCCGGGTTGACAATCCCCTTGCGGATGGTTTCCGTTACGCTGGAACCTACCAGCACCGCCCCGGAAAACTCGCAGATGCCAGCCAGGATAATCGCCTTTTTGATGGTCAGGGATTTTGAACCTACGGCGCTGCCCATGGAGTTGGCCACATCGTTGGCGCCGATCGTCCAGGCCATGTAAAAACCGATGAGGCCTGTGAAGAGTAAAATAAAGACATCCATGGTTAAACCTTGTCACGATGCCTGCGCCATTGGGTTTCTTGCCAAGGAACCCGATGGCGCACAGCTGACGACAGCCTGTTATTTGATAATCATTGCCCGCAAAAAGTCGCCGGCGTTTTCCGCTTCATTGGCGATGGCGCCGATCTTGAGCAGCATTTTCTCATAAAAGATGATATCAAAGGTGCCTATCTTTCCTTCCAGCTGATAAATATCAATGCTCAGTGAGCGGGCCAGCTTGTCGGCCTTCCACTCTTCTTCCCCAAGGCCCTGGATGAGAGAGAGCACCTGCCGCGCCTCGGCGCCGCCGAAGGAGGCTTCGGCCAGGTTTTTGAGTTCAACGGCTGCAGTGAGGAGGTTGCCGCTTACCTGATACATCTGGTCAACCAGAGCAAAAAACTTGTCCTGCACATGGGGATGCAGCTTGGTTTTGCGGATGCGGAGAATGACGGCAAAGTCCTGGGCGTAGTCTGCCATTTTTTCCTGACACTCGAGAAAACCGTCCAGTTCCTCCCGGTCCACCGGCAGAAAAAAGCGGCGGGGCAGATCTTCCCGGATCTGGTGTTTAATCAGGTCGGCCTCATATTCGAGCTTGCTCACCCTGGCCTGCAGTTCATGGATGAGTTCGTAGTTTTCATAGACCAGGGCCTCCATGAGCGGCTTGATCATTTCCAGACACTCATGGACCTTTTTTGCGTGCTCAACAATGGGGCCGAAAGGGGATTTTTTAAACAGATTCTGGATGATTGCCATGCCTGTCATCTCCTGATAGAGAGAAATAATATCAATTTGCTAAAAAAAAGAACGGAAATCATGTATTATTCGCGCATATTTCACGCGTTGCGATGCTGATTTTACCTTGTGGACAACCTATCATGAAATACTTGAAAAATCCAAGAAAGCAAACAGATTTCTCTCACCCGGTTTTCGGCGGGTTTGTGCAGATTGATGTCCTGGCAGGTTCGCCAAAGCAAAATCTGGCCAGGGTGCGGGAGCTGCTCGAAAGCCTTGCCCCGCCGCCAGGAGCTGTTATCGTGCTGCCGGAGCTCTGGTCAGCGGGATTTTTTTACCAGGGGCTGGCTGGCCAGGCGGCAGCGACCGGCGAGATGCTTGCCGGTCTCTCGGAGCTGGCCGGCCGTTACCGGATCTGCCTTGCCGGGTCGCTGCCGGAGAAAAGGGTTGCGCCGGGCGGGACAAATTACCTTAACACCCTTTATTTCACCGGGCCTGACGGGATGCTTGGCGCCTACCGCAAGCAACAGCTCTTTGCCCCCATCGAGGAAGACCGCTATTTCGCGCCCGGGGATAGTCCGCTGCCGGTGGGCACGCCCTGGGGCCTGCTGGGCGGGCTGGTCTGTTTTGATCTGCGTTTTCCCGAACTGGCCGGGGGGCAAGCGGCCCGGGGAGCCGGGGTGCTGGTGGTGAGCGCCCAATGGCCGGCGGCAAGGCAAGGCCACTGGCGCATCCTGCTGCAGGCCAGGGCCATAGAAAACCAGGCCTTTGTCATTGCCTGCAACCGCTGCGGCACCACCGGAGACACGGTGTTTGCCGGTCATTCCCTGGTGGTTGGCCCGGACGGTTCTATCCTGGCCGAGGCGGGGGCGGAAGAGGGGGGCGGCGGAGCAGAACTTGACTGGTCACTTCTCACGGAGACCAGAGCCGCTTTTCAGACCGCGGGCAGAACCCCATACCGTTTTGCCGACCAGGACAAGATCTGTGAATTGGAAAGATTGCAGGAGAAAGTCGCCTGTTACCGGCAGGCGGGCCGCAAGATGGTGTTCACCAACGGCTGCTTCGATATCCTCCACGAGGGCCACGTCACCTATCTGGAAGCGGCCCGGCGCGAGGGGGATTATCTGGTGGTGGGGGTCAACAGCGATGCCTCGATCCGGGCCATCAAGGGACCTGACCGGCCGGTGAACAGTGAAACGAGCAGGGCTCGTCTGCTTGCCGCTCTGGGTTGCGTTGACCATGTGGTGCTGTTCGGCGAGGAAACCCCACTGCAGCTCATTACCACCCTGATGCCCGATGTGCTGATCAAGGGCGCGGACTGGCCGGTGGAGAAAATTGTCGGGGCACAGGAGGTCTTGGCCGCCGGAGGCGTGGTGAAAACCATTGAGCTGGTCGGTGATTTTTCCACCACCGGCCTGATCAAGAAAATCAAAACATTATAACGGTCATTCCCTTTAACCCTATTCATCCCTCAGGCTTCCTAATGCTCGCAAATATTGCGGGAAATTTTTTTGCATAATTTATTTATCAGTGCATCGGATCAAAAAGTGTGTTATGGCTAAAAAATACTGACAAGTAAGTTGATTGAATAACTAACAAGCAAAATGAGGGATATTTATGATGCGCAGGTTACTGGTTGGTTTGCTGGCCGCGGGGATTTCATTCGGGTATGCCGCCTCTTCACAGGCTGCTACATATAATTTCAGCTATGATCCGGCAGATATCCTCATGGGGGCTGCTGGCGTCTCCTCTGTCGAGCATGAGTTTGATGTCACCGGCAGCATCCTTGATCTCTCCACCATCACCGGCGCAACTCTTGCCATCTATCTCAATGATTCGAACCCTAGCGTGTTATCCATGATGCATGCCAACCTCGATGAGGTTGATGGGCAGTTCCTCGGCATCTCCCTGTGGGGTGAGGGTAACCATGTGGCCACCTATATCAATGCGAACATTATTACGGATGCCCTGACAGATAACGGGTTTTTCAACCTCAACGTTGATTCTGATTTGGGATTTACTCTGCCCTTTGACGTGGATAATTTCAATTATGACAAAGCGGTGCTGACCGTGGATACCAGCGAGGTCCCCCTGCCCGGAGCGGTCTGGCTCCTGGGTTCCAGTCTGGCTGGCTTGATTGCTTACCGCAAAAAGAACTAACCGCGAAATCAGCAGAGAAGTTTGCGAAAGGCCGGGCATTGCCCCGGCTTTTTTTTTGGAAAATTGCTCCAGCCTCTCCGGAACGGCTTTTGCAAAGATTATCGTCTCCTCACTCCTGCCCACAGCAGAGATCCTGCCAGCCCGCGGCCAGGTCTTCGCTGCAGAGGCCCAGTTCTCCGGCAAACTCACAGAGGGTCTGCCGGCTGCAGTTGATGCAGGATCTCTCACCAAGCCTGACGAAGCAGATCTCCTGCTCCAGGAAAGAGACCAGGGCTGCGGCAACCTTTTGGCGCACATGGCCGGTATCCAGATTTTGCGCCTCGGCAAAAAGCTTCAGGCGCCGCCAGTTGATGGCGCTTCTCTGCAGCCCGCGATAGATGCTTTTTTTTCTGTTCTCCGGCTGCAGGTCCCGGAGAATAATGGTTTGATAACGGTTGATCACCGCCTTTTTCAGGGGGAGGTGATCCTGTTTTTCCAGGGAGAGGCCCGGTCCCTCCGGGTCGCTGCACAGAAAATACAGAGAGCCGTGCATCGCCACTTCCGGCATCTCGCCGCCGGCATCCTCAATAATGAAAACCTCATCCTCCAGAAACATTTCCTTGCTGCTCATCGGTCATTCATTGGCGTTAAAAGTTATGGCAGGCAACCGCTGCGAACTGGCCTGTCTGTCCGGTGGGCTGTTGTATAGCATGGAATCTCAGTCCAGGCCAGGGCTAATTTTCACAAGTGCCAAGGGGAAGTGCTCAGCCAGGTGGTGAATTCATTTTCCGCCAGAGGTTTGCTGATATAGTAACCTTGGGCCTGATCGCAGCCCATTTCCCCGAGAATATTAAAAAGCTCTCGTGACTCCACTCCTTCGGCCACCGTGGTCAGGTTAAGATCACGGGCCGCTGCCAGGATGTGTTTCACCAGAGAGGTGTTGAGGGAGGAGGAAAAGAGATTGCCGATCAGGCTCTGGTCGATCTTGACGGTATCGATAGGCAGGGTCTGCAGATAGCTTGAGGCGGAGTAGCCGCTGCCGAAATCGTCAATGGAGATTTTGATGCCGATGTTTTTCAGGGAGGTGAGCACCTCTGCCGCTGTTTTCATGTCCGTAATCAGGGATCGCTCGGTAATCTCGATTTCCAGGTTGGCGGCATTGATGTTGAAATGCTTGACTAATTCGATCAGTTCCGCGATGAGGCTGCGATCCTGGATATTATGGGAGGTGAGGTTGATGGACAGGGTCAGATCATGGCCGGCATCCTGCCAGTGCTGCAGTTGCCTGAGGCCGGCTTTTACGGCAAACAGGGCAAGGGGATGGATGAGCCAGGTTTTTTCCGCTTCAGGCACAAACATTTCGGGAGAAAGCAAACCGTGCCGCGGATGCTGCCAGCGGATCAGGGCCTCGGCGCCGACGATTGTCCCCGTGGCAATGGCAACCTTGGGCTGCAGAAAGAGGATAAGCTCATCCGCCAGCAGGGCTTCCTTCATGGTGCCCAGCAGCGACAGCCGTTTCACGCTGCTGTTGTCAAAATTTTTATTATAGGCCGAGTAGAGCAGGTTCTGTTCCTCGGCAAAGTGGGCGGCAACGCTGGCCTTTTGAATCATTTCATCCGGGCTTTCCCTTTTTTCTTCATTGCTCACCACACCCACGTGCATGTTGATAATGACCGGAATTTCCTCAAAGTAAAAAGGTTCTTTCAGGTTCTGGGTAACCTGGCGGCATAGTTTGATAAAATGATGCGGTTCAGCATCGTGGGCGGCAATGGCCAGAATATTGTTCTGCAGTTTATAGAATGTTGCCTGGGGCAGGGAGGCGTGGCGGAGCCGGTCGGCGATCTGCAGGGCGAGAACATTGGCTGAGCGGTAACTCAGGGTGTCAACGATCTGTTGCAGGTTGCTGATGATGATGACGGCCACGGCCAAGGGGGGCCTGCCGTTCCCGGGCCGCTCCAGCACCTGCTGCAGAAAATTCTGCAGGGACAGATAATTGGGGAGGCCGGTCAGCGGGTCATGCAGCGACTGCTGCTGGGCCCGGTCTATCTGGTCGTTGAACCATTTTGAGAACAGTCCGGTAAGGATGGCGGCAATCAAAAAGAAAAAGATGCGGAACAGCCAGTTTGCCGTTTCCTGGGGAATGCCCTCGGGCACATAAAGGGGCATCCATGGTCCAATCAGCAGACCGGCGGCAAGGGCGGCAGTCACGCCGCCGCTGATTCTGAACACGGCGGCGGCTATGATGATGGGAACATACATCAGATGAAGCCAGGAAAAACTGGTGCCGCCGGTGTAATAAACGATGGCGGTGACAGCCGCCAGGAGAATCTCGATGGTGAAAATCACGGCAGCAGCCCTGAGTCCCGCCGGTTTCCGCCAGTTTTCAATAAAGGAGTGAAGGGGGAGGGTTGCCGGCGGCATGCTGCATTCCTGTTTTAGGCACCTTGGCTGATATCGTAAAAGGATGATGCCCAGTTCATTTTTTATTAAAGGTACTGACTGTTTATACCGATGTTAGATTTTACAGGAAAAGAAAGAAACCGTCCAGGATGGATTATCAGATGCTGATTGTCCATAGAGCGGGCATGCGCGTGTTTACTGTGTTTACTGTTCCCGCAGCCCGGACCACATTGATAAGGATGAAACATATGTCTCAGATAAAATCACTGCTGCTGTTGTCGGTTTTTTCCCTGGCTGTTTTTTGCGGGCCGGCACAATCATTTCAGTCCAATGAGGCGGGGATGACTCCCACCTACCTTGAGCCGGAAAGATTCCGCGCCGCGCCGGATGCCGCCCAAAACGAGGCGGACGAGCTGGTGCGGAAGATTCAGGCCCTGGCGGATGACCTGGTCGTCCTGCTGGCCGATCCTGATCCGGTGAACGGCACCCTGGCTGACGGACTGGTGGTCACTACCTTTGTCGATATCAATAATCTCTACAGAACCTCGTCCTTCGGCCGCTATGTGGCCGGGCAGCTGATGAACGAAATGCAGCGTTATGCCTTTCGGGTCATTGACATGCGCAAGAGTCTCGGGGTGGTGGTGCAGGAAAAAAGAGGCGAATTCGGCCTGTCCCGCAACCCGGACGAGATCCCTTCTGCCCATGAGGCCCGGGCCATGCTTACCGGCACCTATCTGGTGGGGGATAAGGAAATTATCGTCAATGCCAGCATTGTCGACAACCGGGGGGGCGAACTCTTGTCCGGCACCACGGTTATTTTTCCGCGCAATGCGCTGGGCGACTGGATGCTGCAGGATTCCGCCGCCGCCCAGAAGCACTCGGCAGGGGTGATTTACATGAAAGAACTTGAAATGTAAGGGGAAAACCTATGTACTTAAAATGTACGGTTTGCTTTTAGACAAAGGGGTGAAGCGATGAAGATAACAATGATCAAGGTGGCGGTCTGCGCGGCTCTGCTGGCGCTTTTTAACTTTGCCTGCGCCAAGGCCCCGGCACCGGAAAGTCAACCGGTGATTAACGAGAGCGGGGCTTCATCCCCCAATGCCTATCTCAAGGTTGAGGAGAAGAAGGGCACCGAGGGCATGGAGCAAAACGGGCTGATGCCCGCCCCCATCGCCCACCGATACCGGATTTATCAATACATGCCGGAAAGTTCCCGTTCCCAGGCAACGGAAAGCCAGCTCTCTGATATTTCCAAGGAGGTGGCCGGCAAGGTCTTTTACGAACTGAAGGAGGATGGCGAAAAGAACTATTCCGCCCGGGTTGCCGTGGTTGCCGCGGTACCTTTGTCCGATCTCAAACGCGATACGGAGTTCGGCCGGGTCATGGCCGAGTATCTGCTGACCGACCTGGCTGACCGGGGGCTGAAGGTAACCGAACTGCGGCTGGGCAAGGAGATCAATATTATTGCCCAGACCGGCGAGTTCATCCTGACCCAGAATGTCGGTGAACTGGCCAATATTGCCCCTGAGCTCGATTATGTCGTGGTGTCGACCTTCAGCAATACCCGGAAAACCCTGATCGTCCAGGGAAGACTGGTGAGCCTGCAGGACGGGCTGGTAAAATCATCCTGGCGCTACACCATGCCTTTCACCCGGGATCTGCTTGCCTTTTTTCAGGGAGGTGAGCAGCCGTCGACCATTACTGTCCGGGGAATGAATAATTAATCGCCGGACACGGGAGGATGATCAACGTGAAGACATTGCACAAAATGCTGTTGGGATGCGGGGCGGCCTTGGCCCTGCCTTTGCTGGCCGCCGCCCTTGCCCCACCCCTGTGGGCCATGGATGAAGCCGGGGGGGAAATGATTACCGCAGACGAGTACCCCAAGCAGATCAGCTACCAGCGATATTCCAATCTGGCCGAGCTGGTCACCCTGATCTGTGATGATGCCAGCGGGGTCTTCCAGGGCTTTTATGGGCCGCAAGCGGTGGAGGTGTCCCCGTTTGCCGTGGTCGGCGATTATCAGGTCCATAAAATGACCATGCTCGGCATCACCCTGGCGGATCAGATGGCCGCCATGATCAACAGTGCTCCGGCTGCAAATTACCTGGCAGCAGATAATTTTCCCCAGACGATGGAAGGTGTCATTGAGGAGGTGGATGGTTACCTGCGGGTTCGTATCAGCGGCAGAAATTTTGTCGGTGAGGGGCGGTCCCATGTGGTGAGTGTGGAGATGTCTGAACCTATCTACCGGTTTTTACATTCCTACGTGGAAAGTTACAAGAATAACTGACAAAGGGTCAGGCCATGGCGGACGAAAAACAGACAACCTCTGATCTGGATGACTGGCTCGAAGATCTGGATGATGCGGACGAATTTTCCGGGGAACTTGACCAGGAGAACATCGATGCCCTGCTGAGTGGCGTGGAGTCCGGGGCCTCTGAACCGGAGACGGGTAAGGCAGAAGCTCCGCCGGCCGACAACGCCTCGGTGGATCTGGACCAGGCCAATATAGACGCCCTGCTGGGGGGCAACCTGGAAGTTGGGGAGCAAAAGGCGGCGGCACCGGCGGAGGCGGCAGACAACACCTCGGTGGAACTGGATCAGGCCAACATTGATGCCCTGCTGGGCGGCAGCGGGGAGGATGACGATGACGGAGAAGCAAAATCTGCCGAAGCCCTGGGTGACAATGCCCCGGTAGAGCTGGACCAGGCCAATATTGATGCCCTGCTCGGCGGTTTGGAGGAACGCCCCGGCCAACAGACTGCCGCTCCTGGGCAGCAGGAGGAGACCGGCAGCGGGGAACTTGACCAGGCCAATATTGATCTTCTTTTAGGGGCTGATGATGACGATTCTCCCCAGGCCGGGGATTCGGGAGAGCTTGATCAGGACAATATCGATGCGCTGCTGCGCGGGGCTGACAAAGAGGAAAAAGAGCTTGCGGCCAGTGACTTCCTGGCAGCCGGTCCAGCCGGCGAGGTTGGTCGTGGCCAAGGGCTGGATGTGGATCAGGATGAAATTGATCAGCTTTTTTCAGGGCTGGACGATGATGAGGCGGAAGAGCCGTTCCCGGCCGAGGAGATGGATCTCGCCGATGTGCTGGAGGGAGATGATGATTTCCAGGAGGTAGGCGATACAGCCAAGTCGAATAAGACATCCTCCGGCGAAGTAACCGTGGCCGGTGACATTGATAATATGAACCATGAAAAACCTGCCAAAGACCAGGGAACAGGCGGTGTTCTTCCCTTTCTGCCTGCGTCGATCAACAAGACCGTTGCCACGGTTATCGCCGTTTGTCTCGCCCTTGTCGTGGCTTCGGGGGTTTATTTTTTGCGGTCCGGTCCAAAAAAGGAACCGGCGATTCCCATGCAGAGTGCCGAGCCGGTGGCCAAGGTGGAGGAGCCGCAACCCCAGGCGGCTGTCAATCATGTGCCGGTGGTCGGTGACAGCCTGTTTACCATGCCGGAAACCGGAGGGGAGGTAGCAGTGCCCCTCAGCGCCAAGGATGATGACGGCGACACGGTCACCTATGAGGTGGCCACCCCGCCGCAGCATGGCCGGCTGTCCGGCGAGGCCCCCGCGCTGGTTTATCTGCCGAATAATGATTTCCCGGGCGAGGACCGCTTCGAGTACAAGGCCAGTGATGGAAAAGAGAGCAGCGCTCTGGCCAAGGTGGTCATTACCGGGCCGAATTTGGCCAAACTGGCGGTGGAAAAGGAAAAGCAGCGGGCAGAGGCGGCGAAAAAATCTTTCAAGGCGGCCAGGGCGAAGGTCTTTGCCAAGAACAAGACCTTTGATACGGCAAGCACCGCTAAGGTGATAATAGACTGGGCTCGTATCTGGCGTGAGGCGAATCACAGCCCTTACAGCGCCAAGGTCTCCGTTGAGGTTGACGATTCCCGGCTGAAGGGCAGCCTGAGTAAAGTCGATGGCGGCAGGTATGTCTACCGGCCTGATCCCGCCTTTAGCGGCAAGGATGTTCTGCATTACCGTTTTAAAAAGGGGGGGCTGAGTTCCGGGCTGGGCAAGGTGACCATGCTGGTCAGGCGCGGCGATCTGGCGCCGGAAATACGCCTCGGGGAAATGGCCGGCACCTATATGGTCGGGGAAACGGTGCGCATTGATGCCAGCCCCACCAGGGATGAGGCCAGAAGCACGCTGAGCTTCCGCTGGGAGCAGATATCCGGGGTGCCGGTGCAGATTAAAAAGAACAATGAGCAGGGCTCCATTATCACCTTTGCCATGCCCTCCTCCTTTTACACCTCAACGGAGCCCGGACCCGTGCTGCGGGTCACGGCAGTGGATGCCGCAGGGCAAAGTGACTCCAAAGATGTCAAGGTGCGGACCACCTCCCGCCGCAAGTCGGCGCTCTGGGGTATGGCGGGCAATGCGGAGAGCGACGCCGTGGGGTTACGCTAGCAGGGGATTTTCTACCAGCGGCTTTTGAGCGCCGCCACCGTCTGGAGGTAGTCGCCGGAGAAAACCGCGGAACCGGCCACGAAGATATTGGCGCCGGCGGCGGAGATGGCACTGATATTAGCAGGGCTTACCCCGCCGTCAATTTCAATGCCCGTCGAAAGCCCGAGCTGATCGATGCGTGCCTTTAAGGCGCGGATTTTATCCAGGGTGGAAGGGATAAAGGACTGGCCGCCGAAACCAGGATTGACACTCATCAGCATCACCAGATCAACATCTTCCAGGATGTAGTCCAGGGTTGCCAGCGAGGTGGCGGGGTTCAGCACCACTCCGGCCTTTTTTCCGAGCTTTCTGATGTGCTGGATGGTGCGGTGCAGATGGGTGCAAGCCTCAACATGCACGGTGATCCAGTCCGCCCCGGCCTCGGCAAAGGCCTCAAGGTAGCGGTCGGCATCACTGATCATCAGATGCACGTCCAGGGGGTGCCGGCAGATCTTCCGCACCGCCGCCACCACCAGCGGCCCGATGGTGATGTTGGGCACAAAATGGCCGTCCATGACATCCACATGGATGACATCGGCGCCGGCCTTGATCACGTCGTTAATCTCTTCCCCCAGCCGCGAAAAATCGGCGGAAAGAATAGAGGGGGCAAGCATTTTCTTCTGCATGGCAATAAATCCTTGTTCAAGCGTTCAAACGTTTAAGCGTTGGAACGTTATCATTTCGCCCCGACGGTGACCATGACATAATGGTCGGGCTGGATGTAGCGGCGGGCAACCTCAAGCACCCTTTGTCCGTCAATTTTATCAATCTCGGCAACATAGCGGTTGCCGTAATCCTGCCCCAGGCCGTACGTCTCGTTCAAGCCCATTTCCATGGCCTGGGCGCCATGGGTCTGCAGCCCCAGTTCATACTGGCTGATCAGCAGGTTTTTGGCCTTGGTCAGCTCCTCGTCACTTACCGTTTCCTCCTGGATCAGATAAAGCTCCTTCCACAGCGCCTTGATCACTTCATCTCTTTTGTCCGGGCTGGTGCCGATATAAATGCCGAATGAGCCGGTCTCAAGCCCGAACAGGCTGAAGGCGGAAAGGCTGTAGGCCAGGCTCTGCTTGTCGCGCAGCTCGTTGAAGAGCCTGCCGCTCTGGCCGCTTAAGACGGTTTCGATGATTTCCAGGGGATATCTGTCTGCGCTGGAGAGCGGTACGGCGAGAAAACCGATGACAATATGCACCTGTTCCTTGTCCCGTTCCACCGAGAAGAATTGCGGGTGGGCCGGGGGAGGCGGGGGCAGGAAACTTTCCCGTACCGTATCGTTGTTTGTTGCCGGGTTGGCCCAGGTGCCGAAGTATTTTTCCACCAGCTTCTGCACCTCGCCAGCCTTGACATCACCGGCAACAGCCAGCACCATCTTTTCCGGAACGGCGTGATCCTGGTAAATTTTTTTCAGATCGCCGGTGGTGAAGTTTTTGATGGCCGCTTCCGAACCCGAGTTATTCAGGGCGTATGGGTGTCCCTGGAAGAGCAGGCGGTTAAATTCTTTGAAGCTCAGCGAGGGCAGCGAATCATCCTGCTGCTTGAGCAGGGCCAGGAGTTCCGGTCTGATTTTTTCCGCCTCCGCCTCATCAAAGGCCGGGGTGATGATAATGTCCCGGAAGAGCCTGAGCCCATCATCAAAAAAACGGGCCAGAAAATCCGCCTTGAGGCCGAAGGTGTTTTTACCGTTGAAGCCGGAGATGGAGCCGGCCATTTCGGCAATCTCCAGGGTGAGCTCCCGGGAGGACAGTTTCTCGGTGGCGGTGGGCAGCAGCTCGGTGATAAAGGCAAAGGCGCCGTTGGTGGCTTCCGTTTCACTGCGCAGGCCGCCGGGAAAGAGAGCCCGCATGGAAACGGTGGGGATGCTGTGGTCCTCCCGCACCAGCAGGGTGATGCCGTTTGCCAGCTGAAACCGGTGCACATCATTGAGGTAGGAGTTGCTCAGCAAAGAGGGGGGCACACTGTTTTTGGCCGCCTCTTCCGCCTTGGCGATGATTTGGGCAAACATCCCGCTGTTGATGTCGACCGGGCTATCCAGCGGCAGCAGGCAGCCGACGGAGATGTTGCGGGTGGTAAAATATTTCTGGGCCACGCGCATGACGTCGTCGGCGCTTACCGTGCGAACCTTGGTCAGGTATTCGTCTTCCCGCGGATCACCGGTGAGAAACTCAAAAGACCCCAGGGTACGGGCCTGTCCTTCCGCCCGTTCCAGATTGAAGACAAAGTCGCTTTCCAGGTTGCGTTTCACCCGGTTGATCTCTTCCTCGCTGACCCGCAGGTATTTGAGCCGGAAAAACTCTTCCAGCATCGCCTCCAGGGCTTCTGGAAGTTTGGCGGCATCCAGGGTGGCGGTAGCCTCCATCAGCCCTTTGTCCTTGGGGGTAAAGGCTGCGGCGCTGACCCGGTAGACCAGCCGCTTCTCGTTGCGCAGCTCATTGAACAGGCGGGAGGCATCTCCCTGGCCGAGAATGGCGGCAATGACATCGAGCACCGGGGTGTCGGGATGGACAAAGGGGGTAATGGCAAAGGCCAGGGCCAGATGGGTCTGGTTGATGTCGTCCTTCTGCTGGAAAAAGCGGGGCGCATCCTGGTCCGGTTCCTGGGGCAGGGGGGGCTGAACATGATCGCCCTGGGCAATGTCCCCCATGAGATTATTTACCGCCCGCAAGACATCGCCGTAACGCACGTCGCCCACCACCACCACGGTGAAGTTCTCGGCATGGTAGTGGTCCTTCATGTAGTTGAGGATGTCGTCCCGGGTAAAGCCCGTGACGCTCTCCACCGTGCCGATGACCGGCAGCCGGTAAGGATGGACCGTGTAGGCCGTGGTCATCAGCTGCTCGAAGAGCTTGGTTTCCGGCCGGTCGTTACGCATGCGGATCTCTTCCAGAATCACCTTTTTCTCCCGCTCCAGCTCGTCGGGATCAAATATGGAGTGGCGCAGGGCGTCGTTGAGCACATCAAGGCCTCTTTCCCAGAAGCGGGCGGAGAGGGTGGCGTGGTACACCGTGTATTCATAGGAGGTATAGGCATTGATGCGGCCTCCGACCTCCTCGATGTCGCCGGCGATCCTGCCCAGCCCCCTGGTGGGGGTGCCCTTGAAGATCATATGTTCGATCAGGTGGGTGATGCCTGCTTCGTTCTCGTCTTCGTAAATGCTGCCGGCCTTCACCCATATCTGTACGGTGGCGACCTTGGTCCCGGGGGTCTCCTTGACCAGGACCGCCAGTTTATTGGAGAGGGTTTCCTTGTAAAGATGGGAGGAAAGTTCTTTGGCGCCGGTTGTCTGTGTTGTCATAGTGATGGCTGTTAGGAGTAAAATCAGTAAGAAAAATGGCCGTGATTTCATGGGAGCGGTCCACATTACACGTTAGAATCGTTTTTTACGTTAAAATAGAGAATTAATCCAGCACAAATCATTACAGCGCTTAAAAGCTGCCCCCGGGTGATAAAGCCTGCCAGAAAGCCGATCTGGGCATCCGGCTGGCGGAAGAATTCGCTGAAGATACGGAAAAAGCCGTAGAGCATGAGAAAGGCGGCAAGCATCGTGCCGTGGGCCCAGCCGCGGCGGTATTTCGCGGTTTTCAGCCGCCAGAGAATGGCAAACAGCACTACCCCCTCCAGCAGGGCCTCATACAGCTGGGAAGGATGACGGGCAAGAGGCCCTGCCCCCGGAAAAACCATGGCCCAGGGTACGTCGCTTACCCGGCCGAAAAGTTCGGCATTGATAAAGTTGCCGAGCCGGCCCAGGCCTAACCCAACCGGGGTCGTTACTACATAGATGTCCGCTGTTTCCAGAAAGTTCAGTCCTTTTTTGCGGCAGTAGAGCCAGCCGGCCAGCACCAGGCCGATGACCGCGCCATGAAAGGACATGCCCCCATGCCAGGTGGCGAAGATCTCCAGCGGATGCTCCAGGTAATAGGAGAAATTATAAAAAAACACATAGCCCAATCTGCCGCCCAGCACCAGGCTGATGATGAGCGCGAAGTTGAGGTTTTCAAATTCAACCGCCAGTTTCTTGAGCCGGAATTTGCTGATCTGATGGCGGACGAGAAAGTAGGAGCTTAAGAAACCGAGAACATACATCAGGCCATACCAGCGCACCTGCAGCGGCCCCAGTTTGATGAGAACAGGATCTATTTCTGGAAAAGAAAGCATACGGCCATTAAACCTGAGAAATTTTGCTTGTCAAGTGATTGCATGCAATGGGGGCTGAGATGACTGGCTGTTGATATTGAAAAAATTTCTTCCCTCCTTAAATTTCTTTTCATTTTTTCCTTAAATGAATATCATTTTATTGAAAATGATATTTTTTCATTCCAGTCTGGGATCACAGGATATTGCTCCTGTTCCATTTTGGCCCTTCTGTGCTGAGGGTTTTGCCGTGGGGCTTCGCTTGATCCCCTCGCCGATCGGCCACCTTGTTCAGCCGTCGGCCCCGGACTTTCCCCAAACAAGACCCGATTACTATCAGGGGGTTTCGCGTTTTTTCCCTTCAGGCACTGTCTCCGTGGCACAGATTCATTTTTTTGGCCGGTGCGGAGCCGTTGATTTTGCAAACCAAAACGGCAGAAGAAGCCGTAAAGGAACAGTACGACCTGTACCCGTTATTTCGTAAGGGCTCCTGATCATTTACATGCTAACCATATGACAGTTAAAAAACTCTTTACCAGGACCACGGCAAGTATCATCGCCAGTACATCGGTGATCATTGCCATTATCTATGTGTCCTACCTGTCCCATGCTCATTTCAAAAAAACCGTTGTTTCCCAGATAGAGCAGCAGTTGCAGGCCACCAATGAGGCCACGGCCAGGGGTATGGAAGAATATATTGCCGAGCACCTTGCAATCTTCAAAGCCTTTGCCGATGATTCGAATTTACGGCAAAGAATTATTACTGCGGCGGGCACTGGCCGGATGCCTGAAAGCGGATATTGTCCCATCGAAAATCTTTATCAAATTCACAAAAGTGAGATTTATAGCCTCGCTGTCTTTGATGCCAAAGGGCTTCTCCTGCATACTTCTCCTGCCAGGGGGGATGGCGAGGGCAGCAATGATGCCGCGAAGCGGGATATTGCCTATGTGATCAATGAGCAGAGAGGGCACATCAGTGCAACGTTTGTCAACGAACGGGGCAATCTCGCCATATCCGGATCAGAGCCGATATTTGCGCATGAGGAGTTTATCGGTATCCTCAGGTGGGTGATCGAGGTTGAAACCCTGGCCAGACGTTTTATCACCCCGATCAAGGTCGGCCACAACGGCTTTGCCTGGATGTTTGATGGCCAGCATACGGTTCTTGCCTATCCCCGAAAAGAGTTCATCGGCCTCAGGGTGTTGGATGTCATCAGAAGAATGCATACGGAAAGAGGGGAAAAGTTCAACGAAAACAGGACAAAAGAGCATATCAAAGCGGAGCATGATTATCTCAACCGGGTGGCCACGGAACCACAGGGTGCCGGGATCTATACCAACTGTCTCACGGATCAGCCTGATCTGGTCGCCTTCTGGCGCATTTCCATTGGCCGGGAGCACTGGCATCTGGTATTGACCCTGCCCTATGCGGAAATTGCCGGACCGATCAACCGGCATGCGAGAAATACCATCATGCTGGCGGGGTTGCTGGTGCTCTTTCTGGGAACCGGCGGCATCATGCTGTTCCGGAGCCAGAAACGGCAGGCGAAGCTTGAAATCGAAGCAAGGTATCTGCAGGAGATCGCCAGCGGAGCAGAGGCGCTGAGGGAGAGTGAGCAGAAACTGTCCGGCGTCATTGAGTCGGTGCCGGATTACATGTGTATGGTGGATCAACAGTTCAACATTATCTGGGTCAACGAGAATTCCGAGTCGGTTTTCGGGGCGGATATCCTCGGCAGGAAGTGCTTTGCCGTTTATCAGGGCCGCAGCGAGGTGTGTGCGTCCTGCATTGTCCAGAAATGTTTCGAAGACGGCAGGATCCACGAATTTGAAACGGATATGGCCATCAACGGCAGGCAGACGAATTTCTGGTGTATCGCCAATGTTGCCGCCCGCGATGAACATGGCAATCCGAAGATGGTGGTGGAGCTGCTGCGCGATATCACGCACCGCAAGATGGCCGAACTGGAACTCCGGGCGAGTGCGGAGCGCTACCGTAAACTCTTTGAGCAGGCCCGGGACGGCATATTTCTCGCTGAGGCGGAAACCGGCATCATTGTTGACTGCAACCAGGAGGCCGCCAGGCTGGTCGGCATGGATAAATCGGAACTAATCGGCCGACACCAGACAATCCTGCACCCGCCTGGTCGCGTTACGGATACTTTTTCTCACACATTCCAAGCCCATATCAAGGATGGTGAGGGAAGCATTCTGGAAGAGGAGATTATCACGAGCAGCGGGGCCATAAGAATCGTAGCCATCAAGGCCAGCCTGATAAATATCGGCGGCAAAAAGTATCTGCAGGGGATGTTTCGCGACATCACCGAGCTCAAACGGGCGGAGGATAAGCTGCGGGAGAGCGAGAAAAATTACCGGGAAATCCTGGACGCCATGGGAGACTGGATCCATGTGGTGGATCAGGATTTGAAAATTGTGCTGTTCAACGCCGTTTTTAGGCGGATTAACAGGGAGTTGGGGCTGGAGGAGGAAGTTATCGGCCGTACTCCCCTGGAAATTTTTCCCTTTTTGCCGGCAAAGGTTGTTGATGAATACCGCTGGGTTTTTGCCAATAAACAGGTGCTGGTCACCCAGGAAACCACCAGAATCGGCGACCGGGAATTTGTCACCGAAGCCCGCAAGATACCCCTGATGGAAGAGGGCAGGGTGGTCAGGGTGATTACGGTTATCCGGGATATGACCGAGCAGAAGCGCTTCGAGGTGCAGTTTTATCAGGCGCAGAAAATGGAGTCCATCGGCACCCTGGCTGGAGGGGTGGCCCATGACTTTAATAATCTGCTGATGGGCCTGCAGGGCAGAAATGCCCTGATGCTGATGGATATCGACTCTTCGCATCCTCATTTTCCTCATTTGAAGGAGATAGAAAGCATTGTCTGGCGGGCCGCGGAACTGACCAAGCAGCTTCTCGGTTTTGGCCGGGGCGGGAAATATGAGGTCAAACCGGTCAATTTAAATGAACTTATCAAGGTGCAGAATCATCTGTTCGGCCGTACCAAGAAAGAGATCACCATTCATGAAAAATATGCGGAGGATCTCTGGACCGTGGAAGCCGATCAGGGGCAGATAGAGCAGGTGATGCTGAATCTCTACATCAACGCCTGGCAGGCCATGCCCAATGGCGGCGATCTTTTTGTGCAGACGGAAAATGCCGTCTTGGATGAAGATTACCTGCGCCCATATAGAGTGAAGCCCGGGCAGTATGTCAAGATCTCGGTGACCGATACCGGAGTGGGCATCGATGAAGCCATTCAGCAGAAGATCTTTGATCCGTTCTTCACCACCAAGGAGATGGGGAGAGGAACAGGCTTGGGCCTGGCCTCGGTATATGGCATCATCAAGAATCATGGCGGCATTATCAATGTTTACAGCGTCAAAGGACACGGCGCCACCTTCAACATCTATCTGCCCGCCTCGGGAAAAGATGTCATTGCAGAAAAGAAGCTGTCAAACGAGGTGTTGCACGGCGAAGGGACCGTTCTGCTGGTGGATGATGAGCAGTTGATCATCGACGTCGGCACGGAGATCATCAAGAGCCTGGGCTATGGGGTGCTGACCGCCCGCAGCGGTAAAGAGGCGCTGGCTGTTTACACCAGCAACCGGGACAGGATTGATATTGTCCTGCTGGATCTGGTCATGCCCGGCCTGAGCGGTGGCGATACCTTTGCCGGATTAAAAAAAATCAATCCCGAGGTGCGGGTTCTGCTGTCAAGCGGTTACAGCATTAATGGCCAGGCTTCCTCCATGCTGAAGCAGGGCTGCAGCGGTTTTATTCAGAAACCTTACAATATGAAGGATCTGTCCCAGAAAATTCATGAAATCCTGACCAGGCAAAAGATGTAAAAATTGCATCCGGACTTCCGGGCAGCCGAGCGGTCTGTCTGCCGGCCTCCGGGCCGAACTCTGCATATTCATGCCGCCTCAATCCCGGAGAACCTTTTGTCCGCTGCATACTTAACCATTTGGCTGCTATCCCTTATGCCGGTCTTTTTTGCCGCTCCTTACCGGCTGCCGCGCCAGCCTTAAGAGAATGGCTGAAGAAAAACCGGAGAAAAGGGGAACGTAATTTTTGACAGTCTTCTCACCCCATGTTAAATAATTTGCCCATGCCTTGACGAGTTCGGTCACTCCTGTAAGATTCCCACGTCCTATTATCCAACGCGGTCATATCCGGCAGGTGGCCTTTGCCGGGGATAAAGATTTTCACAGCGATCCGGATAAGTTCCGGCAAGTACGGTCAGGCACCTCGCTGCGGCAGGTGATCCGGGGAATCCCGCCTTGCCGGATAATGGTTGGCCTGGTGAGGTAATAAAGAGGAAGGTTTGAGGAAAATGACTAATATATTGCATGTTGATCTTTTCATTAACGGCCAATGGCAAGGGGCCATATCCGGGGGGAAAATCGAGATTGTTAATCCGGCTACGGAAGAGGTGGTGGCCACCGCCAGCCAGGCCGGCCGGGCGGATACGGAGATGGCCATTGCCGCGGCCCGGCAGGGCCTGGCAATCTGGCGCCAGGTGGCGCCCTGGGAGCGCTCGGCGGTGCTGAGAAAGGCGGCCCGCCTGCTGGCTGAGAGAGCAACGGATATCGCCAGGCGGGTGGTGCTCGATTGCGGCAAGCCCATTACCCAGTCATTGGGCGAGGTAAGAAGCGCGGTGGAGATCATTGACTGGTTTGCTGATGAGGCCCGCCGGATCTCCGGCGAGGTGCTGGCCGGCCGAAGCATGCATAACAGGCTGCATACCCTCTATGAACCCGTGGGCGTTGCCGCAGGCTTTACGGCCTTTAATTTTCCCATTGTCCTGCCGTCCCGTAAAATTGCCGCCGCCCTGGCTGCCGGCTGCTCGATTATCTGCCGGCCGGCTGAGGAGGGTTCGGCCTGTGCCGCGGAATTGGTCAGGTGTTTTAGCGATGCCGGGCTGCCTGCCGGGGTCATCAATCTGCTCACCGGCCGGCCGGAGGAAATTTCCGACACCATCCTGGCCAGCCCGGTGGTCAGGAAAATCAGCTTTACCGGCTCCGTGGCGGTGGGCCAGCAGCTTATCCGCCGGGCGGCCGACTCGGTGAAAAAGGTGACCATGGAACTGGGTGGCCACGCCCCGGTCATTGTCCATGCCGATGCTGATCCCGAGAAGGTGGCTGCCGGGGCGGTGGTGGCCAAGTTCCGCAATAACGGCCAGGTCTGCGTGTCGCCGACCCGTTTTTTTGTGCACCACGCCCATGGGGAGCGGTTCACCAAGGCCCTGGTTGAGGCCACCGCCAGGCTGAAGATCGGCAACGGCATGGACCCGGCGGTGGACATCGGGCCGTTGATCAACCGCCGGCGTTTGCAGGCCATGGAGCAGATGGTGGAGAAAACAGTCGAGGAGGGCGGCACCGTGGTTTTCGGGGGCAAGCGGCCGGCCGGGCTCAACAAAGGATATTTTTTTGAGCCGACCATCATCACCAACGTCCGGGATGACATGTCCGTCATGCAGCATGAACCCTTCGGCCCGCTGGCGCTGATTACCGGCTTTGCCACCCTGGAAGAGGTGGTGGAACGGGCCAATGCCGTGGATTACGGGCTGGCGAGTTATGTTTTCACCAATTCCCTGCAGCTGGCCCACCAGACCGTGTCCGCCCTGCAGGCCGGCATTGTCACGGTGAACGGCTGGTCGGGCAGCCTGGCGGAAATGCCGTTCGGCGGGGTGAAATACTCGGGCTACGGCCGCGAAGGCGGTTCGCTGGGCATCTTCGAATATCTTGATGTGAAATTTTTTAACCTCAATTTCGACTGATGGCCCTTAAATGAACAACAGACATGACACCGGGCGGGAGGCCTTTCTCCCTGTGCTCACGGTAAGCCGCCCGTGCATTCCTGGACGTTAGAGGACAGCGCCCGGGTGCCGGGCAACGGTGGCGAGATGCGGCTTTACCGGCGCGACGGGGAGTTTTCCATCCGGGTGGACGAGGATGAACTGATGAACAGCCAGGTCCATGGTTCGGAGGATGCCCTGGCCGAACTGGCCTGCAGCCGGGTCCGTGCCCGGCCTCAGCCCCGGGTGTTGCTCGGCGGGCTGGGGATGGGTTATACCCTGGCCGCCGCCCTGCAGGTTCTCGGGCCTGAGGCCAGGGTGGTGGTGGCTGAACTGGTGCCGGCGGTGGTGGCCTGGAACCGGGGGCCTCTGGGGGGGCTTGCCGGTCATCCGTTGGATGACCGCCGGGTTACGGTGCGGGAGGTGGATGTGCGCAAGGTGATGCGGGCGGACAAGAGCGGCTTTGACGCCATCCTGCTGGACGTTGACAATGGCCCCGAGGGGCTGACCCGCCAGGAAAACAACTGGCTTTACAGTCTGGACGGATTGAGTGTGGCCTTTGCCGCCTTGCGGTCCGGAGGCCTGCTGGCCGTCTGGTCGGCCGGGCCCGATCCGGCCTTTACCCAGCGATTGCACAAGGCGGGCTTTCTGGTGGAAGAGGTGCTGATCAAACTGCATGGGGTGGCTGAAGGCGAGCGGCACACCATCTGGCTTGGCAGCCGGGTGGAGTAATTAAAGCCAGTGAGAAGTGAGAAGGAAGGGGCCGCCGTTGCCAAGGGCGGGCCTGCTGACCAGAGGAGAGATATCATGAAAATTCTGTTGCCCCATCTGCTTGATCTGCTCATGCTGCCCTGTCTGCTGTTCATGCTGGTGTCCTGCACCGGCAAGCCGCCGGAGGCGCAGCCGGCTGACGGCAGACTGCGGCCCTGTCCCGACAAGCCCAACTGCGTTTCCAGCCAAGAGGAGAAGGCCCCGGCGCAGATTGCGCCCCTAACCTTCCAAGGCCCGCCTGCTGCGGCCTGGCAATGCCTGAAAGAGGCCGTCCGGCAGGCCGGGGGAGAAATCAGGCAGGAAGAGGATCAGTATCTGTGGGCCACCTTCACCTCCCAGGTGTTCCGCTTTGTCGATGACGTGGAATTCAGGATGGTGGCCGCTGAAAACCTGATCCAGGTGCGCTCGGCGTCGCGGCTGGGTTATTCGGATTTGGGGGCCAACCGCAAAAGGGTGGAGAAACTGCGGGCGCTTTTTAATAAGAAAATGGGAGATCATGATGGCCGAATTTGACCAATCACGCTGGGCGGATAACGGATTTTCCCAAAATTACCGGGATGAGGCGGATATTTATCTGCCCCGGCGCCGGCACTTTATGGACATGGCCCTCTCCTTTTACGGCCATTTTATTTCGGGCAACCGGGCGGCCCGCGTCCTCGATCTCGGCTGCGGGGACGGCCTGTTCATCCGGCAACTGCTGCAATCCTTTGCCCCGGCGGAGATCACCCTGGTCGACGGCTCCGCCGCCATGCTGGCGGCGGCGCAAGCACGGCTGGGGGACAGGGCGGATATCCGTTTCATCCGGGCAAGTTTCCAGGAGCTGCTGGGCAATGATCCTTTTGCCGGCAATTTTGATTTTATTTATTCATCGCTGGCCATCCATCATCTGCTCTCTGCCGAGAAGAGGGATCTCTATGCCTATATTTACCGCCATCTGGCCCCTGGCGGCTGTTTTGTCCATTATGATGTGGTGCTGCCCTGCTCGGCGGGGCTGGAAAAATGGTATTTATCTTTATGGCGGCAGTGGATAGGCGAGCAGCCGGAGGGCAAACGGGAAAAACTGCTGACGGTTCCCGAGCAATATAAGGGGAACCCGGATAATATGCCGGACTCCCTTGAGGCGCAGCTGGCCATGCTGGAGCAGATCGGCTTTCAGCAGGTCGACTGCTACTGCAAATATGGTATTTTCGCCCTGTTCGGCGGCAGCCGCTGAGGGGAGGCGAAGGAGAAAAAAGTGAAAATTTCCGTTATTCTCGCCCATCCGAACAAAGAGAGTTTTAATCACGCCATTGCCCGGACCGTGCTGCAGGCGCTGGCGGCAAACCGGCATCAGGTCTTTTTCCATGATTTGTACGCGGAACAATTTGATCCCGTTCTGCCGGCCGGCGAAATCTCCAGGGATGCGGTGCTGCCGGCCGTTATCGCCAACCATTGCCGGGAGCTCAGTACGGCGGACGGCATTATTGTCATTCATCCCAACTGGTGGGGCCAGCCCCCGGCAATCCTGAAGGGCTGGGCGGACCGGGTGATCCGGCCGGGGGTGGCCTATGAGTTTCTCGAGGGGGACAGCGGCGAAGGGGTGCCGCACGGACTGTTACAGGCTCATGCCGCCCTGGTGTTCAATACCTCGAACACCGCGGCGGCAAGGGAGGTGGCGGTGTTCGGCGATCCCCTGGAAACCTTATGGAAGAATTGTCTTTTCGGGCTGTGCGGGGTCAGGGATTTTCATCGGAGGATGTTCGGCATCATGGTGGTCAGCACCGAGCAACAAAGAAAAAAATGGCTTGCCGAGGCGGAGGAAATGGTAAAGAATATTTTTGCAGCAAATGATGAATGATCTGAAAAAAATGACGAGACCGGCAAACCATGAGCGAACAGCAGAATAAGGTTGAGCGACAGAAACTTCTGATCATTGTCACCAAGAAGCTCTTTGCCCTCACCGTCCTGTGCCTGATCGGCCTGTCACTGCTGCTGTACTGCCTGAACTTCGGCACCACCGGCAGCAGGACCTACCTGATCACCTATGTCTTCATCGCCGGACTCATCGGCGGCTTTGTCAGCATCCAGCAGCGCCTGCCCAAAACCGATAGCATTGAGCTGCGGGAGCTTTCCCAGTCCTGGTCTTCCCTGCTGCTGATCCCGGTCAACGGCGGGATATTTGCCATTGTTCTGCATATTCTGTTCATATCCGGCATCCTCGAAGGATCATTGTTTCCGGAATACCATCAGGTGGCCATTGATCAACAGAATCTAACCCGGAGTTTTGCCGATTTCTTGACCTATACCTTTCCCAAAGACGGGCCCAATATCGCCAAGTTGATTTTCTGGTCTTTTGTGGCCGGATTTTCGGAAAGATTTGTGCCGCAGATTATCCGCAAAACAGCGGAGAAAACACCCTGACAGCCAGGGAAAACCGATTTTTAGTCAACCCCGGCGTGGTGTGTCTCAGGGCCGCGGCGGAGATGACGGCGGTTTTTATTTTTTGTTCAGGGGGCAGCAATGAAAAATTCATTAAAGGGCGTGCTTTTATCCGGTCTGGTGCTGCCTGGTTTGGGGCAGGTTTTTTTCCGGCATTATCTGCGGGGGATCGCCCTGATGTTTGTGACCTGCGCCTCGCTCAGTGTCATGGCGGCGCTGATCGTGGCAAAGGCCCTGCCGGTTCTTGAAAAGATTGCAGCGGGTGGCGGAGAAATCGATATCAATATGATCAGCACCGCGGTCAACCAGGCAGCCACCGCCTCTGACAGCCTGCTGTTCAATGGTCTGCTGCTGCTGGTTCTGATTAGCTGGATCCTGGCCGTGGTTGATGCCTACAGGATCGGCAGAAAAATGGACCTGTCCGCAACCTAGCCGATCTCCTCGCAATTTCAGCTGTTGATCAATAAAAACGTTGACAACTTGCCCATAATCGAAGAATTCTCTTTTGGTTTGGCGTGGGCCATGAGAAAGGCCAGCCGGGGAGAGCATGAACCGGCCTGAGATAAACAGCGATAATGGTTAGTGGATTAAAAGCATGAGTCATTTCTGGAGTTCGGTGGTCCACGGGCTTACTCCCTATGTCCCCGGAGAGCAGCCCAAGGTGGCTGGCCTGATCAAATTAAACACCAATGAAAATCCCTACGGGCCCTCGCCCAGGGTGCTTGCGGCCCTGCAGGCCGAGGTGGGCGATAGCCTGCGCCTCTACCCGGATCCCAATGGGGAGAGTTTGAAGAACGCGGTGGCGGCCTATTATGGCGTTACACCGCCCCAGGTCTTTGTCGGCAACGGCTCGGACGAGGTGCTGGCCCATGTCTTTCTGGCACTGTTGAAACATGAACAGCCGCTCTTGTTCCCGGACATCACCTACAGTTTCTACCCGGTCTACTGCGGGCTCTATGGAATAGATTTTGTGACCATACCGCTCACCGCCGCCTTGGCAATAGAGGTCACGGATTATGCGCGGCCCAATGGCGGCATCATCTTCCCCAACCCCAATGCCCCCACCGGCCGGCTGCTGCCCCTGGCCAAAATCGAGGCCCTGCTTGCCGGCAACCCGGATTCCGTGGTGGTGGTGGATGAGGCATACGTGGACTTCGGCGGCGAGTCGGCCATTGCCCTGGTGGATCGGTATCCCCAGCTGCTCGTCATCCAGACCCTGTCCAAATCCCGTTCCCTGGCCGGCTTGCGGGTGGGCTTTGCCGTGGGCCACCCCAGACTCATCGAGGCCCTGGAGCGGGTCAAGAACAGCTTCAATTCCTACCCCCTGGGCCGCCTTGCCATCCGGGGCGCCGTGGCGGCCATGGAGGACCGGCCATACTTTGAGCAAACCAGGCAGATGATTATGCGGACCAGGGAGGAACTGGTGCGTAATCTGCGCGGCTTTGGTTTCGAGGTGCTGCCGTCTGCGGCAAATTTTGTCTTTGCCCGGCATCCGGCCCGGGACGCCTTGCAGCTCGCCGCCGGATTACGGGAAAAAGCGATCATCGTTCGCCATTTCAGGCAGGAACGCATCGAGCAGTTTCTCCGCATCACGGTGGGCACGGACGAGCAGTGTAACGCCCTGTGCCGGGCCCTGGCGCAGATACTCGGCGCGTAAAGCTGAAATGGTGCATGGCAAGCAGGAACCACAAAAAAAGGAAGAAACCATGGGAAAAAGATACCTTTGCCTCTTCGTAAGCGCCCTCATCCTTTTTGCCGGCTGCGGCGGAAATGATCCAAACAGTGAAAACAGCCAGGGCAAACAGACCGCCGGCCAGGAGGCGGCTCAACGCTCTGCCGGCTGCCAACTCAAAGAGCCCTGTGAACTCATCACCAGGGCAGAGGCGGAGAACTTGATCGGGGAAGCGGTCAAAGACGGGCAATATGGGGAGCAGAAGGTGGTGGGCATGAAAAAATGCTTCTATGAGGCCGCCAACCCCGATTCCGGAAAATTTCTGCAGATCACGGTGCAGCAGTCCGAGTTCATGCCGCCGCAGGTGCGGGAAGCGGGCCAAAGCCCGAAGAGCATCTTTGTTGAAACCAAAAAGATGCTGACCGATGGCCGGGTTGATCTGGCGGGCTTTGGCGATGAGGCGTTCATCGGTACCGGCGGCCTGCATATGCTGGCCGGGGACTACTATATCACTATCGGCGTGGGCAATCCGGACCGGGACGGCAACCGGCAGAAGCTTGAAGCAGCCGGCCGGCTGGTCCTTGCCAAGCTGCCGGGCCGTTAAGGCCTGCGGTTTATTGCGCATAAGCGGGGAGACGGTCAATGAATCTTTTTGCCTATGGGACGCTGATGTGTGCCGAGATCATGCAGCAGGTTGCCGGCTGCCTGCCGGCGCAATTGCCCGCCACCCTCGCCGGCTACCGGCGCTCCCGGCTCCGCGGCGAGGAGTATCCGGCCATAGTCGGGCAGCAGGGCGCAGTTGTCCAGGGGGTGGTGTATCTTGAGGTGTCCCAGGAGGCCTGGCGGCGGCTGGACCGCTTCGAGGGCGAGATGTATGACAGACGCCCGGTCCTGGTGGACGGCGCGGAAGGCCAGAGTCTGGCGGCCGACACCTACGTCATCAGACCGGAATTCGCCCGGCTGCTGCTGCCGGCGGAGTGGAGCTATGCGGAATTTCTCCGCACCGGCAGGAAGAGATTTGCCGCGGATTATGCCGGTTTTGCCGCACTGGCGGCAGGAGAGAGGGCAGAGCGGTGAAAAGATTCCAGCCGCTGGCCAAGGCCGCGGCCCATGTGGCGGACCGGCACCTTCATATCTAACCCATGTCCATCAAAGCCGTTTTTGATCAATACGCCAGCCAATACGATGGGTCGCGCCGCAAGCTCATTCCCTGCTTTGCTGATTTCTACCGGACTGCCCGGGAAATCATCCCCTTTGCCCATGAAGAAAAGCTGACGATTCTGGATCTTGGCGCCGGCACCGGCCTGCTGACCTCAATGATTGCCGCAGACTTTGCCAAGGCCCGCTTTGTGCTGGTGGATATCTCCGAGGACATGCTGGCCGAGGCCAGAAAAAGACTGGCCGGCTCTGCCCACGAATTCACCTATATCGTGGCTGATTACAGCAGTTTACCATCACTACCGGGCGGGCCATTTGATCTGATCATGTCATCGCTCTCCATCCACCACCTTGATCAGCAGCAGAAACAGGAGCTGTTCGGCAAGGTGTATGCCCATCTTGCCCCGGGCGGAATGTTTGTCAACGCTGACCAGGTATTGGGGGAAACCGCGGAGATTGACCGGATATACCGGCAGAAGTGGCTTGGCCAGGTCAAGGCGAACGGCGCCACGGACTTGGAGCTGCAAGGGGCCCTGGTCAGAATGAAGGAGGACAGGATGTCCACCCTGTCCTGGCAGCTTGCGTCCCTGCAGGATGCCGGTTTTCATCACGTGAACTGCTGGTATCAATATTATAGTTTTGCCGTTTACAGCGGCAACAAATGAACAAGCAGAATTTTTTTTAAAAGGAGAGGTGTTTTGGAAACAGTGCCGCTGCAGGAGCTGGAAAACCGCTGGAACAGGTGCCGGGTCCTGCTGAAAAACTGCGTGCCCAAGGCAGCAGGACTCATCGTCTTTTCCCGCGTCAATATCTATTATCTGAGCGGCACCTTCGGTAACGGCATCTTCTGGCTGCCGGTTACGGGCAAGCCTGTCCTGCTCTGCCGGCGCGGCCTGGACCGGGCCGGACTCGAATCGGCGGTGGATAACATCTTCCCCTTCAGGTCTTACAAGGATATCGAGGCGGTTCTGGCAGACGCCGGTTCTCCCCTGCCGGCAACCGTGGCCGTGGAGATGAATGGCCTGTCGTGGGCCCTTGGCCTGAGTTTTACCGCCGCCCTGCCCGGCCATGCCTTGCTGCCCGGAGACAAGGTGCTGGCCATGGCCCGGGGCACCAAGTCCGGCTGGGAGCTGGCCAAGCTTGACAAAGCCGGCGCCGGCCACGCCCGGTGCCTGGGGAAACTGCTGCCGCCCCTGCTCAGAGAGGGCATGAGCGAGCTGGCAATAGCCCACACCCTGTCCCGTCTTTTTTATGAACAGGGTCATCTTGGCATTCTGCGCATGGGCAACTATGGCGAAGAGGTCTTCCTGGGCCATATCGCGGCCGGGGACAGCGGCAATTATCCCAGTGTCTTCAACGGTCCGCTGGGTCTGCGCGGCGCCCATCCCGCGGTGCCGCATATGGGGTCGGCTGCCAAGATCTGGCGGGCCGGAGAGCCCCTGACCATTGACAACGGCTTCTGTTATGCAGGCTACCAGACCGACAAGACCCAGGTCTACTGGCTGGGGGAGCCCAGCACCATTCCGGCGAAAGTACGGGCGGCCCAGGATTTTTGCCTCGAGGTGCAGAGCTGGATTGCCGATCACCTCAGGCCCGGCGTGCTGCCGAGCGACATCTGGCAACATGTGTCGGCCTGGGCGGATAAGGCGGGCTGGGGCGAAGGCTTCATGGGCCTCGGCAAAAACAAGGTGGGCTTTGCCGGCCACGGCATCGGCCTGTGCATTGACGAGTATCCCGTCCTGGCCCGGGGCTTTGATCTGCCGCTGGAACAGGGCATGGTGCTGGCCGTTGAACCGAAAATAGGCATTCCCCAGGTGGGTATGGTGGGGGTGGAAAACACCTTTGCGGTGACCGGGCAGGGCGGGCGAAGTCTGACCGGGGACCAGGGCGAAATCATCTGTATTGCCCCCTGATGGTGATGATTGAGCTCGGGCAATAAGGGGCCGCCGGCCGCCGCGGCCACTGGAGGGAGATGCGCTCCGAAAAAATAGCGCAGCAGAGGAAATGGTATGAAGCTTGCCGATGTCTCGTTTGAAAGCATCCTCGAGAACCTGCATGACGGTTTGTATTTTGTCGACCGGGACCGGGTCATAACCTACTGGAACGAGGCCGCTGAACAGATCTCCGGATTTTCCAGGGAAGAGGTGGTCGGCAAATCCTGCTCCGACAACATTCTCACCCATGTGGACGGCAGCGGCAGAAGCCTCTGTTTCGGCATGTGTCCTCTTGCCCAAAGTATTGCCGACGGCAAATTCCGCGAGGCGGAAGTGTATATGCACCACAAGGACGGGCATAGAATACCCGTTTCCGTGCGCATCAGTGTGCTGCGCGATGAGAAGGGGGGGGTAATTGGCGGCATTGAGCTGTTTACCGATATCAGCAACCAGAAGGCCAATGCGTTGCGGCTGCAGGAGCTGGAAAAACTGGCCCTGCTTGACAATCTCACCCAGCTGGCAAACAGGCGTTATCTCGAGAAGGAGTTACTGAGCCGTTTTGAAGAGAAAAAGCGCTTTCAGCTGCCCTTCGGCGTTCTTTTTCTCGATATCGACCATTTCAAGGAGTTCAATGACAGCTATGGCCATGCCGCCGGGGACGAGGTGCTGCGGTTTGTGGCAAAAACCTTTATTGTCAACTCCAGGCCCTTTGATCTCTATGGCCGCTGGGGCGGGGAGGAATTTCTCGCCATTATCCGCAATATCTCTCTGCCGGATCTTGTAGAGCTGGGCGACAGGCTGCGCCTGCTGGTGGAGCAGTCCTATATCGTTTACGAAAGCGAGCGGCTGCAGGTGACCATATCCCTTGGCGCCACCCTGGTGCGGGATGATGACAATATGGAGAGCCTGGTGAAAAGAGCGGACACCCTCATGTACAGGAGCAAGGCGGCCGGGCGCAACTGTCTGACCATTGGCTGAGCAGGGAGAAAATGCCGCTAGAAAGACGGCATGGGCATGGTGCCCCATTTGTTTTTTCCCGTGGGGATGATAATGGCAACGATGCGGTGATCATCAACATCCATATCAACCAGCAGGACCGGTTTTCTCTTCATTCCCAGCCGGAAAATATCCTCGGGCCGAGCCAGGCCGCCCTGGCCGTCACTTACCCGCACAAAGACGAAACGTTCGACATGGTAATCCGTCTCCACGCTGCCCAAGGTTCTGATATAGTTATAGAAAATTTTAAAGAATTTCCCCAGCCCTCCCTTGAATTTATGCTGGTGCCATTCAAGCACCTCGGGAAAGCGTTCAATAATATCGTCGGAAAAACGGCGGTCTTCATCGGTGACAATGGCGGTCAGAAAAAAATCACCCGGGAATATATAGATCAGATTGGCACCGGTCTCTCCCTGCAGAAAGGGCTTCACCTGGCTGGAGGAGGCGACTTTTTCATAGAGCGCCCGGACTTCCGCCGGCGGCCGGGGGAAAACGGGCAGCACCGTCATGGAGTCGACTTGAACCGCGGGCAGCTGTTTGATGGTATAGTTTCTGATGCCCATGGCCAATCCGAGGCAGCAGACCAGGGTAAGACCATAGGCAACGAGGATGCCCAGCCATTTCGGCTGGAGCCAGCCAAACAGCAGCCGGTAGATCTTTCCGCCCGGCTCCCCCGGGATGAACATGGGGGTGTTGGTCATGTATGCCTCATAGCTGCCCGGGGCTTCCAGCTTCATGCGCCACTCTTCATTGCGGGCCAGCAGGTAATAGACAAAGAGCATGGTGACGTACATGATGAGGATGATGAAGCGGGGCCAGTAGAGCAGCAGGCCGAATCCCGAGATGGCCAGAAACAGGTACTGCGGGTGTCTGATTTTTTTGTAAAAGCTCATCCGCACCACCCCCCGGCCGGTAAAGCGGCCGTAATACAGGGGGATTGCCGCGGAGAAGAACAGCACAAGACCTGCGGGCAGCAGGATCTGCAGATAGGAGACGCCCAGGATGACCGGATCATTGGGAAAGGTCATGTGCGGCAGAAAAAATTCCGTGGTCCAGCTTAAGTAGGGCGAGGAGGAAAAGAATTCCAGCACCGGCCCGTAAACCGAGTAAAAATAGAGGGCAAAGGGCGAGATCATGATGATGATCTCCACCCCGATCAGGCAATAGGCGGCAATGGCGGCAAGCAGAAACCATTTGTGATTTTTCTGTTGGTTCATTTCATTTCCCCTCCTTTTTTGCACCATACCACAAAAGAGATAAGATTTGACAGTGCCGGGGCAATGGTGGTTTTATTTTTGAAACAGTTTGCGATTATTTTCTATCAAAGTGAGCAACGGCTATTTTATGATACCAGTTTATCCCGACTTTTCGGAACTTGACCTGTTGCAGCGGGCGACGCTGCATCCCCTGTTTCAGCAGCTGCCGGACGGCATTTCCGAGTTCACCTTTGCCAACATCTATCTCTTCAGAAACAGCCATCACTACCGGGTGTCCCGGCTCTCCGACGGATTGCTGCTCATTGCCGGGGAGGATGCGGATAAGCCTTTTTTCATGCTACCCTTCGGCCTGCCGGATGAGGCGCTGCTGCGGCAGCTGTTTACCGATTTCGCCACCATGAAGTGTGTTGCCGCTTCCCAGGCCGAGGTGCTGGCCCAACGGGGGTATCGCCTCAGTGAAGATCGGGACAATTTTGATTATCTTTACCTGCGCAAGGATCTTGCCGAGCTTAGCGGCAGGAAATTTCATAAAAAGCGTAACCAGATCAAGGCCTTTGTCAGCAATTATGCCTATGAGGGGCGGCCGCTGCTGGCGGAGTACATGCCGGATGCCCTGCAGGTTCTGGACGCCTGGCGGCAGGGCCGGGATGACCCGGGTGATTACGCCGCGGCGAAAGAGGCCCTGGAAAAGGCGGAGGAATTGCAGCTGTGCGGCGGGGTTTACTATGTGGACGGCAGGCCCGCGGCCTATTCCCTGGGCGAGGAGCTGATGCTGGGCAGCAGTTTCGCCATCCATTTTGAAAAGGCGGTGGGTGAGTATAAGGGGCTGTGGCAGTTTGTCAATCAGGTATTCGCCTCGATTCTGCCGGATAAATATGCTACCATCAACCGGGAGCAGGATCTGGGTGACGAAGGCTTGCGCCATGCCAAGCTCAGCTATAAGCCGGTTGATTTTGTCAAAAAATACCGGGCGGTTTTGCTTTAGCAGCCGCTACGAAATAACATGGCCATTTTTTACAACGGTTTAGCCGCAAGTGCAGGAAACTTGGGGGCTTTCTGCCGGCAGGCGATTGACAAGCTCTTTTTCTGTATTAAGATATGACAAAAAATGCCGTAACACTAAATATTTCTGGAGAGTTACCGTGATGAAAAGAATTTTTTTGTTTATTCCTGTTTTTCTACTGGTATGTTTTGGCCTCAGCGGCTGCGGCTATAATACCATTCAGCAAAATGACGAAACCGTTACTGCCGCCTGGGGCGATGTGGAGGCCGCTTATCAGCGCCGCGCCGACCTGATCCCTAACCTGGTGGAGGTGGTGAAGGGGTATGCGGCCCATGAAAAGGAGACGCTTACCGCCGTCACCGAGGCCCGGGCCAAGGTGGGCCAGTTGAAACTCGGCAGCGATGTCATCAACAATCCCGAGGCCCTGACCCAGTTCCAGAACGCCCAGGGGGGCTTGAGTTCCGCCCTGTCCCGGTTGATGGTGGTGGTGGAGCGGTATCCTGATCTCAAGGCCAATCAGAATTTCAGGGATCTGCAGCACCAGCTGGAAGGCACGGAAAACAGAATCAACGTGGCCCGGGTCCGTTATAACGAAGCCGTGCGGGTATTCAACACCTCGATCCGCACCTTCCCCAATAATCTGACCAATAATTTCCTGCTGAAACTGCCGCGGCGTGAAGCTTTCAAGGCCGAGGCCGGGGCCGAGACCGCCCCCAAGGTGAAGTTTTAAGGCCGGCTGACAACCCCGGGAAAATACATTGAGAGCTTTCGCACCATACCTGCATAGATGGCGCCTGGGGGTCGGGCTGCTGCTCGTGGCCTGCATTCTCGGCCTGGCCAGGCCGGCCCTTGCCTTGGATGTTCCCCCGTATAAGGGCTATGTCAATGACTATGCAGAGATGATCTCGCCCCAGGAGCGGGCAAAGCTTGAGCGGGCCCTGCAGTCCTTTGATCTGAGCGATTCCACCCAGGTGGCGATACTGACCATTCCCTCTCTCGAGGGAGATGCCCTGGAGGATTTCAGCATCAGGACGGTGGACCAGTGGAAGATCGGGCAGAAGGGCAAGGACAATGGCGTGCTGCTCCTGGTGGTCAAAAACGACAGAAAGATCAGGATCGAGGTGGGCCGCGGGCTGGAGCCGGTGCTGACCGATCTGTTGAGCGGCCGCATTATTGACAGTGTCATCAGCCCGTACTTCAAGAGCGGCAGATTTGATCAGGGCTTTGAGGCCGGGGTGGCGGCGATTATCCAGGCCACCCGGGGCGAATTCAAGGCGGACCGGCAGGGGGCACGGGTACGCCGGGGTGACGAACCGCCGCCCCTGCTTTTTCAGTTTCTTTTTTTCGGCCTGTTCCTGGTTGCCTTTCTGGGCAGAATCTGGCGGCCTTTGGGGGTGATCGGCGGGGCTGTGCTTTTCCCCCTGGCCTTTCTTTTCGGCTTGCTGCCGTTCAGCTTCCTGCTGCTGCTTCTGCTGATCCCTGCCGGCGCCTTTGGCGGCTGGCTGCTGCCGTTTTTCATGGCCGGCATGCTGCGGGGAGGCGGTGCGGGCTACTATGGCGGGGGCGGTGGTTTCGGCGGTGGAGGGTTTGGCGGCTTTGGCGGCGGCGGATTCGGCGGCGGCGGCGCTTCAGGGAACTGGTGATCATGAAGGCGGATTCATTTTTTACGGAAGCTGACAAAAAGAAAATCGCTGACGCGGTTCACGCCGTGGAGGGCAGAACGGCGGGCGAGATTGCGGTGATGGTGGTTGACCAGAGCGACGCCTATCCCGAGGGCCAGATGCTGGCCGGCGGGGTGATCGGCAGCCTGTCGGCCCTGGCCGCCACCGAGCTGTTCTGGGCCGGGGACCTGTGGGTATTTGTGGTGTCGGCCCTGGTGCTGACCGCCCTCTGCGGCTGGCTGGTGCACTATCTGCCCGAGGTCAAAAGATTCTTTACCCCTGGTGACCGGCTGGAGCTGCAGGTGCGGGACCGGGCCCTTACCGCCTTTTATGAAAAAGGATTGCACAAGACCCGGGATGAGAGCGGCGTGCTTTTTTTTATCTCCCTTTTTGAACACAAGGTCTGGGTGCTGGCTGACCAGGGGATCTATGCCAAGATCCGGCAGGAGGCCCTGCAGGCATATGCCCATGATATTGCCGCGGGCATGAAGAGCGGTCAGGCCGCTGATATGCTGTGCCGGTCGATCATGGAGGTTGGAGAACTCCTGGCCCGCCATTTTCCTGTCAAAGCGGATGACGTCAATGAACTCTCTGACGAGGTCATTATCGGTCAATAATTGACTGTCTCGCATTTATGCCCCTTGGCCTTGAGGATGAAAATCCACTCGGCAGCCGTACAGTGCATGATAATTTCTTGATTTACCGGCACGAAAATTCGGTGCCGGGACTTTTTACAAAGCTATCAATAATTTTTGGGAGGCAATGACCCCGCATATTTTCAATGTCATTTCAGCGGCTATCTGTTAATGATGGGGAGACCAAAACAACGGACCGGCTTGCCCTTTGATCAATATCCACCCCCTTGAATGCCATGGACGAAAAAAAATTGCAGGCAGAGCTGCAGCACCATGTTCGCACGAGTTTGTTGCCGCTCTTTAACCGTTACCGGCTCGACTACTCCGACTTGGAGTCGGTGCTCAAGTGGAAGCCCATCGTTCTCATTATCGGCAATTATTCCTCCGGTAAGTCCACCTTCATCAATGAGCTCATCGGCCAGAACATCCAGCGCACCGGGCAGGCGCCCACGGATGATTCGTTTACCATCCTCACCACCCACGGCAGAGAGGATGGTGAAAAGGAGGTGCCAGGCTCCACCCTGGTTAACGATGAAACCCTGCCTTTCGGCCGGTTCAAGTCCTTCGGCGAGCAGTTTATCGCCCATTTCCGCTTGAAAAAGGTTGATGTCCCCTTTCTGGAGAATATGGCCCTGATCGACAGCCCTGGCATGCTGGACGCGGTCACGGAAAAGGACCGCGGTTATGATTACCTGGCCGTGCTGGGGGAGTTCGCTAAGCTGGCCGACCTCGTTGTGCTCATGTTTGACCCCCATAAGGCCGGCACCATCAGCGAGACCTATACCGCCATCCGCAGCACCCTGCCCGACACCGCCGGCGAGGACAGGATCGTTTTCGTCATGAGCCGCATCGATGAGTGCGATAACCTGAGCGATCTGGTCAGATCTTACGGGACCCTGTGCTGGAATCTTTCCCAGATGACGGGCCGCAAGGATATCCCCACCATTTATGTCACCTATGCCCCCGGCGAGGCGGAACCGTCGGAAATCCTCTCGGTCTGGCGGGAGGAGCGGGAGCAGCTGAAAAAGAAGGTCCTGTCCGCCCCGGGATTTCGCGTCAATCATATCCTGCAGGACATCGACCGGCAGGTCAATGAGCTGCTGCTGGTCTGCGAGGCGATGTGCACCTTCAGCAGCATGGGCAGAACAATTCTGGCCAGAGTCGGCAAGTTTACTCTGGTGGCGGGTCTGGCCGCCTTTTTTCTCACCGGGCCCATCCTCAAGGGGTTAACCGGCGTGCCGGACGAGTCGCTGATCAGCGCTCTGGTGCAGGGTACTGTCTCCACCCGGCACCTGCTGCTTCCTTTAACCGGTGTGGCCGTGGTCTGTTTTCTCTCCTGGCTGTGGTTTACCCGGTGGAGCGTGCCGCGCCTGGTGCGGCAATGCCTGGCCCACAAGGCCGGGCTCGTCAATCTGGACAGCAGCTACAAGAAAAATCTGTGGAGCAAGGTCGAGGGCAAGGTGGACTCATTGTTGTCCCGTGCCAGATTGTCTGACCTTGGCGGCGCCCATTATCGGAATTTGGGCAAAATAAAGCGATTTCTTGCTAGGGAGTTGCAGGACTACTATAGCAAAATTAGGTAAAATTACAGTATTCGCTGGGCAAAATGCTACTATTTTGTGGTTATTTTCTGCGGTATAACCTGTTGATTCAAAACGAATTGTTAATAAATGAATGAGTAATCATGCATAAAATGAAAAAATTGCCATTTGCATTCTTGACAAATGTAAAAGCATCGATTATTTAGGATTATTTATTAGAGAAGGTAAGTGAATCTTGCTAAGACAACTATCGTTAGCAATTTGAATTAATCTCGCAAAGGAGGAATCACATGGCAATTATTGAACATGCAGGGCATTCTTACGATGTAGATGAGGACGGCTTCCTTACAAAAGGTATGGAAGAGTGGAATCAGGGTTGGGTTGAGTATGTAAAAAGCCTGGAAGGCATCAGCGACCTGACAGACGAGCACTGGAAAGTAATCAACGCTCTGCAGGATTACTACAAGAAAAACGGTATTGCACCGATGGTTCGTATTCTTTCCAAAACCACAGGTTTCCCGCTGAAAAGAATTTATGAGCTGTTCCCCTCAGGACCTGGTAAAGGAGCCTGTAAAATGGCTGGTCTGCCGAAACCGACCGGTTGCGTATGATGCTTTTATAAACAGTCTTCGGGCTGCTTAGCTTTACAAGGAGGTTGCGGATTAAATTCTGCGGCCTCCTTTTTTTTTATGGAAAACTCACCGCGTGCTGAGAAAATGCCGCTGGATCGCCTCCACCCGGCTGTGATACGCAGCCGGGGTGATTTGCGCTCCCTTGATGCCGCCGCGTAAATTGATCTCAGCCAGATAAGTTGCCCCGCTTTCCACAATCATCAGATCAAGATGGGCGTATGGAAATTTGCCCCTGGCCATGACCTGCCGGCAGAGCTCAAGTTGCTCCCCGTTTATCTCACAGGGGCTGCTCTGTCCCCCGCAGTGCAGATTATTTCTGAAGTTGTGCGGATTGTGCCGGGCGTATGACTCGATATAATCGCCAAGGATAATGACGCGAATATCCCGGCTGTTTTCCGCAAATGGCTGGATAACAAATGGAAAGGGCAGGGAGCCCAGGGTGGCGTGGCTGAAAACGTCCTCAACGTCATGCCACAGGTGAATGCCCATGCCGGCGTTTTTTCTGTCAAGCTTGGTCACCACTCGGTTGATGCCGTTTTTCTGATACAGATTGATGATCTTCAGCATGTCATGCTGATCATGGACCGGTATGGTAAGGGGAAGCATCAGCCCGCCGAAAATATGGGCCTGAAAAACCTTGGAGCGGCACAGATGCTGGCTCAGGGCCGAGGGAAAGAGAATAATGCCCCGCTCAACCAGATCGAGGAGAAGATGCTCCTCGGTTGTCTTGAGGCGCAATCGCCCGATAAAAATATCCCCCTCCCGCAGGTTGTGATATTCTTGGCGCAGGATCTGGTTGGTGGTGATAACGCGGGGAGTGAGAGCGGGAGTGGGGGGGGTCAAAAGAGCATTTCCACAAAACGCTGATGGAAGCGGGTGAGATCGGCGTTGCATTCTCCGCAGAAAAAACGGATTTCCCCGAGTATCTGGGATTCGTCACCATCCTGGCTAAAGCTGCAATCGTCGTTCTGCACATAATGGGTCGTCAGGATAACCCCATCGGCAACTTCGACAAAATCTGTGTCATTACCACAGGTTGGGCAGGTAAGCCGCATGCCCCTATTGGCATTTTGATTGCTGCGGGACTTAGAGTCTACAGGAGTATCCACTTTCAATTCCTCCTTTGAAAAAGTGTAATATACTAAGCGAGGCAGCTGGATTTGTCAATCAGCTAAAGTCTCTATCCGGTTGGCCACGCATTTTTTTGCCGGGTAGTTTGCCGACAGGCCCTGCCTGTTTCCCGCTCATGATTTTTATCGCCAAGATTGGTTGCAGAGGGTACATTGTCAGGGATTGGTTTTCCCCTTCTCTCGCTGGTTTTGTGGCAAAATAATTCCACCAAAACGGATAAGAAAATGGCTGAAATACGAAGCACGCTTGAAATGGTTCTGGAACGGGCAGCCCGCATGGAGGCAAGTGCCTCCGGTGAGCTGATTCCGCAGGAAAAAGAAAAGGAAGGCATGCGCCTTGCCGCGGGCTTTCTGCGGGGTGAACAGATTGATCTGCCCGCTGCTCTGGAAAAATATCCCGCTGAAGAACGGCCCCATGTGAAAAAGGGCATGGTGACCGCCCTGCTCCGGAATATTGTTCTGCCCAGGAAGGCGGATGAGGCCCCTGCCGCGGAAAAAGCCATGCAGGCCCTCATGGCAATCGGCCGGGGCAAGGGCGAGCTCGCCCAGGTGTTCACGGAAATGAAATCGATCCTGGACCGCTATCTGTCGCACAAGGAGCAGCTCAAAAAGCAGCTCGAAGAGCAGTTTGCCCAGCAGATGATGCTGATGGAAAAGAATCTGGCCCAGCAGACCGGCATGAAAATGAAGCTTCAGCCATCTCAGCACCCCAAATTTGCCGAGGAGTGGCAGAGAGTCCAAGTGGAACTGAATGACCAGTATGGCCGGGCGGTTGAGCAGTACAAAGAGTTCATCGCCAAGCAGCTCACCACAGCCTGAGCCCCCCGCGCTGTGCCGTTCATGAAAATTAGGAGCCGTTACGAAAGAACCTCGGCTTGCTGAACCATTTCGTTACGGCTCCTTCTGCCGTTTTACCAGCCAGATGAGGACATTATTTTGTTACAACGGCTTACCCTGTGCATCAAGGAAGATGCTGAATCGTCCGGCTGCAGTTGGCCGGAGGTGGACAAGGTGGTGCGCCACTGGGCGGCAAGCCATGGGGCGGCGTCATTGCCGGCTTGGTGTTTTCCTCAGGGTGGCCGGAAAATGACCCTTGACCTGCAGACGGCTGATCTGCTCACCGCCATCCGGCAACTGCATGATGAACTTTATGAGCTGGAGGTGAATTTTACCGTATCAGTGGACTGAACAGGATATACAGGGATCATAGGCCCGCACCAGCATCTCGGCCAGGCGCTGGATCTCGCTGTCAGTTTTTTGCTGGGCCGCCGACTGGCGGGCCAGCTCAATGATGTCATAATGGATATTGGCGTTGTTCTGGCTGGTGGGAATGACGCAGTCAGCCCTGGTGATGCGGCCTGCCGGGTCAAATTCATAGGCATGGTACAGAATGCCCCTGGGCACCTCCACCGCGCCCACCCCCCGCCCCGCCTGCGGTACGACCGGCTGACGGGGCTCCTGCCATTTGCCGGCCAGCAGTTCGCTGGTGATGGCAATACTGTCAATGACCACATGGACGCATTCCACCAGCTGGGCGATGTTGTTCATAAAGGGATTGTGATTGACCGGCTGCAGGGAGAAACTTGCCGCGATTTCCCGGGCCTTGGGATGCAGCAGGGCAAAATTGTTGTTGAGCCGGGCCAGGGCCCCTGCCGCCAGAGACTGGCGGGAAAGACGGCTCCATTTGGAGGTGGAGTGGTCCACCATATATTCATTGGTCATCTGCCGGTATTCATCCTCCGCCCTGATTACCCCGTCGCTGGACACCAGGTCCCCGCCGATAAAGGGGTAATGGTCCTTGCCTTTTAACGAGACGAATTCCGTCTCCCGGACAAAATCAGGCAGGGCAAAGGTGTGGAAGAGCTCGGCTGTTTTGACCAGGTCCGGCAGGGCGGCTTCCAGCCTTGCTTTGATCAGGGCGAGCTGGGACTTTTCCGGCAGCATGGTGAAGCCGCCGACCACGGTCCGCGTGGGATGCAGCCGCCGGCCGCCGATGATATCGCAGGCGTCGTTGGCCAGCAGTTTCAGGCGGGCGGCGCGCTGCACCACCTCCGGATGGGTCGCAATCAGCGGCAGCACGCTGCCGAGCTGGAGAAAATCAGGGGCGGCCAGAAAATAAAGATGCAGGATGTGGCTCTGCAGGGTCTCCATGTGTTTGAGCAGGAGCCGCAGGCTCTCGGTCTGCCGGTCGGGCACCAGGCCAAAGGCGTTTTCCACCGCCCGGATGCTGGCCAGGGTGTGGCCGATGGAGCAGATGCCGCAGATCCGGCCGCAGAGATAGGGGGCGTTTTCCCACAGTTTGCCCACCAGGATGGCCTCGAAAAAACGGGGGGTCTCCACCACGTCCCAGCCCGCCTCTTCCACCACCCCGTTTTTGATCCTGATGCGGATATTGCCGTGCCCTTCCACCCGGCTCAGATGGTTTACCTTGATATTGCAGGAAACTTTCATGAATTTAGCTATCCCTTTGCGGTTCTTTTCAGCTCAGTGACATATTGAGCAAAGCCGCCGAAACATTCCAGCCGGTCCAGCAGCTGCTCATCGGTAAAGCCATGCTCATGCATGATCTGCCTGAGCTGCCCCACATTGGGCTTTTCCGCCGGTCCCCGGCAGCCCCAGCAGCCGAGACGGTTAGCGGGGCACCAGGCGTCGCAGCCCGCCCTGGTGATCGGCCCCAGGCACGGCTGGCCCAGGTCAAAAAGACAGACATTGTGGTTGGCCTTGCATTCCATGCACACCGGATACCTGGGGTAATCAATGGACTTGCCCAGCACCAGATTGGTGACCACCTTTTCCACCTCTTCCTTTTTGATTGGGCAGCCGTAGATTTCCAGATCCACCGGCACGATGGCGGACAGCGGCAGCACCTCCCTGGTGTCAATGGCCTGGGAACCGTAGACCTGTTCTTTCACCCAGGCAAGATCGTTGAAGCGGTTTTTGAGCTGGTTCACCCCGCCGAAGCAGGCGCAGGAGCCCATGGCCACCAATGTCTGGGCCCGGCTGCGGATTATCTTGAGCTGCTCTGCCTCGTCATCTCTCGTAATGCTGCCCTCGATAAAGGCGATGTCATACTCGTCGCTTTGCTCAGTCATGGCCTCCCGGAAATTGACAATGGTCAAGAGCGACAGGAAATCCACCAGGCTGGCCTCGTTATTGAGCAGCTGCAGCTGGCAGCCCTCGCAGGAGGTGAACTCGAAAAAGGCGGCCCTGGGCTTTTTCACCGGCACGCCGAGATAGGTGCGTTCCTTGGCAGTCATGATCAGATGGCCTCTTTCAAGTTCATCACCGACCAGTAGTCAAAAACCGGTCCTTCCAGGCAGGTATAGGTGGAGCCGATGTTGCAGCGGCAGCATTTGCCCCGGCCGCAGTGCATGCGGCGCTCCAGCGACACGAAAATCTGCTGCATGGGCAGCTGGGCCTTGATGAGCATATCGCAGACGAATTTGAACATGACCGGCGGCCCGCAGACAATGGCGTAGGTGTTTTTGCCGATGTTCGGCGCGGCGGCGATGCGCTGCTCTAAAATAGTGGTGATGCGGCCCACCGGACCCTGCCAGGTGGCGTCGCCTGCGTCAACAATGATACTCAGATCAATGTCAAACTGGCGCCACATATCGTACTGATAGGTGAAAAGCAGCTCGGCGGGGTTGCGGGCGCCGTAGATGATATCGATATTGCCATACCGGCTGCGGTTTTCCAGCACGGCGGAAATGGGGGCCCGCAGGGGAACGAGCCCCAGGCCGCCGGCAATGAGCATGATATCATGGCCCTGCATCTTCTCCACCGGAAACCCGGTGCCAAAGGGACCGCTGATGCCCAACCTGGTGCCCCGGGGCGCTCGGGCGAGAAAGTTGGTCAGATTGCCCACCGCCCGGATGCACAGCTCGATATCCCCGTGCCGCACCGGCGAGGAGGAGATGGAAAAAGGCGCCTCGCCGATGCCCGGCAGCTCCAGCATGACGAACTGGCCCGGCTGGAAAGAGAAGCGCTGCCGCTGCTCCGGGTCGATGATCTGCAGCTGATAGAGCTTCTCCGTTGCTGTCAGGGGATAGACATTGGTGATTTCCGCCTGAAAGGTGTACTCAAAGCTGGCCAGGTCCTGCCTGCGGGCATGATCCCGCTGCTCGGCCAGCACATCGACAAAGGGCAGTTTATGCATGGTCCCCTCCCTCGCCCCGCACGCTGGCTATCACCTCGGGCACGGTGATGTTCGCCAGGCAGGACTGGCCGCAGCGGCCGCATCCCACGCAGAGTGATTCCTCGAAGGCCTCGACAAAGCCCCGGTGTTTATGATAGTAGCGGTATTTCAACCGGTCATGGCTCTCGGGCCGGAAATTGTGGCCGCCGGCCACCTGGGCAAAATCAATGAGATTGCAGGAGTAGAGGTGTCTGGTCTTGCTGGCATGCTGCAGGCCGAGATCGACATTTTCCTCAATGCCGTAGCAGTAACAGGTGGGGCAGACATTGGCGCAGGTGCCGCAGGACAGGCATTTTCTGCCCCATTCCCGCCATACCTCGGCCTGGAATTCCAGATCAAGGATTTTGGTCAGGTCCGTGGTGTCCACATGGCAGGTAAAGAGGTTCATGCGCTCCTGGGCCACTTCCATGAAACGCTGGTGCTCGCTTTGGCGCGGCTCCCTGCACTCCAGGCTGCTGATGAAGGCAAAGGCCCGGGCTGAATGGATCTCGGCGAAATAGGAGTCACCCAGGTCGGTCAAAAACAGATCAAAACCGTGCAGCACGGAATCAGTGCCCATGGACTTACAGAAGCAGAAAGGCTGGGGCGTGCAGCCGGCGCCGATGATAAACATGTTTTTGCGTTTGGCGGCATAGTAGGGGTCCGGATAGACGTTGCCGGTGAGCACCTTGTCGAGCTTGTTCAAGGCGTTGATGTCACAGGCATGCAGGCCGAAATAGACAGTGGGCTTGTAGGCATTGTAATCCACATGTTTCTGCCAGCCGTCCTTTTGCAGGTCAAAGGTGCACAGGGTTTCCCTGGGCGGCAGAACAAAGCGTTTCAGGGAGTGAATGGTTGCCGGGTAATGCAGCTGCAGCTCGGCAAAATCATAGATGAAATCGAAATCATACAGAGGCGCGCCATGGCGGTCGAACCCTTTGCTCATTGGCCCAACAATATGATTAACCGCCAGAATATCGTAGAGATTGATGAGGTGATCTTTGGCAAAAACTCGGAAAAGCATGCGGGGCAACCCTCAACAAAGAATTGTCGAAAAAAAACCATATTACACTATGTCCAGACCCTTGGGCAAATGTCCAGATGATTTGTTCGCAAATAATTGCCGCCTTGGCTGATTATTGCTTGCCCTTGCCTGTGGTCATTGTAATGATAGACAAGGTAATGCCGCGCTTGACGCTGTTTTGCAATAACTAATCAAGGTTCCTGAAAAAATATGGAAAAGCTCAACGAATTAAGAAGGATATTAAAAAATAGCAAGATTGACGCCCTGCTGGTCACTCAGCCGGAAAACCGCCGCTATCTGAGCCGGTACAGCGCCACCGATTCATCCATCTCGGAAACGAGCGGGGTGCTGCTCATCCTCCGCCGCGGCACGCCGCTGCTGCTGACCGATTCCCGTTTTGAGCTGCATGCGGCTTCCGAGGCCAGGGGGTTCGAGATCATGCTCTATCCCAGAGGGCTGCTGCCGCTGCTGCAGAAGCTGCTGCCCAAGATGGGGGTCAGACGGCTGGGCTTTGAAAGCCACTACCTGCTGCACGCCACGGCCGGCAAGTTGACCGCGCTCACCGGCAGGCTCGGCATCGAGGCGGTGCCGCTGGTAGGTCTGGTCGAGAAGATGCGGGTGAGAAAAGAGCAGGAGGAGATCGACAGGATTGAAAAATCCGTATTGCTCAATGAACAGGTCTTTCAAAAGGTCTTTGCCACCCTGCGGGCGGGGCAGCCCGAACGGGAGGTGGCGATGCGCATTGAAAACACCATGCTCGGCATGGGCGCGGAGCGGCCGAGCTTTGCCACCATTGTGGCCGGCGGGCCGAACGCCGCCTCCCCGCATGCGGTGCCCGGCTCCCGCCCGTTCAAGCAGGGAGAAACAATTGTCATTGACATGGGCCTGATTCTGGACGGTTACTGCTCGGACATGACCCGCACCGTGGTGCTGGGCACTCCGGACCAGAAAACCGTTGAGCTGTTCCGGCTGGTGCGCAAGGCCCAGTTGGCCGCCACAGCCGCCATCAGGGCCGGCATCACCGGCCGGGAGGCTGACCGGGCGGCCAGGCAGGTCATCACCGCGGCCGGGCTGGGGGACAGATTCGGCCATGGCCTGGGACACGGGGTCGGCCTGGCGGTCCATGAGGCGCCGTCGCTCAACCGCCGCAACGGCAAGAAACTGCAGTCCGGTATGATCATTACCGTTGAACCCGGCGTCTATCTGCCGGGCTGGGGGGGGATCCGCCTGGAAAATATGGGGGTGGTGGAGGAGAAGGGGTGCCGCATCCTGAACCGGGACACAACTTTTCTTGATTTATAGCGTTTTGCCGATCCCTGAAATTTTCCTTTTTTGCCGCGGTGTTCCTGAATTAAAAAAAGGCCGCAGCCTCACCCGGGCAACGGCCTTTTCTGTCATCGTGATACGTCTTCCGTGCGTTTTTTATATTTCCATCTCCTGTGCTTTGCTCAGTAGATACTCAGGTAATTATCCTTTTCCCAGTCGGTAACGGCGATGCGGTAGGCATCCCATTCCTTCTCCTTCGCCTCGATATATTTGGTGAAAATATGCTCGCCCAGAGTCTGTCTGGCCAGGGCGTTTTTCTTGAGCTCATCGATGGCCTCCTGGAGATTGGCGGGCATTGAGGGAATGCCGGCAGCCTCTTTTTCACCGGCGGTCATGGCGAAAATATCCTGATTAACCGCTGGCGGGGCCTGCAGTTTGTTCTTCACGCCCTCAAGGCCGGAATTGAGCATCATGGCCAGGGCCAGATAGGGATTACAGGTTGGATCCGGGCAGCGCACCTCGGTGCGGGTGCCCAGGCCCCGGGAGGCGGGGATGCGGATAAGGGCGGAGCGGTTGGAGGCGGACCAGGCCACATAGACAGGGGCCTCATAGCCGGCCACCAGACGCTTGTAGGAGTTGACCAGCGGATTGGTCACCGCGGCAAAGCCCTTGGCATTTTTGAGAATGCCGGCAATGTACTGATAGGCGATTTCGCTGAGCTGCAGCGGTCCGGCGGGATCAAAGAAGGCGTTGGTGCCGTCCGGATTGAACAGGGATTGATTGGTGTGCATGCCCGAGCCGTTGATGCCGAACACGGGCTTGGGCATAAAGGTGGCGTGCAGGCCGTATTTGGCGGCGATGGAGCGGACAACCCATTTGAAGGTCACGGTGTTGTCCGCGCAGGTCAGGGCGTCGGCGTATTTGAAATTGATCTCGTGCTGGCCTTCCGCCACCTCATGATGGGATGCCTCGATCTCAAAACCCATGGCCTCCAGGGTGAGGATGATCTCCCGGCGGGCGTCAATGCCGCAGTCTTCCGGATCAACACTGAAGTAGCCGGCAACGTCGTGGGTTTTGGTGGTGGGATAACTCTTCTCGTTTTTTTCAAACAAGAAGAACTCGCATTCCGTGCCGACCTTCATGGTGTAGCCGAGTTCTCTGGCCTCGGCCAGCACCCTTTTGAGGTTGTTGCGGGGGCAGCCTTCAAAAGGGGTGATGCCGTCTGAGCGGTAAACATCACAGATGATGCGGGCGGCGGAAGTCTCCTCCTTGGTACGCCACGGCAGAACGGTAAAGGTGTCATAGTCTGGCTTGAGGTACATATCCGACTCATTAATCCTGACAAAGCCGTCGATGGAGGAGCCGTCAAACATCATCTTGCCGTCCAGGGCCTTTTCGATCTGGCTGAGGGGCAGGGCGATATTTTTCATAAAACCGAAGATATCGACAAACTGCAGCCGGAAAAAATGGACATTCTGTTCTTTAATGATCTTCATTATTTCATCGCGGGTCATGGCCTGTCTCCTTTGGCTTGAAAAATGGATTATTTGGGTGATTCCTTTGGGGCGCAGTGATCAGGTAGGGCAGCAGTACCCAGGAGGGAGAAGAGCAACGCGAGGGCGCAGGGCAAGGGCAGCTCCGGGGTGAAAAAAACGGGAAAATCATGTTTACGCCAGCAGAATACATGGGGAAGAAATCCGCCAATAAGCCGTGGTAAAAAAACAACATGGCCAGAGAAATGCGCGGAACGGCACTCTTTTCAGTACCCCCTTGAGGGGTATAAGGAGCCGTACCGAAATTAAAAAAAATGGCCATGTTATTTCGTAATGGCTCTTAAACACGAAATAATGCTCAGTTTCTCAGGTTTTCAACTTCCTGAAACTGAGGGCTGAGCGGAAAATTTTTGTTACCAGTAGCGAACCCTGCCAACATCAACATGGACAAAATCGGCATCCGGGTAATAACCCACTCCGCCCCTTTTGAGTTCCAGGGCAGCGGTCTGCAGGTTTTTCAGTTGACGGCCGGGAAGACGGATATCCACCGCCTTGCCGCAGGTGTGCATACTGTTTTTCGCCACCCCTCTGCTGCGTTCGCGCAGGAGATTGTTTGTTTTGAGGGAACGATAGCCGGAAATGATGTGAAAGGGCTCCCGGGTGCGGAACTCTCCATGGAGAACATACAGTAAATCCAGGAGTTTCGTATCAATTCTTTTGATGTCGTTGGTGCGGTGATCCCGCAGAATGCGGTTGATATCAGCCAGTGCGCCGGGCACATATCGGCCCTTGAACCAGTAGACTGACCGCAGTTTTTCACCGGTATGGGTGTTATAAAAGGAAAGAGATCTTTCCGGCGCGATCATCTTGCGCACGGCGCCGAGCGCTTCAAAGGGAACGGCGCTGGACAGGGCGGTGATGAGACCTAAGGTGATAAATCCTCTTCTGCTTAAACTGTGCTGAAATCCGTTCATGGATAGGAGCCTCACAGGTGCTTAGGAGCCGTTACGAAATAACATGGTCGTTTTTTCAATTTCGTTACGGCTCCTTATGCCGTTCCGCGCATTTCTCTGGCCATGTTATTTTTTACAACGGCTTAGCGGGTTTCAGGTTATAGGGGATGGATGACCGGGCCTGGGTGAAAGCCACGAAATAAATCTTAGCATATCACCTGCCTCGAGCAAAGTAAATGTTGCTGCCTCAGCTGAAAATGGGCTGTTTTTCTGCGCGCCCCGCGGATATTACGGCGCTTTGGGGTTGTTTCCCCCTTCTGCCGGCAGCGGATTTCCCGGCAGGGATTCATCAAGCATGGTGTCTCTTCCGTAAATATCATTACGAAATTGCGGGATATTATTGTCGTCAACCCAGGCGGTCAGGTAGAGGAGGTGCACGGGAACAGGTTGCGGCAGGTTCGCAATCTGTTCCTTGCCCTCTTTGAGGGCGGCAAGGATCTGCTCGCTTGTCCATTTTTTGCTGTCGCGCAACAGATATATCGCCAGTTCAACCGGTTTTTCGATGCGGATGCAGCCATGGCTGAAGGCCCGGACATTACGTTGGAAAAGCCCCTTATTGGGGGAGTCGTGCAGGTAGACGTCAAACTGGTTGGGAAACATGAATTTGATGCGGCCCAAGGGGTTCAGCGGACCGGGGTCCTGGCGCAACTGGTAGGGGAAATTGTCAATACTGAGCCGTGACCATTCAATGGACTGCAGTTTATTGCCATCAATGGGGTTGCCGTTCTGCAGCACTTTGATGTTGTTTTTGAGCAGGTAATGACGATCCCGGCGCACCTTCGGCAGGATTTCCTCGACCGCGATGCTCCGGGGGATGTTCCATGGCGGATTCAGCACCAGATAGCTCATTTTCCGGCTGAAAACCGGGGTGTCCCAGAAGGGTTTGCCCACCACCACCGGCATGGTCATTACCGTTTCGCCCTCTTCAATCACCTCAAGCGTAAAATTTGCTATATTGACCAGGAGATAGCGTTTGCCGGGATTTCTGAAACTCCAGCGCAGCCGTTCCAGGTTGATCTCTATCTGACGCACCCGTTTGGCCGGCGAAACATTGATGGCACTGAAGGTTTGCGCGCCGATAACGCCGTCGGCCTCAAGGCCGTGTCTTTTTTGGAAGCTGATCACCGCCCTGGCCAAGGCCGTATCGTAAAGCTGATCACCCATGTTTTCCCCGGCCGGCAGGTCACCCAGCACCGCCAACCGCTGCCTGATGGCCGGAATCCATTTGTCACGCATATCCGTTTTTAACGGCGGTCTGGCGAAGGGGATCTCCGGCCACTCCGGGTACTGGGCCGCCAGCTGCCGGTACCGAACCAGGGCCTGCCGCAGTCTGGTGTAAAGCTTTTCTTTTGGCGGCAGGTCGCTCAAGGTCTCTTTGATGCGGTTTTCCGCGAGGGATTTTTCCAGCACCGCGGTCACGTCCATTTTTTCATTGTGGGCGAACCATTCCGCCTTGAGCATGATGGGGTTGATGCAGCCGTTGGACAGATGGCAGCTCAGCAGGAGAAAGGTGTCGGTAAGCAGTACATCAAGATCTGCCACCATGGCGGGATCAGGGATGAGATTGTTTTCCTGCCTGGTGCGCAGGGCAGCCAGCAGGGCTTCAATGGCCTTGATATGGTAGTATTCAGGGGGCAAGCCTTCCTCGTGGGCCTGGCGGATGGCGCTGAGCAGGTCATCAGCCTGGGCAAAGCGGCTGTCGCTGCCTGCCCATGCCGGCTGGAAATCCCGCTTCTGGTAAAATACCGCGGCCATATCATAGGAATAGACCGAGTCTCCCCCGGTGGTCACCCAGGAGCGTGCATCTTCGCTGGTGAATCTCTCTTTGATGAGATCAGCGGCGGTCAAGGCCTGCTGCTCCTCGGCCGGCAAGAGCTGAGGCATGGAGAACAGGACCAGGGCGAGAAGGGTGCACATGAGCAGTGACAAGGTCATGGGGGTAAGGCGGGTGAACATTTGTGATCCTTGCAGATTCATGGGGGCGGCATGGGGGTATCAGTCAACGAGCAGGGGTTCGAATTGCCGTAAAGGGCATTGCTGGCAGCGGGGCCGGCTTTTTTTGCAGTACTCCTTACCCAGCCGCACGATCAGCGCGTGATATTCATTGAAAAGGTTTACATCAGCGGGCAAATTGTCCATGAACAGCTCCTGCATCTCGCCATAGTTTGTTTCTTCGCCGATGAGGCCATGCCGCACCAGCATGCGGTAGGTATAGGCATCCACCACAAAAACGGGTTTGCCGGCGGCATAAAGCAGGATGGAGTCTGCGGTTTCCGGGCCGATGCCTTTGACGGAGAGCAGCTTTTCCCGCAGAACGGCGGTTTCCCGGTCAAAAAAGAGATCCAGGTCCCCGTCGGGCTCTTCCTGTCTGATCAGGGCAAGCAGATTCTTGAGGCGCCTGGCCTTGAGGTTGAAGTATCCGGAGGGCCGGATTTTTTCCGCCAGCTCGTCTTCCGGCAGACGGGCAAGGGTGGCGAAGCTGAGGAGATTCTCTTCTTTCAGATTGGCAATGGCGCGGCTGACATTGGTCCAGTTGGTATTCTGGGTGAGCACCGCCCCCACCAGCACCTCAAAAGGGGTCTCACCTGGCCACCATTGCTGCGGGCCGAAATGGTCAAAGAGGGCGGCGTAGATATCGGCAAGAGTGGACACGGTCAATCGGAGCGGATGAAAAAGAGATAGACCAGCAGCACGATCACCACCAGGCCGACCCCGGCCACGGGCAGGACCTTGCCGAGCTGCAGCTCGCCATCGATGACCAGCTGCTGGGCATAGCTGGTGCCGGAGAACCACCAGACGCCGATGGCCATGGCGGTGCAGACCAGGCTGTTCAGCGCCTGCTTGTAGAACCACCAGCCGATCTGGGCGATGAAGGGTACGAGAAACCAGGGGTTGGTGAAGAGACCTTTGACATCAACCTGCCGTATTTGCGCAAGCAACTGGGTGTAGTTGATAAAATCCACCACAGGCGTGAAAATATCAGCCATGACAGACCTCCGAAAGGAAGTTATTTTTCATCCGGGCCGCCGCGGCCGGGCAGGGTGGCCTTTTTATAAACCTTGATGGCGCAGTAGGAGCCGCACATGCTGCAGGCATCTCCCTTGTAAGAGTTTCCCTCCTCACGATAGCGCAGAGCCTTGTCAGGATCAAGGGACAAGTCGATCTGCCCTTTCCAGTCCAGCCGGTTGCGGCATTTGGCCATGGCGATATCCTTGTCCAGGGCGCCGGGCACTCCCTTGGCAATGTCGGCTGCGTGGGCGGCGATGCGGGAGGCGATCACCCCATCCCGCACATCCTCGGCCGAGGGCAGTTTGAGATGCTCGGCCGGGGTGACGTAACAGAGATAGTCGGCGCCGGCCGCGGCGGCAATGGCCCCGCCGATGGCGCCGGTGATATGATCATAGCCCGGGGCGATATCCGTCACCAGGGGCCCGAGCACATAGAAGGGGGCGCCGTGGCAGAGGCGTTTCTGCAGCAGCATGTTGGCCTGGATCTGGTCCATGGGCATGTGGCCCGGCCCTTCGACAATAACCTGCACACCGGCATCCCAGGCCCGCTGGGTCAGCTCGCCGAGATGGATCAGCTCCTGGATCTGGCCCCGGTCGGTGGCGTCGGCCAGACAGCCGGGCCGCAGGCCGTCGCCCAGGCTGATGGTCACTTCGTATTCCCGCAGGATGGCCATGATCCGGTCAAAGTGCTCATAAAAGGGGTTTTCCTTGTTGTTGTAAGCCATCCATTCGATGGTAAAGGAGCCTCCCCGGCTGACCACCCCCATGAGGCGCTCGTGTTTCTTCAACCGGGTCAGGGAATCCCTGGTCAGGCCGCAGTGAATGGTCATGAAATCAACCCCGTCCCTGGCCTGCTGTTCGATGGTGGCCAGCATCTGATCAACGGTCACTTCGCCGATTTCCTTTTTCTGCCGTTCCACCACGTCGGCCACGGTCTGGTAAACCGGCACCGTGCCCAGGGGCACGGGGCAGCGGGCAAGAATGCCCCGGCGCACCTCGTTGAGGTTTTCCCCCATGCTGAGATCCATGACCGTATCGGCGCCGGCCTTAAGCGAAACGCAGAGTTTTTCCAGCTCCTGATCAAGGCCCGGCATGTCCCGGGAGGCGCCGATATTGGCATTGACCTTGGTGGCAAGGCCCTTGCCCACCGCCATGATGCGCTCGAAATCATGGTTTTTATTCTTGGGGATGGCCATGACCCCCTGGGCCACCCCTTCCATCAGGGCCTGCGGCGATATTCCTTCATTCTTGGCGCATTGCTCGAAAATGGCAGTCGTTTTCCGGTTTATGGCATCTTCTCGTATCGTCATCTATTTTCTCCTTATTGCCGTGGTCAGGAAATATACCGGGAAACGGCAGGCTCTGCTGCAGCGCAGATTGCTGCGGAGCAACCTCTGCAAGACCGGCAAGATTGGCAGGTTGGGGTAGTGGGTGGTTGATTATAAAATATGTTATGTAATGAAAAATTAAAAATAATACCAGCAGCCATACCGGTATGCAACTTAAAAAAAGAGAGAACTGTTCCTGGCAGGGCCAGGGTTGACAGAGCCGGTTTGATGATTATCTTACGCTCACAAATTCATCCGCTTACCCGCATCAGGGTTGCGTCAGCATGATTAGGAGCCGTTACGAAATAACCTCGGCTTTCTGAACCATTTCGTTACGGCTCCTTATACCCCTCAAGGGGGTACTGAAAAGAGTGCCGTTTTACCAGCCAGATGAGGACATTTTTTTTACAACGGCTTAGCTTATCATATCAGAATCATAGATAAAATCAGTTCAATGGAGTATGGCAATGACAGAAAAAACGGAAACAAAAGAATTTCAGGCTGAAGTCAAGAAGCTGCTCGATATCGTCATCCACTCGCTTTATACGGAAAAAGAGATTTTTCTGCGGGAACTCATCTCCAACGCCGCGGATGCCCTGGAAAAATTCAGGCACCAGCAGCTCATGGAAGCAGAGGTGTTCGATGCCGACGCTCCCCTGGAGATAAACATCAGTGTGAGTGACCAGGAGCATACCCTGACCGTAACCGACTCGGGCATCGGCATGACCCGGGACGAGCTGGAGCATAATCTCGGCACCATTGCCCATTCCGGCTCCAAGACCTTTCTCACCGAGCTGGACCAGGCCCAGCAGAATGAGGTCAACCTGATAGGCCAGTTCGGCGTGGGTTTTTATTCGGCCTTCATGGTGGCCAAAAGGGTGCGGGTCCAGTCCCGTTCCTACCAGGTTGATGCGGAGGGCTATGAGTGGGCATCCGACGGCACCGGCAACTTTACCCTTACCCCGGAAAGCGGTCTGCACCGGGGCACCAAGGTGATCATCGAGCTGGGCGACGAGGCCTTTGATTATGCCAAAGAGGAAACCATCAAGCGCATCATCAAGCAGTACTCCAACTTTGTCAGCTTTCCCATCAAGGTGGGCGGGGAGAAGGTCAACACGGTGCAGGCCCTGTGGACCAAGGGCAAAGAGGATATCAAGGCCGAGGAGTACCATGAGTTTTACAAGTTCATCGCCAACGCCTTTGATGAGCCGCTCAGTTATTTCCACTTCAGCGCCGACGCCCCGCTGGCCATCAAGTCCCTGCTCTTTGTACCCCAGGATAATATGGAGCTGATGGGTTTCGGCCGGATGGAGCCCGGCGTCAGTCTTTACTGCCAGAAGGTGCTCATCGAACAGCACAGCAAGAACATCCTGCCAGAATGGCTGCGTTTTCTTAAAGGGGTGGTTGACAGCGAGGACCTGCCGCTGAATATCTCCCGCCAGGCCCTGCAGGATAATGCCCTGGTGGCCAAGCTGAAAAAGGTCATCTCCAGCCGTTTCCTGAAATTTCTCAAGGATCAGGCGAAAAACGAGGCGGAACAGTATGAAAAATTCTGGAAGACCTTCGGCATCTTCCTGAAGGAAGGGGCCACCATGGATTATACCCACCGGGATGATCTGGCCAAACTGCTGCGTTTTGAGTCATCAAAATCCGAGGAGGGCAAACTCATCTCCCTGGATGACTATGTTGCCCGGATGAAGGAGGGGCAGACGGAGATTTATTACATCAACGGCCCCACCCGCCATGCCATCGAAACAGGCCCCTATTCCGAGGTTTTCAAACGGCGCGACGTGGAAATCATCTATACCATGGAGCCCATCGATGACTTTGTCTTCAGCCATCTGCACGAATATGAGGGCAAGAAGTTGGTTTCCGCCGACCGGGCCGATCTGAAGCTGCCGGAAAAAACCGGAGAGGACCAGGGGGAAAAAGAGGCGGCCGCAGCCGGCAAGCTCGATGAGCCCATTGCCCAGACGCTCACCAAATGGATGAAGGATGTGCTGGGCGACAAGGTCAAGGAGGTGGCCATCTCCAAGCGGCTGGTGGACAGCCCGGCCATGATCGTCAATCCGGACGGCTTTTTCACCAGCAGCATGGAACGGGTCATGCGGGCCACCAACGTGGAGCATAAGATAGCCGGCAAGAACCTGGAGATCAATACCGCGCACCCGCTGATCAAGGGACTGGCCGACCTGCGGGTGGCGGACGAGGAATTCGCCGGAACCATTGTTCGGCAGATCTATGACAACGCCATGATCCAGGCCGGCCTGATGATTGAGCCCCGTGACATGGTGGAGCGCAGTTACCAGATCCTGGAACGGGCGGTGCAGAAGAAGAGCGAATGAGGGCTGCCGAGCCGGTAAGGATTTTTCTTCCAGCGCAAGGCGGAAAAGGGTGGAAATCGGCAAGCGCGGGCCTGCCCGCGCTGCTGTCGGCGGCCATCTTCCAGAAAGGCCGCCACGCTGTTTTGCATTGACAAAGATCCCCGGATAAGGGTAACTGATTGTTATGTGATATGCGGATCATGCCGGTCGGTGCTGCGCTTTGCGGGCAGCCGGGCCGGCCGGATAGCGAACCGTCAAGGCAGAGAAAAAACTGTCACCAATCATCTCCACCCGACTGACCAGACATGAACATCATTGAGGCCCGGCACGTAGTCAAACGGTTCGGTCCATTCACCGCCGTGGATGACGTGAGTTTCGCGGTGGCGCGGGGGGAATTCTTCGCCCTGCTCGGCCCCAACGGCGCGGGCAAGACCTCCACCATCCGCATGATCTACGGCTTTTCCCCCCTGACGGCCGGCGAGCTGGCCATCTTCGGCCTGGACATCGGCGCAGACTGGCGGCAGATCCGTTCGCGGCTGGGGGTCTGCCAGCAGGAGAACACCCTTGATCCCGATCTGACCGTGGAGCAGAATCTGCTGCTCTATGCCCGCTATTTTGAGATGAAGCCGACCGAGGCCCGCAGCCGGGCCGAGGGGCTGCTCGACTTTTTCGCCCTCACCGGCAAGCGGGGGGCCAAGGTGATGGAGCTTTCCGGCGGGCTGGCCAAGCGGCTGCAGCTGGCCCGGGCCCTGATGGCCGAACCCGAGCTGCTCATCCTGGACGAGCCCACCACCGGGCTCGATCCCCAGTCCAGGCACCAGGTGTGGGACAGGCTCCTGGAACTCAAGAAGCGCGGGCTGACCATGGTGCTCACCACCCATTACATGGACGAGGCGGAGCATCTGTGCGAGCGGCTGGTGATCATGGATCACGGCCGGATCATCTCCGAGGGGCGGCCGCGGGAGCTGATCACCCGGCACGCCGCTGAAAGCGTCATCGAGATCGACGGGCCGGGCGAGGATTTGAAAGGCTATATCAGGGAGAAGAAGGTCGAGCATGACGACCTGGGGGAGCGGATCATCATCTATGCCGAACCGCACGGGGAGCTGGAGAGCCAGATCCGCGAGAGGTTCTGCGTGGAGTCCTGCCGTTTCCGCGCCGGCAACCTGGAAGACGTGTTTCTGCGCCTGACCGGCAGGGGGCTGCGCGAATGAACCGGGTGAGACTTGCCGACATCTCCCTGCGCTTCCGCCACATCTGGTTCAGGAACCTGCTCACCTACCACCGCATCTGGAAAGTCAATTTCCTGGTGCCGCTGCTCGAACCCGCCTTTTATATCCTGGCCTTCGGGCTGGGCTTCTCCGGGCTCGTTGGTCGGGTGCATTACGCCGGCCTGCAGTTGGAATACACCAGGTTCATGGCCCCGGCCCTGGTGGCCACGGCCTGCATGTGGAACGCCTTTTTTGAGACGACTTACTCCTCTTTCGTGCGCATGTACTACCAGAAAACATTCGACGGCATTCTGGCCACGCCGATGTCCGTCGAGGAGATCATCGTCGCCGAGATCGTCTGGGCAGCGTCCAAGGCCATGGCTGCGGTGGCCGTGATGCTCGTGGTGCTCATTCCCATCGGCTACGCCAATTTTCCGGGGGCTCTGCTGTGCATCCCGCTCGCCTTTCTCGGGGGGTTGGCTTTTGCCTCCATCGGCATGTTCTTTACCGGCATTGTCCCCACTATTGACATGTTCAACCTGCCGATATTTCTGTTCATCACCCCCATGTTTCTCTTTTCCGGCACCTTTTTCCCGGTTTCCGGCATCCCGCACTGGGCTGAGGTTTTCTCGCTCGTCTTTCCGCTCTACCATCTGGTGGAGCTGACCCGATTCTTCTGTATCGGGGCCAGTGAGTCCCGTCTGGCCTTGAACCTGGCCTACCTGCTGCTCTTCACCATGGTGTTCGGCTACCTGGCCCTGGGGGCCATGAAGCGCAAGCTGATCAAATGAGAAGACTGAGCTGATATCTTCATAAGTTGTTGATTTGCCTTGCCGGTTTTGTTAGAGAAGATGGAATGCCTTAAGCTGCGGCAGTTCTTCATCAAATCTACCTCTTCACCTTACCAGTAAGGGAAATGTCATAAGCCAAGGGAGCGTGATATGGCCCCTCGAACTTTCTGACCAGTGTGAAAAAACAGGCTTGAGCTGATCAACTTTGATGAATCCGCCTGCGGCACCGGCGATGATGAGCTGAAGATCTCCCAGGTTTTTATCACCCTCAACCTGGCCAATCTCGATTGCGCCGGGGTGAGGATTTGGGCGAGGTGATCCGGAAAAAATATAGGGACCAGCAGATGTCCGGGAAGGGAAGAGAGAGAGAACGACGTCCCATTGGGCGGTGGGTGCCGTGGCCTCCATGGACCGGCTGGTTATTCTCGGTCGGCCCGGCAGCGGCAAGAGTACCCTGGTCAATCATCTGGCCGGTCAGCTCGCCCAACGGCGGGCCAATATGCCGGAGCGGCTAATCCAATGCAGACACACCCTTAAAACCAGAACAGTATATGAAAGGTTATCCCATGCCAAACCAATGTTTTCCCCGTCTCTTTGTTTGCTTTTCCCTCCTTCTTCTGGCAACGCCAGGGAATCTTCTGGCCCAGGTGGAGGCGCCGGTCCTCAAGTGGCAGCACGGCGGCTGTTATTCGAGCTGGTGCGAGACGGGCTGGTACTCGTCACCGGCAGTTGCCGACCTTGACAATGACGGGGATATGGAGGTTGTGGCAGCCACCTACTCGGTTTTTATCTTAAATGGAGAGGATGGGGAGTTGATTAAGTCTATCGATCCCCCTGGCGGGCGGGTCTGGCCGGATGTGGTTCTGGCCGATCTCGATGCGGACGGAGACCTGGAAATCGTCACGGCCCACGGCAGCGGCTATCTCAATGTCTTTGACCATACGGGAAATATCCTCTGGTCAAAGAACCCTGTAACCAACGAACTGCGGGGGCTTTCGGTAAGTGATCTGGACAACGATTCCACCCTGGAGATCATTGTCACCGGGGCGGTCACCAGCAAGACCAACACCTGGGTCTATGAGCATGACGGCACGCTGCGGACCGGATGGCCGCAACTGTCAAACGATCTGGGTTATGCCTACGGCACCTTCAACGACACTGCTGCGGTGGGAGATATCAATGGTGACGGGGAGAGCGAGGTCATCGTGCCTTCGGATGTTCATTACATCTGCGCCTATTACCCGGACGGCAGCCCTATCTGGGCAGACCCCATCTATGGGGACAAAGCATGGGGGAAAGTGGGTGTCTGGGAGAGTCTGATTCCGGAGCTTCGCGGCTGGGGAAGCTGCGACGGCGACAGAGTGGAGAGCTATCGGGCTAACTTTGCCCATGGCGCCGGGGCAATAGCGGATATGAACAGGGACGGCCAGCCAGAGATTATTGTCACCGGCAATGTCTATGACTGCAGCACGGCTTCCTATGAGTCGCGATATACGGGGCTCTACATCTTTGACGCCGACCGGAGCCGTTTTAAAGACAGCATCTTCAACTGGGAAGCGGCCCCGGTTGATACCGGCGCGCCACTTGTCGAGGATTACAACGTGATCGAAAGCGCCATTCCCAATCCGGCAATTGCCGATCTTGACGGCGACGGTCAGCCGGAAACGCTGTTCCCCTCCTATGACGGCAGGCTCCATGCCTTCTGGCTCGACAAAACGGAACACGGCAACTGGCCCTATTCGGTTTACAATCCGGCCTCAGGGGTCTTCCGCTTTGCCTCGGAACCGGTAATCGCTGACCTGGACAACAACGGGACCGCCGAAGTCATCTTCACCTCCTGGGTCCAGAAGGGCAGCGCTCTCACCGGAAAACTTCACATTCTCGATTACCAGGGAAATCCCCTGTATGAACCCAACCTGCCGGGCCCCTTCGGCTCTGCCGACTGGAACGGCAGCCTGGCCGCTCCGACCATAGCCAATATCGACAGTGATGACGATTTCGAGATCGTCATCAACACCGCTCACTCCGGGGTGGTTGCCTTTGATCTGCCGGGCAGCAGCCTGGCCCGTATCCTCTGGGGAACAGGCCGGGGCAGCTATCATCGCAATGGCGTACCCTACCATGACCTTTCCCTTTGCCCTGCCGACATCTCAGGCGACGGCCAGGTTGCTTCAGCTGACCTGGCAATCTTTGCCGCCGCCTTTGGCAGAGCAAACTGTAGCGGGGCAGCCTGTCCGGCTGATATCGATACGGACACCGACGTGGACGCTGTCGATCTCAGCCGCATTGCAGCAGGCCTCGGACAACGAAATTGCCTCTAGAAAAGAGCAGGAGACACCCGGCCATCTTCATGCAATAACCGTTGACGGACCGTTGCGCGTAAGCAGCATCTTTTGATGACCGGGCTGCCTGCCGCTATGGCGAGATTCGCGCCTTCCTGGAGGGCAAGGGCAAGGTGATCGGCGCCATGGATGTGTTGATAGCCGCCCATGCCGGCAGCCTGGCCCTTACCCTGGTGAGCAATAATCTCCGTGAGTTTAACAGAGTGCCCGGCCTGGAACTGGCAAATTGGGTGTAACGCCGCTTTTTGCCTAACGACTCTCTACATCAGCCGGCTGTTGATGAACAGATGCATCCAGACGCTGGCGGCGTAGCCCAGGGCGATGGCCGGGGTCCACTTCAGGTGGGCCCCGAAGGTGTACGTGCCCCGGGCTGCACCCATCAGGGCCACCCCGGCGGCCGAGCCGATGGAGAGCAGGCTGCCGCCGACGCCCGCGGTCAGGGTGACCAGCAGCCACTGGCCGTGGGACATGGCCGGGTCCATGGTGAGCACAGCAAACATCACCGGAATATTGTCAATCACCGCCGACAGGATGCCTATCGCCACATTGGCGGTGGTGGCGCCGAGATCCTGATACAGATAATTGGACAGCAGGGCCAGATAACCGAACTGGGACAGTCCCCCCACGCAGAGAATCACGCCGTAGAAAAAAAGCAGGGTATCCCATTCCGCCCTGGCCACCTTCCTGAACAGATCAAAATACACGGGTTTCCTATGGTCAGTCTGAGCCCCCAGGGGATTGTCATCCACATCGAAGAGCCGCTGTTCCTTTTTCTTCAGGTAATAGGAAAAAAAGCCCAAATAGGCCAGGCCGAGCATCATGCCGGCGGCCGGCGGCAGGTGGAGAAAGTTGTGAAAACAGACGGCCGTGGCAATGGTGAGCAGAAAGAGCAGCATGATTCTTCTGGCGCCGAGCTTCATGCGGAAGTTTATTTCCACCTGCTGGGGCGCTTCCTTGCCCAGGGCGAAATTCATGGCCAGGGCCGGCACCAGCCAGTTGACCACCGAGGGCAGGAAGATGGCGAAAAACTCAATGAATTCCACCTTGCCTTTCTGCCAGACCATGAGGGTGGTGATATCGCCAAAGGGTGAAAAGGCGCCGCCGGCATTGGCTGCTACCACGATGTTGATGCAGGCCAGGACGGCAAACCGCTGGTTGTTGCCGCCCACGGCCATGGCCACGGCGCCCATGAGCAGGGCGGTGGTCAGGTTGTCGGCCACCGGCGAAATGAAAAAGGACAGCAGTCCGGTCACCCAGAAAATGCTCCGCAGGGAAAAACCGCGGTTGATCAGCCAGGTGCGCAGGGCCTGAAAAACGTGCCGTTCGTCCATGGCATTGATGTAGGTCATGGCCGCCAGCAGAAAGAGAAAAAGCTCGGCGTATTCGAGCAGGTTGTGCCGGATGGCCTCCTGGGCATGGCTTTTATCGCCAAGGCCGGCAAAGGTGACGGCAACCAGCACCCAGATGATGCCGGCCGCCAGCAGAACGGGTTTGCTTTTGCGCAGATGCAGCTGCTCTTCAAAGATGACCAGGATATAGGCCCCGACGAAAAGAAATAGGGAGAAATAGCCCATGCCGCTTGCGGCAAGAGTGGTGCTGTCGATTGCGGCGCTGCCGGCCAGGGCAGGCAAGGCGGGCAGGATGAACAGCGCGGTAAAGAGAGGAAAAATTTTCATTACTCTTTCCTTGATGTGGGGTTTACGATGGGTGCCTGTAAGAGGCAATGAGTGATTACAGCGGCTGAACAATCTGGAGCAGCATGCTTGCAGCACTATACCGAAACGGAAACGGTTAATAAATCATTATCTTTTCGAAACATTTTATCGTATTATTTCGTAAATAAAGGGCTGTAACCCGTGGTCTGACGGGTTGCGGCGGGGCTGTTTTTTGCCATTTACGCGAGCAATTTTGCCAAGCCATGCAACAGAAAACCGTGCAGAAAGCACCAGCCAATTACGTGGGCAGGATTCTTTTCGGCAATTTCAGTGAGGCCATCAAGGAAAGGGTCCGGACGATCATTTGCGCCGCAGAGGATATTGAACGGTGCGGTTACCCGCTCATGCCCTATCTGGCCGCCTGGAATGAGGGGGAGAACATTATCTGGTATGAATACGCGGGCAGCCGCTTCGTAGAGCTGCTTGGCTGTACCAGTATCAATGTTTCCAGGGTATTCCGCGAAGCCATCCTTGACCGGCGCGTTTATCGTTACACCGACCCGGCGGGGTATGCGGTCGAAGAAGAAATTCTCACGCGGCAGCAGCTGTCCGGCCAGAGAATCGACCTGCGGGAAGAGGTCAAGAAAACGGGGCAGGTGGAGGCGGTGTACCAGGTCGGCCTGCCCGGCGGCAGGGTCATCTGGCTCAAGGACCAGGGCCGCATCGAGACTTTTGCCCAGGACAAACTCTCTCTGTCCCTGGGCTGCCTCACTGATGTTACCAAGGAGATGGAGCAGAAGGATCTGCTGGAAAAGATCGGCTACTTTGACGAGCTGACCGGCCTGCCCCAGCGAAAGATCATGGAGCGGATTCTGGAGGTAAAGATCGGCGAGCGCGAGCGCGGCCATATCAAGGATTTTTCCTTTCTCATGATCGATATCGATTTTTTTAAATCAGTCAATGATCTCCACGGCCATCTGGCGGGAGATTTCATTCTGGAGGAACTGGCCTCGGTCATGCTCGCCACCAAACGCAAAGAGGATGACGTGGGCAGATATGGCGGCGAGGAATTTTACGGCATCTGCCAGGGCGGGGTGAAAAGCGGGGTGGAATTTGCCGAACGGTTGCGGAGAAACGCCGCCGGCCATCATTTTGTGTATCAGGGTGAAAAAATTTCCATCACCATCTCCATCGGCGTGGCCTCGGCCGGCGAATTGGCCGCGCTCAATATGACCGACCTGCTGGAACTCGCGGATAAGCGTTTATACAAGGCCAAGCAGCAGGGCAGAAACCGGGTGGCGGGAGATGGCTCATAGGGCGGTTCGCGAACCGCCCTTACATCCCCTACATCCCCCAGGGCAGGCACACGGCCAGCCCCTCCATCTCCTCACTCCTCACTTTTTACTTCTCACCCAAAATCAACTCTCGTCCTTCATCTGCCAGACGGTCCAGCTTATTGCCAGGAAAGGGGCCAGAAAGAACACCGAGATCAGCCAGCTTTTTTTCTGCAGGAACGGGTCGCTGAGAATGTTCTGCAGTGACGTCAGGGAGGTGTTGCTCAGCAGCAGGGGCAATACCATGAAAACAACAAAGCCTGCGGCAAGCAGCGAAAGTTCGGCAAATATCAGCTTTTTGGCGAAGATTTTCAGGCCGTTTAACAGCAGTCTGATGCCGATCATTTTGCCCTGCATCTCCTGCATGGAGGAGAATGATATTTCCACCTGATCAAGCAGCTTGGCCGCTGCCCGGTACTCCTGCCCCTGCTGCCTGGCAATCAGGCCGCGGGTTTCCTGGAGTGTATTGATGGTCGTAAACAGCGACTGCTGGAAGGCGTTAAAGAAGTTTTTATATTCATAAGCCTGCCAGAAGTCCTGGTATTGCTGCAGTTTGTTTTCGAGCTCCTTTTCCCTTGCCTCAAGCTCTTCAATTTTGGTTTTCCGTATCCGCTGGCAGCCGTAGGCGTGCCCTTTTGCCCGCTCCAGAACGTCAAGCAGATCATAATAGGTCTCCTGCCGGTACTGGCTGCGCAACTCGTTCAGCGCCCGGCTGTTTTCCTCAAGAAAGGGATCCTGTTCGTCAAACCAGTAGCTGAGTTCGGCGGATTCCGCTTCGGCCATGGCCATGTTTTTTGCCGCCTCCTGCCGCTGATAATGCATCTGTTCAATGGCGAGATCGTTGGCCAGTCCCTGCACCGGCAGCAGCAGGGGGTCCAGGAGAGCGGTCATGAAAATTTCTTTCTGGCCCAGCATGAGGACGCGTAGCCGTTTGAGGTCTCCTTCATCAAAACCGTAGTGGACATTATGCTGTATTTTGCGGTACTGGCACTCCAGGGCGTCGGCATTGACTTTGATGGCCTGGTTGACGGACTCTTTTGCCTTCCAGAAATCATTATGCAGTTCGTAGTAGCGGGAAAGCAGCAGATGGCTGTAGATACGCTCCTTTTCCTGGGAGGCGAGGTTTTTCGCCCTTTCCAGATAATGGCCCATATCCTTGGCCCGCCCCAGTTCCAGAGCCCAGAAGGCCAGGCCCACGGTGGCATAGAACTGCTTCCCTTCCTTTTTTTTACTTTCCCGGGTGAGCAGTTCCTCTGCCTGGGAGTACTGACCCACCCGCAGACAATCAAGACCTAAATGGAGACCGCGGCTGTCAATGTTGATCTTGTCCGTGCAGTCCTGGCCCTCCCATTTGGCATTGACACAGAAGGCGGTGTTGACCAGAAAGCGCAGCTGATACATCCGGTTGAGGTCAAGATAGGTGACAAAAACCAGCAGTTCCTTATCCTGCCGGAGCTGGGCCGGTTTGATCCCCGCCGCGCATTTGCTGCTGCAGCCGGAGTAATCAGGGAATATTTTTTTATAGATGGAGTTCAGTTCTTCAAAGGGCAGATAGCCGACTTGATCCATGCCCCGGACTTTCATGCTGATGAACTTGCTGGGACAATTAGCCGGAGTATGGCTGGTCATGCCGCAGTAAAAGCATTCCTTGAGTTTGCCATGCACGGGCAGGCTGCGGTAGGAGAAAAGTTCCACCTTGCGCAGCGTGGCCTTAGCGGTGATAACCATCTGGAAAAAGCCGCCGCCATCATCGGCAAATCTGTGTTCCGGAAGATCGCGGCCGGCGGTCAGCTCCTTCCAGCTGCGCATCAGCGGGCGGGTTATATAAACGGTTTCCTGCTGCAGCATATCCCACTCGCTGGCCGAGGTCTGCTGGATCTGGGGCAGGGTGTCTTCTGCCTCCAGCAGGTGAATGACCGTCTGCAGCGGCAGGGCGCCCTGGCTTTCCTGCCAGTCGTGCTCCACCTTGGCCGACTCCAGAGCCTCAAACAGGGAGATGAGGGCCAGGAAAGGATTGGGAAAGGTGAAGAGCAGCAGTTCGTCACTGCTCTGCGGCTGTTCAAATCCGGATTTGGCCAGTGTCTGGCGGAGGGCATCGATAAGGGGAAGCCATCTGCTGCCCAGAATTTTCCCGCCCTGATAGCTCAGGGTGCGGATGGCCAGGAGGATGCTGTTGTTTTTATTCATACGCGGGCTTACAGGCACTTATCAAGGATTCTTTTTGCTTCACGGTTGTCGGGAAAGAGGCGGTGGGCGATGGAGGCCCATTTGTCGGCCCGGATGAGCATGTCCATGGCCAGAAAGGTCTGGGCCAGGCTGAGCAGCAGATCAAGATCCTCCCCATATTTGCCTGCCGCTTTTTCCAGATACGGCACCGCTTCATTGTATGCCCCGTTTTTTTGTAGAGCAATGCCCAGCATCTTGCTGATATGCAGGTTGTCCGGCTGATCTTTGAGAATAGCCCGGTAACATTTGATGGCCAGCACGAAGAGTCCCTGATCCATGGCCAGTTCGGCAATTTGTTCCTGGATATCGGCGTCTCCTTCATTGTTTTTGACAATGATCCGCAACACCTTCTCCACTTCCGTGCTGTTGTCTTTTTTGGCCAGCAGGCGGGCAAATTTCAGGGCCCGGTCGGAATGGCGGGGGCTTATTTCCATGGCCTGGGCAAAATAACCGGTGGCTTTATCAATTTCCCCCTGGCGGTAAAAGATCTGGCCCAGATAATGATAGGATGTCACATCCAGCCGGTTGATTTCAATAGCTTTCTGAAAACATTTCAGTGCCTTGGGCATGTCATTGGTCTTGAGCATCAGGCGGCCCAGCTCCCGGAAGGGGCGGGAGGACCTGGGGTTGGCGGCTGAGGCCTTTTTGGCCTCTTCAATAGCGCCGGGGATATCCCCTTTTTCCTCCAGGTCGCGGGCCTGGCGCAGATACAGGGTCAGCGGATCGGGATTCTGGGCTTTAGCCAGCAGTTCATCTATCTTGTGCTCCAGCGAGGCGGTGACGAACGGTTTGGTCAGGTAGGCATCCACATCGTGTTCGGCTGCCTCGGCCACGACCTCCTTGTTGGCCTCCGCCGTGATCATCAGAAAGGGAATATCCCGCAATGTGTTATGGGAGCGGATGCGGCCCAGCAGTTCGGTGCCCTTCATGAACGGCATGGCATAATCGGCGATGATAAAGTCAATTTTTTTGGCATTATTGGCCGTGAGGAATTTCCAGGCTTCCCTGCCGTTGGGCGCTTCAAAGAGCTCTTTGCCGTAGTTGATGAGTTTCAGCATGGCGCGGACCGAGCGGCGCATATTGTCCTGATCATCGACGATGAGAAAGTTCATGAGGCGCGGGGAGAGTTTTTCTTTTTCAGCAGACATGCAGAACCCCTTTATTTGATGGGAAGTTTGAAGAAAAAACGGCTGCCCTTCCCTTCCTCGCTTTGCACCCCGATCCGGCCGTTGTGCAGTTCCACCGCCAGTTTACAGAAGTGCAGACCCAGACCGGTGCCTACCAGGGCATCCTGTTTGCTGGAAATTCTGGCATATTT
>Ga0172380_10000430_pt1 | contig 83486 bp, 64 predicted proteins | sample Leawe162metaG_FD_119747 | JGI IMG/M metagenome (GOLD analysis project Ga0172380, IMG submission 119747) | Leachate microbial communities from a municipal landfill in Southern Ontario, Canada - Leachate well 162 metaG | ecosystem: Engineered > Solid waste > Landfill > Unclassified | place... | reverse complement strand
GGAAGGAGCCGCTGCCGCCAGCGGAAGCCCGCCGGGAGGCGGGCTGACTCTGGCGAGTGAGAAAAAGCGCCTCTTTGGCTCCACCTTTCTGGCGCCAGCAGAAAGGTGGAAAACAAGGCGCCCGGCAGTTGTCGCGCTGGTGAGCAGATGGGTGGCAAGCCCCATCCCACCGCTCCCCGGCGTTGCCGGGTCGCGCCTTCCCCATACCCACGCGTGCGTGGGCCCGGGGCAGCGAGGGAAGGGAAGTGGCTTCGCCTCACACATGCCGTGGGATCCACCGGTCAAGCCGGTGGATGACGGAAACCGTAGCCGGGGGATGACGAAACCCGAGAGATTCGGTTTGTGCCCAATCCCGGGCACAAAAAAAGGCCCGCGCTGTCGCGCAGGCCTTGGCAGGTCCACAAATAACGAGGGCGCGGCTGCTAGCCCAACAGCAGCTTGGCGATGGTCATCAGCTGCATGTTCGTCGTGCCCTCGTAGATCGTGCCGATCTTGGCGTCGCGGTAGAACTTCTCCACCGGATACTCCTTGACGAAGCCGTAGCCACCCAGCAGATCCACGCAGAGGCTGGTGACCCGCTGGGCCATCTGGCTGCTGATCAGCTTGGCCACCGCGGCCTCGCGCACGAAGGGCTTGCCCGTCTCCCGCAGCCGTGCCGCGTTGTAGACGCAAAGGCGCGCCGCCTCCAGCTCCGCCGCCGCTTGGGCGAACTGGAACTGCACGCCCTGGAAGGCGGCCAGCGGCTTGTTGAACTGCTTGCGCTCGTTCAAGTAGTTCTTGGTGTAATCCAGGCAACCCTGGGCGAGGCCCACCATCTGGGCGCCGATGCCGATCCGGCCCTCGTTCAGGGTCTCGATGGCCACCTTGTAGCCCACGCCCGGCTTGCCCAGCACGTTGGCCTTGGGCACGCGGCAGTCCTTCAGCACCAATTCGCAGGTGGAGGAGGCACGGATGCCCAGCTTGTCTTCCTTCTTGCCCACTGAGAAGCCCGCGAAGCCGCGCTCCACCAGGAAGGCCGTGATGCCCTTGTGGCCGGCGGCGGGGTTGATGTTGGCGAAAACCAGGAAGAGGTCCGCCTCGCCGGCGTTGGTGATCCAGAGCTTCTGGCCGTTCAGCACGAAGTGGTCGTCCTGCTCCTCGGCGCGGCAGCCCAGGCCGAAGGCGTCGCTGCCCGAGCCCGCCTCGGAGAGGGCGTAGGCACCCAGCCACTTCTCCGCCAGCAGCGGCAGATAGCGCGACTTGACGTCCTCGCTGCCCCAGCGGAGCAGGGCGTTGATCACCAGCGTGTTCTGCACGTCCACCACCACGGCCACGGCGGCGTCCACCGTGGACATGGCTTCGATGGCCAGGCAACTCATGAAGAAGCTGCCTTCGGAGCCGCCCCACTTGTCGGGGATCTCGATGCCCATCAACCCCATTTCCCACAGGCTTTTCAGCAGCTTGGGGTCCATCTTGCCGTCGTGGTCCATCTGCTCGCGCAGCGGCAGCACTTTCTCGCGGGCGAAGTCGCGCACCGTCTCGTAGAAGAACTGCTCCTCCTCGCGGAGCTGGGTCAGGGCCGGATTCTCGGACATGGATTCTCCCGGGCTGCTGGGGTGTGCGGTGTGTGGGTCGTGAACCACCCGCGGACCCGTTCCCGGCGCCGGATCCCACCCGATTCGCGGGAATCGGCCGGGAGCGGGGACGAGAACGGGTCCGGGGCGGAGGGTCGGCTACTTGTATTCGACGGAGGTCGCGAAGAAGGTGATGTCCTTGACCTTCTTGGCCTGCTTGGCGGCCTTGTCCGTGTTCACCGGCGCCTTGCACTGGCCGGCTTCCTTCTCGGCCTTGGCGGCCTTGGCCGTCTCGCCGCCGGCGGCCTCGTCGGCGCAGTAGTCCATGTACTCGGCCACGGCGAAGCCCTTCATGGTGCAGGTCTTGCCGGCGGCGTTGGTGTCGAACTTGAAGGCGTCGTCCTTGGCGCGCACCAGGGCGAACAGGTCGCCGTCTTTGTAGTCGCCCATGGCCACCCACATCTTGCACCCGCTCTTGCAGGCGCCGACGATGGTGCCCTTCAGCACGATTTCCTTCTTCTCCAGCTTGTCGACGTTCTTGGCCAGCTCGTCCAGCGTGTAGGCCTGGGGCTTGGCGGCCAGGGCCAGCGAGCTGGTGAGCAGCAGGGTCAGGACCAGGGAGACGGTCCGGCGCAGATTCAACATGAGCAACTCCTGTGGTTTGGGTGTCGGGTTCACCAGCGGACGCGTTTGCGGATCCGCCAGTACATGACGATGCCGGTGATGGACAGCGTGCCCAGGCAGAGCGCCAGCACGTCGTAGAACAGCCGGCCCGGAAGGCCGCCGAAAAATTCGCCATTATGCAGGTCGATCACCACCCACATGATGGGCACCGAGTGGGCCTCCTCGGGGAAGAGATCCCCCAGGCCCTGGGCCTTGCGCGTGCGATCCAGCCGCTCCTGATAGGAGGCGGGCAGGATCGAGGTGGTGATGCGGCCATTTTCAAGGAAGTCGAAGTCGTGGTGATGATTGTAGAGGATGCCGGTCAGGGCGATGACGAGCAGCACGCAGGAACTGATCAAGCTCACCAGCTTGAAGTATCCGAAGCTGAACAAGTGGATTTTTCGCCAGACCTTCATCCGCCGCCCCATCCTTGAATTGCCCGCTCAATGAAGCAATCGACCCCTGCACTTGCCACTGGCAAGCAATTCGGCCCCGGCTGGCCAGGCGCTGCGCTGCGCTGGACCAAGCCGGGCATAGACGACGGGAGCCCTGCATGAATTCCCTCTCCCTGCGCGCCTTGGCGGGCGTCGCTGCGCTGACCCTGCTGCTGGGTCGCGCCGGATCCGTGCACGCCGCGCCGGCGGATGAGTCCGGCCCGGCCACCTGGTACCGCTATCCGGCCCTCTCGCCGGACGGCCAGTGGATCGCCTTCAGCGCCCTGGGCGACTTGTGGCTGGTGCCCGCCTTGGGCGGCACGGCCCGGCCGCTCACTCGGGACGTGAATCTGGAGACCAAGCCGGTCTGGTCGCCGGACGGCCAGTGGCTCGCCTTCGCCTCCGACCGCCACGGCAACTTCGACCTATTCGTGATGCCCGCCCAGGGCGGCGCGGAGCGGCGGCTGACCACCCACTCCGCCGGCGACTATCCCTGGGCCTTCAGCGAAGACGGCGCGCGGCTGATTTACTCCAGCGGTCGGATGGGCCTGCCCGCCAGCCGCCTCTATCCCGCCGGCTGGCCGGGCGAGGTCTACAGCGTGGAACTGGCCACGGGCGCCACGCGCAGCGAGACCCTGCTGGCCGCCGAGGAGATCTCCGTGGGCCCCCAGGGCTGGCTCTACGAGCGCGTGATCTCCGTCGAGGATGAGTTCCGCAAGCACCACGTCAGCTCGGCGGCGCGCGAACTCTGGCTGCGCCGGCCCGACGGCAGCCACGAGCAGGTCACGAACTGGGCCGGCGAGGATCGCGAACCCGTCTGGCGGCCCGGTGGCGGCTTCTGGTTCATCAGCGAGCGCGACAGCTGCCTCAACGTCTTTGCCGGCGAGCCCGGTGGCGCCGTGCGCCAGCTCACCCACCACAAGACCGAACCCGTCCGCGGCTTGAGCGCCTCCCGCGACGGCCTGCTCTGCTACAGCCAGGCCGGCGCGCTCTGGACCCTGCGTGAGGGCGGCAAGCCCCGGCGCTTGGCCGTGGAGCTGCGCGCGGATCGCCGCGCGGCCCATCCCGCCACCCTGCCTCTGGCCGGGGAGGCCAGCGAGGCGCTGCTCTCGCCCGACGGCCGCGAGCTGGCCTTCATCGCCCACGGCGAGGTCTTCGTCTGCTCGGTGGAGCATGGCACCACGCGCCGGCTGACGGACACGCCCGAGCAGGAACGCAACCTGGCCTTCGCGCCGGACGGCCGCAGCCTGGCCTACGCCGGCGAGCGCGCCAACTGCTGGCGCCTCTACCGCGCCACCCTGCCCCGCAAGCAGGATCTGCACTTCTTCAACGCCGCCCAGGTGGTGGAGGAGACGCTGGTGGACGGGCCGGACGACTGCTTCCAGCCGCGCTTCTCGCCGGACGGCACGGAGCTGGCCTTCCTGGCCAAGCGCACCGAGCTGCGCGTGCTGAACCTGAAGACCAAACAGACGCGCGTGGTCCTGCCCGAGCGCCTCAACTACAGCTACGCCGATGGGGACCAGGCCTACGAGTGGTCGCCGGACGGCCAGTGGTTCACCTTCCACTTCCCCGACAAGGGCCGCTGGTCCAGCGAGCTGGGCGTCGTGCCGGCGGCGGGCGGGCCGTGGCACAACCTGAGCCAGAGCGGCTTCGAGGACTACAATCCGCGCTGGACGGCCAACGGCAAAGGCATCCTCTACCAGACCGACCGCCAGGGCATGAAAAGCCAGGGCGGCTGGGGCGGACAGGAGGACGTCTACCTGTTGGCGCCGTCCCGGGAGGGCCTGGAGTGGTTCCGCCTGAGCGAGGAGGAACTGGCCGCGCGCCAGGAGGCGGACAGTCTGGCCGAGGTGGAAAAGGAGGAGGCTCCCCAGGGCAAGAAGGGGCGCAAGGCCAAGCCCGAGCCGGAGGAGGCGGAGGAGGATTCCGTCCACGTGACGGTGGAGCTGCCCGACGCCGACCGGCGCATCCTGCGGCTGACCACGGCCTCCGCCGTGCTGGCCGACTACCTGCTTTCCAAGGACTGCGAGACCCTCTACACGCTGGCCGCCTACACCAAGGGCTTCGACCTCTACGAGACCAAGCTGCGCAAGCACGAGACGCGCCTGCTGGGGGCGCTGGAGCTGGATCACGGCGCCTTCGTGGGCGCCACGGACGAGGCCCTCTTCCTGCTGGCGGCCGGTGGTCGGCTGCTCAAGTTCGACCTGGCCGAGGAGGCCCCGGAGGACGTGGCCTGCGAGCCCGAGATGACCCTGCGCCAGGACCGGGAGTGGGAGTACCAATTCGACCACATCTGGCGCCAGGTGCGGGAGAAGTTCTACAGCCCGGGCCTGCACGGCGTGGACTGGAACGGGCTGCGCGCGACCTACCGCCGCTACCTGCCGGCCATCGACCACCCGCGCGACTTCGCCGAGTGCATGTCCGAGCTGCTGGGCGAGTTGAACGCCTCGCACACCGGCTGCTTCGTCTCCTGGCGTCCGGAGGACGGCGACGCCACGGCGGACCTGGGCCTGCTCTTCGATCCCGCCTGGACGGGGACGGGCTGGCGCGTGGCCGAGGTGCTGCCCCTGGGGCCCTGCGACCGCAGCGACAGCCGCGTGCGCGCGGGACACACGCTGCTGGCCGTGAACGGCCGGCCGCTGGACGCCACGGAGGAGTCCTGGCTGGCCCTCAACCGGCGCGCCGGACAGCAGGTGCTGCTCAGCCTGCGCGACGAAAAGGGCGTGGCCTACGAGCAGACCGTCACGGCCGTGGCGAGCGGAGCGCGTCAGCGCCTGTTGTACGAACGCTGGGTCCGGCGCAACGCCGACGAGGTGGAACGGCTCTCCCAGGGTCGGCTGGGCTACGTGCACGTGGAGAGCATGGACGGCGGCAGCTACCGGCGCCTGGTGCACGAGGCCCTGGGCCGGCTGGCCGACCGCGAGGCCCTGGTGGTGGACAGCCGCCACAACGGCGGCGGCAACCTCACCAACCAGCTGATCACCTTCCTGGGCGGGCGGCGGATCTTCCGCAACGTGGTCCGGCCGGACCAGCACGTGATCGGCGAGGATCCCTGGCAGCACTGGCTGCGGCCCTCCATCGTGCTGATGAACGAGGCCAACTACAGCGACGCCCACTGCTTCCCCTTCGCCTACAAGGACAGCCAGCTGGGCCAGCTGGTGGGCATGCCCGTGGCGGGCACGGGCACCTCCGTCTGGTGGGAGGGCCTGATGGGCGGCCGGCTGGTCTTCGGCATTCCCGAAGTGGGCCTGATGGATGAGCAGGGCACCTTCCTGGAGAACCACCAGCTGGAGCCGGACATCCGCGTGGACAACACGCCCGGCACGGTGAGCACGGGGCAGGACTTGCAGCTCCAGGCGGCCGTGGCCGCGCTGCTGCGCGAACTGGGACCGACGAAGCAGCCATGAGCCTGGATTTGGACCAGCTGCTGCGCGAGTGTCTGGTGCGCCGTTCCCGGGGATCCGGGCCGGGCGGCCAGCACCGCAACGTGACCGAGAGCCGCGTGGATCTGCTGCACCTGCCCAGCGGGCTGCGCGTGGTCTGCGACGAGACCCGCAGCCAGCATCAGAACCTGCAGCTGGCGCTGTTGCGGCTTTCTCTCAAGCTGGAGGCGGCGGCCCGGGTGGTGACGCCGCGGGTAACCCGCGTCAAGCGCCTGCGCCGGGTGCAGGAGCGGATTCTGGGGGAGAAGCGGCGTCTGGGCGACCTGAAACGCCAGCGCCGGCCGCCGGACAAGGGAGGCGAGGATGTCTGAGCATTTGGATCCGCTGGAGGCCAACCTTCCCCCAGCTCCGCCCCGTCCGCCGCTGCGCTTCGCGCTGGTTGGCCTGGCCGTGTTTCTGACGGGGACCGCGCTCTCCTACTTCCTGTTCACTGTGACCCTGGTGCTGGCGGCGCCCAGCCGCAACACGGCGCTGGGCATCCTGGGGGTCTTTCTGATGGTGGCGGGCTCGGGCATCAGCAGCACGCTGGCCCTGGTCTTGTATCACCGGCTCGGCACGCGCTGGCAAGAGCGCCAGCTGCAGGCCAGCCAGGGCGGAGTCTTCGGCGGCGACGCACGCTCAACCGACCCCGGGCGGGACTAGTCGCGCTGGCGCTCCAGGGCGGCCACCCGGCGCTCGAGATCCGTCACCCGCGCCTCCAGCTCTGGCTTGGCGGTCGGGCCCGCCAGGCGCTGCTTGAGATGTTTCACCACGTCCAGCGCTTCGAACAGCAGGATGACCACCACCACCGCTGCGACGACGGAAACGATACCCCACATGGGATCCTCCCTGCCCCGGGTCCAGCCTGTCGAAGGGTTGGACAATCGGGTACGGTTGAATGTCGAGTGCCGACCGGTTGTTCGGCTGACTTGCCGGGACTTCGAGTCAATGCTGATTCAATGCCGGAATGCCGGGAACCTGATTCTCGCGCTCTCCGTTTGGCCGCGGCGCCCCCGGAACCTCCCTTCTAGGGGCGGGCGGGGGGCAAGAGGGAGGGCGCGCCTGTTCAAAATTCAGAACCTCCCCTCACGCCTCCGGCAGCGCCAACTTCTTTCCATCGACGTCCACCCGCACAAAACTCACGGTCGTGGAGAAGATGGCCTCCCCGATGGCCGCGCCGCCGCTCTGTCCGTGGGGCGCCGCGCCCTCGCTGCCCGCCCGGCTCACGTCCACCTGGTAGTCCACCGACGTGGTGCCGCGCCGCACGCGGTGGATGTCCAGCTTGAGCAGGCTGCCTGCCCGCACGTTGTGGCGGAACTCCACCCGATTCATGGCCACTGTGACGAAGCGGCAGCCCGGGTAGTCCAGACTGGCGGCGATCCAGGCGGTCTCGTCCACCCACATCAGCAGGTAGCCGCCGAACAGGAAGCCATACTGGTTGAGGTGCTCGGGTCGAACGAGGACGTGGTGTTCCATTAGCTCTCCCTCGACCCGCCGGGTCGGACCAGTACATGATGCTCCATTGTCTCTCCCTCGGCAATTCCTGTGGCTGGCCGGGCGCTATTTGAACACCCAGCGGTTCTGCTGTCGCAGCAGCTGGCGATTTCGCAACACGCGATTCAGGCTCTGGTTCAGCGCCGTCCGACAGACGATGCCGAGCAGGCGGCCCTCGTCGTCCAGGACGGGCAGATAGTCGAAACCCACCTGGTCGAAAGCCTCCTTCAGATCCCCCAGCGAGGTGGCGGGCGTGATCCGCGGGGTGGGCTCCGCCACCTCCCGTGTGCGGATGATCGAGAGCGCGCGCTCCTGGCCGATGATGAAGCGCAGGTCGGCGAAGTTCACCATGCCCACCACCCGGCCCTGCTCGTCCACGGCCACCAGATCCTTCAGGTCGTGCTCCGTGAAGGCCGGCAGGATCTCCTCCAGCGAGTGGGCCGCCGGCACCTGGGGCCGCCGCGGGTCCAGCAGCTCGTCCGTCCGGCGCTCGTTGAGTTCCTGGGCCGGATCGTTCTCTTCCAGCAGATTGGCCTTGCGCAGTTTGTAGAGGTAGAGCGAGCGATCGCCCACCAGCAGCTGGATCACCAGCGTGCTGGCGGCGACGCTGATCATCAGCGGCAGGGTCATGTCGTAATTGTTGGTCATCTCGATCAGCAGCAAGAGAGCCGTCAGCGGGATGCCGTTGATGCCGGCCAGCACCGTGCCCATGCCCGCCAGGATGAAGATCACCGGACTGCTGCTGATCTGCAGCTGGACCATGACCAGACCCAGCGCGCCGCCCAGCATGGCGCCCATGAACAGGCTGGGGGCGATGATGCCGCCGAAGCCACCCAGTTCGATGTTGAGTGCGGTGAGCAGGACTTTCAGGGCCAGCAGGCCCAGCGCCAGCAGGAGGGGAATCTCGCCGGCCAGCAGTTGGTTGATGCCGTGATACCCAACGCCCAGCACCTGGGGCAGGCGCATGGCCACCAGCCCCAGCACCAGCCCGGAGAGGGGCGGGAAGATCCAGCGCGGCCAGGAGCGCAGGCGGCCCCAGACCAGCTTGGCCAGCAGGCCCGACCAGCGGCTGAACCCCACGGAGACCAGTCCGCCCGCCACGCCCAGCAGCAGGAACCAGGGCAGTCCGGCCGCGCCGGGCACCTGGAAGGCCGGGATCAGGAAAACCTGGTGCTGGCCCGTCAGGGTGTGGCTGACCACGTTGGCCACCACCGAGGCCATGATCAGCACGCCGAAGGTCACGTCCTTCAGGTCGTTGAGCAGGATGATCTCCAGCGTGAAGAAGACCCCGCCCAGTGGCGCGTTGAACATGGCGCTGATGGCCGCGCCTGCGCCGGCGGCGACCATCACTTTCATCCGGGCCGGTGAGACGTGGAAGAACTGTCCCATCCACGAGGCCACGCCCGCGCCGAACTGGACGGCCGGGCCTTCCGGCCCCACGCTGCCGCCCGTGCCGATGTTGAGCGCCGGTGCGAAGAAGTGGAACAGCGTCGTGCGGGGCTCGATCAGGCCGTCGCGCTGCTTGAGCGACTTCATCACCTCCACCACGCCCTTGCGCGCGGCGACTTCGGGGAAAAAGTGCGCCAGCAGGGCCTGCAACACACCGCCCAGCACAGGCACCAGCAGCAGCACGCCCCAGGGCAGGGCGGCGAACCCGCTCTCGCTGGTGTGGAAGAAGAGGTACTGGAAGCCCCACATCAGCCGGTGGAAGAAGGCGCCCAGCAGGCCCGCCCCCAGGCCGATGATCACGCTGTAGAACAGGGTCAGGCCGTACTCGGAGTGCTCCTGGGTGCGCAGCCAGGACCGGAGCCGGGTGAGTCGGGGCAGAAGTCGGTGTCGCAGATCCATGCCGGAATGTAGGATAGGCGTGCGAGCGCCCCGGCAGGACTCCGGCGGCGGGGCGGGCGTTTTCACGGCTGGGTCGAATTGGTAGTTTCGAAGCGTCGGGGTGAGCCGGGAGCGAATCAAGCGGGAGAGGTCGTGGGGCGCAGTCGAGTCAAGGGCAGCCTGAAACGCGCCGTGTACGACCACCCCGGCGAGATCCTCACGGACAGCGGCGAGATGCGGCAGCGCCGGGGCCGCTGGGCCGAGTCCTTCGGCGAGGCGGCGCCCCTGCACCTGGAGGTGGGCATGGGTCGCGGCCGCTTCCTGGCGGAGTTGGCGGCTCGGGACGAGCCCGTCAGTTATGTGGGCGTGGAGATCAAGCCCGACCGCTGTGTGACGGCGCTGGAGAAGATTCGCCGCCGGGCCCGCCGGCCCTTCGTCGTGCTCAACGCGGCCGTGGAGATCCTGCCCCAGCTCTTCCTGCCGGGCGAGGTGCAGCGGATCTACCTCAATTTCCCCGATCCCTGGCCGGCGTACATGTACCGCGGCCGGCGCCTGTTCAACACGGCCTTCCTGCGGCTCTACCAGGGTTTGCTGCCCGTGGGCGGTGAGCTCTGGTTCCGCAGCGATCAGGCCGCCTGTTATGAGGAGTTGCTGGCCAGCCTGCCGCCGCGCCTGCGGGTGGAGGAGCACGGCTGCGACTACCACGCCGGCGGCCACGAGTTCACCATCTTTCAGACCGAGTACGAGCGCCGCTACCGGGCCGCGGGCGCCACCATCCATCACGCGCGGCTGGTCAAGACCGGGTCGGGGATTCTGGAAATCCGCGCCGGTTGCTGAAAGGAGATCCCATGCACGCAGAGTTCCGGGCCCGCTTCTTCGAGGCCATGGGCGACGGCGTCGCCCTGCTGGCCGCTCCCGGGGAGGTCCTGCGCAACCACGACACGGAGTACCGCTACCGGCCGGAGAGCGCCTTCTGGCAGCTGACGGGCCTGGACGAGCCCGACGCCGTGGCCGTGCTCTGGAAGCGCGGTCGCGAGCGGCGCTTCCTGCTCTTCGTGCGCCCGCGGGATCCCCAGTTGGAGATGTGGAGCGGCCGGCGGCTGGGGCCGGAGGGTGCCCGGCGGGAACTGGGCGCCCAGGAGGCCCATCCCCTGGCCGAGTTTCCCACCCGCCTGGACGACCTGCTCAAGGGCCACACCCGCCTCTTCCTGCCGCTGGACGGCGGCGCATTGCAGGTCCAGGTGCTGGGCGCGCTGAACCGCCTGGTGCGGCGTCGCAAGCAGCCGGGCGCGCTGCCCGAGGAAGTGCGCGACGTGAAGCGCGTGCTGGCCGAGCTGCGCCTGCGCAAGACCCCGCCGGAGCTGGCGCGGATGGAGCACGCCTCGCGGATCACGGGCGAGGCCTTCCGCGAGGTCTTCCGCCACACCCGCCCGGGCGTGGCCGAGTACCAACTGCGGGCCGTGTTCCCCTACATTTACGGCGTGCTGGGCGGCGACTGGGCCTTCGAGACCATCGTGGCCGCGGGCGCCAACGCCTGCACGCTGCACTACGTCAGTTGCCGCGACACCTTGCAGGACGGCCAGCTCGTGCTCTTCGACGCGGGCGCGGAGCTGGACTACTACGCGGCCGACGTCACCCGCACCATTCCGGTCAACGGCCGCTTCAGCAAGGACCAGGAGCTGCTCTACCGCCTCGTGCTCAAGGCCCATCAGGCCGCCGTGGCCGCCGCCGCCCCGGGCGTGCCCGTGGACGACGTGCACGCCGCCGCCGTGCGCGAGACCACCGAGGGCCTGCTGCAGCTGGGCCTGCTCAAGGGCCGGCTGGAGACGAATCTCAAGAAGCAGGCGCACAAGCGCTGGTTCCCCCACGGCACCTCGCACTGGCTGGGCCTGGACGTGCACGACGCCGGCGACTACGCCCTGGACCACGGGCCGCGCCTGCTGGAGGAGGGCATGGTGATCACGGTGGAGCCGGGTCTCTACCTGCCCGCCGACGACAAAAAGGTGCCCGAGCGCTTCCGCGGGATCGGGATCCGCATCGAGGATGACGTGCTGATCACGGCTGGCGGCCGCCGGGTGCTGACCGAGGGCATTCCCCGCGACCCGCGCGAGATCGAGGCCGCCATGCAGTCCCGGCCCAAGTACCTGAAGGCCCTGCCCGGGTTGAAGTAGGGGCGGCGGGCCGTTCACCAGTCGCCGGAGTCCGGCCGCGAGGGAGGAACATGCGCTTCGTGCTGACCGGCGCCACGGGCTTTCTGGGCAGCGCCCTGCTGGAGAGACTGCTGCGGGAGGGCGAGTCCGTCCTGGCCCTGGGGCGCGACCCGGAGCGGCTGCGGCGCGCGCTGCCCGCCGGCGTGGCGGTGGCGGCCTTCGACCTGGAGGCTCCCCAGGCCCCGGCGGGCCTGCTGCCCGGCGACGTGCTGATCCACTGCGCGGCCCTGCTGGGCAACGCCGAGGCCGACCGCGAAACCTACCTGCGCTGCAACACCGAATCCGTCCTGGTGCTGGCCCGGGCCGCCCGGGAGGCGGGCGCCGCGCTGTTCCAGTTCATCAGCTCCGTCTCCGCCTGTGGGCCCACGGGCTCGGCCGGACAGCCGCTGCGCGCGGAGAGCCCCTTCCGGCCGGCCTCCGTCTACGGCGAGAGCAAGGCCCGGGCCGAGGGGCAGCTGGCCACCCTGACCGGCCTGCGCGTGCAGGTGCTGCGCCCGCCCGTGATCTACGGCCCGGGGGCCAATCGCCACAGCTCGGCCTCCAAGGTCTTCCGCCTGCTGCAGGGACCGCTGTTCTTCCGCCGGGGGGGCGGGCACCACTTTTTCAACGTGATGGCCCGGGAGAACCTGGTGGATGCCCAGCTCTTCCTGGCCCGGCGCGCGCTGGCCGGCGCGCCTCCTCCTCCTGCCATCCAGCCGAGCGGACCCCCTGTGGCCGACACCTGGATGCTGCGCGACGATCCCTGCCCCAGCATGCGCCAACTGCAGGAGTGGATCGTGGAGGTCTATGGCCGGCGGCCGCTGATCCTGCCCTTGCCCTGGTGCCTGCTGGCCGGTCTGGGCATCGTGGGGGACGGACTGCGCACCCGGGGCCGGGCCTTTCCCTTCAGCCGGGAGATCGCCCGGGGCTTCGGCACCAGCGGGTATTACTCCGACATCAGTCCGCTGCGCGCCGCCGGCTGGACTCCCCCGCTGGAGGCCCGGGCGGCCATCCAGCGCACGGCCCGGGCCTATCTGGCGGCCCATGCGGCGACCTCCGCGCAATAAACCCGCCCGCGATCCGTTCCAGGACAGGTGATGACCGACGCCGAACTCATCCAAGCCTGGCGCGACGGAGGCACCTGGGCCATGACCCGGCTGGTGGAGCGCTGGCGCGGCCCCTTGTACGGGTATCTGCTGAAGTACACGGGTCGACCGGCGGACGCCGAGGACTTGTTCCAGGACACCTGGGTGCGGGTGCTGGGCGCCCTGCCGCGCTACGAAGAGCGCCAGCAGTTCAAGGCCCTGCTGTTCACGGTGGCCTCGCGGCTGGCCATCGACCACGCCCGCCTGCGCGGCCGCCAGCGCTCCCGGCACGTGGAGGAACAGGACGACGAGCCGCTGCTGGAGACCCTGCCCGCCGGTCTGGACAGCTGCCCGGAATGGCGCCTGGCGGAGCGCCAGCGGGGCGAGACCCTGCGCCGGGCCATCGACGCGCTGCCCGATGTCCAGCGTCAGGTGGTGCTGCTGCGGTTGGAGGCGGAACTGAGTTTCCAGGAGATTGCCGCAGCCCAGGACGCGCCCCTGGGCACGGTGCTGCCGCGCATGCACCGCGCAGTGAAGAGCATCCGGCGTTACTTCAAGGAGCGTGGCCATGAGTTGCCCTGAACCGCTTGCCCGCGAGATCCTGCAGGACGTCGTGGAGCGGGACTTCGCCGAACTGGACGCGGCCTGGGAGCGCCTGCCCGAGTCCAGCCTGCCCGCGGGGCTGACGGAACGCACGCTGGCCCGCCTACGTGCTGAGGGACTATTGGAGGCGCGCGTGGTGCGCGTGGACTGGCGCCGGCGCTTGGCCGGTCTGTCCGGGGTGGCCGCCGCCCTGCTGTTGGTGGCCGCTCTACACCTCTGGCCGGGCGGCGGGTCCGGCCCATTGGTGGCGGGCAGCCCCGCGCCCATCCAGGACTGGGCCGCCGGGCTGGAGCTGCCGGAACTCTTCGAGAGTCCGCGGCACGAGTTGCAGGTGCGCCTGGAGCGGGTGAGCCAGTTGCTGCCCGCGGCAGAAGAATCGGAGGTGGTCGACGGGGCCGATGAGCTGCGCACCCGCCTGGACCGCCTCTCAGAGGAACTGGAGGCCTTCTGATGATCACGCGACATTCATCTTTCGGCGCGCGGTTGCGCGGCCTGTTGCCCCTGCTGGTGGCCCTGCTGCTGGCGTTGCCCGTCCCGGCCGCGGCCCAACGGGCCCGGCCCCGGGAGCGGCAGGAGGCCCGCCAGGCCACCCGGGACGTGTTTCAAGAGCAGCGGGACGAGATCGTCCAGTTCGTCCGCCAGCACTTTCCCGAGAAGGCCCGGCTGCTGGAGGATCTGCGCAAGCGGAACCCGGCGGAATTCCAGCGACGGCGCCAGAAACTGGCCGAGGAAGTGCGGCGGCTGATGGAACTCGAGCGCGAGAATCCCGGGCTCTTCAAGCTCCAAGTGGAGGAGATGCGCCTGCGGGACGAGCTCAACCGCCTGGCCCGGGACCTGCGCCGGCAGCGCGAAGGCAGCCGCGAGCGCCAGGAGTCGGCCAAACAGCTGCGGGACTCCCTGGAGCGTTCCTTCGATCTGCGGCAGAAGATCAAGCAGGGGGAGCTGGAGGACCTGCGGCAGCGGCTGGGCGAGCTGGAATCCTCCCTCAAGCGGCGGACCGAGCGCCGGGCCCAGCTGATCGAGGAGCGCTTTCAGCAGTTGAGCGAGTCCGGCGAGGAAGACTGGTAACCCGCCCGCGTGGCAGATCCGCGTTTCGTTCACCACACTGGGGGCATGAGCAGGTGCCCCCTTCTTTTTTTGCACGGCATTCGCGGTTCCCGACTTGCCATCCAGTCGGAGCTGGGCCCGCGGATCATCTGGCAGTTGGCCGACGAAGAGAATCCCCTTGGACACCTGATGGCGCTGCACCACGATGGCGAAGCCCCGCCGCGTCCGGTGGATCCCGCCCGCCCCGTCTTTCCCCTGGATTTGGAGCCCGACGTGCACGGCCTCTTCGTGGAGTGGGCCCGGGCGCGCGGCGAGTTGCTCGCGCCGGTCTGGGACTGGCGCCTGCCGCCGTCCGCGGTGGTGGGGGACCTGGCCGCGGGACTGCCCACCGGCGAATTGGACGTGGTCGTGCACAGCATGGGCCTGCACATCCTGGCCGAGCTGGCAGCGCGCGGGTTGCTGCCGCTGGAACGCGTCCGCCGGCTGGCCCTGGTGGCGCCGGCCTTCGGCGGGGCGCTGGACATCCTGCACGTGCTGCTTTCGGGCTGTGATCGCGAATACGACGGGGCCGACGCCACCGGCCGCTCCTATGGATCGGTGGTCCGCGGGCTGCCCGCCCTGTATCACCTGTTGCCCGTGCCCGGCCACGGGCTGCTGCAGGACTCTGCCGGCCGGGAGCTGGACCCGCTGGAGCTGGAGCGCTGGCCGTTGGACGGCTGTGTTCCCGGTGGGCGACAACACGAGATTCTGGGCCGCTTGTTGGCGCGGGCGCGGCACGAGCGCGGCACGCTGCAGGACTTCGCGCGGACCCTCCCCGCCCTGGGCCTGCGGCTGCGCATCCTGGCGGGGTGCGGAGTGCCCACGCCCGCGCTCTGCCGCATGGACGGCCCGGGCATGAGCTGCGCCTCGTCCCACGTGGAGATGCGACGCGACGGGGACGGCCGACTGGCCCTGTCTGCCCAGCTGCCCCTGGGCTTCAGTCTGCCGCACCGCGTGTTCGGCGACGAGGGCGATCCGGTGGCCCACGGCGAAATCCTGCGTCGCCCCGAGGTGCTGGCCAGCCTGGCCGCCTTCCTCGATTCCTGAGCCCACTCCCAACAACTGACCTCGCGCAAGCGTCAGATCTCTGCTCTGCCCAGCCGGATTTCGGGCTTGCGGGTTAGATATCGGGATGATATCATCCAGCTATCAATTCAGGAGGACCCATGGTCAAAGACAAGATGATCGTCTCAACCAGCGGCTACGGCATGTTGGGCCTCAGCCTGCTGATCGCGCTGGGGGGAGTGGGCGTGGTGATCGGGGCCGCCAGGGCGGATGCTCCGCTGGGCGCCGTGGGCGGGTTCCTGCTCATCCTGGGCGGCGTGCTGCTGATGGCCGGACTCTTCATCGTCAACCCCAACGAGGCCCGCGTCCTGCAGCTCTTCGGCAACTACACGGGCACGGTGCACGAGCCCGGGCTGCGCTGGGCCAATCCCTTCTTCTCCAAGGCCAAGGTCTCCCTGCGCGTGCGCAACTTCGAGACCAACAAGATCAAGGTGAACGACAACCACGGCAATCCGGTGGAGATCGCCGCCGTGGTGGTCTGGCAGGTGGTGGACAGCGCCGAGGCGATTTTCGAGGTGGACGACTTCAACAACTACGTCCACGTGCAGAGCGAGTCCGCCGTGCGCAGCATGGCCACCAACTATCCTTACGACGCCCACGGCAGCTCGGAGATCAGCCTGTCGGGCAACACGGCGGAAGTGTCCACGCGCCTGCAGGACGAGATCCAGGAGCGGCTGGAAAAGGCGGGCGTGCGCGTGATCGAGGCGCGGATCAGCCACCTGGCCTACGCCCAGGAGATCGCCGCCGCCATGCTGCAGCGCCAGCAGGCCGCCGCGGTGGTGGCCGCCCGGCAGCAGATCGTGGAAGGCGCGGTGGGCATGGTGGACATGGCCCTGGCCAAGCTGGCGGAGCGCGGCATCGTGCGCCTGGATGAAGAGCGGAAGGCGGCCATGGTCAGCAACCTGCTGGTGGTGCTCTGCAGCGACCGCCACGCCCAACCGGTGATCAACACCGGGACCTTGTACAACTAGGCGGGTGGGTAGGGACACGATGCATCGTGTCCCTACGTGACACACGAGAGATGGGGGCCCCCATGGCCGAACGCAAGGCCTTCCTGCTCCGGTTGGACCCGGCGCTGCACGCCGCCCTGCAGCGCTGGGCCGACGACGAGTTGCGCTCCCTCAACGGTCAGCTCGAGTTCCTGTTGCGGCGCGAGCTCCAGCGCGCCGGCCGTCCGCTGCCCCCCGTTCCCGACAAGGAGGAGACATGAACAACCGCGCCGTCCGGATCCTGCTCGGCGGCTCCATCCTGCTGCTGGTGGCCGGCCTCTTCCTGTGGCGCACAACGGCCGCCAACCCGGACATCTCGACGCCCGTCCTGTTGCCCGTGATCCTGGCGGCAATCCTCGCGGGAGCCATGTTGCTGTGGAGTGTCAAGCACGACCGCCGCAAGCGGCTTCGCGACCGGCCCGAGACGCGCGCCCGGCGCCAGCTCGGCGCGCTGGTGGGCGGCTGCGTGGCCGTGGGCGCCCTGGTCTGGGATCGCTTGCATGCGCCGGGCCAGGCCCTGGCCGGTTCGGACGGCTCTCGAGGGTCCTGGCTGGTGTTGGGCGCGATTCTGCTGTTGGCCGCCGTCATGGTCATCGTCAAGCGTCTGCAACGGGACCGCGATCGCCAGGCCCGCTGAGTTGGGCTTGCTCCCGGCCCTCTTCCACGCCACCTTGCAGCGGCGCCCGCGGCGCCCCATCCTCATCCATGCCGCATCGGAGGTTTCCATGACCGCTTCCCGTTCCCTTGTGCTGCTGGCGCTGGCTCTGGCCTGCGCCGGCCCGTCCACGGCCAGCTACTTCATCGGGGACGAACCCCCGGACTTCACCTGCGACGACACCGCGGGCACTCCCTGGACGCTTTCCGAGCAGCGCGGCAAGGTGGTCCTGATCAACTTCGGCCAGACCGCCAGCCAGCCCTGCGACTCGTCCTTCGCCCACCTGCAGCCGGACTTCGTCGCGGCCTACGATCCGGCGGTCTTCAGCTTGGTCCACATCGACGCCGCCAACCAGTCCGCCCAGGAGCTGATCGACTACTGGAGCGCTTACGATCCCCAGTTCCCGATTCTCACCCAGTGCGGCGAGCTGCTCACTGAGTGGGGCGACGGCTTCGTGCCCCACACGGTCATCCTGGACCCGCTGGGCATCGTGCGCGGCAACTGGATCGGTTTCTATCCCGCCTTCTGGCCCCAAATGCACACGGTGATCGAGGCCGCCATCAACCCCACCGGCCTCTACGTGGCGGAGTTGGAACTGAGCCTGACTACGGGCGACGGTGACGAGATCCTCGAGCCCGGCGAGGCGGGCGAGTTGTTGGTCACGCTGGAAAACCTGGGCGGCCTGGCCGTGGGGGACGTGCAGGCCACCCTGCTGAGCGAAACGGAGTGGGCATCCGTCACCCAGTCCGCCAGCGCCTTTCCCGATTTCGCGCTGGGCGCCAGCCACGTGGGTGACACGGCCTTCAGCTTGAGCATCGACGCGGACGCCCCCGCCGCCCTGGACGCGCCCTTCCGCCTCCACCTGAGCACCAGCCTGGGCGAGGCCGAGCTGCGCTTCAACCTGGAGGTGGGACGGCGCACGCCCTACTGGACCCACGACGCGGAATCCGCCACGGACGAGTGGACGCACTCGCCCACTCCCACCTGGACCGACAACTGGCACCTGAGCACGGAGAGCTCCAGCAGCCCAACCCACGCCTGGAAGGCCGGCAGCCCCACCACGGGCAACTACAGCAACCACGCGGATTGCCGCCTGGTGAGCCCGGCGCTGGAGCTGCTGGACTGGAGCCGGCTGAACTTCCGGCACCGGATGGCCGCCGAGGTCTCCACGGCCTTCCCGGATTCGGCTTATGACGGCGGCATCGTGGAGATCAGCACGGACGACGGGGCCAATTGGGAGCAGCTCTTTCCCATGACGCCCTACAACAAGGCCTTCCGCGCGCTCTCCGGCGGCGGCAGCCCGGCCACGCACAACTTCGCCGGCCAGACTCCGTGTTACAGCGGCGTCTTCCCCTGGGAAGACGCGGTCTTCGACCTGGCCGCCTACAACGGCCAGACCGTGCGCCTGGCCTTCCATTTCGGCAGCGACAACGGCGGTTCGCTGGAAGGCTGGTACGTGGACGACCTGGAACTGGTCGCCCCCCAGGCGGACTCCGCTCTGCCCGGGCCCACCACGCGCCCGGCGGATCACGCCCTGCTCAGCGCTTGGCCCAATCCCTTCAATCCCAGCACGCGCGTCGAGCTGGAGTTGCCCCAGGCCGGTCCGGCCCGGCTGGAGCTCTACGACCTGCAGGGGCGCCGCGTGCGCAGCCTGCACAGCGGCCCGCTGGCCGCCGGACGACACGAGCTGCGCGTGGACGGCGCGGGCCTGGCCAGCGGCCTCTATGTGCTGCGGCTGGAGACGCCGCGGGAATCCCAACACCTGAAACTGCTGCTGCTGCGCTGAGCGCGGCTGAGCGGCGCCAACCCAGTACCCGGAATGGAAAGGTCCTCGCAAGAGGGCCTTTCCTTCAATGGAATTGACTTGGCATGTTGTGTGCGGGAGTGATGTGGACAAACACGGGAGGGGAGTCGTGAGAGGATCGATCGGTTGGGCCCTGGCCTTCGCCCTGCTGGCCTGGGCGGGACAAGCCGGCGCGCGCGCCAACTACACGGGCTATTCGGGTGCGCCGGGCCGCCAGACCTGCGCCAACTCCTGCCACGGCGGCAGCAGCGGCACGGTCAGCGTGACCGGCTTCCCCGCGCTGTACACGCCGGGCACGCCCTACACCATCACCGTGGCCCGGACCTCGGGCAGCAACCTGCGCAACTTCAACGGTTCCTGCCGGTTGGGCCAGGGCTCCAGCAATGCGGGCGTGCTCTCCGGCGGCCAGGGGACCTCCACCTACAACGTCAATGGCGAGACCAACGGCATCCATTGCAGCAGCGGCAACCTGGTCAGCTGCACCTTCACCTGGACCGCGCCGGCCCCGGGCGCCGGCACGGCCCGGCTCTACATCGGCGCCTACCAGGGCTCCAGCGAGAATGGCCAGACCACGGAACTGACCCTGGTCGCCGAGGAGGGCAGCGCCGGCGAACCCGCGCTGGCCATCTCCCAGGTGAGCGTCCTGAACGACGACGACGGCGACGGCCTGGCCGAGGCCGGCGAGAGCGCCGCGCTGCGCTTGACCGTGGAGAACAGCGGCACGAGCCGGGCCTCCGACATCACGGGCGTGTTGACGACGGATTCCCCCTGGGTCCAGTTCACCGAGACGGAGAGCGACTGGCCCAACATCTCCGCCGGCCAGAGCGCCGAGAACGAGACGGACTTCCTGCTCTTCGTGGATCCTGCCCTGCCCCAGGACACCGTCGTGCCCTTGAGCCTGCTGTTGAACACGGACCAGGGCCCCTTCACGCTGGAGGGCGAGCTGACCGTGCACTGGGAAGCGCCGGATCCCCTGGACCTGGGCGCCTCCGATGCCGTGGTGCTGGGCGACGACGACGGCGACGGCGTGCTGGAGCCGGGCGAGTCCTGCACCCTGAACGTCACGCTGATGAATTACGGCAGCCAGCCCCTGAGCGGCCTGAGCGCCCAGCTCGAGGCCGTGACGCCCTGGCTGGAGGTGCTGGTGGCCGGCGCCGACTTCCCGGACCTGCCTCCGTTGAACAGCGCCCAGGCCCTGACGGCCTTCAGCCTGCACCTGGCGGAGAACGCGCTGCCGCTTTACGACGAAGTCCTGGTGCTGCAGGTGAGCAGCGACCAGGGACCGGGCGCGGCCGTGTTCAGCGTGCCCGTGGGGGCGCGCCAGGAGATCTGGGCCACGGACCTGGAGAGCGGCGCGGACGGCTGGAACCACTCCGCCGCCGCCGGCTGGAACGACGACTGGCGCCTGACGGAGGCCGGCTTCGGCAGCCCCACCACGGCCTGGAAGTGCGGCGCGGCCGACGATGGCAGCTATCAGAACCACCAGGACGCCGGGCTGGTCACGCCGGCCGTGACCCTGCTGCCCTGGTCGCGGCTGGAATTCCAACACAGCATGTCCGCCGAGGTATCCGGCGTGTATCCCGACAGCGCCTACGACGGCGGCGTGGTGGAGATCAGCCTGGACGACGGCGCCAGCTGGGAGGCGATCACGCCGCTTTCCGATTATCCCGCCGCCTTCCGCTACCTGACAGGCAGCGGCAATCCGACCACACACCCCTTCCCGGGCGGCACGCCGTGTTACAGCGGCAGCATCGGCTGGGAACCCGTGAGCTTCGACCTGCAGGCCTACGGCGCCGTGCCCGTGCGCTTCCGCTTCCACTTCGGCTCCGACAATGGCACGGCCCTGGGCGGCTGGATCATCGACGACCTGCGGGTCTACGGCCTCTTCGAGGACACGGGCCTGGAAGCGCCGGCGGGGCGGCCCGCCGCGCTGAGCCTGCTGCCCGCGCAGCCCAATCCCTTCAACCCCGGCACGCGCCTGGCCTGGGAGATGGAGCGGGCGGGCAGCGCGCGGCTGGAGCTGTTCAACCTGCGCGGCCAGCGCGTGCGCCAGTTGGCGCAGGGCGAGTTCGGCGCCGGCCGGCACGAGTTGCAGCTGGACGGCGCGGGGCTGGCCACAGGCGCCTACTGGGTGCGCGTGGAGGCCCTGGGCGAGCAGTGCGTGCAGCGCGTGCTGCTGCTCAAGTGAGTGGTTCTGCAGCACATGAAAAGGGCGGCCCCGCGGGGCCGCCCTTTTTGCATCCATCCATCCGCTGACTATTTCACAAGCAGCAGTTTGCGCGTCTCGCTCTGACCGCCGGCCTGCAGCGTGTAGAAATAAAGCCCGGCGGGCAGTTGGCCGGCCTCGAAGCGCACGCGCTGCGGGCCGCGCGCCGTCAGGCCATCCACCAGCACGGCCACTTCCTGGCCCAACAGGTTGAACACGCTCAGGCGGGCCGGGCCCGTCTCCAGCAGCTCGAAGGCGATGTCGGTGGAGGGGTTGAAGGGATTGGGCACCGCGTCCTGCAGGCGGAAGGCCGTCGGCAGATTCGTGGCGCCCACCGTCTGGTCCTCCTCGATGCTGAAGTCCGCCCGGTAGAGCAGGCCGCCCGGGCCGCCCAGATCCACGGCGTAGACGTAGAGCCGGTTCAGGCCGGGCTGCAGCAGATCGCCCACGCCCAGGCCGAGGAAGGTGTAGTGGCCGTTGAAATTGCCGCCCATGGTGCCGGGAACGGGCTGGCCGTTCAGGTAGACGCCCACGTTGGGCCCGCTGCCCAGCACGTTGTCCACGGCGAAGTGGAAGTCCAACAGGGCCGCACCCACGGCCGGCGTGGCCACGAAGAACTCCTGGGAGTACAAGGCTGAGCCGCCTTCGCCGGCCCCGCCCGGGCCGGTGGAGATCCACTGGGAAATGCCATCGCCCAGGTTGGGGATCCAGGCCCCGTGGTTGCTGATGATCGAAGCGGGCGCGCCCAGGTCGGCGCCGCTGAAGTCAGCGGGCGTGAACGCGGCGGCGAAGGGGCCGTTGGCCGGGCCGACCAACAGCTGGATCTGTCCGTCCAGCCCGCCCAGCGGACCGTTGCCGCTGTGGAGCGATATCGATTCCAGGGCTCCGGCCGTCCCGCTCAGGGCGCTGATGGACAGGAGACCGGCCAGTCCGGCCGTTCGAAGATTCAACATGAGCCGCATGAGTTCCCCTTCCTGGATCTGGAATCCCGCAGGATCCTGAACGCTGCTGATGGCTTGATTGGGTTGACACCGGGACTGGAAGTGCAAGGCTTGGGCCAGTTGGGATGGGCTTGTCCGACACCATTGTTAAGCGGCGGACAGTCCGGCAGGGCCGGAACGGGCACAACGGATGTCCAGGATCGGGCGGGCAAACGGCAGACACCCAAGCAGACACGAAGCCCACGAAGGAGCACGAAGAGCGGGGAGGGCTGGAATGAAAGAAGGGAGGGGACAGAACCCCTCCCTTCAATTGTCTTCGTGCTCTTCGCGCAGCTTCGTGTCCAAACTTGAAACAGCCGCCTAAGCGGAGCGGATCTCGGCCAGGAAGCGCTCCAGTTCCTGCCGCATGAGCTGGGCCTGGCGCGAGAGCTCGCCGGCCGCGGAGTTGACCTCGGAGGAGACCTGCCCGGTGGTCAGGGCCGCGCTGCTCACGCCGGCGATGTTCACCGTGACTTCCCGTGCGCCCGAGGCGGCCTGTTGCACGTTGCCCGAGATCTCGCGCGTGGTGGCGTTCTGCTCTTCCACGGCGGCGGCGATGGTGGTGCTGTTCTCGCTGATTCGCGCGATGGTCTCGCGGATCCGCAGGATGGTCTGGGCCGCCGTGCGGGCCGCCTCCTGCACGCCCGTGATCTGGTGTCCGATGTTCTCCGTGGCGTTGGCCGTCTGGTTGGCCAGGGTCTTGACCTCCGAGGCCACCACGGCGAAACCCTTGCCGTGCTCGCCGGCGCGCGCCGCTTCGATGGTGGCGTTCAGCGCCAGCAGGTTGGTCTGGGCCGCGATGCTGTTGATCAGTTCCACCACGTCGCCGATCTGCTGGGCCACGGTGGTGAGCTTCTCCACCTGTCCGGCGGCCTCCTGGGCCTCGCGCACGGCGGATTCGGACACTTGCGTGGCCTGGCCCACCTGCATGCCGATCTCGGCGGAGGTGGCGTTGAGCTCCTCGGTGGCGGCGGCCACGGTCTGCATGTTGGTGGCGGCCTGTTCCGCGGCGGCGGCCACGGTGTTGGCCTGCATGCTGGTCTCCTCGGCCGTGGCGCTCATGCTGGCCGAGGACTGCAGCAGTTGCTCGGCGGCGCCGGCCACCGCCGCGACCACGTCCTTCACCCGGGCCTCAAAGTTGTTGGCCAGTTCGAGCATGGCCTTGCGCCGCTCCAACTCAGCCTGCTTGCGCAGCTCTTCCTGGGCGGCCTTGAGCTTCTCGTTCTCCCGGGCGTTGGCCCGGAACACTTCCAGGGCGCGGGCCAGGTGCCCCACTTCATTCGGGCGCTGGGTGTGCTGGATCTCCGTGTCCAGCTTGCCTTCCGCCACCCGGGTCATGGCGTCCGTCGTGTCCGTCAAGGGCGCGGTGATGCTGCGGGAGATCCACTGGGCCGTGAACAGCAGCACGGTCAGGATGATCGCCAGCAGGATGCCGGCGAAGATCAGGTAGCGCCAGAAGGCCTTGTTCACCTCGTCCACGTACAAGCCGCCAAAGACCACCCAGTCCCAGCCCGGGACTCGCGTGCCCACTCCCAGCTTGGGTGCGGGGACCTCGCTGCCCGGCCGCGGCCATTGGTAGACCAGCGAACAGGAACCCTTGGCCATGGCTTCGGCGTGCATCTGCCGCACGTGGAAGATGCCGGCGTGGTCCTTCAGGTCGTTCATCTTGGTGCCGATCAGCGCGGCCTTCACCGGATGCATCAGGCAGATGTTGTCTTTGTCCGTCACGTAGAGGTAGTCGCCCTCTCCGTAGCGCACGCCATCCAGTGCTTCCAGCGCGGCCTTCTGGGCTTCCTCGAGGGTCATCTCGCCGGCGGCGGCATGGTCGATGAAGTTCTTCACGATGCCCGTGCCGGCCTCGACGATGTGTTCGGTCTCGCGGACGTAGGCCTTGTGCGCATCCGACCGGGCGCGCAGCGCGCCGGTCAGGACCACGACCACCAAGGCCACGGCTGCAATGAAGGTCAGCATCCGCAGCTGCAGATGGATCGGCTTGTCAATCATGCGGGACATGGGGGGGTCTCCTAGTTGCTGGAAGCACATATCGCATCCAAAGCCCCACGACTTGACCCGCTGGCGTCAAAAAGAACCAGGTTCAGTAAAAAATGTTTGAGGAGTGTTCCGGTCAGTGAGATTTGTTAGGATTCTTAACAAGTTTGGCGAACGGAATTTTGTCCGGGTCTGCAACGCCTTTTCGCCCCTGCGGCAGTCCGCCCGGAGGCTTGGACCGAACCTGGGCGGTCACTCCGCGGGCAACTGCCAGTCCAACGGACGGCGGGACGCTTCCAGCCGGCGCTCCTGGGCGTCGGGCAATTTGGCGAAGAAGTCCAGCCCGGTGAGCGCTTCCACGGAATCCACGCTCACCACGAAGTGCTGCAGTGGCACGCTGGAGGCCGCGTTGGGGAGCAGGAAGCCCAGCATGGCCGGCCGGGGTTTGGGCGCGTAGAGCACTTTGTAGTAGGCCCGGGGCACGCTGACCTGGCTGGGTCCCACGTGCTCCAAGGGCTGGTCCAACACCGGGCCGGTCACCACCCAGACTCTGCCGCGCTGCCGGGCGAATTCCCGCACCTGCTCCTCCAGCTTGCTCCAGACGCCCCGGTTGAAGGACTTGTGCTGGGGACTCATGTTGGACAGCAGGAAGGACTCGGACATGGCCTGGGCGTGAAAGGCCATGTCCGCCGCCGGAGCCAGGTGCCCGCGGTCGTAGCCGCTGCCCTTGTAATCCTCCAGTGTGGCCGAGCCCGTGGGCACGGCGAGGTCGCGGCGGAAGTCCTCGCTGCGCTTGGTCTTGGCGGCCCGCAGCTCGGCCTTCGTCAGGCAGTAGCTGACCCAGGCGGCCTGCTCGTCGCGCTCGCGGTAGCCCAGCGCGAAGCCCTTGTACTCCAGCAGGACGTCCTCCCGGGAGGGCAGGCCCTGGCGCAGGTGATCCGCGGGCTGCACGCGGCAGGCCAGCACCAGCAGGACGATCCAGGCGATGCGCAACATGGCGGCTCCTTGGGTCCGGTAACGGGAAGGCGCGGAATTCACAACCGCTGCTGCCCCAGCATGAACAATCCGCGGCAGTCTGTCAAGCGGACTAAACAGTGGTCGGCGAGCCTGCACGAAATGGCCACAAGTGGTTTGGCAGTCCCCCGTGTGCGGCCCGCCGCGAAGTGGAAGTTGGGCACGGGGAAGCGGCTTATCCCATTCAGAATGAATAGGGAACAATAGGGCGACTTTTTGTGATTACTCCTGCCGGGAGGCTGGATCCGCGTTTTGTTTGTTGAGGGAAGCGGGCTTTGCCATAGATCTGCCCGTCTTAGCCCGAGAAATCTCGCTAACCCACTTGTTCTACCCCGGCTCCATTGCCATCTTAAGGCCCAAGGAAACGCTGAAATAGTCCATCAATCAGAACATCACCAGGAGAGTAGCATGAACACCAAGGACGCCAAAGAGCAGCTGTTCGCCGCCTGTCAAGTCATTCTGGATAACATCTCTTCCTTCCGCCTGGAAGAAATTGGAGGAGTTGTCTACCAGAAGACTTCTGACACCATTACCTACAACAAGAAGGACGCCATCCTGTTCTGGCGTTTGGCCGCCTTCATGGACCAGGATTGGAAGTCCACGGCGAAGCTCAAAGAGAAGACCAAGGACGGCAAGGAGCGCAGCTGGCGCAAGCCCCGCGCCACCCTGAAGCAGACGGCTCCCCGTGGCGAGGGTCGCAAGCCCTGGAACACGGAGAACAAGGCCCGCATGGCCCTGGTGCGTCGCATGAGCGCCGACGAGGTGAGCCTGAATCAGACCGTGGAGCGTCTCTACGGCAAGGGCAAGGATTTTGCCTGGTTCGTGGCCAACTATGACGCCATCAAGGGCGGCAAATAGCGCCTTCGTCCCAGCAGACCGCCGCGGCCGGGGTTCCCCGAATCCCGGCCGTTTCATGTTCGGCCCGTGCGGCGCCCCATCCCAAGGATTCTGCCGCGCCGGCGAATTCGAACTTGACCAGTCCGAGATAAGAACCTAGGTTGGCCTGAGTCTCAAGGGCCGGCCACGTGCCGGGCCCATGTCTCCCGTGCGCCCAATTCATCAACTGGAACAGCAGTCATGTATCGGCAACCCACCATCAACCGAATGACCAGCAGCACGCCCTGTTGTTGTCCGTTCTGTGGGAGTCGCGCAGCGGGTTGAGGCGTCCGGCTTGTCAGGTTGATCCCACCCGCCCACCGGCGGGTTTTTTGCTTTTTGCGCCCCACCGGGGCGCCCAACTGAAAGGACCGAGGAATGGAACGCATCGCCGAGTCGATCACGGAGCTCATCGGCAACACGCCGCTGCTGCGCCTGAAGCGCCTGACCGCCGGTCTGCGCGCGGACGTGCTGGTCAAGCTGGAATCGCAGAACCCGTTGGCCAGCGTCAAGGACCGGCTGGGCCTGGGCCTGATCCGCGACGCCGAGGAGCGCGGGCTGATCCACGCCGACACCGTGCTCATCGAGCCCACCAGCGGCAACACGGGCATCGCCATGGCCTTCATCGCGGCCGCCCGCGGTTACAAACTGATCCTGGTGATGCCGGACACCATGAGCCTGGAACGCCGCAAGCTGCTGAAGATCTTCGGCGCCACCCTGGTGCTGACCCCGGGCAAGGAGGGCATGAAGGGCGCCATCGCCAAGGCGCAGGAACTGGCGGAGTCGCATCCGCACTTCCTGCTGCTGCAGCAGTTCGCCAATCCCGCCAATCCGGCCATCCACTACCAGACCACCGGTCCGGAACTGTGGCGGGACACGGCGGGCCGGGTGGACATCCTCGTCGCCGGCGTGGGCACCGGCGGCACGCTGACCGGCGTGGCCCAGTACTGCAAGGAGCGCAAGCCGGCCTTCCGGGCGGTGGGCGTCGAGCCCGTGGATTCCCCCGTGCTCTCAGGCGGCGCGCCGGGTCCGCACAAGATCCAGGGCATCGGCGCGGGCTTTGTGCCCTCCATCCTGCGCACGGAGCTCATCGACGAGCTGATCCAGGTGGACCACGCGGAAGCCGGGCGCATGGCCCGCGAGGCCGCCCTGCAGGAAGGCCTGCTGATGGGCATCTCCTCGGGCGCCGCGCTCTGGGCGGCCCTGCAGGTGGCGGGCCGGGAGGAGAATGCGGGCAAGCAGATCGTGGCCATCATCCCCGATTCGGGCGAGCGCTACCTCAGCACCTGGCTCTTCGACGACCTGTCGGTGGAGGGTGACCATGTCGCATGACGCCCTGTCCGCCGGCCAGTTCCAGGAGATCGTGCAGACCCTGACCGGCCGCGCGCCGGGGCAGGAGAAGTTCCACCTGCACGGGCGCCTGCTGCGCCTGCCCTCCCGCGGCGAAGTCCACGAACTGGTGGAAACGCTGCGCGCCCTGCTCTTTCCGGGCTACTACGGTTCCCAGCCGGCCAGCCGGCTGACCCTGCTCTACCACTCGGGCTCCCTCCTGGAGGAATTCGCCGGCCAGCTGCAGACCCTGATCGAACTCTGCCTGGCCTTCCAGCAGCACGAACCGCCGGAGGACAATGACGTCGGCGAGCGGGCCGGCGCGGTGGTGGCCGGGGTGATCCGGCTCTTGCCGCAGATCCAGCGCCAGCTCTACGAGGACGTCCAGGCCGCGGTGGACGGGGATCCCGCCTGCACGGGGGCCGACGAGGTGATCTGCTCCTACCCCGGCCTGCTGGCGCTGACCCACCACCGGCTGGCCCACGCGCTGCACGGGCTGGCCGTTCCGCTGCTGCCGCGGATGATCAGCGAGCTGGCCCACGCCGGCACGGGCATCGACATCCATCCGGGCGCCCGGGTGGAGAGCGCCCTGTTCATCGACCACGGCACGGGCGTGGTCATCGGCGAGACCTGCGTCATCGGGCGGCGCGTCAAGCTCTACCAGGGCGTCACCCTGGGGGCGCGCTCCTTCCCGCTGGACGAGCGGGGCCGGCCCATCAAGGGCATTCCACGCCACCCCATCGTGGAGGACGACGTGGTCATCTACTCCGGCGCGACCATCCTGGGACGGATCACGCTGGGCCAGGGCGCGGTGGTGGGGGGCAACGTCTGGCTCACGCGCAGCGTGCCGGCGGGCGGGCGGGTCTTTCTCAAGCCGGCCTTTGAAGATTCCTTCCAGGCGGGCGGCGGCATCTGAGAGGCTCCAATCCGCCGCCCGGACAGCGCCTCAGGAGGTCTGGCGACGGATCAGAGCCTCCAGGTAGCGGGACTTGAGCTGCTCGCTGGCCAGCGCCTGTTTGAGGGGCGGGAGCTTGAGGATCACGCCCAGCACGGCGGCCAGAGCGCGGTGGCTCCAGAGCACGCGCTGGTCGAAGATCAGGTGCTGGAGCGTGCCGCGCTCGATGGCCATCCGCACCACGCGGTGGGTGCCGTTGAGCGGCGTGATCACCCGCCGCTCCCGGGAGCGCAGCCGCAGGGCGCCTTGCGGGCAGGCCCGCACGCAGACGCCACAGCCCAGGCAGGTCTCCTCGTCGAGCTTCGCCCGGCGCCGCTTGGGCTGGTGCGGATCGTTGGCGGAGACCAGCGCCAGCGACTCCACCGGACAGGCCTGGACGCACTTGCCGCAGCCCGTGCAGTCCGCGCCGGGCTGCTCGGGGATGAAGTTCGTGGTGTGGACCGGGTGGAGGATGGCGAAGCGGCGGGCGGCGATCAGGGCCTCGCAGCAGCAGCCGCAGCAGTTGCAGATAAAGGCCACGCCCTCCCGGGCGTTCTCGCCGAACTGCACCAATCCCTGCTCGCGGGCCTGCTGGAGAAGGTCCAGCCCCTCGCCCACCTCCATCGTCCGGGCGTGGCCGTGGCGGATCAGTGACTCCGCCGCCGAGTTGAAGGTCATGCAGATGTCCAGGGGCGCGGCGCAGGCGCGGCCCAGGTGCTGCATCTTGTGCCGGCAGTAGCAGAGTCCCACTCCGCGGTGGCGGGCCGTCCGCATCACCTCGCTGGCCCGCTCGTAGTCCAGCACGTGCAGGGCGTTCTCCTCCGAGAGCGCGGGTTCGCTGACGAACACGCGCCCCAGCTGGGTCTCGCCGCGGGTGAACAACTCACGGACGAAATCCTCCTCCACGTTCAAGTATTGGTGGAAGAGTTCGCTCAGCGCCGCCTGGTCCAGATCCCCGCGCACGCGCATCAGCGAGAACTCGAAGAAGCCCGCCATGGGCGGCGGCAGGGCGTAGCGCGTGCCGCCTTCCTGCTCGAAGTCCACCAGGATCGCCCGCCCGGCCAGCTCGTCCAGCACCTTGCGGGCCTCGGCCAGCGGGAGTCTCCAGCAGCGGGCGGCCTGGGCCGCGCGGAAGGGTTTGATGGGGAGCTGCGCCATCAGCCCGGCCTCGCGCTCGCTGACCAGCAGGCGCAGGATCTGGAAGAGCCGAGCCGTGGGCGGCGCGCCCTGGGGAAAGCGATTGAGCCGCTCGGCCAGGCTGTAGTAGCCGGATTTCAGCGTGTGGTGGGCCACGGGAATCTCCTCCCTGCCTCATTCCTTCCAGTGCGCCACGCGCCAGAGCAGCAGGCTGGCCACGCTGCGCCAGGGCCGCCAAGCCGCGGCGCGGGCGGCGCACTCGGCGGGTGAGGGGTCGTCGAGCGCGTGCAGGCGCGCCACCCCCTTGCGCAGGCCCAGATCACCCGGAGAAAAGACGTCGGGGCGGCGCAGGCCGAAGATCAGGAACATCTCCGCCGTCCAGCGGCCGATGCCCTTGACCGCCGTCAGCGCCGCGATGATCTCCTCGTCGCCCCGCTTGGCGAAGGGCAGGGTCTCCAGCGGTCCGCCGCTGAATGCGTGGGCCAGGGCGTCCAGATAGCCCAGCTTCTGGGGCGACACGCCCGCGCCCCGCAGGGTCAGGCGGCCCGCCTCCGTGTCACACAGGCGGCGGATGTCCGCGGCTGCGGGGTGGACCGGATCGGCGCAGAGCGCGAAGGTGCGCCGGCAGATGGTCTCCGCGGCGGCGCCAGAGACCTGCTGGCTGAGCACGGCCTCCGCCAGACACTGGAAGGGTGGTCGGCGTGGCGGCAACACGGGGGCCTCCACCCGGGCCAGCCAGGGTTCAAAGGCCGGATCCAGGCGCGGCAGCTCGCGCAGGGCGGTGGCCAGGGTGTCGCGGGTCAGGGCTTGCATCGGCGCTCCTGTCTTGGGAACCGCCAACTTCGCTCAGGCGATTCGCTTGCGGAAGCGCCAGAGCGCCAGCCCGAACATTCCGCCGCCGTGGAGGCCCAGCATCAGCAGCTGGGTCCAGAGGTCCGCCAGGCCCGAACCCTTGAGGAAGATGCCGCGCACGATCTCGATCACGAAGCGCATGGGGTTGAGCCAGGTGAGCCAGCGCAGGGCCTGCGGCATGTTGGCCACGGGGAAGAAGAAGCCCGAGAGCAGGATGCCGAAGACCAGGAAGAACCAGACCGTGAAGATGGCCTGCTGCTGCGTGGAGGAAACGGTGGAGGCCAGCAGTCCGCCGCCCAGCGTGACCAGCAGGTAGAGGAAGACGGCCGCCGCCAGCAGCACGACGGAGCCCTCCAGCGGCAGCTTGTACCACAGGACGGCCACGGTGGCGGCCAGCAGCAGTTCTCCGAAGGCGAGCACGGCCAGAGGGATGGTCTTGCCAAGCACGAGCTGCCGGGGCGTGAGCGGACTCACCAGCAGCTGCTCCAGCGTCCCCAGCTCCTTCTCGCGCACCACCGTCATGCCAGTCAGCATGGCGGAGATCACGGTGATCAGCACCACCACGATGGCCGGGACCATTTGGTGCTTGCTGACCAGCTCCGGGTTGTAGAGGAAGAGCGTGGATACCTGGACGCCCGCGCGGGCGGGATCCGCGCCGCGGCGCTCCGCCCGGATGCGCGACTCCTCCTGGCGCAGGATGGCCTGGACCTGGGCCAGCGCCTGCCCGGCCTGGGCGGAGTTGCGGCCGTCCAGGATCACGCCCAGGCTGGCCCGCCCCCGCTCGAGATCCTGCTCCAGTCCACGCGGGAAGCGTAGCACCAGGTCTGTACGGCCCTGGACCAGCAGTTCCTCGGCCTGCCCGGGACTGCCCACGGCCGGACCGGGGCGGAAGGTCTCCGTCTCCCAGACCACGCGCGCCAGCCGCCGGGTGAGCGGACCGGGCTCCGGATCCAGCACGCTCATCCGCACGCCCTTCAGGTCCAGGCTGACGGCGTAGCCCAGCACGAAGAGCTGGATGATCGGCATGATGAGAATCAGGCGCAGCATCATGGGATCCCGGAAGATCTGCCGGAACTCCTTCTGCACCAGTCGGCCCGTGGGTCCCATGCCCTCTCCTATTCGTCCAGCCGTGAGCGGAAGCGTCGCAGGGCCAGCCCGGTCACCAGGAGGCCCATCCCGGCCAGCACGCCGGCCTCCAGGGGCCAGCTGTTCACGCCGGCCAGCATCACGCCGCGGATGATCCGCAGGTACCAAGTGGCCGGAATCAGGTGCCCCACCACCTGCAGGGGCAGGGGCATGCTGGCGTGGGAGAAGATGAAGCCCGAGAGCAGCATGGTGGGCAGCAGCGTGACCACCAGGGCCACCATCATGGCCGTCTGCTGGGTCCGGGTCACCGCGGAGATCAGCAGGCCCAGTCCCAGGGCCACCCAGAGGTAGAGCAGCGTGTAGCCGGCCAGCGCCAGCCAGGAGCCCTCCATGGGCACATGGAAGACCAGCCGGCCCACGGCGAAAATCATGACGGTGTCCAGCACGCCGATGAGCAGGTAGGGCTGGAGCTTGCCCAGGATCACCTGCAGCGGCCGCACGGGGGCTGTGAGCATCTGCTCCAGCGTGCCGGTCTCGCGCTCGCGGACGATGGAGATGCTGGTCAGCAGCGCGCAGATCATGATCAGCACGATGGCGGCCAGCCCCGGGACGATGAAGTGCGCGCTCACCCGCTGGGGGTTGAACCAGGTGCGGGGCACCACGGCCAGCGCGGCGACGGTTGGCCGGCCGCGGCTCTGGCCCGCGCGCTGGTTGTGGAGCTGGACGGCCTGTTCCAGATAGGCGGCCACGGTGGCGGCCGTCGAACCGTCCGCGCCGTCCACCACCAGCTGGACGGGAGCGGGACGGGACTGGCCCAGCTGGCGCGCGTGGCCGGCGGGAATGACCAACGCGGCCAGGAAGCGCCCCTGGCGGAAACCCGGCTCGATCTCCGCCCGCGACTCCAACTGATGTGTCACGCGGATGAAGCCGCTGGAGGTCACGTCCTCCAGCAGGGCCCGCGAAGCGGCGCCGCGGTCCTGGTCCAGCACCGCGATGGGCAGATCGCGCAGTTCCATGTCGATGGCGTAGCCGTAGAGCAGGATCATGATCAGCGGCATGGCCAGGGCCACGGCCAGGCTGCGCGGGTCGCGCAGGATGTGGAGGAACTCCTTGACGGCGACGGCCAGCACGCGCTTCATCGGTCGCCTCCGGCCCGGGGTCGCCTGGTGGGTGTGGGCGTAGCGCCCAGGTCCGCACCCGCTTCGAGCTGGAATGCTCGAAATGCGCCGGACCGGTTCCCAAGGCTGGGCTGCGCGGCCTGCCAACAACCGGGGTCGATCGGGGTGCGGGTTTCAGCGGAAATCCAGGTTCCAGCGTCGGCTGGCGGTGGTCCGGCGACCAGCGAACCAGGAGCGAACTTTGTACTGATCCAACGGTTGGACGGCGGGCCCTCCCACCACCCCCCACCCACCCGGGGCACTGCGGAAACCGGAAATAGATCCCCGTACCCCCCCCCGAACTGGGGGGTACCGGAGACGAGCGTGGCCGCAGCCTGACAAAGGGGACGGGCCGCCGTCGCACGAGCGGGCGCCGTGTCCAGCCCGGCCGTCAGCGACGGAGTTTTCCGGCGCGCCACCTCGGCGAGCGCTTGACCTGCGTGAACCCTCATGCCGACACCACCCGCAGGAAAACCTCCTGCATGTCCTTGGCGCCCCACTGGGCCTTGAGCGCCGCCGGCCGGTCCAGCGCCGCGATGCGTCCGGCCGTCATGATGGAGACCCGGCCGCAGTACTCCGCCTCGTCCATGTAGTGCGTGGTGACGAAGACCGTGGTGCCCTCGGCCGCCACGTCGTAGATCAGGTCCCAGAACGCGCGCCGGGCCACCGGATCCACGCCGCCCGTGGGCTCGTCCAGGAACAGGATCCGCGGACGGTGCAGGATGGCCACGCCCAGGGCCAGGCGCTGTTTGTAGCCCAGCGGCAGCGAGCCCGTGCGCCGATCGCGCCACTCCGCCAGATCCAGCCGCGCCAGCAGGGCCTCGCCCCGGGAACGGATCTCGGCCTGTCCGAGCCCGTAGATGCCGCCGTAGAATTCCAGGTTCTCCCGGACGCCCAGATCGTCGTAGAGGCCGAAGCGCTGGCTCATGTAGCCGATGCGCCGCTTGATCTCCTCGGACTGGGTGCGGATGGACAGCCCGTCCACCCAGGCTTCGCCGGAACTGGGGGCCAGCAGACCGCAGAACATGCGGATGGCCGTGGTCTTGCCCGCGCCATTGGCGCCCAGGAAGCCGAAGATCTCCCCCTGCTCCACGGTCAGCGAGAGGCCGTCCACGGCGGTGAAGTCGCCGAAGCGGCGGCCGAGCTGCTCCGCCTGGACGGCCCAGCCGGTGTGGGTGGACGGACTCATGCGGCCTGCTCCGCATTGGACACCAGTTCGAAGAAGGCGTCTTCCAGGCTCGGCTCCTCACGTTCCACCTCCAGGCCGGCGGAGCGGGCCCGTTCCCGCAGGGCATCCTCCTGCGCCGTGTCACACACAACGTGCAGGTCGTGGCCGAAGCGGTGCACGGTCACTCCGTCCAGGCCGGCCAGCAGCGGGCTGAGCGCCGCCGGCGCCAGGCCGGGAAAGCGCAGGATGCGGCGCGGGAAGGCGCGGGCGATCTCGGCGGGCGGCCCCTGGGCGATGACGCGGCCCAGCTGGAGGAGTTGCACCTCGTCGCAGCGCAGGGCCTCGTCCATGTAGGGCGTGCTGATCCAGAGCGCCATGCCGCCCCGGGCAAGTTCCCCCAGCAGGGCCCAGAATTCTTGCCGGCTGACCGGATCGACGCCCGTGGTGGGCTCGTCCAGGATGAGCAGGCGCGGCTCGTGGATCAGCGTGCAGGCCAGGGCCAGCTTCTGCTTCATGCCGCCGGAAAGGTGCCCGGCCCGGCGCTTGACGAAGGGCTCGAGCCGGCTGAAGGCCAGCAGCTTCTCGCGGCGTGTCCGGCGCTCAACGGCCGTGATGCCGTGCAACTCGGCGAAGAAGCGCAGGTTCTCGTCCACCGTCAGGTCGGGATAGAGGCTGAAGCGCTGGGGCATGTAGCCCAGCAGGGCGCGCATGGCCCGGGCCTGTGTGAGACAATCCAGCCCCGCCACCCGGGCCGTGCCCTCGTCGGGGGAGAGCAGGCCGCAGGCGATGCGCATGGCCGTGGTCTTGCCGGCCCCGTCGGGACCGATCAACCCCAGCGTACGGCCGGCCTCCAGCGTGAGACTGAGCTCGCGCAGGGCGGGACGGCCCTCATAGGAGCGGGCCAGGCCGGCCAGTTCGAGCAGGGGGCTCACCGGTCGCCGTCCTCCAGCAGGACCTCCGCCGGCATGCCCACCAGCAGCCGGCTGGCGGGGTTGTCCAGCGCCAGCCGGGCCGCGTAGACCAGTTGGGCGCGCGCCTCGCGGGTCTGGGTGTTCTTGGGCGTGAACTCGGCCTCGGAGGCGATCCAGACCACGCGGCCGCGGAAGGTCTCGTCCGGCCAGGCGTCCACCCGCACCTGCAGCTCCTGGCCCAGCTGGACGCGAGACAGCCCCGTCTCCGCCAGGTAGAAGCGCAGGTCCAGCTGGCGCAGGTCCGCCAGCAGCAGGGCCGGCTGGCCGGGATTGAGCCACTCGCCGGGCATGGTGTAGCGCTCCAGCACGCGGCCGGGGGAGGGCGCCAGCAGGACCGTGTCGCGCAGCAGGCGATCCTGCACGGCCAGGGCCGCCTCCAGGGACTGCCGTTCCGCCAGCAGGGCCTCGCGCTCGTGCCCCAGGCCGCCCAGCCGCGCCCGGGCCTGCTCCTGCTGGCTGCGGGACTCGTCAAGCTGCTGCTCGCTGGCGCTGCCCGCCTGGCGCAGGGCCTGCACGCGCGACAGCGTGCTCTCGCTCAGACGCAGCGCCGCCCGGCTTTCCGCGATCTGCGCCTCCACCCGTTGCCGGCGCGCTTCCAGCGTCACCAGGCCGGCGGCGCTCTGGGCGCGCTGCAGGCGCGGCAGCGAGGCGTCCAGCACCAGCAGGGTATCTCCCGCCCGCACGCTGTCGCCCTCCGTCACGCGCAGCTCCAGCACGCGTCCGGCGAGGGCCGTGGAGAGGCGGACCTCATCCGCCTCCAGCGTGCCCGAGGGATTGGCGGGCGCCCGGCGCAGCCCGCAGCCCGCAGCCGCCAGCGAGAGCACCAGCCCCAGTCCCAGCAGGATTCCGGGCCCTCCACCCAGCCGCGCTTGCGGCGTGACGGTCCTGTCCATCCGACACCTCATTTGTTTCACTCAGCGTCCCATGGCCTGCAGCAGGCGGTTCTCGGCCAGCCGCAGCCGCGCCGCGCCCAGGGCGCGATCCAGTTGGGCCTGGCGCAGGTCGTCCTGGGCGTCCAGCCAGTCCCGTTCCGTGGCCATGCCCAGGCGCCAGCGGGCCTCCACCAGCCCCTGTCGGCGCGTCTCCAGCGCTTCGCGGGCCACGGCCTCATCCCAGGCGGTCAAGGCGGCGCCCACCCACTCGCGGCAGCGCTCGAGCAGACTGCCGGTCTCGCGCTCAGCCTCGCGCAGGCGGTGCTCCAGGGCCTTCCGCTGGCTGCGCGCCTCCGCCTGGCGCAGCTGCCCCAGCCGGTTGTCCCACAGACTCCACTTCACGCGCAGGTTGGCGCTGGCGTAGCCCATCCAGTCGTTGCGGATGGGATCCACGCCGGGCCGGGCCAGATGCCAGCCGGCCCCCGCCTCAACCCGCGGCCGGCGCCAGGCGCCCAGCTGGCCCACCAGGGCCTCGCCGGCCCGCAGCCGGGCGTCCAGCGCGGCGAGCGTCGCCAGCCGGCGGGCCCCCGCCTCGACACCCTCCAGCGGCGTCTCCAGCTCTCCTTTGGGGATCACGGCGGCCCCCGGCTTGCCGATGAGCGCGCCCAGCTCCAGCCGCGCGGCGCGCGCGTCGCCGTCGCGCAGCGCGAATTCCTGGCGGGCCTGGGCCAGGCGACTTTCCACCAGCAGCATGGCCTCCTCGCCGGTGGTGCCCTCGGCCAGGCGCGTGTTCACCTCGCTCTGCAGGCGCTCCAGGCGTGACACACCCAGTTCCGCCGCCGCCCGGATGGATTCGGCGGCCAGGGCGGAGAGGAAGGCGGCCCGCAGCTCGGCGGAGAGGCGCAGGCTGTCCGCGATCTGCTCTTCACGCCGGGCCAGGGCTTCGCTGGCGGCGCGGCGCTCGCCGGCCTCCAGCGCCCCGCCGGCGTACAAGGTCCAGCCGGCCTGCAGCGCGGCGTCGACGGTGCTGCCGTCGCCGAACTCGATGCTCCGGCCGGGCATCTCCAGGGATTGGGTCCGGCTGACCCAGCCCCCCGTCACTTCCAGTCCGAGGGTTGGGCCGCGCAGGGCCCGCGCCTGGGCCTGGGCGGCCAGGGCGGCTTCCAGCTCGCTGCGCGCCGCGGCCGGCCGCTGGTTGGTTGTCCAGGCCAGTTGCAGGAAGCTGGGCAGGCTCAGGTCGTTGGGCGGCCTGTCAGCCCGGGCGTCGCCGGCGGTCGCGAGTGCCAGCGCCAGCAGGAGTCCGGCCAGGCGGATGGGGGTTCTCATGCGCTCTCCTTGGGAATCAGGCCGTGGCGCAGCAGGTGCTCCAGGCTGGCCTGCAGGCCCTTCCACTGGTTGTCGTGGCTCAGATCCAGCCTGGTGACCGTCTCCAGCAGCGGGGCGATGAGGATCATGCCGTAGCTGAGGGAGAGGATGCAGGCCAGCACGTGGTCCACCGGCAGGTCCAGGGCGCCGGCGGGCGTGTGGGCGCGCTGCATGGCGTTGGCCTGGCGCCGGATGCCCAGCGGGCCGTGGACGCCCAGTTCCTGGATGATCTCCTGCAGACCCCGGCCGCCCGCGCCGATCTCGCTGCGCAGCAGGTTGGCGACCTCCGGATGCTGGCGAAACCAGCCCACCAGGCGGCCCGGAAAGCCCACCAGCAGTTCATTCAGGGGCATGACCCCCAGCCGGCCCTCGGTCTGGTGCCGCAGGATCTGCCGGATCTCCACGCCCAGCACGCGCCGATAGAGCGCGGCTTTGCTGCCGAAGTAGTAGTGGACCAGAGCCTGGTTCACGCCTGCGGCCTCGGCGATGCCCCGGGTGGTGGCGCCCTTGAAGCCCTGCTTGGCGAAGCAGAGCCGGGCTGCCAGGTAGATGCGCCCCGCCGGACTTTCCGGGTCCGGCTGGCTCAGGTGTTCGGGCGGGGCGGGCGCCGCGGAGGGTCTGACCGGTGGTTCGGTCTTCGCGGCCGGAACGCAACTCATGTGGGCATCCGATTTAATCAACTGACTAATGCGGGTGAATAATAATGCGTGACGGGTGGAGGAGCAAGGCCGGCGGCAAAAAAGAGCCCCCGGCCGTTGCGTGCGGTCGGGGGCGGTCCTGCGGCAGTCGCCTGGACGATCCGCGCGGGCGGATCCATCCCTACGCAGCGACAGGGAGGATCAATGGTGCAGAAGGGTCAAGCGGTAGAGGCGCATTTGCGGTCCCGGCGTGCCCGGATCCACCCAGAACGTGTCCGTGGTGGTGGCCAGGTACAGCCAGGGCTGGTACCAGCGCTCGCGCGTCCAGAGGTGGTATTCGTCGACGTTGAGCCCACGATCCCAGGTCAGGCGCATGCGTCCGTCGGTCAGACGCGTGATCTGCAGCGGCGGCACCTGGCAGACCTGATGCTCCACGCCGCCGCCCAGCCCGACGGCCAGGGGTGCGTTCTCCATGTCGCGGAACAGGGCGTTGTCCACCCAGACCGTCTCGATGCCGCAGTCCTCGGCGCGCAGCACCACCGTGCAGAGCACACCGGGTCCGCTGGCACCCACGGTGCCGCCCAGGATGGCGTGGTCGATGTGGATCACGCTGTTGCCGTTGGCGCCCGAATCCTCCCAGTAGAAGAAGGTGGGCGTGTGGGCCAGCATCAGACCGCCTTCGTAGATCGAGAACACCGAAACCCGGTCGCGGTCGTAATGCAGGTCCAGCGTGTAGCCCCGCAGGTCCGCCACGGCGGTGTCCACTCTCAGCTCCAGGGTGATCAGTTCGTCAGGTTCGACCACCTGGGGCTCCACCGTCAGTTCCAGCGTCTGGGCCAGGCCGGGGCGGAGTCCCAGCAGGAGAGCCGTCAAGGAAAACAGCAGGGCGCGCATACCGGGTCTCCTTGTGCAATTCGCAGTTCATGTGAGACAAAGGGGACGGGGGCGGCGCTCCGCCCCCGTCCGCAACCACTCTACTTGACCAAGACCAGCTTCTTCTGCTCACTGAAGCGGCCGGCCTCCAGGCGATAGATGTACATGCCGCTGGCCAGGTTGCTGCCGTCCAGCCGCACCTCGTGGTAACCGGCCTCGCGGGCGCCCTGCGCCAGCACCGCCACTTCCTGTCCCAGCGCGTTGTAGACGGCCAGCTTCACGGAAGCGGCCTCGGGCAGCGCGAAGCGGATGGTCGTGGTGGGGTTGAAGGGGTTGGGGTAGTTCTGCTCGAGCGTGTACGCCGTCGGCAGCGGGCTGCCGTTGACGGCCAGCACATCCACGAACTGGTTGGAGAAGTCGCGACCCAGCACGCTGGTCAGCTCGGGCTGGGCGCCCTGGCCGAAGCGCAGGCCCACCCGGCTTCCGTCGGCCAGCTGGCCGCTCAGGGACACGGCGTCGATGACCCACTCCATGCCGTCGCGATAGAAGAAGACGGGGAAGTCCGCGCTCGCTTCCAGCAGGGAGGCCTCGCAGCTCAAACGGGCGCTGAAACCCTTCAGCGTGCCGGTCAGGACCAGCTCCTGCAGGCCTTCACCCGGCTGCAGACGCAGTTCGGGAGAGGGGCCGGCGGGGGTGGACAGGTTCGGCAGTTCGGGACCGTTGTACCCGTAGTTCATGGAGAAGATCATCAGGTCTTCGAAGTTGATCCAGTTGTCCGGACCGGGCAGACCATAGCTCGACCAGTCGTGGGTCGGCGCGATGTCCAGGTCGCGCACGGCAGCCGTGGGATGCGTGCCATAGACGCCGGCCAGGCGGGTCATGTCGGCGGACTTGACCTTGCCGTCGTAGTCGTCGGGAATGACCGGATCGGGCAGCCCCTGCTTGGCCCAGTCACCCAGATAGTAGTTGGTCGCCGAGGCCACGGCCGTGGCGGCACTGGGGTTCACGCAGTCCGAAGCCACCACCACGTAGTCGTAGATGCCACGGGTGGCCAGCATGTCATAGGTGAATTGATCCACGTATGTGACAGCGCCCGCCGCCAGCGTGGCGATGGGCGTGCCGGGGAACTGGGAGGGCCACAGGCGGGCCGACGGACGACCGCCCACGAAGGGATAGGTGCCGCGCAGCGCGCGGTAGATCTTGATCTCCGTGTTGCCCGCGGGGGTGTTCCAGTCCAGTCGCACCTGGTGATAGCCGGGATCGGCATCCAGGCCCGCGACGGCCGGAGCCACCGTGTCAATGAAGAAGTCGTCGCTGTTGTAGATCGTGCCGGCGTTGCCCACCGCGTCCACCGTGCGGAAGTAGATGGTGCGGGCGCCCTGGCCCAGGCTGGAGATGTTCAACAGCCAGGTGCCGTCATAGGAGGCGGCAGCGATGCCCGTGACGGCATCCGTCCACAGGCCGCCCGTGCCGCCGATCTGGTACTGGATCTTGCCCAGCCCGTAGCTGTCGGAGGCCGACAGGTCGTAGAGGATGTTGCCGTTCACGCAATCCTGCGCCGGCGTGGTGCCGTCGATGCCCACCGCGCTGGGCAGCGTGCCGTCCACCTGCAGGGCCAAAGCGGCGCCCGTGGTGCAGGGAAGCGGCGTGTTGAGCAGACCGCGCACCAGGGCCGAGGCCAACTCGAGCTGCGCGGTGAATTCCGTGATGGTCGGCGGGGTCTGGGGCAGACCGTTGAACTCGAGGGAGAACAGGTTCGTGGTGCTGGTCATGCCCACGGTGGCACCCATGATGGACAGGCTGAGGTGCAGCTCGCCCGGCGTGTTCTCGTAGAAGTTGAAGTAGACCATCTGCGGAATCGGGTCAGGGGATGCGGTCAGGATTTGAACGGGCGCCGCGTGGCTGAGCTGGGTGGGATCATAGGTCACCACCACGTCCATGCCGCGCACCGGAACTCCCGGGATGGGCGTGACGCTGTAGGTCACCACCGCCTTGTCCGGATAGGGCGTGCCGTTGTCGTCGAGCGAAATGCGGCTGACGTTGATCGCCTGCGCGATGAGCGCCTGGGCCTGCATCCACGGCTGGAAGGTGATGTAGTCCGTGACGGCGTTACCCGTGCCCGTCGGGTTGTTGACGGCATGATAGGGGCCGCTGATGTCACCCCACCAGTTGTTGCTGGCCTGCAGGCTGAATCCATTGCTGGGAACGCCGGCCACGGAGGCGCCCACGCCATTGCTGGCAAGAGTGTTTCCCGAGGCATTCAGGGCAGACGTGCGTCCCAGAACCGGGAGAGCCGTGCCGCCATAGTAGGCCTCGTTCAGGTCCACCGTCACGCCGCTGAGGCCATTCCCGGTGATCACGTTGCCATCCATCAGGTGGCCGCTGTTGATGGGTCCCAGATAGATGCCGTGCTTCTCGTTCCCCTGGATCTCGTTGCCCGTGATCGTCAGGTTTGCCGCGCCCATGGCGGTGGCCGATGCCTTGTCCGCGCCCATGCGAATGACCACGATGCCGCTGCCGTACTTCAGATTGGCGTCGCTGGGCCCGCCGTTGGTGCTGCTGCAGTTGGTGATCCGGTTGTCGCGGATGGTCAGGTTGCTGATACCGCCGGCCAACTCGATGCCGGCACGGTGGGAGCCGCTGATCTCATTGTTCTCGATGTACGTGCCCGTGAAGTCGGCGTTCTGGGTGGAGGCATAGGACTCGGCCGCACCCCAGATGAACACCGTGTCCCCGTTGCCGCGGGTATCGAAGATCTTGTTGCCGGCGAAGCGGCTGTTGGTGATGCCCTGCCGGTTGGCGGGATAACTGGGCGCCGCCAGGTACAGACCCATGCGGCCCTTGCTGCCGTCCTGGCTGGTCACGTTGGTGACCGGACCCAGCACGTTGTTTTCCACCACCACGTTGTTCAGGGTCGTGCCGGTGCCGCCCGGGATCTGGGCGTTGACTCGCAGCAGATGGTCGCTGTTCGTCCGCGCATTGAGAATCTGGACCACGAAGCCCCGGAAGGTCACGTCATCGCTGGCGATGTCCACCGGATAGGCGTCCACGGGGAGGCCCGTCGGATCCGGATAGTCGATGATGGACTCCACCGCAGGATTCCAAGCGTAACCGGCCGGAACGGCGTAGCCCATTTTGGTGATGGCTTCCGTCGCACCCAGCAGGGTCAGCGGTTTGGCTACCACGATGCGCTCGGAATACAAACCGGCCTGCACATCCACTTGATCGCCCGCGTCCGCCGCGTCGATGCCGCGCTGGATCGAGCCTGTGGAGGTCACGAAGACTTCGCCGGCCTTGACGCGCGCCAGGCCCAGGGCCGTGTTGTCCAGCTTGTGGGTCAGCTTGTGCTCGATGGCGTAGTTCTGGGCCAGGCTGGCCGTGGCGCCCGTCAGGCCGCCGAAGCTCACGCCCGTGGCGTCCAGATTGCCCGCGTTGTTCACCAGGGCCAGATAGTCGCCGCTCTGGCCGCTGAGGGCCAGGTTGCCCAGGCTGGTCACCGAGGCGGTGGCGTTTTCGATGGAGAGGCCCGTGGTGCCGCCCGTCACCGAGACGCCGGCACCGATGGCCAGTTGCACGGCGGCGTGGGTGGTGCTGCTGGGACTGTCCAACACGCGGATGCCCGTGGTCGCACCCGTGATGGCCGTGCCGTCCAGCGTGGCGTGCGCGCCGTCGTCGGCGTTGGAGGAATAGCCTTCGAAGTTGTTGAGGAAGATGCCCGCGGCCACGTTGGCCACGCTGCCGCCGCTGATGGTGGCCGGGCTGATGCTCTTGACGTTCCAGACCTGGATGCCAGACGAATTGGCGGGCGCACCCGTGCCGTCCACGACGTTGTTGAGAGTCGTGCTGGGAACACTCAGAGATCCCAGCGTGATGCCGCTCCACTTGGTCTCGTTGGCGTCGGTGATCGCCGTGATGGTGTTCCCCGAGAGCGTATAGGGGGACGTGGGACCATAGTGCAGGTTGTGGAAAATGCCCGTGCGACGCGTGGACATGGTGTTGGCACCGATGACCTGATAGGCAGCGGCTCCCGGATTCGCCCGGCTGAAGTTGCCGGTCTGGATGCCCGTGCGCACGTTGCTCATCACGTTGTTGGTGACAGCGGCGTATTGGCTGTTGTAAAGCAGCACACCACCGCCCCAGAAGTTGTAATCGTTGTCGGCATCATAGGTGCCCAGGTCCCGGAACAGGTTGTCCTCCACCACATGACCGCTGGTGGCAGGGGCGCTGTAACTGCCGCCGAAAATCGTCACGGCGAAGTAGACCAGATTCTGGAAGAGGTTGTGCCGAATCTGCAGGCCGTCGATGTTGTCCTCATAGGTGGTCACGCCCTCGACGGCATGCATGTCGGCGCCGCTCCAGCCCAAGCCGTTGGCGGGCAGGGAGGGGTTGTCGCCGTCAATGGTGAAGCCGTCGATGGAGACATTGTCCACGCCGGCCAGCACGTGAACCACTTCGCCCCCGCTCGTTCCGCCGCCCTCGGGGGCATTGGTGAAGGGCACGATGATGGCCTCAGCGACCCGCAAGCCCGTGTTCGGCGAAATGCCGTAATTGGGGCCGCGCAGGTCCACAGTCTTGGTGACACGAAGGTCCTCGGCGTAGGTGCCGGCGGCCACATTGATCACGTCGCCGGGCGTCGCTGCATCGATGGCGGCCTGGATGCTCATCCCCGGCAGCACCTCAAAGGCCCAATCCGAGGTGCGCTGGAAAGAGGTGTGGACCTCATGTCCAGCGAACACCACGGCGGCAAAGGCCTGGGCCGTGGCCAGGTCCGGCTGGATATGGATGAAGCTTGTCGCACCTGCGCGATAGGAGCTGTTACGCAGCCAGTACTGGTAGCCGGCGACGTTGATGTTCGTGCTCGTCAGGCCGTACTGGTTCTCGATGAAGACGTTGTCCTCGACGAAGGTGCAAGTAGAGCCGTCCACGAACACGTCGTCACAGGCCCGATCAGGATTGAGCGGCTGGGAACAGTAGATGGACAGACTGCCCCAGGTGTTGTTCGTAGTAGTGGTGTTGTCCACGGCCACATGGTGGCAGCCAGTGATTTGGATGCCATTGCCATAAGTGGCGTCGCGCGAAGTAATGTGGGACAGGACCACGTTGTCGTAGCCGTGGACATCGATGCCGGCCCGGTGCAGGGCGATGGCGCCGGACCCTTGCACGGTCACGTGGCGGATGGCCAGGCCATCCAACACGTTGGGTGTGCCACTGGCATGGATCATGTAGCCCGAGCGGGTGGTCGGGGCTGCGGTGGCCCGCTGGATGGTGAAGTTCTCCAGTGCGGCGCCACCGGCGGACACCAAAACGCAATAACCGTCCGAGCCGGTGTTCGACAGCAGAACGGTTCCTGCCTCGGACTCACCGCTGAGCGTAAGCGCCTTGTTAATGTAAAGTGTGGAACTGACGGGATAGCTTCCGTCGGCCACGGAGACCGTGCCGTCTGCAGTGGCGGCGTCGATGCCTTCCTGGATGCGGTGGACAGCGCCCGTCTGCGGACTGTCGTCATCCACCCACAGGCTGCTGAAGTCACCCTGGAAACCCAGGAGACCGGGATTCACATCCGTGCCCGTCGCCAGCCAGGGAGTGAAGTCGACTTGGCCGGCGCCAACTCCGGTGATGGACTCGCCGGTTCCGCCGGGATGTCCGGTCACGGTCGGCCCGGTGTCGCTTCCCCACCAATTGCCGCTGCAATTCAGCGGGGCCTCTAGGAGGTGGCTGAAGTCATTGGTATTGCCTTGGAAGTGGTTCCCCTCGAACAAGAACGTGCTGGGCCACCCATTGTAAATGATGACGCTCTCGGCCAGACTGTTGGTGATCCAGTTGTTGCGGACAGTCACGTCCTGCGGTCCACGTGGGCCGTTCAAGGTGTACCAGGACTCAGCCAAACAGGTGAACTCAATTCCCCACAGGTTGTGGTCCAGGATGTTGTTCTCAATGGTCAGGTTGCGGGCAGTCTCCACCCAGATGCCGTCATTGGTCACGTTGTCGTGGATGTTGTTGTTGCGGACCAGCAAATCGCTGCCGCTGGACGTGACGGACTGGATCACCAGCGCGGAGCTGGCTGTGTTGTAGATCTCGTTGTTCTCAATCACCAGGCCCACGTAATCCAGGTGGGTGGTCAGCTTGGGAATCGGGTAGTTGAATCCCTCGGATTCATAGCCCACGTAGATGCCGAAGCCCCAGTGTCCGGGCTGGATGTTGGAGACGGCGCAGTTCGTGATGTGGACGTTGGACAGGCTGCCAGGAATGCTCGCCTCATAGCCGACGATGATGCCGTCCTGGGTGTAGTTGGTCACGTCGAGATTGTTGAACGTGACGTTGCCCGATTTGATCTTCACGCCGGTGGTCCATTGGTCCGGTAGTCCGGTGCCGCTCAGGACGGCACCGTCTTGCCCATTCAAGGTCAGGGCCTTGTTGACCACAACCTGCTCCATGTAGGTGCCGGCGGCAATCTCGATGATGTCCCCGGCACTAGCGGCATTGACGGCCGCCTGAATCGTCGTGTAATCTGTCGGCACGAAGAGCGTCGCTGCCCACGCCTCGCTGGCGATCAAGGGCAGGGCCGCCCAGAGCAGACACGATAACGGTCGTTTCATGGTGTTCTCCCTGTGTCACGACGGTCGCGGGCTCCGTCGCAGATGAAGCCGGCCGACCGGCACCCATCGCGGAGCGCCGGCCGGCCGCATTCGTGTGTTACTTGACCAGAACCAGCTTCTTCTGGTCCGCGAAGCGTCCCGCCTCCAGGCGGTAGATGTAGACGCCCGAGGCCAGTTGGCTGCCGTCCAGGCGCAGCTCGTGGAAGCCGGCCTCGCGCGAACCCTGATTCAGCGTCAGCACTTCCTGTCCCAGCGCGTTGTAGAGGACCAGGCTTACCTGGGCGGCCTCGGGCAGCGCGTAGCGGATGGTGGTGGTGGGGTTGAAGGGGTTCGGGTAGTTCTGCTCGAGGGCGAACTGCGTGGGCAGCGAGCTCTGCAGGTCGTTGGCCGTCACCGCCACGGCCTGGTTGCGGTTGTCGCGGCCGTCCACCGCGGCCAGCACGGGGCTGGCCTTGCCGGCGAAGTGCAGCGTGACACAGCTGCCGTCCACCAGGTTGCCGCCGAAGGACGCGGCGTCCACGATCCAGGCGCCGCCGTCACGATAGAAGAAGACCGGGAAGTCCGCCGAGGCGCTCAGCAGGGCCGCCTCGCACTCCAAGCGGGCGCTGAAGCCCTTCAGCTGGCCGTCCAGGGTCAGGCTGTAGTCTTCGCCCGTTCGGGCCAGGGTCAGGGCCGGGGTGCCGGTGGAGAACTGGTCCACCGGGAGCTGCGGTCCCGTGGGGCCGTAGTTCATGGCGAAGATGATCAGGTCCTCGAAGTTCACCAGGGCGTTGGTCACGCCGTAAGCCGGCAGACCGTAGCTGCTGGAATTGTGCGTCGGGCCGACGTTCATCTCGCGCCCGATGCTGGTGGTGGGGATGGAGCCGTAGACCGCGGCGATCACTGTCAGGTCGTAGGATTCCACGAAGCCGTCATAGGTGCTGGGACCGGTCACGTCGCCCAGGAAGTAGTTGGTGGCCGAGAACACCGCGCTGCGCGTGCTATTGCCCGCGCAGTCCGTGGCCTTCAATACGAAGTCGTAGACACCGCGTGCGGCGTAGGTGTTGTCGGTGGAGAACCATTTGCCCAGAGAGTCAACATGCACAGCCACGCTACCGTTGTAGGAATCATCGGTGCCGTTCCAAGCGGTGGGCAAGCCCGTCGCGTAGGGATATCCCGTCCGCTTCTTCCACAAGAGCGTGTAGCCCGTCTGGTCGCCCGGGGCGATCCAGCTCAAGTTGCAGGCGTGGAAGGCCGGATCGGCGTCCAGGGTGCCGGGGGCCACAGGGGCCACGCGGTCCAGGGTGAACTGGTCGCTCACCACGGAGGAGACCTGGGCCACTCCGTCGTAGCAGCGGAAGGACACGGTAATCGTTCCGTCCAGATAGCCGGCGGGCAGGAAGGTCCAGGTGCCGTCCCAATCCGTGTCACGGATGGGGGTGGAGAGGTTGCTGACGATGGTCGTCCAGGCGTGCGCGCCGCCGACGTCCGTCACCTGGACCTGGATTTCATGCAGGCCCACGTTGTCCGTGGCGGACAGGGCATAGACCAGACTGGTCGGATTGAGGCACTCCACCAATCCGCCCGTGGGGTTGGTATCGATGAACATGACCGGCAGGCTGCCGTCTACGGTGAGAATCTCGTCGGCATCCAACCCTACTGGCGTGATGGGCTGGTTGCTCAGGTTGCGCACCAGGGCCGAGGCCAGGTGCAGGGGTGTGTCGCCCGCGGCAATGCCGTCGAAGGTGAGGCGGAAGAGATCCTCCGGCAAGGTCTGACCGGCGGTCAGTCCGGGGATGGTGATGCTGGCGTCGATGACACCCGGGGAGGATTCGGTCCAGTACATCAGCGGGCCGTCATCGTGGGTGAAAAGGAATTCGAAGGTGGTGAGGTCCAGCGCGTCGGCGTCGTAGGTCAGCGTGACATTGACGCCGCGCCAGGCAGTGCCCGTGGGCACGCAGGCCACGGTCAGCTGAGTGGTGGTCGGAGTGCCCGTCGGGTTCAGGGCAATCCAGTCGGTGCTGAGGCTCTGGGTGATGTTGTAGATGGAGGTCAGGAAATTGGCGAAGTGGACATGGTCGGTGACCGGGTCACCCGTTCCGCCGGGATTGCTGGCGTGGGTCGGGCCGCTGCTGTCTCCCCACCAATTGCCCATGGCCTGCAGGGTTTGGGTGCCGTTGTTCTCCACGGCCAGCGTGTTGCCGTCGAACATGTTGCCAGTCACGTTGACGTCCGTGATGTCGGGAAGGGGGGAACCGATCACGCGCACACGCACGCCGGCGCTCGCACAGCGGTTGAAGGCATTGCCCGTGACGGACAGGGTGCCATCAAAGCCGTCGTAAATGTTGACGGCATGGGCGCCCAGATCGGTGAAGGTGTTGTTGGAAACGACCAGGTCGTTGTTGTTTCCAGCAATGATGAAGCCGGATTGGTCGATCCACCACTCCGATCTGTCCAGGTCCGTGTCGCGCACGGTGTTGCCGCTGATGGTGCCGTGGACGTGGTTGAGATTCAGAGCCCAGCTCTGGTTGTTCTCCCAGGTGTTGTCACGAATGTCCACGTGGTTCGTGCCCGTTCCCCACAGCGAGATTCCGTTGGAGGAGGCACTGCCTGCGAAATAGTTGTCCAGCAAGTTGAAGTACAGGTCGCCCATGGTGCCCGTCAAGTACCAGTTGCCATTGATGCACTCCGGTGCATTGACAAACGCATTGTGCTCGAAGGTCCACGTGTTGTTGAGCTGGTTGATCACGTTGACGAAGCGATAATCAACGTTCGCTCCTGCCTGATTGAAGGTCAGGCCTTTCACGGTGACCGTGATGCCGGCTGCAGTGCCCTGGATGGCGTGCGTGTTACCCACCGGCGCAAGCACGGCTTCGGCAACTCGGGCGCCCATGTTGGGGCTGATGGCCGCGTTGGGACCCTGCAGCGTGAGGCTCTTGTCGATGACCAGCCCTTCGGGGTAGGTGCCAGCGGCGATGTCGATGACATCGCCCGGTGCAGCCGCGCTGATGGCTGCCTGGATGGTCGTGTAGTAGAGGCCCTGGGTCAGGTTGGCCACGGGCATTACGTCGACCGTGTAGTTGTCCACCACGAAACCTTCGCCACCGTAGATCACATAGTTGCTGGCCGTGTCGCCAAAGATCCAATTGAAGCCCCAAGCCTGATTGGTGCCCAGCACATCGGGAGCGCCGCCGCCCACGCCATTGGCCGGGTTGAGGATGTAGGCAACCGGCGGGGCCTCGATGATCAATTCGCCCACGTCTTCGAAGGTGAGCGGATGGTTGCCCACCAAGTTGTGCACCCAACTGGTGTAGGTGGAGGCGCCGGGGGTTTCGTAGACCTTGCAGACTTTGGTTTTGAGGAAGTCCCAGTTGGGCACATCCCAGCGGCTGTCCGCCCACTCCGCATCGGATGGCTCGTTGGCGATCACCGCATAGTGACCCAGGCCGTCCGTGATCCAGACATTCATGTAGGGACCGTAGAGCGATCCGGAGTTGGCCACATTGTCCAATCGGTCGATGTGCAGGGTTTGAATGCGGCTGACCGGTTGGCCACTAATCTGATCCGTGCCCAGGCCGGCCTTCTGGCCGCCCTCAAAAGGCACGAACTCCACGGCGTTCGGCACGTGGGCATTGTTGTTTTGGATGATGGGGGGTGCATTGGTGGTCGAGCCCAGTCGGATGACGAAGGCCTCCCAGCCTGCGTCCACCACAGTGGCAGACACTCCAGCCCGCAGCAGCGGCAAGGCCAGCAGCGCCAAGCCCAAGGATTGATAACGCTTCATCACATGCTCCTGTTGTCGCGCGGCCCGGCGGGGAAATGCGGCGCCGCGTGGTGACCCGGCCGGCCGGAGTCGTGACGGACTCCGGCCGGCCACCCTTCTCGGACTATTTCACCAGCATCATTTTCTGCTGCGCAGTGAAGCCCTGGGCTTCCAGGCGACAGATGTAGAGGCCGCTGGCCAGGGCCGAGCCGTCGAAGCTCAGCTCGTGGGCGCCAGCGCTCTGGGGGCCGTCCTGCAACAGGGCCACCTGCTGGCCCAGGCCGTTGAAGACGCGGATCCGCACCGGGCCGTCCGTGGCCAGGCTGTAGCGGATGGTCGTCACCGGGTTGAAGGGGTTGGGATGGTTGGGGGAGAGGGCGAACACCGCGGGCTGCGCGGGCGCCTCGTCCGTCGAACCGGTCAGCGCCAGCACGCCGTTGGACTCATTGCGGCCTTCGGCGGAAACCAGGCTGACCGCGGCGTCGCGGTCGAAGACCAGCTGGATCACGCTGTCGGAGCCCAGCAGCTCGTTCAGGCCCACCACGTCCACCGTCCAGCCCGTGGCCGTGCGGTAGAAGAGGACCGTGCCCTGGGTGCTGGTGGCGGAGAGCAACTCGGCTTCCGTCTGCAGTTGCGCGCTCAGGCCCAGCAGGCTGCCGTCGGGCAGCAGCTGGCGCAGGGCGCCCGTTCCCGCCAGGCGCAGGCCGGCGGCGTCGGCCAGGCGGCCGGCTTCCTCGCCGCGGCGGATCTGCAGCAGCGGGCTGGTGCCGCACAGGCGGTAGTTCATGGCCAGGATGATCAGGTCTTCGAAGTTCAGCCGGCCGTCGGGGCCGGGCAGGCCAAAGCGCCCCATGTTGTGGGTGGGGGCCACGTCCATCTCTTCATTGGCCGCGCTGGAGAGGTTGCCGTACTGGTTGCCCAGGACCTGCAGGTCCGGGAAGCAGACGAAGCCGTCGTAGCTGCCGTACACCGGGCTGGGGCTCCCGTCGATGGCCCAGTCGCCCAGGAAATAGTTGGTGGCGCTGGCGGGGGTGCTGGCGGCGTCCGCGTTGACGCAGTCGGTGGAGACCAGCACGTAGTCGTAGATGCCGCGGCTGGCATAGGTGTCCGTGGGGAAGTCGTCGTCGTCATAGACGGTGACGCCGGCGCCCAGCACGTCGATCTGCGTGTAGTCGGCGGGCCAGGCGGACAGGCCGGGGCGTCCGGCGGGATAGGGATAAGCGGCGGCGCGCTTGGCGCGGAACAGCTTGTAGCCGTCCAGCTCGCTGCCCGCCGTCCAGGTCAGACGGACGGAGTGGTCGCGCGGCATGGCCGTCAGGCCCGTGGCCGCCGAGGGCGCGCTGTGGTCGATGTGGAATTCAATCGGGTCGGTGGGATCGGACACGTAGCCCACCGCGTCCCAGCTCCGGAAGATGATCGAATAGTCGCCGTCGCCCATCGAGGAAACCGGCACGGTGTAGCTGGGCGTGGCCGCGGGGCCGCTCAAGCCGAGAACCGCCGGCAGCCAACTGGCGCCGCCGTTCAGCGAGTACTCGATGTAGTCCAGCGCCACGTTGTCGCCGGCGCTGAAGTCCACGTCGAAATCGTCGTTGACGCATTCCAGGGCCGCCGTGGTGGCGTCCAGCGTGGGCACGCTGTCGTCCACGTCGATCTCCACGTCCGCGCCATGGCCGCAGAAGATGTCCTGGTTCAACGGGTCGCGCATCACCACCTGGGCGATGTGCACGGCCGTGCCGGGATTGACGTCCTCGCTCAGGCCGTCCCAGGTGATGGTGAACAGGCTGGGCACCGCGCCGCTCACGCCGGGCGTCGGGCCCAGGATGGCGATGGTGATTTCCAGGTGTCCGTTGGGACTGAAGGCCAGGTTGTGCTGGAAAGTGTCGTTGCCCGGATCCGGGGACCAGACCGGGGTGATGGCCACGGGGGCCAGCACGGCGGGATCGTAGTCCACGAAGACCGTCAGCGCGCGATAGGCCAGACTGCCTGCGCCCAGACGATAGTTGGTGGTGACCTGATCGGTGTGCGGCGCGCCGTTGTCCACGGCCAGGTGGTCGTAGAGCGGCTCCTGGTGAACCATGTAGACGCTGCTCTGGGCCATGCCCGCCACGCACTGCGCCACCACGCTGGGGTAGTGGCTGTTGTCGCTGTAGAGGAAGGCCCCGCTGGCGTCCTGCTGGGAGGCCAACCAATGCGCCGCATCGGCGATCTGGTCGCCCATGCCGCTCAGCCGGGTGCCCAGGGTGGTCAGCGCGTAGCCCGTGGTCTGCCAGTCACGGTCGTCGGCCAGCGGCGTGGCGCCGTAGCAGAAGCTGAAGGCACCATCCGGGTAGATGCACTCGAGGAGGATCATCTGCAGGGTGGGCAGCATCTCCGTGTGGGTCCCGGTGGCGGCGAAGGCATCGATCAATCCCGTGATGCCCAGGGTATACCACCAGGTGCGCACTTCGGCGTAGCCGTCGTAATCCCTCCAGGTGGCGTTGGCGGGCTGGAAGAGGCCGGGGTTCAGGTTGAAGGAGTCCTGCCACATCACTTCGGCGATGGCGTCGGCGTCCGCCGCATAGCCACCCAACGCCTCGTGCAGCTTCTGCACGGCCACGGCCCAGCCCCCCAGGTCCCAACCGATGATGCCGTTGGGATAGCCTTGGGTGATGCCTCGCTCGTCGCGCAGAGCTTCGGCAAAGACTGTGGCGCTGCCGTGCGTGGTCAAGTGGTGTTGCCAAATGGCCTGGGCCGCGCTGCGGCAGGCCGCCGGATTGGCGGCGTGCGGCGCGTAATCCAGCAGGAAGATGACGTCGCTGGCGGAACGCACCACGGCCGGTCCCACGGCGATCATGTAGTCGGCCACGTCCGCCAGCGCGGTGGCGTAGGTGGGTTGCGGATCGATCTCCCAGGCCTTCAGCAAGCCCTGGGCAGTCTCGCCCATGGTGTTCTTGGGGCTGGTGGCCGCGCTGTGCTGGAACACGGGCGCCACGCCGAACCAATCCCAGCCCGCGTCGTCCGGATCGCTGTCCAGGCTGCCGTTGCCCGCGTTGTCTTCCGTGACGTCCGCCTGGGCGCGAACCAGGTAGTCGGCGCCCGCTGCCAGTGCGGCACCGAAGTCATTGGGATCGCCGAAGGCGTCGCTGGCCAGGCCGCCGCCCTTGAGCACCACGGGGGCCGGCAGCTCGTCGCCGAAGCGCGAAGCGGGTTGGGGGGCCGCCCAGCTGGTCGCACTGGCGCCCAGGCCGAGCAGGATTCCCAGAGTCAAGAGGCTACGTGTGTGCATGGGGTCCTCTCTGCGTTTGGATCCGGTTCCGTCGGGGGGAAACGGGGCCGGGTCGTGTTGGATCTGTGTCTCGTTGTGTCACGTCTCAGGCGCGCTCAGCGCACCAGCAGCGCCCGCTCCAGGCGCGTCGCGGCGCCTGCCTGCAACTCCAGCAGATAGACTCCGCTGGCCAGCCCGTCGCCGGACAGGCGCAGGGCGTGCGCGCCGGGCTCCAGCCGCCCCGCCTCCAGCCGCCGGACGGTCTGCCCCAGCGTGTTGTAGACGGTGACGCTCACCTCCGCCGTCTCCGGCAGGGTGAAGCGCAGCAGGGTCTCGGGATTGAATGGATTGGGGCAGGCCCCCTGGAAGACCAGGGCCGCCGGCCGCTCCGGACCCGCGTCGTTCTGGATGGCCAGGGGCTGATTGGCGCCGTCCCGCAGTTCGAACTCGGCCACCCGTAGTCCGGCGGGGATGCCGGCGGAGAAGTCCAGCGTCGCCAGCCGGGCCGCGCCGTCTTCGCCGGGCAGCAGGACGCGGTCCAGCAGCAGGCGTCCCGGTGTGGACTGCCGGATCACGGCCTCGCCGGCCACGTCCCTCGGCACCAGCACGGACCCGCCCTCCCAGCACAGCACCAGGTGCAGGCCCAGCCACTCGCCGGCAGGCTCCAGCCGCAGGGCCAGGCCGCCCTCCCGGGGTTCCAGCAGCAGGCGGGTCGGCGAGTCGGTTCGGGCGGCGCCTGGATCGCCGCGCCGGCAGCCCAGGGCCGGTCCGAAGGGCCCGTAGTTCATGGCGAAGATCATCAGGTCCTCGAAGCCCACGCGGTTGTCCGTGAGCGGGATGCCCTCGCGGCTGTTGTCGTCCGTGGGGCCGAAGTCGAGCTGGGGGTCGTAGGCCGGATCGCCCGCCAGCGTGCTGTAGGCGCCGGCCAGGCGCACCAGGTCCTGGACGTGCACGGTGCCGTCCCAGGGCGTGCGCGTGTCCCCCAGCAGATAGTTGGTGCTGCGATCCCGGGCCGTGGCGTCGCCGGGACCCACGTTGCCCGCCAGATCCACGCAGAAGGCCACATAGCGCTGGACGTCGCGCGGGGTCACGGGATCCAGCCAGGACTGGCCGTCGCCCTGGTAGACCAGGACGAAGCCCGCCGCCAGGGCCGCGGCCTCCGTTTCGGGATAGGTGGACATGGGGTCGATGTCGTCGTACTCGGGATAGCGCGAGAGCCCGTCGTCGGACCAGCCGCGCCGATAGAGGCGGACGGCGTGGAAGTCCGGCGCCACGGGGTTGTTCCAGGTCACAAGGCAACCCTGGTGGCGCGGGCGGGCCTGCAACTGGGTCACGTGATACAGCGGCGCCTGGGTGTCCAGGCTGATGGCGTCGCTGAGGGTCGTGCGGTTGCCGTAGCTGTCCCGCAGGAAGGCCCGCACGGTCTTGAGTCCGTCCCCGGCGGAGAGCGTCCAGCTGGTAGGTGCCGGCGGCGCCGTCCAAGCCGGGCTGGGGTTGGCCGGCAGGGTGGCGGACTCGCTCAGGATCCAGCCGGCCAGACTGCCGTCCCCCGGAACCAGGGCGCTGGCCACCAGGGGCTGGGCGCTCCAGGCCTGGTTGCCGGCGGGGTTCAGGGCCTGGATGTCGAAGGTGTAGCCCTGGGGCGCCTGCACGTCCAGGCTCAGGTTGACTTCGTCCGTGGCCAGCACGGGCACCATCTCGTTGTTCGGGCCGCGCAGGGTCGCCCCGTCCAGCTGAATCAGCCCGCTGCCGCCAGCCGGATCGATGGCGTGGAAGAGCTGGCTGAACAGCAGCACGCTCCCCGTCGGGGTCACGCCGGCGGTCTCGCCCAGCAGGGTCTGGGTCACCGTGCGAGTGGCGCCCACGTCGAAGTGGCCGAACCAGCTGTCCGGCTGGCCGGCGAACAGGTCCCCGGCGCCGGGTCCGCCCACGGGCTGCAGGCGGCCGGCGTCCCAGCTGAACTCCACGTTGTAGAGGCGCAGGGGCGTGCCGGGCCCGCCGTCGGGCTGCAGGCTCACCGTCAGCAAGTACTCGTTCACGCCGGTCTCCCAGACCGACCAGAGACCCAGGGTGGTGTCCGGTCCCAGGACCAGTGTGTGCTCGGCCCGGGCTCCGCCGGCCAACAGGAAAACCGCCAGCAGGGCGGTTCGGAACTGCGTGTCACAACCGTGCCGTGTGGTCATGCGAGGGTCCCTTTCGGTTGTGGAATCAGCGCTCAGCGTCCGTCCGTGAAGCGCGCGCGCACCTGGTACAGGCGCTCTGGAACCGTCAGCGGCTCACTCCACCCGGTGGTCGTGGTGCTGTCCAGCAGCTCCCAGGCAGCGCCCCAGTTGGGGCGGCCGTAGATGCGGTAGTCCGCCGTCCAGCCCTGGGAGTTCCAGTCCAGCACCGCACGCGAATTCTCCAGATCGTGGCTGATCTGCAGCCCCAGGTCTGTGCAGGGGGCCTGCAGCGCGGCGGGCAGTTCCAGGGAGGGCAGGACGACGGCGTTCACGTCGAAGAGCAGGTGGGTGGCGGCCTGGAGGTCCACCACGGCGGGCTGCGCCAGCTGGACCTGCACGCGGAACACCATCCCGCTGCCCGTGACGTGCAGTCCGGGGCCCAGGATGGCGGCGTTGACGATCAGCTGGTTGTCGATGATGTCCCGCCAGAAGAAGGTCGGCCCACCGGATTGGAACCAGCTTCCCTGCTGGACCTGGGCTTCCACCAGCGTGACCTGGGTGGGGTCGAAGGGGATGCGGATGTCGTAGGATTTCAAGGTCTGCCCGGGCTGCAGTTCCACCCGAACCTCGAGCCAAAGCGTGGTGTAGGGTTCGGCGCACTCGGGCATGACCAGCCGCACCAGCGCTTGGGCCCGGGCGCCGGAAGCGGCCACTAGCAGGACCAACAGGCACAGAGAAGCCCTCTGGAGAACACTCATGTCGAACCCCGTAAAATCAGTATAGATGTGAGTCAACTGCCGCAAGGGGGAGCATCGCTCGCCGAACCGGATCACGGACACCCACAAGCCAGGGGGGCTGGAAGGCGGGGCATCCGCCCATGGTGGCGAGGACACCATGGGTGTGGCCTTGGCGGCAAGCTTCATGCCAGTAGCGCGGCACTCCACCCTGTGCCAGTATTAACACGAGCTTAGATCGGAATTCCGTCTATGCTTCAGCAATTGAACCAGGGCCAAGTGTCTAGAATCGGGCCAGTGAGAGGGCCCGAGTTGCGGAATTTCAGGCAAAGTCAAGAGAAAGTGATTTATCATCAATCTGTTAGTCTGACACCAGAGCAGAGCGGTGCCGCAGTCGATTGGGTCGGATCTTGAACAGTGAGAACAGCCTCGTCACATCCCGGCTGTGAGCCCGCTCACATGCCCGGGGATTGATACGTTGGGCCGCCCCGCCCCAAACCCAGCTGGAGTGCGCATGGCGCTGGAAGCTCCCACCCCTTGGCGACTGGCCGGCCTGCTGGCGGTCTGTCCGCTCAGCGCCGCCCTGGCCCTGGTCCGCCAGGTCCCGGCGGACTGGCCCACCATCCAGGAAGCCATGCAGTCGTCCCAGGATGGCGACACCATTCTGGTGGCCGCCGGCGCGCACGCCGGCCCGGTGGATTTCCTGGGGCGCGCCGTGCGCCTGGCCAGCGTGGCCGGAGCGGAGGCCACATTTCTGACGGCTCCGGGGGCGGGCTCCATCGTGCGCTTCGTGAATGGCGAAGGTCCCGGCTCCATGTTGGAGGGCTTTACCCTGAGCGGCGGGGAGGCCACGGGCGAGGCGGGCCTCTGCGGCGGCGCGCTGCGGGTCGAGAACTCCGCGCCGCTGATCCGGGGCAACATCCTGCGGGACAACGACGCCCTGCTGGGCGGGGCGGTCTGCCTGCTGCAGAGCGGCGCCCGGCTGGAGAACAACCGCATCGCGGGCAACCAGGCGGAGATGGGCGGCGGCGTCTACGTCCAGGGCGGCGCGCCGCTCTTCCTGGACAACCAGCTGCTGGACAACAGCTGCCATGGCGCGGGCTACGGCGGCGGCCTGGCGCTGGAGAACTGCGCGGCCACGCTGCAGGGCAATCAGCTCTGGGGCAATTCGGCCCGGCTGGGCGGGGCCCTTTCGTGCCGGGGCACGGGAGCAAGCGCCGTGCAGCTGCTGCGCAACAGTCTGGCGGGCAACTCCGCCAGCGTGGGGGGCGCCCTCTACCTCCACGACTGCCAGCCCGAGCTGGAAGCCTGCATCCTGGCCTTTTCCACGGCCGGGGAAGCCCTGTTCTGCAACGGCGCCGCGCCCGCGCTGCGCTGCAACCTCGTGTTCGGCAACGCCGGCGGGGACGAGTGGTGCGGCACGGATCTGGGCGGCAACCTCACGGCCGATCCGCTCTTCTGCGACCTCGCCGCCGGCGACTTGCGTCTCCAACCCGGCTCGCCGGCCTGGAGCACGGACTGCGGGACGGCCGGCGCCCTGGCCCTGGATTGTGACGGGCTGGACCTGCCCGCACCCGCGGCGCTGCGGCCCCGCGGACTCTGGCTGGACGCCCCGCATCCCAATCCCTTCAACCCGGCCACCCAGCTGGTCCTGCACCTGGACCAACCCGCCCCCGTCCGCCTGACCATCCACGACCTGGCCGGCCGGCGTGTGGCGCTGCTGCTGGACGGCCCGTTGCCCGCGGGCGTCCACCGGGTGTCCGTCCAGGCCGCCAGCTGGGCCAGCGGCCTCTACCTGGCCGTGGCGCAGAGTCCCCACGGCACCGCCACCCGCAAGCTCCTCTTGCTGCGCTGACGCGGCTCATCCGCCCCGTTCCGGTTGATTTGCGCCAAGGTGGTTCCGCTCCCGGCCCGCCGCCCAGCCGCGAACATCACTAAAACCATTCATGGACAACAGGATCACTCGTGTTCCGTCTGGGCACGGGATTGGCTTGGGCGCAGGGCGTGAAGACAACAACCACGCCATAGAGGAGATCACCATGTCCATGAATCGAACGGCACTTCTGCTTTGCCTGTCCCTGCTCAGCCTGCTAGCCCTGGCGCCGACGCCGGCCGCCGCCCAGGAGCCGGCCTACGGCTCGGGCATCGTGGTGGACGGCAACCCAGGCGAGTGGGACCTGGACGACGATTTCTTCTCCCACATGTACAACGGCGGCCGCAACACGCCCTCCTGGCCGGGCTACGCCATCCTCTCCACGCTCTACCTGCGCTACGACTGCGACGCCCAGCTGCTCTACGCGCTGGTGCTGGACGTGGAGAACGACGGCGAACTGGTCAACGTCTCGGCGGGCGACGCCTGGCTCAAGCTCTACAACGTCGGCCTGCCGGGCAGCAAGCTCATCGACGGCAACGGCGACGGCGGCACCACGCCGCGGGCCTTCCGCTGGGTGCGCACCATGCCCAGTGATCCCAATTCCCTGGTCATCGGCTACGAGGCCGTGGCCCAACTGGACGAAGCCAGCTACGCCAGCTTCGAGGCCCACCTGAAGATCGGTGGCGCCACCTCCTCCACGGGCAAGCACGCCCAGGGCAACGCCATCCCGCTGGTGCTGAACTGCGAGGCCGAGCCCCCCACGGTGGGCGCGGTGGAGCAGCCCGTCGACCTGAGCCTGAGCCCGGCCCATCCCAACCCCTTCAACCCGGCCACCAGCTTGACGGTCACCCTGGAGCGGACCGGTCCGGCCAGCCTGCGCGTCTACGACATGGCCGGCCGCCAGGTGGCGAGTTTGTTCGACGGCCTGCGGGCGGCGGGTCCGCAGAGCGTGCTCTTCCGCGCCGACGGCCTGCCCAGCGGCGTCTATTTCGCCGTGCTGACCAGCGAACAGGGGGTCACGTCTCAGAAGCTGCTGCTGCTTAAATAGTTCGACATACATCCGGAGCTTGAAAGGCGGGCTGCGGCCCGCCTTTCGCATGCCTGGGCTGCCGGATTCCGCACAGTCCGGACAGTGGAAGACAAAGCTGGGGCGTCGAAAACTTATGCAGGCCTAAGAAAATCAATGACTTGCGAGGTCGTGAAGAAATGGCATCGGGTTTGCAGTTTGAGTCGCGCCCTGAAAACTGCACTATTCAACATCAGACCAGAAAGTGGGGACTCCATGTCCTTCAATCGACGCATCCTCCAGGTCAGCCTGCCGCTGCTTTGTCTGCTGGCGCCGTTGACCACCCCGGCCCACGCGCTGGAGCCGGCCTACGGCAGCGGCATCGTGGTGGACGGTCAGCCCGGCGAGTGGAACCTGGCCACGGACTTCTTCTCCGAGATGTACAACGCCGGCCGCTACGACATGAACTGGGGCGGCTACGCCGTGCTCTCGACCCTCTACCTGCGCTATGACTGCGACGCCAAGCTGCTCTACGCGCTGGTGCTGGACGTGGAGAACGACGGCGAACTGGTGGACGTCTCCGCCTCCGAGGCCTGGCTCAAGCTCTACGGCATCGGGCTGGCGGGCAACCTGCTGATCGACGGCAACGGCGACGGCGGCACCTTGCCGCGCGACTTCGAGTGGGTTCGCACCATGCCCAGCGATCCCAATTCCCTGGTCATCGGCTACGAGGCCGTGGCCCAGCTGGACGAGGGCGACTACGCCGACTTCGAGGCCCATTTGAACGTGGCCGGCGCCACCTCTTCCACGGGCAAGTACAGCCAGGGCAACGCCATCTCCCTGGGCCTCCGCTGCGCGCCCACCGTGGACGCGGACGCGCAGCCCGCGGCCTTCCGCCTGAGCCCGGCCCAGCCCAATCCCTTCAACCCGGCCACCACCCTGACGGTGGAGCTGGCGCAGACGGGACTGGCCAGCCTGAAGGTCTACGATCTGGCGGGCCATGAAGTGGCGAGCCTCTTCGATGGGATCCTGGCCGCCGGCACGCGCAGCGTCCCGTTCCAGGCCGGGGCCCTGCCCAGCGGCGTCTACGTCGCCGTCCTGCAGAGCGCGGCGGGCCTGCAAAGCCAGAAGCTGCTGCTGCTCAAGTAAGCGCCACCCTATCCGGTTGCAAAAGAGGCGGGCTTGGCCCGCCTCTTTTATTCTGCACAGCCCGATTTCGAACAGTTGTCTTGTACTGTTTCGACAAAGCTGACTGGGGAGAGTTATGAGTCCCTAAGAAAATCAACGACTTACGGGTTTGAGTCAACCTTGGCACTGGGTTTGCGAAGCCGTCTGCGCCCTGAAACCTGAAGAAACCATTCATCCAAATCGAAAGAAGGATACCCCCATGTCCTTGCAGCGACTTCTCGTGCGCATCAGCCTGCCCATGCTCTGGATGCTGGCGGTGCAGACCTCTCCCACCTCCGCCCAGGAACCGACCTATGGCGGCGGCATCACCGTGGACGGCGACCCCGCCGATTGGAACTTGGGCGCGGATTTCTTTTCCGAGCTCAGCAATAGCGGCGTGGTGGACCCCGCCTGGCCCGGCTACGCCGTGCTCGCGCGCTGCTACCTGCGCTATGATTGCAACCAGGACCGGCTCTCCATCCTGGTGCTGGACGAGGCGGCCGACGCCGCCCTGCCCGTGGCGGACGCGGCCCGCGCCTGGGTCAAGGTCTACGGCCAGGGCTGGGGCGACGATTTGCTGATCGATGGCACCGGCGCCGGCAACACCTCGCCCCGCGGCTTCGCCTGGGTCCACCAGACCACGGGCGATCCCCTCTCTCCGGTCATCGGCTACGAGGCGTATGCCGAACTGCCGGCCAACGCCTACGCCAGCATCGAGGCGCAGCTGGGGTACGACGGCGCGCTGGCCTCCACGGGCAAGCACGTCTCCGGCTTCGACGGCGGCACCTTCAACGCCGAACTGGAAGCCCTGAACCAGACCGGCAGCACGCGGATCCGCGTGCAGTACCCCTTCAACGGCGGCCCGGCCTATTTCCCCAGCACGGAGATCGATCTGGACGGCGACGGCACGGCGGAGCTCAACATCCCCAGCTGGTGCATCGACACGGACCACACCATCAACCAGAACACCTGGTACTGCACCGAGCTGGTCTCGTCCTACAATTATCCCAACGGCCTGGACGACACGCGTTGGGAGAACCTGGACGTGGTCAACTGGATCCTCAACCAGGCTTTCGTGGGCCAGTCCTCCGGCGGCTTCGGCACCTACACCTACGGCGACGTGCAGCTGGCCATCTGGAGCGTCATCGACAACGCCAGCGCGCCCAACCACCTGGGATCCTACGACGCCAACCGCGTCGACCAGATCCTGGCCCTGGCCGCCGTGGCCGTGGGCCTGGACGACGTCGCGGTCACCTACGAGCCGCCCTGCGACGGCGTGGTGGGCCTGATCCTGGTGCCCACGGATTGCGGCAGCTCCTTTGGCCAGTTCCTGGTGGGCCAGATGCTGGTCTCCGAGTACCCGAACATCTGCACCTCCTACGACCTGCCCCTGCTGATCCTCTGCGACGGCATCACGGTGGGCGAGGTGGACCAGCCGAACGCCTTCTCCCTGGCGCCGGCCCAGCCCAACCCCTTCAACCCTGAGACGGTGCTCACCGTCGTGCTGCCCGAGACGGGACCGGCCAGCCTGCGCGTCTTCGACGTGGCCGGGCGTGAGGTCGCCACCCTGTTCGACGGCCTGATGGCGGCCGGCGAGCAGCGCGTGCGCTTCCGGGCGGAGAACCTGCCCAGCGGCGTCTACGTGGCCGTGCTCGAGAGCGCCGGCGGATTGGCCAGCCAGAAGCTCTTGCTGATCAAATAGCCTGGACGAGTCCGTCCCCCAAGACGGAGTCATGCACCCCATCCATCCCCCGTCGGCTCGGCCGGCGGGGGATTTTCTTGTGCGCCCGGCTGGGCCCGGGGAGGCGCGGCGGCTCCCGCAGGCTGGGGCAGATCCACCAGGGGCTGGTTGGATTCCCCCAGCGGGCGCTCCATCGAGGGTCCGGCAAGCGGTAGAGGACTGGAAGTGGAACTATATGAATGGCAACAAGATCACAGGGAATACCCATCCAAGAATGGAGCACGACCAAAGCTGGCACGCGAGTTGCCGAACAGGACAAAACGAAATGCCCTGACAAGACCGGAAAATCATAAATCAAAGCTGGAGAACGCTATGTTCCGCATGAAATTCGTTGGTGTTGCCGCGTTGGTTCTGGTCACTCTCGCCCCGAACGCCGCCCAGGCCCAGGAGCCGAACTACGGCGCCGCCGTGAGCGTGGACGGCGACCCCGCCGACTGGAATCAGGTCGAGGACTTGTTCGCCCCGCTCTATCTGGCAGGCGTTCCCGATAGCAACTGGCCCGGCTACGCCGTGCTGGCGCACAGCTTCCTGCGCTACGACTGCGACGCCCAGTTGCTGTCCATCCTGGTGCTGGACGAGTCGGGCGACGACCGGCTGCCCGTGGCGGACGCGGCCCAGGCCTGGTTCAAGGTCTTCGGCCAGGGTTGGGCGGACGACCTGCTGGTGGACGGCGCCGGCGCGGGCAACACGTCTCCGCGCCAGTTCGCGTGGGTCCACCAGAGCGCGGGCGATCCCCAGTCCCCGGTCATCGGCTACGAGGCCAGCGCCCAATTGACGGAAGCCGCCCTGTCCAGCATCGAGGCCAGCCTGGGGTACGCGGAGATTCCGGCCTCCACGGGCAAGCACGTCACGGGTTTCGATCACGACAGCTTCGAGGCCGGCCTGGCCGCGGTCAACGAGCTGGGCAGCACGAAAATCCGCGTGCACTTCCCCGTCGCCGGCGGCCCGGCCTACTTTCCCTCCACCGAGATCGACCTGGACGGCAACGGCACGGCGGAACTGGACATTCCCAGCTGGTGCATCGACACGGACCACACCATCAACCAGAACACCTGGTACTGCACCGACATGATCTCGTCCTACAACTATCCCGACGGCCTGGACGACACGCGCTGGGAGAACCTGGACGTGATCAACTGGATCCTCAACCAGGGCTTCGTGGGCCAGTCCTCCGGCGTGCACGGCACCTACACCTACGGCGACGTGCAGCTGGCCATCTGGAGCCTGATCGACGACAGCAGCGCGCCCAACAGCCTGGGTGCCTACAGCCCGGACCGCGTCAACCAGATCCTGGCCACGGCCGCCATGACCGTGGGGCTGGATGATCCCGCGGTGGGCTACGAGCCGTCCTGCGACGGCGTGGTGGGCCTGATCCTGCTGCCCACCAACTGCGGCTCCACCACCGCCCAGTTCCTGGTGGCCCAGCTGCTGGTCTCCGAGCTGCCCGTGCTCTGCGAGTCCTATGACACGGCCCTGGCCCTGGAGTGCGCGCCCATCGTCGTCGGCCACGACGGCCGGACGGAGGCCTTCGCCCTGGCGCCGGCCCAGCCCAACCCCTTCAACCCCGTGACCAACCTGAGCGTCACCCTGGCCGAGACCGGTCCGGCCAGCCTGAAGGTCTACGACATGGGCGGCCGCGAAGTGGCGACCCTGTTCGACGGCATGCTGGCGGCCGGCACGCGCAGCATCCAGTTCCAGGCCGGCGGCCTGCCCAGCGGGGTCTACATCGCCGTCCTGCAGAGCGCCGGCGGCGTCCAAAGCCAGAAACTCCTGCTGCTCAAATAGTCTGGTCATCCCCCCCGGGACGACGGATCCTCCTCCCCGCAAGGCCCGGCCCCAGCGCCGGGCCTTGTCTATTCTTGGGGAGCATCGTTCCGAAACCAGGCACGACTCCAACCGAGCAGGATCAAAGCCAAGCCGGGCCGGATTGCGGCCAGCCAATTGAAGGATTCACCGGGTAGGGCAAGAGCGCCATCCGGGCCGTCGGTGATAGTCGGCAGGTGGAATTGGAAGGGGCTTGCCACCAATGTGAAGAGCATGTAGACGATGGCCCCCAGCCAGGCGGCGCGCCGGCGGCGGAGCAAACCCAGGCCCAGGATCAGGCCCAGAACCCCGGTCAGGCATTGATAGACGCGCCAGAGTCCGACGCCTTCCCAGATTCCCAGCAAACGGAAGGAGGCCGCGCCCTTGAGCAGCAGCGGGTGTTGGCTGAAGATGAAGAGCACCCCGCTGGCACTGAGGACCAACGGCAGGCCCACCAACAGCACGGTCATGGGCATGTCGGTCCACGAGGGGTGGGGATCCAGCATTTCCACGGTGGCCTTCAGTCTGGGACGCCGGATGGCCAGGAGAAACAGGGCGGGCAGGACCAGCAATAGGACGCCGGTCATGGCAGCGCTGATGCGGAGTATGCCTGCGTCGAGGTTGGGAGGCGCCAGAAGAAGGAGCGTGCTACTGGTCGACACGCCGATGACCAGCAGCATCCAGGCATGAGCCTCGGCCAGATTGCGCGCCCAGCGCCGGGCGAAAAACAGACCCCCGCCCAGGATCAGCAGGGGCGCCGCCATCAGGAAGAAGGCCAGGACCGCGAGACCCCTGGAGGGCATGGCCTGGGAGTCGGGAGTCGGCGGGAGAGGCGCCACGAAGAACAGCGCTCCAATAGAGAGCATGACCAGTGCAACGGCCAGCAGCCAGCTGCCCAGCAGAAACAGCAGGCCGCGACCGGGTGGTGGCGGGAGTTCGGACGTGGTGCTGGACAGATTGGCGGGGGACTCGAAGAATTCCGGCTCTGCCGGGGTGGACGACGAAGACTCAGGTTCAACCTGCATGACGCGCTCCGTGCTAAGAGTGGGAGCGCAAGGTATTCAAGAATCCACCAAAATGCCCCTTCAATCCTCTGTGTCTCCGTGCCTCTGTGTTGAATCCGTCCCTCGAGCCGAACGAACCGCGCGGGCCGCGCACCGAACGCGAGGCAGGCGCTATCTTGGCGACCCGGCGGCCGATGGAGTTCCCGGAAGGCGGCGGACCACAAGGAGATCCCGATGGAGCGCGTTCCGGGCGTCCTGCCCCACAGCGAAGAAGCCGAAAAATCCGTCCTCTCCGCCATCCTCATCGGACCGGCGGCGCTGGACCGCGTGGTGCAGGTGCTGCGCGGCCCGGACGACTTCCACCAACTCGCCCACCGGCTGATCTACGAGGCCATGCTCGGCCTGGCGGACACGGGCTCGCCCTGCGACATCCTGTCCGTGGAGCGCGAGCTGAACCGCATGAGCCAGCGCGGCAAGTCCAAGGGCGACTGCCTGGCCGAGGCGGGCGGGCTGGACTATCTGCAGCAACTGGCGCTGGTGGTGGAATCGGCGGCCAACGCCGAGTATCACGCCGGCATCGTGCGCGAGAAGGCCCTCCTGCGGCAGATCATCCGCACTACCGACCGGCTGATGCAGGAGGCCTGCTCGCCGGGTTCCGACCCCACCGACCTGCTCAACATGGCCGAGAGCGACTTCTTCCAGCTGCACCAGGGCATCGCGTCCCAGGATTTCGTCGGCATGCGCCAGCTGATGGGTCGTACCATCGAATTGCTCGAAAAAATGGATGAGGGCCAAGGCCTGCTGGGTGTGGACACGGGCTATCACGTGCTCAACCACATCACCAGCGGCTGGCAGCGCACGGACATGATCATCCTGGCGGCGCGGCCCTCCATGGGCAAGACGGCCCTGGCGCTGAACTTCCTGCTCAAGGCCGCCCGCGTCGGCACGCCGGTCCTGATGTTCAGCCTGGAAATGAGTTCCGAGCAGCTGGCGTATCGCTTGCTGTCAACCGTGGCGGGCGTTGACAGCCGCACCATTCGCACCAAGCGCTGGGGAACGTCGGCAGACACCCACAAGCGCATCGGCCGGGCCGTGCAGGAGCTGGGGGACATGCCCATCTTCATCGATGAAACGCCCGGCATCGGCGTGGCCGAACTGCGCTCCAAGGCCCGGCGCGCCGTCAGCCTGCACGGCGTCAAGTTCATCGTGGTCGACTACCTCCAGTTGATGAACCTGCCCCCCCGGGCGGAGAGCCATCAGCTGGGCATCGCGCAGATCTCCAAATCACTCAAGGCGCTGGCCAAGGAATTGAACGTGCCCATCATGGCGCTCTCCCAGCTCAGCCGCCAGGTGGAGCAGCGCGGCGGCGACAAGCGCCCCATGCTCTCCGATCTGCGCGACTCGGGCGCCATCGAGCAGGACGCCGACCTGGTGCTCTTCGTCTACCGGCCCGAGATGTACGAGCAGACGGATTCCCAGGGCAACCCCACCGCCGGGCGGGCGGAGGTGATCATCGGCAAGCACCGCAACGGCCCCACCGGCGCGGTCTCGCTGCATTTCAACAAGGACATCGGCCTCTTCAGCGAACTCGACCTGAGCCAGGGCGCGGCGGAGGGCGGCCGGGCCGAGGTGGAGTTCCACGTGCCCGCGCGCCGGCGCCGCGGCGGCGAGGGGGGCGAGTCCTGATGCCACGCTTGCCCCAACACGACGCCACCCCCGTGGACGGCCCGCTGGACCGCGCTTACTTCGATCGCGAATTCGAGCTCCTGCTGGCCGTCTTCCACGAGTACATGCCCGAGGCGGGCGAGGGCCGGCTGCGCGCCGCCTACGAGTACGCCTACGAGCTGCACGACGGGCAGCTGCGCAACACGGGCGTGCCCTACATCGACCATCCCCTCCAGGTGGCCCGCATCCTGGCCCACCTGAAGATGGACCCGGACACGCTGATCGCCGGCCTGCTGCACGACACGCTGGAGGACTGCGCCGAGAAAGGCGTGACGGTGGGCACGCTGACGGAGCGCTTCGGCGAGCACGTGGCCATGCTGGTGGACGGCGTCACCAAGATCGGCGACCTCAAGTTCCGCTCCTTCGAGCACCAGCAGAGCGTCAACTACCGCAAGATGCTGCTCAGCATGTCGCGGGACATCCGCGTGATCTTCGTCAAGTTCGCCGACCGCCTGCACAACATGCGCACCCTGGACGGCCTCAAGCCCGAGAAGGCCGAGCGCATCGCCCGTGAGACACTGGAGGTCTACGCCCCGCTGGCCCACCGCTTCGGCATGGGTTCCATCAAGTGGGAGCTGGAGGACCTCTGCCTGAAGATCCTCGAGCCGGAGTTCTACCGCGAACTGGTGGAGAAGATCGACTTGAAGCGCGAGGAGCGCGAGGCTGTGATCGAGGAGGCCGTGGCCCCGCTGCGCCAGCGGCTGGCCGAGTACGGGCTGAAGAACTTCCGGATTTTCGGGCGCCCCAAGCACTTCCATTCCATCTGGACGAAGATCCACAAGCGCCAGAAGACCTTCGAGGAGATCCTCGACCTGTTCGCCGTTCGCATCATCGTGGAGAAGGTGGAGGACTGCTACTTCGCCCTGGGCGTGGTCCACAACCAGTACATGCCCATCCACGAGCGCTTCAGCGACTACATCGCCACGCCCAAGACCAACGGCTACCAGAGCCTGCACACCAAGGTGGTGGGGCCGCGCGGCCGCACGCTGGAGGTGCAGATCCGCACCCAGGAGATGCACCGCGTGGCCGAGTACGGACTGGCCGCGCACTGGATCTACAAGGAAGGCGGCAACGCCGACGAGCAGCTGGACCAGTTCTTCGCCTGGATCAAGCAGGTGCTTTCGGAGGACAGCCTGGAGGAGAGCTCGAAGGAGTTCCTCGAGGGCTTCAAGATCAACCTCTACCAGGACGAGATCTTCGTCTTCAGCCCCAAGGGCGACCTCTACAAGTTGCCGCGCGGCTCCACGGCCATCGACTTCGCTTTCGCCGTGCACACCAACGTCGGGCTGACCTGCATCGGCGCCAAGGAGAACGGGCGCATCGTGCCGCTGGACCAGGCTCTCTCCAGCGGCTGCACGGTGGAGATCATCACCTCCAAGACGCCCAGCGCCAGCCTGGACTGGCTGCGCATCGTGCGCAGCACCAAGGCGCGCAGCCGGATCAAGCGCTGGCTGAAGGAAAGCCAGTGGGCGCAGTCGGTGGAGCTGGGCGAGGAGGTGCTGCGCCGCGAGCTGGACAAGGCGAACGTGCCGCTCAAGAGCCCGGAGGTGGACGCTACGCTCCAGGCCCTGGGCTACTCCACACGTGAGAAGGGGCTGGCGGCCATCGGCAGCGGGGACCTGCCCATCGCCAACCTGATCCGGCGCATCGCGCCCCAGGAGAAGCCCGTCACCGAGGGCCTGCTCACGCGGATCTTCCGCCGGGGCAGCCGGGGCACGGACAACGCCGTGCGCATCCAGGGCATGGGCAACCTGGTGATCCAGTTCGCCCGCTGCTGCCAGCCGCTGCCCGGCGACGAGATCGTGGGCTTCGTGGTCACCGGGCGCGGCGTGAAAGTCCACCGGCGCAATTGTCCCAACATCAGCCAGATGCTCGCCCAGCCCGACCGGATGGTGGAAGTGGCCTGGGACAGCCCGCGCGACCAGCAGTTCAACACGCGCGTGCGGCTGGTGGCCCGGGACCGCAAGCACCTGATCCGCGACATCACGGAGACGCTCTCCAAGCTCGAGGTCAACATCCTCCAGTTCACCATGCGCAAGCAGGACGACCTGGCCATTGGGAAGTACATCCTGGAGGTGAAGGATCTGACCCACCTGACGCAGATCCTCAAGCGCCTGCGGGCGATCCCCAAGGTGATCCTGGTGGAGCGTCACGACCAGGGCGCCGACTGGTGACCCGCCACTGATTCCTCACCACAGAGACACAGAGACACAGACGATTTGCTGGACTTGGCCTGGGTCGGGCGTGGGACTTCCGGCAATCTGCCAGAGGGCTTGATCATCAGGGCCTCACCCCCATCCCGTCCTTCCCCCACTTCGCGGGGGAAGGGGTCGCGCAAGCGGACGTGGATGGGACGCGTGAGGTGAAGGCCTTCAGGCCTGAACCAGAACCAGGTGGTGACGCCGTCAGGCGGAACCAACTACGTGGCACGAGGAATGCGTGGCAGCGGCTAGCGGAAGGCCACCGTGAGGTGGCCTGACTCTAGCCGTTGAGAAAAAGCGCCTCTTTGGCTCCACCTTTCTGGCGCAAGCAGAAAGGTGGAAAACAAGGCCTCCGGCAGTCTCCGGGAGAACCAGTGAGGGCATGGGATTCCCCGGTCAAGCCGGGGGATGACAGGCGTTGGGCCACCTTTCTGGCGCAAGCAGAAAGGTGGAAAACAAGGCATCCGACAGATGAACAAGATGCGGTGAACCCCCATCCTAACCTTCCCCCTTGCAGGGGGAAGGGAATAGTGGATTACCCAATGACTCCGGCCGATGAAAAAAGCCCGCCCCCGGCGGGAACCGGCGCGCCGCCCCCGCCGTTCAGGGGCGTCCGTTTGCTGTGTCGCGACGGCCTGACACCGGCCCGGCTGGCGCCCGTGCTGGATCCCCTGCCCGCGGGGCCGCCCGAGTGCCGGGACGGGGAGCGGCCCGCTGCCGTGCTGCTGGCCCTGCGCCCGGGCCGGCGGGGTCCCGAGGTGCTGCTGGTGCGCCGCTCCGCGCACCTGGACGAGCACGCGGGGCAGATCGCCCTGCCCGGCGGGCGGATGGATCCCGGGGACGCGGATCCCGCGGCCACGGCCCTGCGCGAGGCGCTGGAGGAGGTGCGGCTGGATCCCGGCCAGGTCCGGCTGCTGGGCGCGCTGGGGACGATCCGCGTGCCCGTCTCGCGGCATCACGTGGTGCCCGTGGTGGGCTGGCTGGACGATGGGGCCAGGGTGGCGCTGGGCAGCGCGGAGAGCAGCGAATTGTGGTTCACGCCCGTGGCGGAACTGGCCGAGCTGGCTCAGCCGGCCTGGCTGCGCGGGCAGGCGGCCTGGGAGTTTCCCCTCCCCGGCGCCCGGGTCTGGGGCATGACGGCCTGGGTGTTGGGGGATTTCCTGCGGCGCCTGGACGATCTGGACACGCGGACGGCAGACCCGAACCCGGACCGCCAGTTTGCAGGATAGCTTGGAAGGCTTTACCATTGCGCGCCGGTCGCCGGTGACCGCGCGGATTCAGGACTGGAGCGAGCATGAGACGGTTTTTTCCCGCAGCTGCATTTTTCCTGCTGCTCATGGGCTTCCTCAACGGAGGCTGTGCCACCCGTGAGAGCTACAAGCTGTCGTTGGTCTTCACCTCGGATTGTACCGGCTACCTCGAGGACTGTGGCTGACACAGCAAGAAGCTTGGCGGTCTTGCCAGGCGTCAATATGTGGTGGACAGCCTGCGCGCGCTGATCGGTGCCGAACGCATGGTGCTGGTGGACGCGGGCAACATCCATTCCTTCAAGAAGGATGACGCGGCCGTTCGTGAGGCGGGCTTCATCCTGAAGATGATGGGTCGGCAGAAGTACAACCTGGCCGTGATGGGCCCCAAGGACTACGCCCTGCCGGACAGCCTGCGTCAGGCCATGCTGGCCGCGTCGGCCTTCCCGTGGATCGGCACGAACTTCGCCGAATCGGGTCGGCCCAAGGGCGTCCAGGAAGTCTGGATCCAGAAATTTGACGGGGTGCGGGTCGGTGTCTTCAGTTACGTCGATCCCAGCTGGATCGCCAACAACATGAAGGCCGAGGAGATCGCGGACAACCTGGAAGCCACCGCCCGGGATCTGGCCAAGCGCTGCGACGTGGTGGCCATGGTGGCCTTCACCGACGTGAACAATCCCGAGCCCCTCGCCCGTCGGGTGAATGGCTTGGTGGACATGATGATCCTCGGCGGTGTGAACACGCCCTGGATGACGCCGCGCCGGGAAGGCAGCGTGACCATCGGCAACGCGGGGGACCGCGGCCGGCATATCGCGCGCTTCGACCTGCTCCTGAACAAGGAGAAGAAGCTGGTGGCCACGGACTACCAGGTGGTGGTGCTGGGCCATGACCTGCCGGTGGATCCCGTGGTGACCCAGCTGATGGACGATTTCAAGCTGGAGCAGGAGCGCGTCAAGCAGGCCGCCCTGGAGAAGCTGCGGCTGGAGAAGCTGGCCCTGCTCAACCTGAAGGCCGCGGACATGCCCGGCGCGGGCAGCCCCCTGCGCTACACCGGGGAGAAGGATTGCCGCGAGTGCCACATGGACCAGCACAATTCCTGGCGCCAGACCGTGCACGGCCGGACCTTCAGCGACCTGATCCGCAACCGCGAGAGCGAGAACGAGCAGAAGGTCAAGCGTTCGGTGACGGGCTGGCTGGAGGAGAGCGGCTTCGTGGACCGGCGCGAGAGCTCGCACCTGTACAACGTGCAGTGCGAATCCTGCCACGGGCGGGGCAGCGAGCACGTGAAGAGCAAGGGCGGCGCGCTGGAGACCCTGATCAAGCCGGAGACCACTTGCCTGCGCTGCCACGACACGACCAATTCGCCCAACTTCGATCTGCAGGCCGGGCTGAAGCTGGCGCATCCGGCGCTGGCCGCCACGCCGGTGACCGCGCCCAAGGGGCCGGAGTCCACGGCGCCCAAGGCCACGTTGACACCGGGGGACAAACTCAAGCTGGGTGACAAGGCCCCCGCCGCCACCAAGCCCAAACCCACCAGCACGGCGCTGCCGCCCACCCAGCGCGGCACCACGCCCGTCTCGCCGCCACCGGGCGACAAGAAGAACTGACGGCTCCCGGCGGGCGGTCTCACGACGAGGCCGCCCGCTTTCGCGTTGACCCGGACCCCGCCTCGCGGGCTCGGGCGATTGGTATCCTGAGCGCCGTGTAACACGGGGGTGCGGCATGCGACATCCGGGCAGGTGGGTCATGATCCTGGCGCTGGGGCTGGCGCTGACGGCGGGGCAGGGCTGTCGCGAGCGCAGCGGCCGGCTGCGCCTGGTGTTCAGCGCGGACACCCGCGGCGTCCTGGCGGATTGCGGCTGCGGCACGCCGTCCTGCGAGCTGGCCCGGCGGGCGGGCAAGCTGCGCGAGCTGCGCCAGGACGGCGGAGCGCCCCTTATACTGGTGGACGGCGGCAACCTCCACGGTCCGGAGCTGGATGAGCCCGCCCGGCGCACGGCCCTGGAACTGAGCCGCCTGCTGGGCCTCATGTGGTACGACGTGGTGGTGCTGGGTCCGGAGGACGCCCGCCTGCCCCACGAGGAGCGCAACCAGATCCAGCGCAACACCAACACGCGCTGGCTGGGTGGCGCCTGGAACGAGGCGCGCACCAAGCTCGGCGTGGACACGGCCTGGGTGGCGGAGCGCGGCGGGCTGGTGGTGGGCCTGCTGGACCACCAGGATCCTGCCGCGGCACCCGGGCGGGTGGATCCGGCCCAATTGAACGAGCGGGTGGTGGAACGCGCCCGCCGGCTGCGGCCCTGGTGCGACGTGCTGGTGGTGGTGGCGGGTTTGGGCCCGCGCGCTCCCGAAGAACTGGCGGGCCGACTCCAGGGCCTGGCCGATCTGCTGCTGGTCACCGGAGCCGCGGAGGCCTTAGAAGAGGCCCACCTGGTGGGCGACGTGCGCGTGGCCGGCGTGGGCTCCCGGGGTTGCCGATTGGGACAGCTGGACGTGGAAGTGCGGGACGGCCGACTGTTGCGGGCGGACTGGAGCCTGCTGCCGCTGGATTCCACCGTGCGCGAGGATCCCAGCGTGGCCGAGAGCCTGCGCAACCTGGTGGACCGGGAGGAGGCCATCGAGCGGGGGCGGCTGGAGGCCCTGCGCCAGCAGACCCTGGCGCGGCTGGGCATCGCGTCGGGCAGCCTGCCCGGCGAGGACGCCCCCACGCGCTATTCGGGCCAGGCCACCTGCCGGGAGTGCCACGCGGCGCAGTGGCAGGCCTGGCAGGGGTCGACCCACGCCCGCAGCTGGAGCCTGCTGCAGCGCGACAAGGCCACGGCCGACGTGGCGCGCACCCGCCGCGCGGTGACCGGCTGGCTGGAGAAGGGCGGCTGGCTCAACGACCGCGAAACCGGCGAACTCTCCGGCGTGCAGTGCGAAGCCTGCCACGGCCGCGGCAGCTCCCACGTCTTCACCCGGGGCGCTTCCTTCAAGAGTATGAACGAGGATCCCGCCGGCGCCTGCGCCGCGTGTCACGAGACCCCGCCCGCCGTGGACCCGCACAGCCTGGTCCCGCTCACGCCCTGAGGCGGAGGGCTGGCCGCGCGACGGATCAACGATAAGCAAAGAGGGCCCGACGGGCCCTCTTCATGATGACGATTGGGCGAAGCCTCAGGCCTCCTGGCCGCCTTCCGCCCGCACCACGGCCAGCACTTTGTCGCGCATCGCTTCCATCTGATCCTGGGAGGAGGCCTCCAGGTTGAGGCGCAACAGCGGCTCCGTGTTGGAGGGACGCAGGTTGAACCACCAGGAGTCGTACTCCACGGTCAGGCCGTCGATCTGGCTGAAGCGCGCGTCCTGGAACCCGGCCTTGACGCGCGCCAGCGTGTCCGCCACGGAGAGCACGCGGCTGTTGATCTCGCCGGACTGCGGGTATTTGGCCAGCGGGCGCCAGAGTTCCGCCAGGCTGGCCTTGCGCGCCTCCATCATGGCCAGGATGGTGAACAGCGCCAGGTCCGTGCTCTCCGTGTAGTGGCTCTCCTGGAAGTAGTAGTGCCCGGAGAGTTCCCCGCCGCAGAGGCTTTTCTGCTTGCGCATCAGGGTCTTGATGAAAGTGTGGCCCACCCGGCTCTTGGTGACGGACAGGCCGTGGGCGCGCAGGGTCTCCTCCACCACGCGGCTGGCGCGGCAGTCGATCACCACGTCGAAGTTGCGGTGGCCGGTCTCCACCAGGCCCAGCGCGATCAGCAGCGTGGTGAGGTCGCCCTGCAGGAAGTCTCCGGCCTCGTCCACTAGCATCATCCGGTCGCCGTCGCCGTCCAGCGCGATGCCCAGGTCGGCGCCGCTGGCCACCACCCGGCGCCGCAATTCGCGCGTGTTCTCCTCCAGCAGCGGATTGGGTTCGTGGTTGGGGAAGCTGGGGTCGGATTCAAAGTAGAGCGGCTCCACGCGCAGGGGCGTCAGAGCCAGATTCTCCCCCACGAACAGCCCGCAGACCGCGTTGCCCGCGTCCACCACCACCTGGTAGGGCGTGTGGAAGTTGATCCGCCGGCGCAGGAATTCGCGGTAGGCGGGGAAGGGGTCCAGCTGCTCCGCCGGACCCACCCGGGCCGGGACGGACTGGAAGTCCGCGCTCTCCACCCGGCGCCGCAGTTCCTGGAGTTGCTCCTCGGGCACCGGGGCGGCGTCCCGTCGGCAGAACTTGAAGCCGTTGTACTGGCCGGGATTGTGCGAGGCCGTGATCATCACGCCCGCGTCGTAGTCCAGTTCCGCGGCCGTGAAATAGAGGATCGGCGTGGAGACCTTGCCGATGCTCACCACCTGCACGCCCTGGGCGCGCAGCCCGCGGGCGAAGGCCTCGAAGAGGCTGTCCCGGCTGGCGCGGTCGTCCGTGCCCACCAGAAAGCGCCGGGCACCGAAGTAGTCGCCCGCCGCCCGGCCGATGAGAAAGGCCGTCTCTTCATTCAGTTCTTCCGGAACCAAGCCGCGGATGTCGTAGGCTTTGAAGATGGACATGGATGCTCCTGGAATGTTGGGCCAAACCTACCAAAAAACGGCCGCTGGGAATGAACCCGTTCCGCCGTCGCCTGCCGGGATTCCGCCCGGCGGACCCGCCCGGCGTCGAAGCGCGGGTCCTGAATCTTCAGGAATGAGAGGGGATTAAAGATGAACTCACGAGCTGATTCAAGATGAAAATGAACAAAAAGACCAGAGAAGAATCGTGGATTCAAATGAACCAGATTTCAAGGGAGACCGACTGTCCTGTTCTTTTTTATGGACGACAGATGAAATTCAAACCACGTCCGGTTGCTCCTTTCCACGCTCCTTCCTATGTTCAGAGGTGCCGACCCGACACCACACGTGGCGGGATTGGTCGGATTCAACGGATTTTCTGCGAGAACTAAAAGGAAAATAGTCAATGGAAACGGCAGTTTTCATCGAAAACCTGAAGTACATCTTCGCAAACTTGGGCATCACAAAAGCCCATGTGGCGAAAATGTGCGGTGTCTCCAAAGCCACGGTATCCATGTGGTTGGCGGGCCGCAAGCCATACCGCCAGAGTATCGAGACGATCTCCGATCTGATCAGCAGTCTTCTGTACCTTTCCGTGAGCCCCGAGCAATTGCTCTCGGAGGATCTGCAGGGTCTGTTGCGCAAGAATGAAGTCAAGCGCGTGATCATCAAGAAGCTGCTCAAGGACCTCTCGGCCATGCCCATCGACGACCTGATCGTGATCAACGATTACGTCCACCGGATCGCCGAGCAGCAGCAGACCGGCGAAGCCGCCTGACCCGCGGCCTTCCGTCACAGCCCCCCCCGCGGATGTGACTCCCCCAGCCCGGTACCCGCCGGGCTTTTTTCTGGCCCTGCGCCAGCCCGCTGGACTGCTTTGATCCGGGTTCGGGACGCGCAAGACCGCAACACCTGTTAATCCTGCTTATTGGATTTGCGGGTGCCCGCATCCGATACTTTCCTCCGAGCGATTCACGTCACACAATGGGAAACAGGAGGAGCGTCACATGCGACGAATTGCCGGAACGGTTTTGGCGGGTTTGCTGCTGAGCGCGGGACTGGCCCTGGCCGGCGACCTGCAGCCGGAATGGGTGAAGAACTTCGATCGCGAGATCCAGTGGCAGAAGCTGAGCGATTCGGGTTTCCTGATTCTGGGTACCGAGGAAGCCCTGTTCGCGCTGGACCCCGCCAGCGGCGAGACGGCCTGGTCGCTGGACCAGTTCAAGAAGATGCCCGAGGATTTCATCGAAATGCTGCCGGGCACGCAGTTCGCGGCGGTGACCTACAAGGGCGGCCTGTTGGGCTTCGGCAACACCACCTACCTGCTGGACGTGACCACGGGCGAGATCAAGTGGGATTCAGCCAAGCTCGAACTGGGCAACTCCCCGGGCCAGTTTTATCTGCCGGAGGCGGGCGGCCTCCTGCTCTACGGCATGAGCAAGAAGGGCAAGATGACCGTCAAGCTCGTGGATCTGGCCACGGGCAATGAGATGTGGGCCAACGACGGCCTCTACAAGAAATTCCCGGCGGTCTTCCCCATCTCGGAAAAGAAGAAGCTGCGGATGGGCATCCGCGGCAACCAGAACCCGCTGGTCGTGGAGGGCAAGGGCATCCTCGAGTTGGTCTCGCCCATGGGCCTGCGCATGCTGGATCCCAAGACCGGCCAGGTCAAGTGGACCTCCAAGCTCAAGGTGAAGAACGTGCCCGCCGTGAAGGGCGGTTTCGCCCAGATGACCCTGAGCGCGGACGGCCAGACCGTGTTCGTCCCCTTGGACCAGACCCTGGCCGCGGTGAAGGTCTCCGACGGCAGCCTGGCCTGGGCCAAACCGGCCAAGCTCAAGGGCATCGTCTATCAGCTGGAAGCCACCAACCAGGGCCTGGTGGTGCGCGGCGGCCCCGGCGGCATCAAGGGCAAGGGCAAGCCCTTCATCACGGTGCTGGATCCCGCCACGGGCCTGCAGACCTGGAAGAAGCCCTTCAAGGATCTGGAGAACGCCAGCAGCTTCGTGGTGAAGGACGGCAAGATCCTCATCTACGCGGACCGGGCCATCCATGAGATCGACCTCAAGGACGGTTCCAACCACGAACTGGTGGACAAGATCAAGCTGGGCGACGGCGAGATCCCCCACACCTTGGCCCTGCGCAAGGACGGCCTGCTGCTTCAGTCCAGCCAGAACCTGGCCCTCTATGAGTTCGGGGGCAAGCAGATCTTCCACACTTACAACCGCGCGCCCCAGGCCGGTCTGCTGGCCAAAGTGGCCTCCACGGCCCTGATCGTGGCCGCCAACGCCGCCAGCGCCTCCGCCGCCTACGGCCGCGCCCAATCCACGGGCATGAGCCAGCAGTACACGCTGATCACCAGCAACCCGGTGATGAAGCAGCGCTTCCAGCAGTCCGAGTCCTCGGACAACTACGTCTACATGCTGGCCGACGTGGGTCCGGGCGGGCAGAAGTCCGGCGCCGGGATCATCCAGGTGAACAAGACCACGGGCGCCAACGAGAAGTCCGTCGTGCTGGGCACCAAGGAGCCCGAGTACGAAGTGGACGAGCTGGGCGGCCGGCTCTTCTTCAAGTCCGGCAACAAGGAGATCACCTGCTACAAGTTCTAGCCGGTGGATCCATCCCGCTTCACGAGAACGGCGCCCCGGGGCGCCGTTTTCCTTGCCCGCCCGGCTGAGCGCGCCGCCCTCTTTGCTACTTTGGGCGCGCCCTTCCGTCGGCCGGCTGGAGTCGGTCCGCTGAGAAGGAAAGAGGACAGCCCATGTTTCTCGGCAAAGTCGTCGGGACCGTCTGGTCCACCAAGCGGGTCGCCAATCTGGGCAGCCTGCGCATGCTCCTCATCCACCCCGTCGATCTGAGCGTGGCCACCAACGAGAACCTGGTGGTCTGCGCGGACGTGATCGGCGCCGGCGTGGGCGAGCTGGTCATCTGCGCCTACGGCCACGCCGCGCGCATGGCCCTGGGCTCCAATCCGGACATCAGCGTGGAGGCCGCAGTGATCGGCATCGTGGACGAGCTGGAGACCTCCGCGGAATTCAAGAGCCAAGTGCCGCCCGCCTTCCCGGGCGCAAAGGAGCCGGACCATGGCGATCAGTGAGGCCACCATTCGGGAACTGACCCGCAAGGCCATCGACGAGCTGGGCCCCCTGGCCAGCCCGGACAACGTGCGGCAGGTGGTGCGCGACGCCTTGGCCCGCATGCAGGAGGAAGTCTCGGGCCTGGAGGGCACGCCGGGCTTCAGCGCCTCGCACTTGAACCTGGGCTCGGGCACGCAGGTCATCGTCACCGTCTTCGGCAAGAACAAGGCCGGCGTGCTGGCGGAGGTGGCCCGCTGTCTGGCGGACTTCAACGGCAACGTCATCGACATCAGCCAGAAGATCCTCCAGGACTGGTTCACCATGATCCTCATCGTGGACATCTCGGAGCTGACGGCCTCCTTCGCCGCGCTGAAGAAGGCCCTGGGCCAGGTGGGGGAGAAGCTGGGCGTGCGGGTGCTGGCCCAGCACGAGGACGTGTTCGTCAGCATGCACAGGGTGTAAGCCATGGCTTGGTCCTTCGAGGAAATCCTCCAGACCGTCCAGATGACGGAGCGCGAGCACTTCGACGTGCGCACCGTGACCCTGGGCATCAGCCTGCGCGACTGCGCCTCCGACAGCCTGGAGACCATGAAGCGCAAGATCTACGACAAGATCACGCGGCTGGCCTCGCGCCACGTGGCGGCCGCCCGCCAGGTGGAGGAGCGCTGGGGCATCACCATCGCCAACAAGCGCATCTCCATCACGCCGCTCTCCATCCCCGGCGAGCAGATGAAGCTCGCGGGCTTCCTCGAGCTGGCGCTCACGCTGGACAAGGCCGCCGAGGAGTGCGGCGTGGACTACCTGGGCGGCTACAGCGCGCTGGTCTCCAAGGGCATGACCCCGGGCGAGCAGGAGCTGATCCTCAGCATCCCCGAGGCGCTGGCCTCCACCAAGCACGTCTGCAGCAGCGTGAACATCGGCTCCTCCAAGGCCGGCATCAACATGGACGCCGTGCGCCTGATGGGCGAGATCATCCTGCGCACGGCCGAACTGACCAAGGACGTCAAGAGCATCGGCTGCGCCAAGCTCGTGGCCTTCTGCAACGCCGTGGAGGACAATCCCTTCATCGCCGGCGCCTTCCACGGGATCAGCGAGCCCGACCTGACGCTGAACGTGGGCATCTCGGGACCGGGCGTGGTGCTCAGCGCCGTGCGCGAGGTGGGCCAGCAGGCGGATTTCGTGGACGTGGCCGAGGCCATCAAGCGCATGGCCTTCAAGATCACGCGGGCCGGCGAGATGATGGGCCGCCAGGTGGCCAAGCTGGAGGGCGTGCCTTTCGGCGTGGTGGACATCAGTCTGGCCCCCACCCCGGCCGAGGGCGACAGCGTGGGCGCGATCCTCGAGGAAATGGGCCTGGAGCGCATCGGCGCCCACGGCTCCACGGCGGCCCTGGCCCTGCTCAACGACGCGGTGAAGAAGGGCGGGATGATGGCCTCATCCTACGTGGGCGGCATGAGCGGCGCCTTCATCCCGGTCAGCGAGGACGCCAACATGATCCGCGCGGCGGCGGAGGGCGTGCTTTCCATTGAGAAGCTCGAGGCCATGACCTGCGTCTGCAGCGTGGGCCTGGACATGATCGCCGTCCCCGGCGACACGCCGGCCACCACGCTCTCGGCCATCCTGGCGGACGAGGCGGCCATCGGCATGGTGAACAACAAGACCACGGCCCTGCGGATCATCCCCGTCCACGGCATGCGCGTGGGCGACGTGGTGGACTGGGGCGGCCTGCTGGGCGCGGCGCCCATCATGCCCGTCCGGCCCCAGGACAGCAGCATCTTCATCCGCCGCGGCGGCCGCATCCCGGCCCCCACCACGGCGCTCAGGAACTGACACGCTCACCACGAAGAGCGGGAAGAAGAAAGAAGAGCACGAAGCTCAGGCGCTGTAAGGGACCTTCGTTGAGGCGATAGCCAAGTCCCTTCCCCCGCCATTGGCGGACCCGCCCCCGGCGGGGGAAGAAATCGGCTTCGCCTCCCAGCGCCAATGATCCTTCATCTGTCTCTTCGTGGTCTTCTTTGGTCTTCGTGTTCTTCGTGGTGAGATTGGAACAGAGCGCGCAACAGGTGAGATCGCAATGCAAGTAGCAGCCGCGCAATTCAACCCCCTCCTGGGCGACCTGGCGGCCAATTTGGCGGCACACCTGGTTGTGGCCGAGGAGGCGGCGCGGGCCGGCGTCCAGCTGCTGCTCTTCCCGGAACTCTCCCTGACCGGCTACGCCCTGCGCGATCTGGTGGCCGAAGTGGCGCTGGCCCCGGAGGATCCCTTCTTCGCGCCGCTGCTGGAGGCCAGCCGGCAACTGGCGCTCTGCGTCGGCTTCGCCGAGCGTGACCGCCGCGGCCTGTTGTACAACTCCCAGGCCTTCCTGGCCGAAGGGAAGCTGATCCACGTGCAGCGCAAGGTCTTTCTGCCCACTTACGGGCTCTTCGAAGAAGGCCGCTTCTTCGCCCGGGGCGAGCGCATCCGCGCCTTCGACACGCCGCTGGGCCGGCTGGGCCTGCTGATCTGCAACGATTGGTGGCACGCGGCCGCGCCGCTGCTATTGGCCCAGGACGGCGCCGAGCTCTTTCTGGCCCCCGCCGCCAGCCCGCTGCGCGGCCTGACACCGCGCCCCGCCTCCGCCCCCGGCTGGATGGAGAGCCCGGGCGGTGAAAACGGCCGTGTCTGGTACGGCCTGCTGGCGGCCCACGCGAAAATGCAGTCCACGCCCATCCTGTTCTGCAACCGCTGCGGCTTCGACGACGGCGTGGGCTTCTGGGGTGGCAGCAGCTACTGGTCCCCTGCCGGCCTGCGCCTGGCCGGCCTGGACCACGCCGACCCCGGCCTGCTGCAGGCGGACTGGGATCCGGCCCAGACCCGCCGCGAGCGTGCCTATTCGCCGCTGCTCCGCGACGAGAATCTCAGCCTCTTGGCCGACGAACTGGCCCGCCTGCGCTCCGCCCGAGACTAGCGGACCACCAGCCACTCCTCGCTGTATACAAAGGATCCGGCCTTCGAGCACGTCCCGGCCGTGATCCAGGACAACTCCGGCGCCCGTCCCAACTGGCACTCTGGTCCCGTTCCTGGCGGAGGAGCCCGGGACGATTCGCCTTGCTCTGGGGATGTTGGGCGCGGCGCACCCGGAAATCGGGCACGCCAACCGGATGCCGTCTCCTCCGGCGGCAGCCGTCGACCCGGCCGGAGTTCCCTCCAGGCGCGCTGCGGCGGCGCCGGAGCGGAGCGGGGGAAAGTGACCGGCCGGCGTCTTGTGGGCGGGTCGCGCGGGTCGTGACCCGCCCACAGCTTTCATTGCCAGCGGCCTCTTTCTATCTTCATCCCTCCGAAGAAGTCCAATTGCGGGAATGGCGGAACTGGCAGACGCGCAAGATTTAGGTTCTTGTGTCCTTCGGGCGTGGGGGTTCAAGTCCCCCTTCCCGCATTCGTGGAGTGAATCCCAGGAATGCCGGCGCCCTCTAGTCCGGCCGGCCGCTGAAACGTGTGTAAGGAGCCAGGGTGCAGATCACGATCCAGGAACTTGAGCCGACCAAGGTCGAGATGACGGTGACCATTCCCTCCTCCCAAGTGGAAGAGCGGATGGAGAAGAAACTGCGCGAGCTGGGCGCCAAGGCCCACGTCAAGGGCTTCCGTCCGGGCAAGGTGCCCGCCGGCCTGCTCAAGGGCATGCTGGGCGAGCGCGCCCTGAGCGAGACCCTCAGCGCCCTGCTGAACGAGACCTACCCGCGCGCCCTTTCCTCGGAGCGTCTGCAGCCGCTGGACCAGGGCATCATCGAGAAGATGGACCACGAGCCCGGCGGGGACTTCACCTACGTGGCCGTCGTGGAAGTGGCGCCCCGGGTGCAGGTCAAGGACTACACGGGCCTGGAGGTCAAGCGCCCGCGCCGCGAGGTCACCGCCGAGGATCTGGACAAGGCCCTGGAGCAGCTGCGCAAGCAGTACGCCAACTGGGCGCCGCTGGAGAACGAGGGCGCGGCCCCCGGCGACCAGCTGGTCTGCGACATCCAGGAGACGGACGAAGAGGGCGTGGATCTGCCCAACCGCCTCTACCGCAACATCCGCGTCGAACTGGGGCGCAACCAGTACGGCCCGGACTTCGACGTGAAGATGCAGGGCGCCCTGTCGGGCGAGTCCCGCTCTTTCGACATCGTCAACCCCGAGGACGACCCGGACCCCGCCACCGCCGGCAAGACCGAGTACTATCGCGTGCTGGTGCACGAACTGAAGCGCCCGCAGCTGGCCGAGTTGGACGACGACTTCGCCAAGGAGGTCCCTCCCGGTTTCGACACGCTGGAGGAGTTGAAGGACCGCGTCCGCCAGGACCTGGCCCTGCAGTTGGAGCGCTCGCTGGAGACGGCCGTGAACAACCGGCTGATCGCCGCCGTGATGGCCAACAACCCCGTCCAGGTGCCGGAGAAGATGATCCACCAGCAGCTGGATTCGATCATCGAGCAGGCGCGCAAGGGCACGGACAACCCCATCGACGACGAGATCGTACGCCGCAGCTACCACGACGAGGTGGAGCGCAACCTGGGCTGGAGTCTGGTGAGCCAGGCGATCATCCAGGCCGAGAAGCTCGAGGTCAGCGAGCAGGACCTCGAGGAGGAGATCGTCCGCTACGCGGCCTCCACGGGCCAGGAACCAAAGGCCGCCCGCCTGCAGTTGAAGCGGGCCAGTGCGCTGGAGCGCATGGCCATCGAGCTGCAGGAGCGCAAGTTGCTGGGCTTCCTGCGCGGATCCGCCACGCTGAGCGACGAGACCGAGGCCGAAGGGTCCGAAGACAGCGCGTCCTAAGCGGAGGCGCAAACTGGAGGATCAGCGGTGCTGATTCCGACCGTCATCGAGAAAGTGGCCCACGGCGAACGGGCCTATGACATCTACAGCCGCCTGCTCAAGGAACGCATCGTCTTCCTGGGCACGGCCGTGAACGACCACGTGGCCAACTTGGTGGTGGCCCAGCTCCTCTTCCTGGCCGCCGACGACTCGGAGAAGGACATCAACCTCTACATCAACAGCCCGGGCGGCAGCGTCAGCGCGGGCCTGGCCATCTACGACACCATGCAGTACATCAAGCCCAAGGTGTCCACTATCTGCATCGGCATGGCGGCCTCCATGGGCGCCCTGCTGCTGGCGGCGGGGACGGCGGGCAAGCGCTATTCCCTGCCCAACAGCCGGATCATGATCCATCAGCCCTCCGGCGGCGCCTATGGGCAGGCCTCCGAGGTGGAGATCCACGCCAAGGAAATCCTGCTCATGCGCGAGCGCCTGAACGAGATCCTGGCCAAGCACACGGGCAAGCCCCTGGAGCAGATCGCCAAGGACACGGACCGCGACTTCTTCATGTCCGCCAACGAGGCGATGGAGTACGGCCTGGTGGACCAGGTCTACGAGTCCCACTCCAGCATCATGCGCAAGGACAAGGAATAGCCATGGCCGACGAGCGGCGTCGCAAGGACCCCATCGCCATCTGTTCCTTCTGTGGCCGCACCAGCCACGAAGTGCAGATCATGATCCAGGGGCCCAACGTCAACATCTGCAACGAGTGCGTCGAGGCCTCGGTGCAGATCGTCCGGCGCAACATCAACCGCGGCAAGCGCCCCGTGTTGGAGAATTTCGGCACGCCCCGGGAGATCAAATCCCGGCTGGACGAATACGTCATCGGGCAGGACGACGCCAAGCGCGCGCTCTCCGTGGCGGTCTACAACCACTACAAGCGGGTGCGCAGCCAGGACGTCGCCGACGACGTGGAGCTGCAGAAGACCAACATCCTGATGATTGGCCCCACGGGCACGGGCAAGACCCTCTTGGCCCAGACCTTGGCGCACTTCCTCCAGGTGCCCTTTACCATCGCCGACGCCACGGTCCTGACCGAGGCCGGCTACGTGGGCGAGGACGTGGAGAACATCCTGGTGCGCCTGCTGCACGCGGCCAACTACGACGTGCAGGCGGCGGAGATGGGCATCGTCTACATCGACGAGATCGACAAGATCGCCCGCAAGGAAGGCAGCGCGTCCATCACCAGGGACGTCTCAGGGGAAGGCGTGCAGCAGGCTCTGCTCAAGATGCTCGAGGGCACCGTGGCCTCCGTTCCGCCGGAAGGCGGGCGCAAACATCCCGAGCAGAAGCTGATCAACATCAACACCAAGAACATCCTCTTCATCTGCGGCGGCGCCTTCGACGGGCTGGAAGCCATGATCCGCGAGCGGCTGGGCCACAAGCAGATCGGTTTCGGCGCCGCCCAGGGGGCCCTGGAAGACAAGACCATGGGCGACACCCTGCGCCAGGTGGAGTTCGAGGACCTGCTCAAGTTCGGCCTGATTCCCGAGCTCATCGGCCGCCTGCCGGTGGTGACGGCGCTGGACGAACTGTCCGAGGAAGCCCTGTTGCAGATCCTGACGGAGCCGCGCAACGCCATCGTGCGCCAGTACGAGCGCCTCTTCGACATGGAGGGCCAAAAGCTGACCTTCTCCAAGGAGGCCCTGCGCGAGGTGGTCAAGCTGGCCCAGAAGCGCCGCACGGGCGCGCGCGCGCTGCGCGGTATCGTGGAGCAGGCGCTGCTGGACACCATGTTCGAACTTCCCGGCCGCGAGGACGTGGAGGAGGTCTTGCTGACCCCCGCCACCGTGCGCCGCGAGCGCCGCCCGCGCCTGGTGCTGCGCGAGGTCGCCGAGGCCGCCACGCCGCAGCTAAGCTCCACGGCCACCCTGCCTGCCCGCCAGGAGCGCAAGCGGGCCTGAGGCCACCACAACATGATCTCAAGAACCCGACACGTGTCGGGTTTTTTCTTGGGACAAGGCAATCAACACAGAGGCACAGGGACACAGAGGACATAGATGGGCTTGGTCTTTGCCTCGGCTGTGGCAGCATCACCCTCAAGACCCAGTGCGCACGAAGACACGAAGGCTCGAAGACGGGCTGACAGTGGGATGAGCACGCCCCCATCCCGCCGTGGGGCGCGAGGGAAGGGATGCGGCTTCGTCTCGCCCAAGCCATGGGATCCCCCGGTCAAGCCGGGGGATGACGAGTAGGATGCGTGAGGTGAAGCCCGCAGGGCTGAACCTGAATCAGGTGGTGACGGCGTCAGCCGGAACCAACTACGAGGTTGCAGGAAGCCCAAACGTCGGCCAGCGGAAGGCCACCGCGAGGTGGCCTGACTCTGGCCGCTGAGAAGAGCGCGTCTTTGGCGCCACCTTTCTGCGCACAAGCAGAAAGGTGGCAAACAAGGGTCCCGGCCAAGCCGGTGCCAAGCCGGTGCCAGGTCGGTGCCAGGTCGGTGCCAGGTCGGTGCCAGGTCGGTGCCAGGTCGGTGCCAGGTCGGTGCCAGGTCGGTGCCAGGTCGGTGCCAGGTCGGTGCCAGGCCGGT